>Ga0187781_10000235_pt1 | contig 39209 bp, 35 predicted proteins | sample 0715_SJ02_MP02_2_FD_132447 | JGI IMG/M metagenome (GOLD analysis project Ga0187781, IMG submission 132447) | Tropical peat soil microbial communities from peatlands in Department of Meta, Colombia - 0715_SJ02_MP02_20_MG | ecosystem: Environmental > Terrestrial > Soil > Wetlands > Peat | place... | reverse complement strand
TCGCGCGCGATGGCGAGCAGATGCAAGACGGCGTTCGTCGAACCACCTGTTGCGGCGACGGAAGCAATCGCGTTGCGAAGTGATGCGGGAGTGATGAGCTGTTTCGGGCGAATATCGCGTTGCAAAAGCTGCATCACTACTTTGCCGCAGTCGACGGCGGCCTGCGCCTTCGCCGGATGCACCGCGGGAACTTCGTTCGCTCCCATGGGAGACATGCCGAGAAACGTGATCGCAGTGGCCATCGTGTTGGCCGTGAACTGGCCGCCACACGCGCCCGCCCCGGGGCACGCCACATTTTCGAGTTCGCAAACGTCCTTCTCGGTCATCTTGCCCGTGGCAAACGCTCCCGGAGCCTCGAACACGTCCTGAATCGTCACATCGTGCCCATGGTAGTGGCCGGGCATGATCGACCCCCCGTAGAGCGATAAGGAAGGGAGGTTCAGCCTCGCCAGCGCCATCACAGTCCCGGGAATCGTCTTATCGCACCCGCAAATCGCGACGACCGCGTCGAATGCATGCGAGCGCACGAAGAGTTCGATGGAGTCCGCGATCACCTCGCGCGAAACCAGCGACCCTTTCATGCCCTCGGTCCCCATCGTGATTCCGTCGGAAATCACGATCGTATTGCACTCGATCGGCGTGCCGCCGGCGGCGCGAATGCCCTCCCTCACTTTGTCCGCGATGCCGCGGAGATGGGAATTACACGGCGTCACGTCCGACCACGTATTCGCGATAGCCACCAGCGGCTTGGCCAGGTCGGAGTCCGTCAAGCCTGTGGCTTTCAACATCGCACGGGCCGGCGCCCGCGGTATTCCCTTCTTAATTGCGTCGCTCTGCATGTCCGTTCGGTCTTTCCTTGCCTGTGAGAATTGCGTCCAAACTAAAAAAGCCCCGCAACCTGGTTTCCGGTGCGGGGCGCATACGCCTAAGCTCGGCTTAGGAGGGTGGCCCCCACCCGATCGCTACATATACGATGGCATGAATCGGTCGCGTCATAGAGTAGCGTCTCACCTGCAAATCGACAATCGCTTTCCGCCGCGGCACTCTGGCGCCCTTTCAGTGGAATGGGTGCGCTCCCGCGTCACGAAACTCTATTTCGCCTGATTCAGCCGGATAAGTCAAATTTCGATTTCTTGCCAAGGGCATAACTCGCGCTTATGCCCTTCGTTGCGAGCGAAATGCTTGACGCTCGTTCCCGCGTTCTGTATAGTCAATTTCGATTTCCGTTTGTGTTGGCGTGAAGCGGAATCCGAAGGGAATGCGAGAGACTCCCGTGCGTACGTATTATCTCAGCTTCGCTTTTACGTACCGCTTCTCCTTTATGGAGGAGCGGGCCGGCGAAACGCGCGCGGAAAAGATAAGTAACTAAGAGCCGCACAAAGTTTCGAGTTCCGGCCGCGAGCCTCCTAACGAGGACGCGGCTTTTTTGTTGTGCGGCCTCAATACTCGAACGCCGGAAGGCAGGACGGAGCTTATGAAAATTGACGACTGGCGCCGCAAGATTGACGCAATCGATACGGCCATGCTGCACCTCCTGAACCTCCGCGCGGAGCTTTCGCTCGAGGTCGGGCGGATGAAGTGCGAGGCGGGCGTGCCTCTCCGCGCTCCCGAGCGCGAGCAGGAAATTCTCACCCGGATGAAGCAGGCGAACCCCGGTCCCCTCGACAGCGAAACCGTCGGCAAGATCTATCAGCTGATTCTCGATGAATCGATCCGGACCCAGACTCGCTTCGGATACGACGTCGCTCCCGAGCCGCCGACAGGCCGCGAGCGTGGGCAGAAGAAGAGAGGACGTAAACCGACGCGCCAATGAAAGTCGAGAAAAATGCACGGGTGGCTTTTCAGGGCGAGCGGGGAGCCTTCAGCGAGGAGGCGGCCGTGAAGCTTCTCGGCGAGGAGATTTCGCTCGTTCCCCGCCCGACCTTCGAGACTGCCTTCAGCGCCATTCGCGACGGCGCAGCCGATTACATTCTGGCACCGATCGAAAACAGCTTGGCGGGGTCCGTCCACCGGTCGTTCGATCTTCTCGTGGACAGCCGACTGAACATTCTCGCGGAGGTCATTATTCCCGTCGCGCACAACCTGATCGCCGCACCGGGCACGAAGTTTGAAGAGATCGCCGTAGTCGAGTCGCATCCTGTAGCGCTCGCGCAGTGCGAGCAGTTTTTTGCCGCGCATCCGCGGCTCAAGCGGATCGCCACGGAAGATACGGCCGGCAGCGTTCGCGACGTCGTGCGCTCGGGCGACCATTCACGAGCGGCCGTTGCTGGCCGGCGCGCCGCGGAACTGTATGGCGGTGTGATTCTGCGCGAGCATCTCGAAGACAATCGCGAGAATTACACGCGTTTCTTGCTCCTTTCAGACTCGGCGGCTGTGCCGGAAGATGCGGATAAACTCTCGCTCGTTTTTCAGCTCGATCACCGGCCCGGCGCGCTCTACCACGCGCTCGAGCCATTCGCGCGCCGGAATATCAATTTAATGAAGATCGAAAGCCGGCCCGTGCACGGCAGCCCGTGGCAATACCGATTCTATCTGGACCTGCAGGCGTCGAGGCGCGATCCTGAAGCGGCGGCAGCGCTGCGCGAATTGGAGGGCCTGGTCGTCGATTTGCGGATTCTGGGATCGTACGTTTCCGCGCCCCGGTCAGACAGCAGCAAGGCGAGCCGCTCGAAATCCTAGGACTGTGTGAGGACCTGAAAAATGATTTTCAACATGCTGAGCGAAGCAACCGAAGAACAGATCAACCACATTGTGGATCGCATCAAGGAGTGCGGCTATGAAGCGCACCTGATTCGCGGCAAGGAGCGAACCGTGATCGGAGTCGTAGGCAACAGCCGAACCAGCCGCGAGGAATTGTTGGCGCTCAGTTCCGCACCCGGTGTCGAAGAAATCGTCCGCATCTCTCACCCGTACAAGCTGGCCGCACGGAGCGTCCGTCCCGAAGGCACGATTATCGACCTCGGTAAAGGCGTGACCATCGGAGGGAAGGAAATTGCGGTCGCGGCCGGTCCCTGTGCGGTTGAATCGTCAGAACAGATTCACGATATCGCTGCGAAGGTCGCGCAAGCGGGCGCAAAGCTCCTGCGCGGCGGTGCCTTCAAGCCGCGTTCCTCACCATACAGCTTCCAGGGCATGGGCGAAGAGGGGTTGAAACTGCTGCGGCATGCTGCGGACAAGAACGGACTCCTCGTCGTCAGCGAAGTGATGGACCCGTCGCAGATCGAGGTCATGCTGCCGTATGTGGACGTCTTGCAGGTCGGCGCGCGCAACATGCAGAACTACCACCTTCTGCGCGGGCTTGGCGAAGTCGATAAGCCCGTGCTGCTGAAACGCGCCATGTCCGGAACCATCGAAGAATTACTGCTCAGCGCCGAATACATCATGTCTGGCGGAAACTACAAAGTGATCCTTTGCGAACGCGGAATCCGCACGTTTGAAACCGCGCTGCGCAACACGATGGACATCGCCGCCATTCCCGTACTGAAGAGCCTGTCGCATCTCCCTGTTGTCGCCGATCCATCGCACGGTACGGGGAAGCGCGATAAGGTCGCGCCGATGGCGCGCGCAGCCGTCGCGGCGGGCGCGGACGGCTTGCTAATCGAAGTGCATCCCGATCCCGAGCGCGCGATGTCGGACGGCGTGCAATCGCTCTATCCGGATCAGTTTGGGCAGCTGATGAACGAGGTTCGCGCGGTCGCAGCCGCTGTCGGCCGCCACATCGCCGAACCGCGAGTCGCCGCGCGGGCAGAGCGCGTCTCAGCGGCTCGCTAAGCTGAATCCGTATTTCTGAAAAATGCCGGCCGCCGCCCGGCTGGAAAGGAATGTGGCAAATTGCTTCGCCGCGAGCGGATTCTTTGAATCCTTGATGACGGCGACCGGATAGAGCACTGGTGTGTGTGAGTTTTCCGGCGCCTGCGCCACTACTTTAACCTTCGATGAAGCTAGAGCATCGGTCGCATAGACGATACCCGCGTCCACGTTTCCCGTTTCCACGTAGGTCAGCACCTGGCGGACGTCTTTCGCCAAAACCGCCTTTGCACTCACCGTGTCATAGATGCCAAGGTTCGTGAGCACTTCCTTCGCGTATTGCCCGGCGGGGACTGTCGTCGGTTCGCCCAAGGCAATCTGCTTCACGCTCGGTTGCGTTAGGTCCTGAAACGACGAAATGCCCGTTGCGGAATCCTTCGGGACAATCAGCACGACCTCATTTCGCAGCAGGTCTTTACGCGTCCCTTCGAGCAGCAGTCCCTTCGTCTCAAGCGCGTCCATTTGCTTGGGCGCGGCGGAAATGAACACGTCCACGGGTGCGCCCTGCTCGATTTGCAGCTGGAGGGTGCCCGACGCCCCGTAGTTGGTCGCTATGGACACGCCGGGGCTTTCAACCGCGTACGCCTGCTTCACATCATCCAGCGCGTTCTTCAGACTAATCGCCGCCGACACCGTGATTTCGACCTTGGCGGTCTGCGGCGGCCCGCCCACGAGGCTCAGAGGTGTGAGAAGGACTAAGAGCGACAGAGACAGCAACGTGGCAACAAAGCTTCGTCGCTTCATGGATCTCTCCGAAAGACGTGCCTCTGCATGCGCAGTAGAAACGATAGCAGTGATCTAGTTACGGATCAACACGCTTCTAGCCGCCACATCGAATTCGTATTGTATGGATTCGGATGAAGCGAGTTACACTCGGACAATCATCACTTCGGTGGATTTGATCAGTGCAGCCGCTTTGTCGCCCACTTTCAGCCGCATTTCCCGCACAGCATCGGCGGTAATGATCGATGTTACCTTTTGCCCGCCAATGGAGAGCGTGACCTGGGCCATCAGGCCTTCGACCTTAACGTCCGTAACACGGCCAACCAGCTGATTGCGTCCGCTGATCTGCCGGAAGTTCGGTCTGCGCTGTTCAACTGGGAGCCGTTCGGAATGAAGGTGCAGGAACTTGTCGAGCTCCGCTTCGGGAATCCGATGGTGCCCTCCAGCCGTGGTGATCGTGGAGATCTTCTTTTTGTAAATCCATTGCTTCAGTGTGGGATAGCTGATCCCCAGCACCTTGGCAGCATCACGTGGGGTCAGGAGCTTGGAATTTCGCATCGCGTTCACCAGAGATTCATGTTTCTAGCCTACCAGGGAGGGTGGCGTCAACGTCTCGTTTAGGCCGGCCGCATTGACAGAATCGAGCTGCGGCCCTAGACTAATCTTCGAATATGGCGTGCCCAGTTCACCCGACCGCCTGTTGTATCTGTTGTCGTTGCGCGCGGATGTGTATGTTGCCGGGGGCGCTGGGATTCACGAGGTAACCGCAAGAAATAGCAAGGCTTGAATCGCCCCGCCCTCGGAGAAGTCAAATCCGGGAGGCGGGTTTTTTGTTATGGATGCGACAGGCTTTCCAGCTCGGCCTCGAGTCGAGCTCGGAAGAAGGGCAGAATTCGTGATCGATCTCGAGGGCAACGGCACGACGGTGCGTACGCCGGACCGGCTCGATCATTTGAAGATGCTTGAAGCCGAAAGCATCTTTATTCTGCGCGAGGCGGCCGCCGAGTTCGCTCATCCGGTCATGCTGTATTCGATCGGCAAAGATTCGTCCTGCATGCTGCGCCTGGCGCAGAAGGCCTTCTATCCCGGCAAGATTCCGTTTCCCTTGCTGCACGTCGACACGAGCTACAAATTCCCCGAGATGATCGAGTTTCGCGACTGGTACGCGAAGCACGTCGGCGCCGAGCTAATCGTGCATCGCAACGAGAAGGCGCTGGCCGAGGGCGCGAACCCCTACACGCTCGGCACTCAGAAATGCTGCGGCCTGCTGAAGACCCGGGCGTTGCTCGATGCACTGGCGGAAGGCGGATTCGACGCCGCTTTCGGCGGCGCGCGCCGTGACGAGGAAAAATCGCGCGCGAAGGAGCGCGTGTACTCGTTCCGCGATGCCCTCGGCCAGTGGGATCCGAAAAATCAGCGCCCCGAACTGTGGAGCCTCTACAACGGCCGCCATCACAAGGGTGAGAGCATCCGCGTCTTTCCGCTTTCGAATTGGACCGAGCTCGATGTGTGGCTCTACATTCACGAGGAAAGAATTCCCATCGTGCCGCTCTATTTCGCCAAGGAGCGTGAGGCCGTCGTGCGGGGCAATTCGATTCTTCTAACGCAAAACGGAGTTCGTCTGCTGCCAGGGGAAAAACCCGAGATGATCAAGTGCCGCATGCGGTCGCTCGGATGCGTACCGTGTACGGGCGGCATTCGGTCCGACGCTGATACGGTCCCGAAAATCATCGAGGAGATGATTTCCTTCCGCCGGTCGGAGCGCGAAAACCGCGTGATCGACCACGACGAAGAGGGTTCGATGGAAATCAAGAAGCGTGAGGGATACTTCTAGTGTCCACGACGACACCGGAACCTGCGCCATCAGCGACATCTACCGCTTCGCCCGCTGCCGCGACAACCGGCATCACCGGCTCGCTCGATCGTCATTCCGGATTGTTGCGCTTTTCCACGGCCGGTAGCGTCGATGACGGCAAGTCCACTCTGATCGGCCGCTTACTCTACGACAGCAAATCTGTCTTCGAGGATCAGCTCGCTTCAGTTCAGAAAAGCAAGATCAATCGCGCCGCCGGTCCGATCGATTTTTCGCTGCTCACCGACGGCCTGCGCGCCGAGCGCGAGCAGGGCATCACGATCGACGTCGCCTATCGCTACTTTTCCACGCCGCGCCGCAAGTTCATCATCGCCGATACACCCGGGCACGAGCAGTACACGCGCAATATGGCAACGGGCGCGTCCACGGCTGAGGCCGCGGTCGTATTGATCGACGCCACCAAGGGCGTGCTGCGGCAGTCGCGCCGCCATGCGTACATCGCTCACCTCCTCGGTGTGCAGCACATCATCGCCGCGGTCAACAAAATGGATCTGGTGGCTTTTTCTCAGGAGGTCTTCGAGCGCATTTCGGAAGAGTTTCGCGCCTTCGCCGACCAGCTCGGCATCCGCGACGTGTACGCCGTCCCGGTCAGCGCGCTCGAAGGGGACAACGTCGTCCGCCAGAGCAAGCGCATGCCGTGGTTCGAGGGTCCAGCGCTGCTCGAGCATCTCGAGACCATTCCGGCCACCAGTGCGTCAGCGCATAGTCCGCTGCGCTTTCCCGTGCAATACGTGATTCGTCCCGACGCGAGCTTTCGCGGATTCGCCGGCCAAGTCGCTTCAGGCGAACTCCGCACCGGGATGCCCGTAATTGCTCTGCCTTCCCACGTAAAGACGCGAATCCAGTCGCTCGTGGCCTTCGAGCGTGAACCGGACGCGGCGGGTCCCGGTGAGTCAGCTACCATCACTCTGGCCGACGAAATCGATCTTAGCCGCGGCGACATGCTTGTCGCGGAGGAACAGATTCCCTCGACCGGCACGGAATTCCAGGCCACGCTCGTTTGGATGCATCCCGAGCTGCTCGACCCGCACAAGATCTACTTGCTCAAGCACACGACACGCACCGTTCGCGCTCGTATCAGCCAAATCCGCCACCGCGTAGACATCAACACGCTCGAGCATGCACCCGCCGCAAAGCTCGACATGAACGATATCGCCGCCGTCGACGTAAAAACTACACTCCCGCTCTTCTTCGATCCGTACCGCCTGAACCGCACGACGGGCAGCTTCATTCTTATCGATCCGCTCACCAATGCGACGGTAGGCGCGGGAATCATCGATCGCGCGATCGAGCACAGCGCGCGCTCCGCGGCCCACCGCAAGCGCACCACCAAAGATGAGCGCCTGCTGCGTTACGGCCATCCTGCCGCGGCCGTTTGGCTAAGAGGGCGTCCGCACGTGGCCGAGCTGGTCGAGCGCATCCTATTTGACGAAGGCTGGCACGTTCAGTTGGCCGGACCGAACGACTTTCTCGCGCATGAGCTCGCCACGGTGGCAAAGGCCTACCGCTCCTCGGGCCACATCACGATCTTTTCGCCGCTCGATGACGGTACCGATCAGAAGCAAATCGTGCGCGCGATTTTTGGTCCGGACTCCTTCTTCGCCGTGCGCATCGATGACAACACGGACGAAGAAGCCGCGCAGAAGATCGTCAGCGTTTTGCGGAAGTGGCGCGACAAACTATCGGATCCGGAAAAGGGCAAGCCATGAAGTCCCTTGTTCGTAGCGAGGATTTCGAAGCTCTTTCTCCCGATGCGGTCATCGAGCGTCTGCTCGCGGAGCACCCGTCTGCCGCTGAGAGAGCCGGGTTTTGCATCACATGCAGCTTTCAGGCAGAAGACATGATCGTGCTCGACCTTCTGCGCCAGCGGCTGCCCAAGATTCCCGTCCTGTTTCTCGACACCGGATACCACTTCGCCGAAACGTATGCGTTTCGCGACCGCATGGCGCAGGCGTGGAATCTCAACGTCCAAAATCTTGCGGCCAAGCGATCGGTAGCGGAGCAGGAAGCTCAGTTCGGAATTCTGAATCAGACCGATCCCGGTCGCTGCTGCCAGTTGCGCAAAGTAGAGCCATTGTTTGAGGCGCTCGAAAAATTTGATGTCTGGTTTACTGGGCTGCGGCGCGAACAGTCGCCGACACGGAAGAATCTGAAGGTACTCGAGCATCACGAGCTCCCGACGGGTAAGAAACTCTTGAAAGTCAGTCCGCTCGCCGCGTGGACGTGGGGTCAGCTCTGGAAATACACCGCCGAGCACAAGATCGACTATCTTCCGCTTTACGATTTCGGATACCGCAGCATCGGTTGCGAGCCGTGCACGGCGATTCCAGCAAAAGGAGCCAACGCGCGTTCCGGCCGCTGGGGCGGGCGCAAGCTGGAGTGCGGAATCCACACGGAGTCGAAGCGAGCCGACGGATGAATGTCCTGATCGGGCTCGCGATCGCTCTCGCGGTCGGACTCACTGGCATCGGTGGTGGCAGCTTCACCGTTCCCGCGCTTGTCCTCATCGTGGGTCTTCCTGCCGAAACCTCCGTCGGCACTGCGTTCGTCTTCGCTGGAGCGCTGCGCCTGATCGCCGCGCCGTTCTATCTCGCGGGGCGGCACGTGCACTGGCGCTATCTGTGGCTCCTCGTGCAAGGGGCGGTTCCGGGTCTCTTGATCGGGACCTACGCCCTGCGGCTGCTGGCCAGCAGCGCGGGTAGCCCCGCTGTCGTCATCATCCTGGGACTCATGCTGACATTCTCCTCCAGCATCACCTTCATCCCGCGCGCTCAGAATCGAGACTTTGCGAGAAAAAATTCGCGCTGGCTGCCCGGATTTGCTCTGCCGATCGGAGTCGAGGCGGGATTTTCTTCGGCTGGAGCCGGTGCGCTCGGCACCGTGCTGTTGCTGAACTATTCCGAGATGACGCCACCCGAAGTCGTCGGTACGGACATCTTCTTCGGCCTCGTGCTTGCACTTCTCGGCAGCGCATTCCACTGGAAGTTCGGATCGATCAGTAGCCCGGTCCTGCTGCAACTGCTCGAGGGAGGAGTGCCGGGCGTCATCGTGGGCTGTCTGCTGGCACGCCGCGTTCCAGCGCGAAGACTGAAAATGGCGATCGCCGCAATCGCCATTTTCGCGGGCTTGCAGCTCATCTGGAGCGGTTCGCGGTCCATGATCTCGAAGCATTCCGGCAAGGCTGCTGTGGCACCTCCGGGCGTTCCTTCTTTTGTTCGGGGAAGAGCAGACTGCGCTTCGCCTTCTCTTGGCGCGGTCTAGATGTCGAAGCCGAGCTGCAGACGAGCAGCTTCGGACATGCGGCTGGGGTTCCAGGGCGGATCGAACACGATCTCTACATTCACTTCCTTCACGTCAGGCAGGCTGGCTAGTTTTTTTTCTACGTCCGCTTTCAGAACGTTGCCCATTCCGCAGCCCGGCGCCGTCATCGACATCTTGATTTCGATTCGGCGGCCTCCCTGCTCGAGTGGCTCCGCAACGCAGGAGTAGATCAAGCCCAGGTCCGCGATGTTGACCGGAATCTCTGGGTCGTACACAGTCTTTAGCTGATCCCATACCAGCTTCTCGCTGAACTCGGTCGGTTGCGGCGTTGCGCCTTGTGCGGGAGTCGGCGGCGTAAGGCCGAGGGCGTCGGCGTCCTTCACGTCGATGCGAAACAGGCCGTAGTCGCTGGCGATCGTGTAGCTGCTGCCGAGGTACTGCATCACGCGCACGCCCGCGCCAGCCGGTAACTTTGCGGGTGCGCCGCTCGGAATTTCGATCGCGTCGCATTCGCGGCTCAGCGTGATATGTCCGCCAACCAGTGTCATCAGTTTCTTCCGTGAAACTACTCCGTCGTGGTCTCCTGCTTGCCTTCGAGCGCGGCCTGCAGCGTGTGCCAGGCGAGCGTCGCGCACTTGACGCGGGCAGGATACTCGGACACGCCCGAAAAGACGGCCAACTTTCCGAGATCTGCCTCGCCGCCCGATGGCGCATGGCCCGTGACTAGCTTGTGAAAGCTCTCGAAGAGCTTTTCTGCTTCCGCCATCGACTTGCCCTTCACGATCTGCGTCATCATCGAAGCGGACGCCTTGGAAATCGCGCAGCCCGAGCCCTGAAAGCTGATATCTCGAATCGAATCGCCGTCCATCGTGATGTACACCGTGAAGCGGTCGCCGCAGAGCGGATTGAAGCCTTCGGCCTTGTGATTCGCAGCCGGAAGCTCTCGATAATTGCGCGGCGCCTTGCTGTGCTCGAGGATCACGTCCTGGTAAAGGTCGCGCAGATCCGACATCAGGCGAACACCTCTCGCACTTTCTCGACCGCGCGGACCAGAATGTCCACTTCCTCTTTTGTGTTGTAGAGCGCGAAGGAAGCCCGCGCCGTCGCCTCGATACCAAAGTGCTGCATCACCGGCTGCGAGCAGTGATGGCCGGTGCGAATCGCGACTCCTGCCTGATCGAGGATCGTGCCGATATCGTGCGGATGGACATCGCCGAGCGTGAACGAAAGCACGCTGGCCTTTTCCTTTGCTGTGCCGATCAAGCGCACGCCGGGGATCGCCGCAACGGCTTCCGTCGCATAGCGCACGACCTCGTTTTCATGCGCGCCAATGTTCTCGATTCCGAGCCGCGTGACGTAGTTGAGCGCGGCACCCAGACCGATGACGCCGGCGATGTCTGGCGTTCCGGCTTCGAACTTGTAGGGCAGCCGGTTGTAAACCGTCTTCTCGAACGTGACGGACATGATCATGTCGCCGCCACCCTGATACGGCGGCATCTTTTCGAGCAGCGCCGTCTTGCCGTAGAGAACACCGATGCCGGTCGGTCCATACACCTTGTGGCCCGAAAAGGCGTAGAAGTCGCAGCCCAGAGCCTGCACATCTGCCTTCAGATGCGGCACCGCCTGCGCGCCATCAACAAGAACCGGCGCATGGAAGCTGTGCGCCATATCGACGATCCGCCGAATCGGGTTGATCGTCCCGAGGGCGTTGGAGACATGCGTTACGGCGACCAGCTTCGTGTTGGGGTTCAACAGCTTTGAGAACGCGTCGAGGTCCAGCTCGCCTGCGTCGTTGATTGGCGCGACGCGAATCGTGGCGCCGCGCTCCCTGCTCAAGATCTGCCACGGCACGATATTCGAGTGGTGCTCCATCTCCGTGACCAGAATTTCATCGCCGGCCTGAATGTGCGACCGTCCGTAGCTCTGCGCGACTAGGTTGATCGCTTCAGTCGTCCCGCGCACGAAGATAATTTCCCTGTGATCGGCGGCATTCAGGAACGCTCGCGCACTTTCTCGGACCGCTTCGTAATTCGCCGTCGCCAGTTCCGAAAGGTAGTGCACGCCGCGATGCACGTTGGAGTTGCTTCCCTCGTAATAGTGGCTGATCGCGTCGATCACCGCGCGCGGCTTCTGGGTGGTCGCGGCGTTATCGAGATAGACGAGCGGCTTGCCGTGCACCTTCTGCTGCAGGATCGGAAAGTCCGCGCGAATGCGCTCGACGTCGAACCCCGCGCCGGAAACGCTCTTGGCCGCAATACTCATGACCCTCGCTCCTGACGCCGCGAGGCGTCGGCGATAAATCCCAAGTTCTGATGAATCAGATTTTCGACGTATGTGCGCGCCGGTCCGGTTCGCATCCGGTCGAGGCACTCGCTCGCGAAAGCGAAGAGCAGAAGACGCCGTGCGGATGCTTCATCGACTCCGCGCGAGCGCAGATAGAAAAGCGCATTCTCCTCGATTTGGCCGATGGTCGCGCCGTGCGTGCACTTCACGTCGTCCGCGTAGATTTCGAGCTGCGGTTTGGTGTCGATTTGGGCCGTGTCGGAGAGTAACAGGTTGCGATTCGTCTGCTTCGCGTCGGTCTTCTGCGCGTCCTTGTGGACGATAATGCGCCCGTGGAAAACGCCCCGTGCGTGGCCATCGAGGATGCCGTTGTAGAACTGTCGGCTGCCGCAGTGCGGGCTGGCGTGTTCGACGAGCATGTAGTTGTCGAGATGCTGCCGGTTGCGCCCGATGAAGAGGCCGTTGATCAGGCATTCGCCGCCTTCGCCGGCCAACACGGGATGCACATTGTTGCGAACGATCGCGCCGCCAGCCAAGACCGAGTGCGACGCCACGTCTGCGGTTCGTCCTTGCTGAATGCGGAGCGTCGAGACGTTGAACGACTGCTCGTTTTCGCGCTCGATCATGTAATGCGAAATCACGCTGTGATCGCCTGCCACAAGTTCCGTGACAGTGTTGCAGAGCGCCTTCTCGCCTTGGCCGAGGGAAACGTAATTCTCGATGATCGTGGCCTGGCTGTTTTCGCCAGCGACGATCAGATTGCGCGGATGATTCACCGTAGGCACATCGTGCGCAACTGAAATGAAGAGCAAATAAATCGGTCCTTCGAGCACGACGCCCTTCGGAATGTGAACGTAGGCGCCGTCTTCGACGAAGGCGGTATTCAGCGCCGCAAAAGCGTCGCGCTGGATATTCAAATAGCGCCCCAGATGCGGCTCGACCGATCCGGGATTCGCCGCGATTTCCTCGGCGAGGCTGCCAGCTTTCACGCCGTTCGGCAGCTTGCCTGCCGAAGAAAGCACTGCCGCAAAGCGCCCATCGACGAAAACGAGCTCGCAAGCAGTACCGGCAATTCGACAGGGAGCGATGTCGGTTCGCGACGGCAAGTGATGACCATTGTGGACGAGGCGAAAAGGCGTTTGCGCGATGGCCGAAAGATTGGTGAAGCGCCAGTCCTCGTCGCGAACCGTCGGAAAGCCCTTCTCGCCGAAGCGCGCGAAGCCATCCTGGCGGAGTTTGCGCAGCCACGCGGGTTCGCGGCTTGCTGCGGACTTCTCGAGTGCGCTGAAGCTTTCCGCGTAATTCTGAAGAGCCTGTGTTGCGGTCGCCAAATTCGTGTCCTCGTTCCCTGTGTTACGCTGCCGGGCTTGCCCCGCGCGCGCCCGATTCGATGGTGGCGTATCCCTGGTCCTCAAGCTGCAAGGCCAATTCCGGCCCGCCCGAGCGAACGATGCGGCCATCGACCAATACGTGCACGCGGTCCGGAACGATGTAGTTGAGCAGCCGTTGATAGTGTGTCACGACGAGGATCGCCCGCTCCGGGCTGCGCATCGCGTTGACGCCTTGCGCCACGATTTTCAGTGCGTCGATATCGAGGCCTGAATCGGTCTCATCGAGAATCGCGAGCTTCGGTTCGAGCACCGCCATCTGCAGGATCTCGTTTCGCTTCTTCTCACCGCCTGAAAACGCTTCGTTCACCGAGCGATTCAGAAATTTCTCGTCCATGTCGAGCAGTTTCATCTTCTCCCGCAGCTTGGGGAGAAAATCCATCGCGTCCATTTCGTCTTCGCCGCGGTGCTTGCGAATTGCGTTGACGGCCGAGCGCAGGAAGTAGGCGTTGCTAATCCCCGGAATCTCGACTGGATACTGAAACGCGAGAAAGACGCCTTCGCAGGCCGCTTCTTCAGGCTTCATCGCCAGCAAGTCCGTGCCATTGAACAGAACTTCCCCGCCGGTGATTTCGTAGGTCTCACGGCGAGCCAGCACCTGCGCGAGCGTGCTCTTGCCGGAGCCATTGGGCCCCATGATCGAGTGCACTTCGCCGGCGTTGAGCGTGAGATTCACGCCCTTCAAGATCTCGTGGCCATCCACTGTTGCATGCAAATTCTTGATCTCAAGCAAACTCATTCCGTTTTCCTTCTTCGTTCTGTTCTGACGAGCGTTGGAGCTACCCGACGCTTCCTTCCAGGCTGACACTGAGCAGTTTCTGCGCCTCGACGGCGAATTCCATCGGCAGTTCGCGGAAGACCCGCTTGCAGAAGCCGTTGACGATCATGGAGACCGCGTCCTCGGCCTTCAATCCGCGCTGGCGCAGATAGAAGAGCTGATCCTCGCCAATCTTCGACGTGGATGCTTCGTGCTCCATGCGTGCGGTCGAGTTCTTAACTTCGATGTACGGGAACGTGTGCGCACCGCACTTATCGCCGATCAGCAGCGAGTCGCACTGCGTGTAGTTTCGCGCGCCGGTAGCACCTTTCATGATGGCCACCATGCCGCGGTACGTGTTCTGGCCATGGCCGGCGGAGATGCCCTTTGAAACGATTGTGCTGCGCGTGTTCTTGCCGATGTGAATCATCTTTGTGCCGGTGTCGGCCTGCTGATAGTTGTTGGCGAGCGCAACGGAGTAGAACTCGCCCACCGAATTCTCGCCCTGGAGGATGCAGCTCGGATATTTCCAGGTGATGGCCGAACCGGTTTCGACCTGCGTCCAGGAGATTTTGGAATTCTTGCCGCGACACGCGCCGCGCTTGGTGACGAAATTGTAGATACCGCCCTTGCCGTTCTTGTCGCCGGGATACCAGTTCTGCACAGTCGAGTACTTGATCTGCGCGTCGTCCAGCGCGATTAGCTCCACCACGGCAGCGTGGAGCTGGTTTTCATCGCGGATCGGCGCGGTACATCCTTCCAAGTAGCTGACGGAAGCGCCTTCATCGGCAACGATCAACGTGCGTTCGAATTGGCCCGTCTCTGAGGCGTTGATGCGGAAATACGTCGAAAGCTCCATTGGGCAGCGCACGCCCTTGGGTACGTAAACGAACGATCCATCGCTGAAAACAGCTGAATTGAGCGTCGCGAAAAAATTATCGGTGTAGGGAACCACGGTTCCGAGATACTTCTTCACGAGATCCGGATGATTTTGGACCGCCTCGGAGAACGAACAGAAGATGACGCCCGCCTCTGCGAGCTTTTCCTTGAAAGTTGTGGCCACCGAAACGCTGTCAAATACCGCATCGACCGCAACACCCGCGAGCATCTTCTGCTCCGCCAGCGGAATGCCCAGCTTCTCGTACGTCCTGAGGATTTCAGGGTCCAATTCGTCGAGACTCTTGAGTGCCGGCTTCTTCTTGGGCGCGGAATAGTAGGAGATCGCCTGATAGTCAATCGGCGTGTAATGGATGTTGGCCCACTTCGGCTCGGCGTCCGATTTCTGCAGCGCTTCCCAGTGGCGATAGGCCTTTAGGCGCCACTCCAGCATGAATTCCGGCTCGTTCTTCTTCGCCGAGATCAGGCGAATGATGTCTTCGTTGAGACCCTTGGGCGCGCGGTCTTCGTCAACATTCGTGACGAAGCCCCACTTGTATTCCTGCTGCGCCAGCTCGCGAATCGCGTCTGTATTCGAACTCATTGGATACTCCCGGAGGCGATCGTGGGTACGACCCGTCCTCGCGCGTCCCTGAGGGGCGTGAGTTGCAGTGGGTGGGCCAGGTCGGAAAGGGTCACTTTCTCGAGCACGCCTCGGATAGCTTGATTGATGATCTGTTGGTTGCTCTTGATCGGGCAGTCAGATTCTAGGCTGCACAGGCCGGTGACGTCGGTGCTGCATTGGGTGAGCGCCATGGGCCCCTCGATCGCGGCGATAATCTCCAGCACCGAGATTTGCTGCGGCTCGCGTGCCAGGACGTAACCGCCCTTGGTCCCGCGGTGGGACACCAGCAACCCGCTTTGCAGCAGCTCCTTTAGAAGTTTGCTGACGGTCGAAAGGGGTAAACGGGACTCCTTGGCCAGGTCGCGAGCGGTACGCAAGGTCGCCCCTTGCGTCCGGGCGATGCAGGTCATTAGGACCAGCCCGTAGTCCGTTAATTTTCCAAGTCTTACCACTTTGGTCCGCCCATTCCCCTATACAGCACTAATCCAGTACGGTTTTGATTCTAGCAGTGATGCCGAGTGGATTGCAAGGCCGGTTTCGTTTGGCGGGGGAGTGCAGCAGACCACGATCGCGCACAATCCCGTGCGTTCGCCGGAAATGCGGCAGCCGGGGGATTCGTAACTAGGTTCGGCTTGGTGCTTGCCGCTCTGTCTCACGCTGTTGGGTCAGATTTTCAACGGCCATTCGCGATCGTGAGCGTCGGCGGCTTGGTTGCTGCTCTCTCATTCGGTGATTTGAGGGAGAGCCAGGCTCAGCAGCATCCTAAGGATCGTTCGCCTGAAGCAGTTGGCCGATCCGTGGAAGCTTTCAATGAAAATCCGCTGTTTGACCAGCATGCTCTAAGATGTCGTGTCATTTCACCTTCCTGTAAATGTCTGGAGAAGCCGGTCCCTCCACGCTGAGGGTGCCCATGGCGCCGCGATCGACTCGGAAGATAGCATCAGGCTCCCTCGCGACCGGCCCTTCGTTAGATCGCGCGGACGAATCGTGCGGCGAAATCTCCTCGCGCGCGTACTTCAAAATCCATGCCATGGAGAGCGAAAACAGCGCAAGAAAGATGAACGTGATAAAGCCGATGGCGTAACCGTTCTGTCCGAGATTGCGGACGGCAAATCCCATGATGGGGGGGATGACGAAGCCGCCAAACGCTCCGAATCCGCCGACCCATCCTGCTGCGCCGCCGACGGCTTTTGGCACCGCCTGCGGAACGATCTTGAAGACTGCAGCGTTGCAAATGCCCATGCCGAAGGCCATCAGGATCTCGCCCGGAACAGAAAGCTCAAACTGGCGGGAACTGGTCATGACGAGCGCTCCGACCAGAGTAATGAATAGCGCCAGGATTGCCGTGTTTTCACCACCCTCGTGCAATTGATCGGAAAGTACGCCACCCGCGACGCGGATCAAAGACGCGACGATGGAAAACACCGCCGCCAGCATCAACGCGTGCTCGACGCTCACTCCGAAGAAGCGAGTCCAGTAGATGGGCAGCCAAGCTGTGAGCGCCATGAAGCCACCGAAGGTTGTGAAGTAGATCCAAACGAGCGCCCAGGTCCGCCATACGCGGGCGGAAATTCGCAAGCTGTCCTTGAGATTTCCGGTCGGAAACAGATCCTGCCCGAGTTCGTGTGCGCGAACCCGGGCCTCTGTGGGCGCTAGCCCCTTCTTCAGCAACTGGAAGTAAGGACTGTTCTTGCCGAGAAGGGCGTACAGAATCGTCCCTGTGGCCAGGATGCACAACCAGAGCAGGTAGGAGACCGCGAGGCCGAATCGGCTCAAAGCAAACGGTACGAGCATCAGGAAAATACCGGGCGCCACGTTGCCGATTCCAGCGAAGATCGCGAGCGCTCGCCCTTGCTTTCGCTGCGGGAACCAATAGGAAACCTGGCTGATGCCGACAGAGAAGGTCGCGATTCCACAGCCGCTCAGCGTACCGAGGACCATCAGCAAGGGATAACTCTTGTAACTGAGGTGCGTTGGATAGAGGAAGCGCGCGACCAGTGCCAGGCCAATCATGCCGATCACAGCGAGATTCAGCAGCCAGAGAAACGGCTTACGACCGCCCGTTGTATCTACCCAGGCCGAGAACGGAATGCGCAGGAGTGAGCCTGAAAGTGACGGCACGGCCACCAAGAATCCCAGAGCCAGAGGCCCGAGACCCATCACCTGCTGAAATCTGTTCGCCGACGGTCCGAAAAGAGCGACCGCGGCAAAACCAACGAAGAACCCGAGCGTCGCGCTCCAGAGCGCCTTTCTGGGTGAGCCTACTATGGAGTCCATGTTTTTGCTCCTCCGTACTCTTCCCACCGCGATCCCTCGGCCTCAGAAATGAAGATTGGTCTCGATGAACGCAAATTGACCATTGGGGTCTTTTGGATAAATGCTTTCGATCACCCCTTTGCCCCAGGCGTGCGCGTAATAAAGCCCTAGCGAAAAGTCTCGCGTCACCTGATAGTCGCCGCTCAAGTCCCACACGTTGGCGAGACTCTGATGCACCAGCGTGGCGAGCGTCGGATCCTTCGGCTTGACCCCGGTGCCGTCGAAATATTCGAATCGCCCGAACTTGAGTTTGCCTTGCCGGAGGCGATTGATCTGAACGTAGGCCTGTTCACCCATCGGTGGCGCCGTCTGTGACTGGCCTGGCACTGCAGTCGATAGAAGGAGCTTGAGCGCAAAACCGATCAGGATGCCTGCACGAGCACGGTTACGAACCCACACACCAACTCCTTGGGTATCCTTCAGGGAGGGGCAAGTTTGCAGTCTCATAGGGCTTCACCGGGCGCCCGATACCAGCGCACGACCTGATTCTTCCGCCAGAAGTACGGGTTCGGAGCGACGAGGATATGCACGAGTCGTGTGAACGGTGCCAGCCCGATCAAGGTGTATGCCATCACGATGTGAAACTTCACAATCAGCGGCATCGCTGTAATTAAACCGAGATCCGGATTAAGTCGGACAAGTGACCACAGATATGGCGCGATCGCCGCCGCGAACCACGAAGAGCCCCATGGGTGGAAGACCGCAGTGTACACGCCGCTCGCCACCTGCACGAGCAACAGCGCGAACACGATCCAATCCATCGGGGTCGTAACCGCGCGGACTTTCGAAGAAGTCAGCCTCCTATGAATCGCGCCGCAGAGGCCTACCAAGGTGAGTAGACCGAATATCAGAGCAGAAGCCTCGAGTACATAGAGGCGCAAAGGCCGGCTGTTCCATGCCAGGATTTCGCGTGGAATTAAGAAGGCAACGATATGCCCGAGCAGTACGGCGACAATGCCGTAGTGGAAGGGCACGAGTCCCCAAAAATGTTGCTGATTCTCCAAGAATTGCGACGAGAAACTCGAATACGTGAAAGGAGCCTTGCGGTACCTCATAACGGTTCCGAGGAAAAACACGAACATGGCCAGATACGGAAACACGATGAAAAATAGACCGTTTGCGAAAGGCAACATGGAATCATCACCATCCTTTCGAGTCCAGAATGCGAAAGGCAGGTTCTGCCGAGACCATTGCGGGCTCCGGCCTTGGGTAACGGTGTTCCAGCAACCGGGTAGCAGCGCTAAGGACGTTTTCGAACGGATTCGATTTGCCCTTCATGCCCGCACTCATCTTGTCTAACGCGGGAAACAGGCACGCAGCAGCAAAATCACCGGCTTCATCCGGTTCCATTCTGCCGAGCGCTTCAAGCGCATAGGAAAGATGATCCGGCAGCTCGGTGGACTCCTTCACGCCCAACCGCCGCAACTCCCCTCGCATCCTCACTAGGAATTCCCCGCGTTCGTAGTTTTCCCCGAACAGGTGCCAGCCGACCTCGAGCGAACAAACCGGGTCGAGATCAAAAGTCGTCGTGTAAAGCACCTGCAGATCTTCGAAAGATAGGCTGCGCGTCTGTTCGATGAAATCTTGGAGCAGCAGGCCGATTTCCGGACCGTCGTCTGCAAGGATTCGGCAGGACCGGACCACTTCATTTGCGTAGCCCTCGGTCGGATAGCGCAACAGACCAGCCAGCAGCTCGAATTCGGTCGCGTGCGCCATTACATTCCTCTCTTCGGGCCGGAAAGAAACCCGAATCCCACGCCTTGCTTGTGCTCGAGCGGGTCCTGCATCATCTGGATCGCTTCTTCACGATGCATCGGTGGGATCACGAAGCGATCCTCAAACGTGCAAAGGGAAGTGAGGTGGTAGATCGCCTCGGCTTCTTCGATCGAACAGTCCGCCTCGCGCAGCATGCGCATGGCGGTATGCTCGTCCACGTCGCCGACGGTCTTGAATCGCCGGTACCAGCGGACCGCCTTCTGCTTGCGCAGGGCGTAACGCAGGGGAGCTTCTTCGCCCGCGCCAAACAGATTCGCCAGAAACTTCATGGGCACGCGCGCCTGTTCGATGTCGTGAAAGAGGTCATCCGAAACGTGGTCGAGCGAGCCATTCGAGCGGTTCGACATCACCGGGGACATCGGAGGGACGTAGAACAGCATCGGCATCGTGCGATATTCCAGGTGCGGTGGGAGCGCCAGTTTCCAGTCCTTGACAAACCGATAGACAGGCGAGTGCTGCGCCGACTCGATAACGGAATCGTGTACGCCGTTCCGGCGTGCCGCCGAAATAACCTCCGGATCGTTGGGATCCAGGATCAGCGATCGCTGCCCTTCAATGAGTTTGTCGCTTGGCAGGCTCGCTACCTCTTCGATCCGCGAGGCGTCGTAAAGCAGCACACCGAGATAACGAATTCGCCCGACGCAGGAATGGAAGCAAGCGGGCGCTTGCCCCGTCTCAAGGCGCGGGAAGCAAAGAATGCATTTTTCTGACTTGCCGGTGTTCCAGTTGTAGAACATCTTCTTGTACGGGCATGCCGCCACGCAGGCGCGCCAGCCGCGGCAGCGTGTCTGGTCCACAAGCACGATGCCGTCTTCGCCGCGCTTGTACAGCGCTCCCGAAGGGCACGACGCAACACAGGAGGGATTCAGGCAGTGATTGCAGATTCGCGGAAAATAAAAGAACACGAGCCGTTCGATTGCGAACAACTGTTGCTGCGTTTCGTTGTTGAGGCCCTTCAGGTTGGGGTCACTCGCGGCGTAGATCGGTGAGCCGCCTAGGTCGTCGTCCCAATTGGGCCCCGCCTCGATGTTGATCAGCTCTCCGGTCACCATCGAAACGGGACGCGCCGTCGGCTGGTCGGTTCCCGCCGGAGCGTTGAATAGCTCCTCGTATTTGTAGGTCCATGGCTCGTAATAGTCGTCCATCGTGGGCATGGATGGGTTGTGATAGATGTTGAAGAGTGTTTTTGCCTTGCCGGTGGATTTCAGCTGAAGCTTGCCGTCACGGAGTTCCCACCCGCCGTGATATCTGTCCTGATCTTCCCAATCGGTGGGGAAGCCGGTTCCGGGTTTGGTCTCCACATTGTTCCACCACATGTACTCGGTGCCCTTGCGATCGGTCCAGATGTTCTTGCAGGCAATGCTGCAGGTGTGGCAGCCGATGCACTTATCGAGATGGAAGACCATCGAGATCTGAGATCGGACGTTCATCGCATGGCTCCTTTGGCTACCATTTCAGTTCAGGAAGCTTCCGCACGAAAACGTGCGTGTCACGGTTGCAGCCGGTCGGCCCCCAATAGTTGAAGTGGTAGGTAAACTGGCCGTAGCCGCCGACCATGAGATTTGGCTTCAACCGCGTGCGCGTCAGGCTGTTATGCCCGCCGGCGCGACGCCCTTTCCGCAGCGGTGATTTGGGTACGGAAAGCGTGCGCTCCGGCGAGTGATACTGAATGCAGATGCCACGCGGGATCCGCGCGCTAACCGCTGCGCGTGTTACCACGACGCCGTTGTCGTTGTGCACCTCGACCCAATCGTTGTCCACGATGCCGATATCGGCCGCGTCCTTGTCGTTCATCCACAGCGGCTCGACGCCGCGCGAAAGCGTGGTCATGCGGTGGTTGTCGCCGTAGGTCGAGTGGATGTGCCATTTTCCGTGTGGAGTCAGGTAGTTCAGCATCTTCGTCGGCCCTGCTTCCTGACTCAGGCGCAGGTCCGCGTATTGCGCGGGCGACGGTTTCGGTTTGTACGTGGGCAAGTGTTCGCCGAACTGCAGATAACCTTCGTGGTCGAGATAGAAGTGCTGCCGTCCCGTGAGCGTGCGCCACGGCACGAGGCACTCCACGTTGTAGGTAAACGGAGAATACGCGCGGCCGTCTTCCACCAGACCGGACCACATCGGGCTGTTCAACAAGCGCTGCGGGCGGCCCTGCAACCCTTTGTAATCCACGCGGACCGAGCGGCTTTTTTCCGCGAGACGCGTGAGGGGAAGCCCGACTTTCTCTTCGATATCTTTGTATGAGCGGTAGGCCAGCTCTCCATTTGTCACCGTTGCGAATCGCAAGATGAGGTTGCACGCATCTTCATCGGCGGCGATGGATGGGTAGCGTTTGCCGCCCCATTCGACCGTGGGAAGGGTGCGAAGCGATTCGTCATAGACGTCCTCGACCGAGTAATGCGTGCCGTGGGCGCCCAAACCATTTGCACGCACCGATGGGCCGAGGGAAATGAATTGGTTGTATAGATTCGCGTAGTCGCGGGCGACGAGCTTCAGCCCTGGCATCGACGTGCCGGGAACCGGTTCGATGTCTCCTTGTTTCCAATCCGCGATCGTTGGCTGCGCAATCTCCGCAGGCGTATCGTGCGCGAGCGGTGAAGCGACGATGTCCCAGACCGGTTTCGGGAAATGCGGTCGCGCGAGCTCCGAGAATCTTTTCGCGACGGCTTCGAAGATTTGCCAGTCGCTCTTCGATTCCCAGCACGGAGGCACCGCCGCCGACAGCGGATGGATGAAGCTATGCATGTCGGTGGAGTTGAGGTCTGCCTTTTCGTACCAGGTCGCGGCAGGCAGGACGATGTCTGAGTACAGGGCGGACGTGTCCATTCGGAAGTTCAAATCGACGATCAAATCCATCTTTCCGACGGGCGCTGTCTCGTGCCAGGCAATCTCCCGAACGGAGTCCGCCGCCATGTCCTGCGCGATGGCGTTTGTGTGCGTGCCGAGATAGTGCTTTAGAAAGAATTCATGCCCCTTCGCGCTGGCCATCAAAGCGTTGCCTCGCCAGATGAACCAAACTCGCGGCCAGTTTTCCGGCGCATCGGGATCTTCGACCGCGAATTTCAGTTTGTCGTCACGAAGCTCGCGCACCACATGGGAGTAGATTTCAGTTTCGCTCTTTGCTCCGGCGCTTTCCGCTTGCTTCACAACGTCGAGCGGATTGGCATTGAATTGTGGATAGAAGGGGAGCCAACCGTTGCGCACAGCACGCACCTGCGTATCAGCAGTGTGACCGCTGGCGAGGGAACCGGCCGCCTGATTTGCCGGGACGGTGTGGTAATCGGTGAAGCTCTTCTCGTAGCGCCACTGGTCTGTGTGGATGTAATGCCAGCTCGGAGCATTCTGGAGGCGCGCAGCTGGAAACCAGTCCCGCCCGAAGGCGACCGCCGACCAGGACTCCATCGGCGCTAGCTTTTCCTGCCCCACGTAGTGGGCCAACCCGCCGCCGTTCACGCCGACGCAGCCGCAGAAAATCAGCGCGTGAATCGCCGCGCGGTACATTAGATTCGCGTGGTACCAGTGGTTCACCCCGGCACCGATAATGACCATGCACTTGCCGTTCGTCCGTTCGGCCGTTGTCGCCCATTCCCGCGCGAAACGGACCACCGTGTCGCGTCCCATGCCGGTGTACTTCTCCGACCAGGCCGGTGTATACGGCTGTGAATCGTCGTCGTAATCCTTGGGGTAATCGCCGGGCAGCCCGCGAGACACGCCGTATTGCGCCATCAGCAGGTCATACACGGTAGCAACCGGGACGATCTTGCCGTCGGCGGTTCCCAACTTCTTGATCGGAACGCCCCGCACAACGCTCCGGCCTTCGCCGAAGTCATCGAATCGGACCTGGGCGATCCCGTCGTGGCCCGAGAGAAATGTCAGAGCCGGATCAATCTCGCTGCCATCGACACCGTCTTTGAGCAGCAAATTCCATTTTCCTTTTTCCTTGCCCCAGCGGAAACCCGCACTGCCCATTGGCATTTTCGGGCGCGAGTCTTTCGCATCCCAAATCAGGAACTTCCAATCGCCGTTCTCCACGGCCGAATATTCTTGCAGCCGATTTGCGCGAAGAAGTTGGCCAGGCTGTAAGACGCCCCCCTTTTCATGCAACTCGACAAGATATGGAGAATCTGTGTACCTCTTCGCGTAATCGAGAAAATACGGAGTCTGCTTTTCGTGGTGAGCTTCCTTCAGCAAAACGTGGTTCACCGCCATCCACCACGCACCGTCCTGTCCGGCATTGATGGCCACCCACTCGTCGGCATACTTCGAAACCTGGCTGAAATCGGGAGAGAACACCCACATCTTCGTGCCGTTGTGGCGCGACTCAGCAGCAAAGTGGCAGTCCGGCGTCCGGGTCATGTTCAGGTTCGAGCCCATCACCGCAAGCAGATTCGCGTTGTACCAGTCGGCGGACTCGTGAACGTCGGTCTGCTCGCCCCACGTTTCCGGCGAAGCGCTGGGAAGATCGCAGTACCAGTCGTAGAAGGAGAGCGAAACGCCGCCCAGCAATTGCAGAAAGCGTGAGCCGGCCGCGTAGCTGATCATCGACATTGCCGGAATCGGCGAAAATCCGTTGATGCGATCCGGCCCATGCTTCTTCGTTGTGTACACGCAGGACGCTGCGATCAATTCGAGCGCCGTCTCCCAACTGGCTCGCCGGAATCCTCCCTTGCCCCGCGCCTGTTGCCAGCGCTTGCGTGCTTCTGGATCTTCGACGAGCGACGCCCAAGCCTCCACCGGATCGCCGTGGCTGGCGCGCGCTTCCTTCCACAGGTCGATGAGAGCGCCACGCATGTAGGGGTGTTTCACACGCAAGGGGCTGTAGAGATACCAGGAGTATGAAATCCCGCGCTGGCAGCCGCGTGGTTCATAGGGAGGCAAACCGGCTTCCAAGGAAGGGTAGTCGAGGCCCTGCATCTCCCAGGTGACTATTCCATCCTTCACGTAGATCTGCCACGTGCATCCGCCGGTGCAGTTCACGCCGTGTGTGCTGCGGACGATTTTGTCGTGCTGCCAGCGATTGCGATAGAACTCCTCCCATCCTCGGAGTTGCGGCGTGGACTCGTCGCGAATCCACGAGAGAGCGTCTTTGCGTTTCATTGCGCACCTCGCACATGGGCTCGGACAATGGATCGCCGAACGGATCGGATTCTTCCTCGCCAGGCAAGCTGGAGGAGAGCAAGGCCGACCAGCATCCCGCTGAACCCAAACGCGAAGAATTTCCAAATCGAAGACTGATTCGCAGGCTGACTTCGATTGTTTGCGTCGTCGATCATTGCAAGCAGGGGAAGGATCTCTTCGGATTGCAGAGCGCGTTTGCCAAAGACGGATTGCATCGTGGGCGTCGGCGGTCCGGACAGCCATGCGCCGAGACCTTTGCGTCCGCCGAGCCGATCAAACACATTCGTCAGATCCGGACCAAGCCGACCGCCTCCCAATCCGCCGATTGTTCCGAGGGTATGACAGGAGATGCAGGCGGGGCCGCCGTTCGCGAATGGCCGCTCGCCAAGAAAGAACTGCTGTCCGAGCGTGACGTCGTCGGCGGTGAATGGCCGGTCGCTAATGGTGGCGCCGGCAGGCTGCGATTTCGCTCCAACCGCTCCTCCTTCGATGTAGTCGAGCAGTGCACTCGCCAAATCCGGATTCATGCCCGCGACGGTCGGCATGACCATGTGGCCAGGAGCATCCTGCTGGAGTTGCGCGGCGTACGGGTCGCCGCTGTCGATCATCGCTTTTGGGCTTTGAAGAAACTTGACCAGCCAGGCGCGGTCTTTGCGCTTCGTCACGCCCTGCAAATCGGGACCGATGATGTGTCCGCCCCCGATCGTGTGACACGCCGAGCAGTTCTGCCGAAAGAAACTACCTGCGTCTTGGACATCGGCCACTGTTGGCCTGCCCAAGCACGCGCAAGCGCCGACTACCAGAATTGCGATTCTTGCGATCCAGGCCAATCTCATCAGCGATCCTTTCTTTCCTGGCCGATGTCGTTGGAAGGCAACGCGCAGCCTGCTGAGCCGAAAATTCCTGAACAAATTCTTGCTTGCCTTACGTCTCTGCAATCTCTCGCGTCACAGGACTCGCACTTCCAGTTCAACCGCGCGCGGAAACAGGATGTTGTTTTCGAGATGCACGTGCTGATGGAGATCTGTTTCGAACTCGTGCAAATCCCGATAGAGCGCCCGATAACTCGCGCACGCATCCGTCGGAGCGGTGTACGCCGAGCTGGCTGCGCGAATCTGGTTCATCAAAGCGGCAGCTGCATCGTGTTCTTCCATCATGGCGTGAACAGGATTCTTCACCGTTTGAAAGAAGGGAGGCTCGATCGCTTCAGGGCCGTTGGCCGCGCGCTCCAGCCCTTCGATGTAAGGAAAGAGAATCTGTTCTTCCTTTTGCATGTGCATGATGAGTTCCCGTCCGACTTGGAGGAACAACTTCTCGATGTCCACAATCTCTGGGTGCTTCTCTCCATGTTTCTCCCGAACCTTCCCCGCTAGCGTTCGAATCCGGGGGATCGCTTCGCGGACGTACTGGTGATGCTTTTCGAGAATGTGCCGCGTCAAATCGGCGAGAGGTGCTGAGACCCAGGCCGCGTCGGCTAGCCCGACGTTGGTGCTGTTCGCCTGCAGCCGGGCCATGATCTCCTCCGTCGAGACGCCCGCATGCACGCATGCATCACGTAGAGACCTGTCGCCCCCGCAGCAGTAATCCACCCCAGCCTGCTCCAGAATCTGCGTCGCTCCCGGATTCGCTAGCGCAATGTCCCTAACTTTGGTTTCGCCGGTGAAGTTCATTGTCCCCTCCGTTTTCAAGGCTAGTTTGCGGCGACCCGCACAAGAGGGCAGTGACCAAAGTCACGGTTGGAAGGCAACAAGACAGCGAGGTTTGCGGGGGGACTACTCGAGAGAGCTTTGCTCGTGTTTCAGGGCAGCGAGGTTTTTTACGACGATTTTGCGGCCCTCCACTTCAACAAAGCCTTCTGCTTGAAGCCGGCTCAAGTTTCGCGACACCAGTTCGCGGACTGTGCCAAGCTCCGCGGCCAAATCCTGATGGCTCCTTGCCAATTCCACGTGCACCCCGTCTTTCGAGGAGACACCAGTGGTTTCCGCCATTCGTAGAATCGCGGCAATCAGCCGCTGTCGGACCGTGGTAAACGAAAGCTCTTCTATGATTCCCACCAGGCGGCGCAGTCGCGAACCGACTACGGCAATCACTTTGAGTGCCACATCCGGATGCTCGCGGCAAAAATTTTGGAAGTCCTTGCGGGAAACAAACAATATCTCCGCCTCTTCCAAGGCTGACGCGGAGGCAGGATAGTCGCCGCCGTCGAATACGGGAAGCTCTGCAAACGAACTGCCCGGCCCCTCCACCGCCAGTACTTGTTCACGGCCCGCAGCTGACACCTTGAAAATGCGGACCTTTCCAGATGCCACGAGGAACAGCCCCGTGCAAGGGTCTCCTTCGCTGAATAGCAGCTCGCCCCGTCGGAAGTGCTTTTTTGTCACTCGCGCGCTCAGGGCGTGTAGTTCTTTTTCCGTCAGACTTGCGAACAGCGGCGTTCTCTTTAGAACGCCCTCCGCGTTCTCGCTCACTAGGGGGCTCCGCGCTCGTGTAACCATAACCGAAAATGCTTGACCGGATGCCGAAAACTTGAGCCGGAAAGGTCGCTCTGCACTTGTGCCCTGTTTGTTTGGAAGGCTTGGGGCTACGGATTGACGGCTCCGTGTGAAGGATGGGTTTACAGGAGCCCGGAAAAGGCAAACGGCTCGCAACTCGGTATAGTCGCAAGCCTTACATTCGTCCGCCGGTCGAGTAAGCGAAGCTCTCGATCGGCGGTTGGCTGATTTCCGTCACTCGCTCACCACATCGCTTGGCAAGTATGACGCTCTAAGATCAAGCAGTTGGTGGGCCCGCAAGGATTCGAACCTTGGACCAACGGATTATGAGTCCGCTGCTCTAACCGCTGAGCTACGGGCCCGCGCATTTCTTACGATACTACAAATCGCACATTCGTTAGCGGGACTCGGTTCGTTCGCCGCGCGTCGGGGTAGTGCGATAGAAGTCATCGAATGGCGAGAAAGTTCCAGGCATAGGTGCGCGGCTGCCGTAGAATGAATACATGGCCCGAGGATGGGAAAGTAAGTCGGTCGAAGGTCAGCTCCAGGATTCTCAGTCGAAAAGTTCAGGAACGCAGAAGCGGCAGGTCGCGCCGTCCGAGATGGAAACTCGGCGGCGGAGGGAAGTGCTGCTGCTTTCGCGCGTGCGCGTGCAGCAAGACTTGGAAACCAGCCAGAACCCGCGCTACCGGGACCAACTAAGCCGCGCGCTAGCGGACATCGAATCGCAATTGGCGGCTCTCAAAGAGGGCATTTGAAACTGGTGGCCGGGCGTTCCGGCGGCTAGCTAGTCGCGGGGCGGCTCGGGCTCGGCGTCTTCGATGAAGAAGACGCCCACGCCGTTTCGATCCTTACCGCGGCTGCGCTCGCAGTGCGTGACCGTGGCGCGCAGGGAGAGCGCTCCGGCGCCATCGCGACCGTCCGGCGCTTCCACGACCACTCGCAGTTCCGACTGCAGCCGCGGCCGGTTACTCATCGACAGATAGGCGCCCTGCACGCTGATATCGCGTAGCGTGGCTCTTTCCTCAAACGCAATTCCATCTTCCGTCTGGCCGCTGACGGTTGCGGTGAAGCAGAGGCGTCGCCGCTGGCCCAGTCGCGCTTCCGGCAGAACCACATCGGTTTCTTTTCCATTCAGCGCGATGGACATCCCCTCCATGGCCGCCCACGTCGGGGCGAACTCCTGACGCGCAGCGGAGAGAAATCCGTCCACGACACGACTCGACGAATCCGGGTCATGATGGAACAGCACGAGGTTCTTCACTTTGCATTCGCGCGCGATCTTGACCCCTTCCAGCCAGCAAGAGTGGCCCCAGCCCTTGCGCGTAGAGGCCAGTTGTTCCGGAGAATACTGCGCGTCGTAAATCAGCACATCGGCTCCCTGCGCGAGCTGACGCAGGTTGCTATCGCAATCGGGTGCCCCGGGTTCGTTGTCCGTGGCATACACGAACGAGCCAACCGGCGTGTCGAGCCGGTAGCCGAGACAGCCCTGCGGATGGTTCAGCCATGCCGTCGTGATGTGCGTCCCTTCGATGTCCCATTGTTCGCCGCCATCGACTTCACGGAAAAACCGCGCCGCTGCCATTGTCGTGACGTCGACCGGAAAGTAGGGCTTGGCAAGCTGGGCCTCGAGCACCTGGCGGAGACTGTTGCGGCCCAAATACTTCGACTGAAAGCTATAGAAGTGAAACTTGTTTTGCGCCTCGAAAAAGGGGTGAAAGAACGGAATGCCTTGAATATGGTCCCAATGGTAGTGTGTCACCAGGACGTGCGCTTCGATTCCGCCATCGCCGCGCCATTTCATCCAGCGGCCGCTCAGCGCGTGCAGGTGATTGCCGAGCGTGCGCAGGCCCGTTCCGCAGTCGAGGATGAAGCGGGTACCGCTCGGCGTGGTCACTTCCAAGCAAGCCGTGTTCCCGCCGTAGCGCCATGAGTCGCGCTCCACGGTCGGAGTCGAGCCGCGTACACCCCAGAAAACGAGTTTGGCGACGTTTTGCGTCATGGGCAAGCGAATGGCTCCTCTAGGTTTGGACCTCCCCACGAGCCTCCGCAGAAGCCGACTTAGATTTCATGGTAGGTGTCCGCCGCGAAGCAAGTCAATCGAGTTTCGGCCGCGCACACCGTGAAACACACTTCCCTTTACGTTTTCGTTTTTGGTATGGAGTCCAATTCGCCGGAACGCTCGCTGGGAGTAATATTCGGGTGATGCGCGCTCACACCCACGGCGGCTCCTCTCACAGTCACGACGACCATGGCCACGGTCACGGTTTAGGGGCGAGTGCCACCAGCGTCCTTGGCCTGACCGTTCTCGCTTCGCTCCTTCTTGTTCTGATCGAAGTTGTGGCGGGATACGCGGCGCATTCCATAGCGCTCTTGAGCGATGCCGTCCACAATTTGACGGACGTGCCGACGCTCGTCATCTCCTGGCTCGCTACACGATGGGCCTTGCGCCCGCCCACGCGCGAGAAGACATTCGGGTACCACCGTGCGGGCATTCTCGCGGCGTTCGTCAATGCGATGCTGCTCTCGCTGGTGGCCCTGGTCCTGATGGGCGAGTCCATCGCGCGGCTGCGCCACCCGGTTGAGGTGGGAGCAAACGTGATGGGATGGGTTTCGCTCGCAGCCCTGGCGATCAACGGAGGTATCACGCTCAGCGTTCATCGCGGGCGGCGCGATCTGAACGTCCGAACTGTGTGGATTCACAACCTTGGCGACGCGCTCTCCAACATCGGGATTCTCATCGGCGCGCTCCTGATTCGCTGGACCGGGGCGCACTGGATCGACGCAGTTATCAGCCTCGGAATCGGGGGGCTGGTCTTATGGTCGGGGCAGGGGATTCTCCGCGAAAGCAGCCACATTCTGCTGGAAGGGCTGCCCCGTGGGATTCGTCTCGAGGACGTGGCTGCCGCGGTCCTGCGTATCGACGGCGTGCAGGAAGTTCACGATATTCACATCTGGACGCTCGGCTCCAATCTCCACGCATTGTCGTGTCACGTCCGCATCCCGGACATGCACATGGAAGAGAGTGAACGCATTCTTGCCCGCATCCGCGAACTGCTCGCCCACGATTTTCACATCACGCATACGACGATCCAGTTCGAGCGTGCCGGACTTCCCGCCGAAGCGGGACTCTACATGCCTGCGCCGGCTCACCGCTCGACGAAATAGCACTCAGCGCGCTTTCCGGCGGGCTCGGGGCGCAGATTGGCATCGCGGGCACAGGTGGCTGCTCCTGCCGGCGACGATTGTGCGGCGGATCAGCGTGCCGCAGCGAAAGCATTTCTTGCCTGTGCGCTGGTAAACGCGGTGGCGCCGCTGAAATCCCCCGAGATTCCCTTCCGAATCCACGTAGTCTGCAATGGAAGATCCGCGCAAGCGAATCGCTTCGTTGAGCACTTCGCGCACGGCGCGATACAAGCGATGCAGTTCGTCGGCCGACAGCATAGCGCCCAGCCGCATCGGATGAATTCGCGCTCGCCACAAGCTCTCATCGGCGTAGATGTTGCCAATGCCGCGCAAGACGTGCTGATCGAGCAGCAGCGCCTTGATTCGCGCGCGCCGGTCTTTGAGCAACGCCACGAACTGGCTTTCGCTGGCCTCCAGCGGATCGAGTCCCAAAGAGCCGAGGCCGTTCTTTTGCGGTTCCTCCGTCACGATTCCCATGCGGCCGAACCGGCGAACATCCGTGTAGCGCAGCTCGCGGCCATCATCGAGCGCGAAAAAGACATGCGTGTGCGGGGGAACCGGCGCCTGCGGATCGCACGTAACGAGCCGCCCTGTCATGCCGAGGTGAACGAGCAGAGAGAAATTCCGCGCAGTTCCGTTGGAGGATTCGAGATCGAGCAAGAGAAACTTTCCGTGACGCCGTACCGCTACGATGCGCGCGCCGGGAATTTCCCGTTCGATTGCAACTGGATCGTCGATGAAATCCGTCTTCCCGAGGCGCACGCTCAGAATTTTCCGTCCCGGCAAGGTGGTGCGGAGGCCTCTGGCAATCGTTTCGACTTCGGGAAGTTCCGGCATCGCTCGACCGACGAAGAATCAGCGCAGAAAGGCCCGCATCATTGGGCCGCCGGCACAAGCGCCAAGACGCGGCACGGTCCGCCCGACCCGCCCTCCAGCTTTATCGGCGCGGCAATGAGGAACGCTCCCGCTTCCGGCAACTGGTCGAGATTGGCGAGATTCTCCAGGTTGTACAGCCCCGCGGGCAAAACGATCTGATGCACTTCGAAATCTTTCGATGCGCCGTAGTCGATGCTCATCGTATCGATTCCCAATCCAGACGCTCCGCGCTCGACGAGCAGCTTTGCAGAGTCAACCGAAAAGCCGGGGAAATGCATCACGCCCTGTGCATCCTCGTTGCGGTAGCGCGCCTGATCGGGCCAGCGCGACGCCCACCCTGTGCGCAGCAGCACGATCGAGCCCATGGGAATGCGGCCGTGCGCTGTCTCCCACTTTTCCAGACGGGCGACCGTTAGACGATAATCCGCATCCTTCGCGGCTTCGTCGCGCACGTCGATCACGACAGCCGCACCGAAGAAACGCGTCACCGGAATTCGATCGACACTCGCTCCTTTCGGGGCGAAATGCAGGGGCGCGTCCATGTGCGTGCCGTAGTGTTCGAGCGTCCAGAAGCTGCGCGCGAAGTATCCGTCCTTCTCCGGAGTGGCCACGACCTGCGCCTCAAACGTTTTGTCGTCGCCCGGCCACGCAGGCAGTTTTCCGTTGATGGCATAGGTCATGTCGACCACCCGCGTAGTGCCCTCGGCGATGCCCGCAAACTGCGACGCCATGCTGGTCGGCTGCGGTCCGTTCGCTCTTCTGGCTTCAGCCATTCCAATCGCTCCGATGACGGCGACTCCCGCCGCGAGCAACCAAGTACCTGTTCGGCTCATTGAAAGACGCCTCCCGGCAAGTGGCCATTCTACGCGAGTTTCGATTCGTGGATTTCAGGCTTGCAAACTAGGGAAGAGGGATACCCGGCGAGGCGACGATTCCTGCCATCCGCAGAATTTCCGCGTACTCCTCTTCGGTGAGAGGGCAGATTGTGAGACGCGTATTCTTGAGGAACTTGATCTTGCGCAGCGGCTTGTTGTCGCGCATTTCCGCCAGTGTCACCTGGCGCGGCAGGCGCTCGATCGCGCGGAGATCCATCACCAGCTTCTTCTTTTCCGGATCGTCAGGATCGGGATAGGGGTCGCGAGTGACTTCTGCCAAAGCATACACGGCATGTTCGGGCTTGCCGTGGTAGCAGAGCGTCCGGTCGCCCTTGTGGACCTGCTTGAGTTGCCGCGCCGCGTCGGGACGGTTCCCGGCGTGGCGCCACATCTCCTTGCCTTTCACGAACAGGGTGTCCCAGTGGTAGACCCGGGGGTCGACGGCTAGCAGCCAGCGCTTTGGTTTGGTGGGGGCCTGCGTCATCCGTAAAAAGTGCCGCGCGCACTATACACGGAAGCACTCGCCAAGTGTGGGGAAATTTCCCTCTTGGTCACAAAAGTCGCAGGATTTGCGGTGCCGGTTGTGGAAAAGCGGATCCCTACTTCCGCGGGAAGCGCCCTCAGCCGACGTCCACGAAGACTTCGTCGCCGCGAACCTCCACGGGATACGTGTCAACGCCCATGCCGCCATGGGGAACGACCTTCCCGGTAGTCACGTCGAACTGCCAGCCGTGCCAGGGGCAGGTCACCACGTTGCCCTCCAGCTCGCCTTCCCCCAGCGGGCCAGCCTGATGCGCGCATATGCTGCTGATAGCGCAGAACTTGCCGGCTACATTGGCCAGCGCAACGGGCTTTCCGCCCACGGATACTTCGCAAATCTTTCCCGCCGGTATGTCACTCTTCCTTGCCGCTCGCTCAAAGGCCATCCTCTCGCTCCTCGACTCCCCGCTTTTCAGCGTCCTCGCGGTGGGTCCAAATGCTTCGGTCGGTGTTTTCTTAGTGTTGGCTCAGTCGCCGCTGGAACTCGCGGCTGTCGCCTGGCCCTCGATCTTGGTCAGAAGCTGAGCGAATTTCGCCTCGCGCTCCTTCTGATCGTGGCCCTGGTAGATTTCGGCGATCTGCGTCGTGTTCATCGAGCAGAACTTCGGCCCGCACATCGAGCAAAACTTCGCATCTTTGTAGAAATCATCGGGCAGAGTCTCGTCGTGCATCGCTCGCGCGGTGTCGGGGTCGAGCGACAACTCGAACTGCTTGTTCCAATCGAAAAGGAAGCGCGCGTAGCTGAGCGCATCGTCGCGATCACGCGCCCCCGGACGGTGCCGCGCCACGTCCGCCGCATGCGCGGCGATTTTGTAGGCAATCACGCCTTGGCGGACGTCATCGGCATTCGGCAGCCCGAGGTGCTCCTTGGGCGTGACGTAGCAGAGCATCGACGCGCCGTGCCAGCCGATCATCGCGGCGCCGATTGCGCTCGTGATGTGATCGTAGCCCGGGGCGATGTCCGTAACGAGCGGCCCGAGCGTGTAGAACGGCGCCTCGTAGCACATCTCGTTTTCCTTCTTCACCTGCAGCTCGATCTGATCCATCGGGATGTGACCGGGCCCCTCGATCATCACCTGCACGTCGTAATCCCAGGCCTTTTTCGTCAGCTCGCCGAGCGCCTTCAGCTCAGCGAACTGCGCATCGTCGCTCGCGTCGGCGAGGCAGCCGGGACGCAGACCATCGCCGAGCGAAAAGCTCACGTCGTGCTTCTGAAAAATCTTGCAGATCGCGTCGAAATTCTCGTACAGGAAATTTTGCGCCTTGTGATAGCTCATCCACTGCGCCAGCAACGCGCCGCCGCGGCTAACGATGCCCGTGATGCGGTTGCGCACGAGCGGCAGAAACTCGCGCAGCACGCCCGCATGGATCGTCATGTAATCGACGCCTTGCTCGGCCTGCTCTTCGATCACTTCGAGCATGATATCGATCGTCAGGTCTTCGGCGCGGCGCACGCGCGACATCGCTTCGTAGATCGGCACGGTCCCGATAGGCACGGGGGACGCGTCGATGATCGCCTTGCGGATTGCCGGGATGTCGCCGCCGGTTGAAAGGTCCATCACGGTATCCGAGCCGTAGTGCACGGCGCGGTGGAGCTTTTCGAGCTCTTCGTTGATATTGGAAGTGGTTGCGGAATTCCCGATATTCGCGTTGATCTTGCAGCAGAACGCCACGCCGATGCCCATCGGCTCGAGGTTGCGGTGATGGATGTTGGCAGGGATGATGGCGCGGCCGCGCGCTACTTCGCTGCGCACCAACTCGGGCGAGATCTTCTCCCGCAGCGCCACGTATTCCATCTCTTCCGTGACGACGCCCTGGCGGGCGTAGTGCATTTGCGAAAAATTCCGCGCGCCGCCGTTCATCGCCGCAGCTCGCTTCTCAACCCACGCATCCCTCAGTGCCATAAGACCCTCGCTTGCGTTTGCGGCTGCTTTGTTGTCGCCGCAACCGCGCTCATTATCGCACCGCAGTCGGTGTGCAGCAACCTTGGTCCGGGAACGGCAATCGAATGACGGACTGCGCGCTGCGGAATTATCTATCGTCTTAATGGCGCATGCCTGGAGAGATTTTGCGGGCCGCCCTCCAAGATCCGCCTAACCGCGCAGAGCCGCTGCGAATCAAAACGTGTATTTTAGGGCTAGCTGAAGCAACCTTGGGTCTGCCGTATTTACGACGTGGCCAAACAGCGAATTGTCTACGTCGCCGTTCACGGCTTCCGGACCGAAAAATTGCGTGTGGTTGAAAACGTCGAACGCTTCCACACGGAACTGTAATGTCTGCGTCTCGCGGATTTCGAAATTTCGCTGCAGCACCAAATCCGTGTTGAACGCGCCGGGCCCGGAAAAGTATCGCCGCGGCGCGTCTCCGACAGTGCCTAAGGCATTGTCGGTGAAGGCGTTCGGATTGAAATACTGCAGCTTGTTGCTGTGGGGATTCGTGATGTCCAGCGGTTGTCCCGTGAAATCGGGGAGGTCCAGGTAGCGGTTGTTCACGCCGTTCGGGCTGCTCCCCTGCAAGGAGTTGTCGCCGTTCGTGCTCAGAGTCACCGGGAAGCCAGTGCTGGCCCGTGTGACGCCGGATATCTCCCAACCCTCCAGCAGATAGTGAGCGTGGCTCGTTAGTCGTTCCAGCGGCAACCGGAATTCGTAGGTCGCCACAAAGTTGTGCGTCAGATTCCAGGCCGAAATCACGCGCGTCAGATTGAAATTGAAGGGATCCACAGCATCGGCAAGCGACGAGGATTGATCGATGGACTTGCTGTACGTGTAGCCGAGCGAATACGTGAAAAGCTTGGTCGAGCTCTTAACACTCACTTCGAGTGCGTTGTAGTTCGCGTTTCCGATGCTCCCTATATAGTCATCGTTCCCGTAGTAGTTTCCGACGTCGACGTTGTTGATGAGACTTGTGTTTAATCCCAGCCGGGTACCCTGAAGGATCGTACCTGCGGGATACGTGATCCCGTCGAAGGTGAACGGTTCGGCAAGATTGTACTCGTTGTTTTCACCGCCGGGCCCGCAAGACTCTCCCGCTGTAAGAACGCCAGGCTGATCGAGGGCCAGACAAAGAGCGGCAATGCCCGGATTGGCAGAGTACACGAGGAGCTGATGATGGCTTTCGGAGCCAACGTAGCTCAGACTCAAAACGGCCTGTCCCGGTAGTTGCCGTTCGATGGAAAGGAAGTAGTTCTCCGTATAAGGATAGGTATTCCACGGCGGAGGTGCGGTCATGCCAGACTGCGGGTTGTAAATGCCGTTGAAAATGACGCTGGCGTTCGGATGGCTGGCCCGAGCGTTGAGAGGGGGAAACGTAAGCGGATAGGGAGTTATCCCCAGTGTGCCGTCCGCTAAATCGTACGGTGCGGCAAAGAGGCCGTTGTAGACCGTATCGCTTAGCCCGTAGGGAGGCTGAGGCTCGTCAACGCCAATCGTATTGCCCTGAATTACGGTGTTGAATATCCCGTAGCCTGCGCGGATGCTCGTCTTTCCCGGTCCTCCGAAAACCTTTCCTAGAAGCCCCCTGCCTTCGTTAGGTGAATACGCGATGCCAACCCGAGGTGCATATCGAAACTTCTCGGGCACGAGCGTGCTCGGGATACCGGGGTCGGTCGGATAGACCAAACCGGGAAATGCGTTGGGATACACCACAGACTGTTCGCCGGGTTTGAAGGTCGGCACCTGATCGTATTTTTCCGACCAATAGCGCATTAGCTCCATGCGCAGCCCATAATTGAATGTCAGGTTTGACTTGATCCGCCAGGAATCCTGCCCGTACCAGCCCGCGTATCTGTGGCGCGGCCAGTATCGCCGTGAGTCGGATTGGGTAAATTGGTTCGGTGCCCCTATAAGAAAGTCCGCAAAATTGCTGCCCGTTTGGTAGCCGTTAAACAGGAACGTCCCATTGAAGGTTGCATCGGGATTCACGTTCACCTGCTCGAAGCTCACATCGATTCCGGCCTTGACGGTATGATTGTGCAGGACCTTCGAAAGACTATCACTCCCCGTGAACGTATTGTTGGCCTGGGCGAGATTGGTGATTGGCAACCCGAATACGAATTGGCCCTGGAATACGATGTTCTCAACCCCTTCGATTTGGGGAGCCAGAGGGACAATGCCCGCCGTTCCCGGTGCTGTCTCGAACCCCTGGGAAGCCAGGCTAACTCCAAGCCCGCCGGACGGCTGGCCTACCACGTTGGCGTCTCGCATGAAACTGAAATGGGCTTCGTTTACTGTGTTGATGCCGAACGTCTTGGTGTCGCCCAAACTGACCAGCTGTGAACGGCCGTGGTTTATACCGTTGAAGCCGGGAACGGTTGCGCCGCCCTGTCCGCTCGGAAATGGATTGTTGACGAAATAGTCGTCAAAAAAGTAATAGGCCGAAAGATTTCCCCAGCGCACGGCGTTCCAATCCACGCGATAGCCGAATTTGTCGTCGCGAAGCCTCTCATTTTCCGAGCCGGTGAACGTGGTCGGTCCGTCATTCGGCTGCGGAATGTACTTCAGCAGCTGCTGTGCGGGAGCCGCCCAGGCCGCCTTCGGAATGATCGCCCCGGGGAAAACGCATGGATTTGCACCGGTCGCGGCACATCCGAGAAAGTAATAGGCCTCACCATTCGATACAGGGTAACCTAGCGAACTCTGTAGCTGCGCTGCCAACCCCGCACCGTTCACGGTCATGGGTCCGCTTGGAGTGGAAAACGAGCTGGCCATATCGGCGAGGTTACCCGTCAGATCAGCCAGAGACGGCACGGTAACCAGTCCCGTATCTAAGCCTTCGATTGTTCGCGTTCCTTGATAGTCTCCGAAAAAGAAAAGCTTGTCTTTCCTGATCGGTCCGCCGAGCGTGCCGCCGAATTGATTTTGTTGATAAGTCTCTAATTTCGGCGAAAAGAAACTCCGCGCATCGAGATCGGTGTTGCGCAGGAATTCGAAGGCGTTACCGTGAATCTGGTCCGTCCCGCTCTTGGTCACCACATTCACGATGCCGCCAGAATAGTTGCCGAATTCCGCATCGAAATTGTTGGTCAGCACGCGGAATTCGGAAATGGAATCGAGGTTCGGAATGATGCCCGTGCCTCCATTCATTTCCTCCTTAACGTCAGATCCATTTACAAGAAATCCGTTCGCGTCTTCCCGCTGTCCGCTGATTGATTGGTTCCCTGGATTAAGGTTGCCCGAAGGAGTGATGGCCACGGTGACGCCGGCCATTACGACAGAATCGGGCGTCTGCGTCGACATCGGCACAATACCGGGCTGAAGTGCCAACAGATCGGTATAGCTTCTTCCGTTCAGCCCAACGGCGGTTATTACTGGGCCGGTAATGACATCGCCCATCTGCGTGCTCTCGGTTTCAACCTGCACCGCCTCTTCGTGCACCACAATTTGCTCGGTCGCTGCGCCCAACTGCAGCTCTACATCCACCTCGAGTTTCGAATTCACATCAACGATCAAACCCGTCCGCTTATATGGTTTGAACCCAGCCGGAGAGATATCGATCACGTACGTCCCGATGGGAAGGCTAGGGAATGCGTAGAACCCCTCCGTATTCGTCTGAGTCGTCTGCACAACCCCTGTTCCTGTATTGAGGGCGGAAACTTGGGCAGCGGCTACTACAGCGCCACTGGGATCTTTCACGGTGCCCGAAATACTTCCGCCGGTCGCGGCGTCAGCTCGCGTGCAGAGAAGGAGAAAGAAGGACACGAAGAAGACGTATCGAACAAGCCGAATGGCGTAACTCATTGCCGCGATGTGGCTCCCCCGTCCGGAAGGCCTTTTGCGCCCTTTACGTGCTGTCCCGCTTTGCTGCTTGGCAATTCGACACCCGTAGCTGCCCTCGGAAATCGGCGGCAATTTCAGGGTATCGGCGGTGGCGGGTGCGAACAAGCCATCTTTCGGCCATACAGCGGCTCGGCTGCAATCGACGAACTTGGGGCGTACGCTATGAAGCGGGGAGTAACTCATTGATCGGTATGCGCTTACAGGCCTGCCCTCTGGTCAACAGGCAAGCGGAAAGACTAACGTGCCGTCTCCAGCGATCGCTCGATGGCGATCCGCACGAGCTGCGCGCGTGTCCGCACTCCAGTTTTCTCGAATAGCCGCTGCAGCGTGGCCTTCACTGAACTTTGCGACACGCCGGTTTTGTGGGCGATTTCCTTGTTGGTGAGACCTTCAAAGACGCTGCGCAAGACCTGCAATTCACGCTGGGTCAATGCAGCCGTCATTTCCTGCGTGGGTTGCTCGGCGGCCGCGATTTCTGACGTGACAGCTCTTGAATCCATCCACTCGCCGCCGCGGGCCACGCGCCGAATCGCCTCAAGCAACATAGCCGGGGAGTTGTGCTTCAGAAATATCCCTGATACTCCCTGATTTCGCGCCACGGCGACATCCAACGGAATCATCCCCGCCGTCACCATCAGGATCTTACCCTTGTAACCCGACTGTTTCGCG
>Ga0187781_10000234_pt1 | contig 39213 bp, 32 predicted proteins | sample 0715_SJ02_MP02_2_FD_132447 | JGI IMG/M metagenome (GOLD analysis project Ga0187781, IMG submission 132447) | Tropical peat soil microbial communities from peatlands in Department of Meta, Colombia - 0715_SJ02_MP02_20_MG | ecosystem: Environmental > Terrestrial > Soil > Wetlands > Peat | place... | reverse complement strand
GGATCGCCGGGCGCAACGCCGCACGCGAGGTCGTGAGAGAGGCGGCCTGAGATGCTCACCGAGAGCGAACCCCACTATCGTCGGCCACTGCTGCCGACCCCGTTCCACGAGCGCTCGCGGAGCTTGAGTCAGGTCGACAGCTTCATCCCGTGGGCGGGCTACACCACGGTCGACGTCTTCACGACCGTCGAGCAGGAATACTTCGCGATCCGCAACGCCGCCTCGGTCTACGATCTGACGCCGATGGTGAAGTACCGGATCGCGGGCGCCGATGCCCTGCGCTTCCTCAACCGACTGGTGACGCGCGACCTGGGCAAGCTCCGCCCGGGGCGGGTCGCCTACTGCCTCTGGTGCAACGACGCCGGGCACCTGATCGACGACGGCACCGTGTTCTGTCTCGCCGAGGGGGAATACCGGCTGTGCACCGCCGAGCGGCAGCTCGACTGGCTGCTCGACTCTGCCGTCGGCTTCGACGTCGCGATCAGCGAGGTGACCGAGGACGTGGCGGCGCTCGCGCTGCAGGGGCCGACCTCGTACGCGGTGCTGCGCAAGGCCGGTGTCGCGGGTGTCGAGTGCCTGAAGCCCTTCGAGCTCGGAACCTTCACGCTGCCGGCGGCAGGCGACGCGCGCCTCATGGTGTCGCGCACCGGCTTCACGGGCGACCTCGGCTACGAGCTGTGGATGGACCCGAAGGACGCCGGGCGCGTCTGGGACGAGTTGTTCGAGGCCGGCCGGACCCGCGGCATCCGCCCGATCGGCTCGCGCGCGCTCAACATCGCGCGCATCGAGGCGGGTTTCCTGCTGCCGAACGTCGACTTCGTACCGGGCGAGCGCACCGTCTTCATCGGCACCGAGCGCTCGCCGCTCGAGCTCGGGCTCGCCTGGCTGGTGGACTTCGGCAAGGGTCACTTCACCGGCAGGCGCTCGCTGCTCGCCGAGCAGCGCCGCGGCGCGCGGCGCCGTCTGGTCGGGCTCGACGTCGAGGGCACGAAGCCCGCGCACAACGCGCTGCTGTACGCCGACCGGGGCCTGCGCCGCCAGGCGGGCAGCGCAACCTCGGCGGTCTGGTCGCCGACCACCAAGCGCAACCTCGCCCTTGCCATGGTCGATGCGCCGCATTTCGCCACCGGCAGATCGCTGTGGGTGGAGATCTATCTCAACCGCGAGCTGGTATGGGAGCGGCGCGTGGTGCGTGCGCGGGTCGTCGAGCGCCCGTTCTTCGCGCCCGAGCGGCGGCGCGCCACTCCTCCGGCGGAGTTTTGAAATGAACAGGGGCTCCGCATGATCGCCAGCCAGGAGAAGCAGAGCACCGACCGCCCGTGGCTCGACCCGAACGCCACCCCGCAGATCGTGATCGAGCGGGTGAGCAAGACCTATGGCGGCTTCACCGCGGTCGAGGACGTGAGCCTCAGCATCTTCAAGGGCGAGATGTTCGCGCTGGTCGGGGCCTCGGGCTGCGGCAAGACGACCCTGCTGCGGATGCTGGCCGGATTCGCCGAGCCCAGCGCCGGCCGCATCCTCATCGACGGCGTGCCGATGAGCGGCGTGCCGCCCTACGAGCGGCCCGTCAACATGATGTTCCAGTCGTATGCGCTCTTTCCGCACATGACGGTGGAGCGCAACGTCGGCTACGGCATCAGCCGCATGAAGATGGACGCCGCCACCCGCCGCAGCCGCATCCACGAGGCGCTTGAGATGGTGCAGCTCGCGCATGTCGCGGCGCGCAAGCCTCACCAGCTCTCCGGTGGCCAGCGCCAGCGCGTGGCGCTGGCGCGCGCGCTCATCCGGCGGCCGAAGGTGCTGTTGCTGGATGAGCCGCTGTCGGCGCTCGACAAGAAGCTGCGCGAGCAGACACAGTTCGAGCTGATGGACCTGCAGTACAAGGTCGGTATCACCTTCATCGTGGTGACGCACGATCAGGACGAGGCGATGGCGCTCGCCACCCGCATCGCGGTCATGGATCACGGCAAGGTGGTCCAGGTCGGCACGCCGTCGCAGATCTACGAGTTCCCGGCGAGCCGCTTCGTGGCCGACTTCGTCGGCACCACCAATCTCTTTGAAGGAACCGTCAGCAGCTGCGAGCCCGGTCTGATCACGGTGCATTGCCCCGAGACCGGCTGCGACCTGCTGGTGGACGAGGACGGGCGCTGCGCGCCGGGCCAGCGCGTATGGGTGGCACTGCGGCCGGAGAAGATCCGGCTCGGCAAGCAGCCCCCAAGCGGCGCGCGCGTCAACCAGCTGCGCGGCATGGTGTGGGAGCTCGGCTATCTGGGCAACCGCTCCACCTACCGCATCAAGACCACTAGCGGTAAGGTGGTGACGGCGTTCTCACAGAACGAGCGGCGCACCTCGGAGTGGGCGATCGACTGGAGCGACGAGGTGTTCGTGAGTTGGGATGCGGATGCCGCGGTGCTGCTGCACTCATAAGTATTGAGAACAGAGGGGAGACACGTATGCTGCATGCAACCCGCCCGACGCTAAAGCTCGGCTGGCTCGTCATCGCGCTGTGCGCGGCGCTGCCGCTGCAGAGGCTGCAGGCCGACGAGGCCGCCGCCGCTGCCGCCGCCGAGCCGAGCGCGCCGGTGGCCAGCGAGGCCGAACGGCCGCTGCAGGAAGTCATCGTCACGGCCACCCGCCGTGAGGAGTCGCTCAGCAAGGTTCCGATCAGCGTGTCCGCGCTCACCCAGTCGGACATGGACGACCGCGGCATCAAGGACATGCAGGACATCGTGCGCTTCGTACCGGGCGTCACCATCGACAATTCGGGCACCAACGCCATCTCGATCCGCGGCATCTCCTCCTCGGCGGGCGCCGGCACCACCGGCATCTACATCGACGACACGCCGATCCAGATGCGCAGCGTCGGCTTCAACCCCGACGACACGCTGCCGAAGACCTTCGACCTCGAGCGCGTCGAGGTGCTGCGCGGACCGCAGGGCACGCTGTTCGGTTCGGGCTCCGAGGGCGGCACGGTGCGCTACATCATGACCCAGCCGAGCCTCACCGACGAGAGCACCTACGTGCGCAGCGAGGCGGCCTGGACCCGCTACGGCGAGCCGAGCTACGAGTTCGGCGTCGCCCATGGCGAGCCCATGGTCGACGGGGTATTCGGCTGGCGCGCGAGCGCCTGGTACCGCTACGACGGCGGCTGGATAAACCGGGTCGATCCCACCACCGGCGAGCAGCTCGTAAGCGACGTGAACTGGGCGCGCGCGCTGGTGCTGCGCCTCGCCGGCCTGTGGCAGCCGGTGAGCGGCTTCACGGTGACGCCGGGCATCATCTACCAGAACCGCATGCTCCACGATCAGCCGACCTACTGGCCGGCCTACTCGAATCCGGGCGCCGGGCAGTTCAACACCGCCACCCCCGAGCGCATTCCCGACGCCGACCAGTACATCCTGCCGTCGCTCAAGCTGCAGGTGGATCTCGCCAAGAGCGTGATCATCTACAACGCCTCCGCTTACCACCGCTGGGAGACGACCGGCTACCAGGGCACGGTCTACGATCTCGCCTACTTTCAAAGCCTCGGCTGGCCCAACAACCCCGGTAATTATGTGTTCACCGGCTGCGGGCCCACGTCGGTGGCGACTACCATGCCGTGCGACTGGTACCCGCTGATCGATGCCAACGGCATCCATCTGCCGGCGGCCTTCGCCAACTATTCGACGCCGAACGTCATGACCAATACCCAGGACAGCTGGGTGCAGGAGCTGCGCTGGCAGTCGGCCGATCCCAACGAGCGGCTGCACTGGACCGCGGGCGTATTCTGGCAATACGCCAAGGAGCGCAGCATCGAAGAGCTCAATGATCCGCAGATCAACAATTTCTTCAACTACCTGTACGGCGTGCCGGCGACCGAGAATTTCAGCTTCACCGACGTCAACGGCAACACGGTCGTGCCCTACGCCTGCAACGGCGTCGGCACCTACACCGCGATCCCCAACTGCGACATCTACTACAACAGCAATACCACCTGGGATGAGCAGATCGCCTTGTACGGCGAGCTCAGCTACGCGCTCACCGAGCGGCTGCGGCTGACGGTGGGCGAGCGCGTCTCGCACTCCACCTTCGAGATCTACAACTACGCCGACGGGCTCGAGAACTTCGGGCCGACACCGGTGAACGGCGTGCAGATTCCGGGCGTGGGGCGCGGCGCTTCGACCAGCTCGAATCCCAACACCCCGAAGGCGAGCCTGGCGTTCCAGGCCGATCCCAACAACCTGTACTACGTGAGCTACGCCAAGGGCTACCGGGTCGGCGGCGGCAACCCCGAGCTGCCGAGTTACTGCAATGCCAACCTGACGCAGCAGGGCTTCCCCAACGGCGCGCCGCTCACCTACTCGCCCGACAGCACGCAGAACTACGAGATCGGCTCCAAGAACGCTTTCGGTGGCGTGCTGCGCATCGCCAGCAGCGTCTACTACATCAAGTGGAACAACATCCAGCAGAGCGTCTACGTCGCCGGCGCCTGCGGCCTGCAGTTCACCGACAACCTCGGCACCGCGGTCGCCAAGGGCTTCGACCTGCAGGCGGAGCTCGCGGCTGGCCCGTTGTTCGTCGACCTGGCGGTCGGCTACACCGACGCGCGCTTCACGGCCAACTCGGTGCCGCCGGCTGCCGGTGCCCCGCCGCTGGTGCTCAACGGCGACGCCATCTCCGGCCAGGCGGCCATCAACTACGCTCCGGGAACCAACCCACCCTGGACGGTATCGGTGGGGCCTGAGCTGCGCTTCAACATCGGGCAGCACGATGCCTTCGTGCGTCTCGATTACACCTACGAGAGCCGCAACCCCTGGCTGGCGGCGGTGCAGGACCCGGCGTCGTCGCAATACATCCCGGGGAGCTACACGCTGCCGGCGACGAATTTCCTCACGCTGCGGGCCGGGATCAACATCGGTGCGCTGCAGATCTCGCCCTTCATCGACAACGTGCTCAACAGCCACACGGTGACCAACTTCGCCCTCGGACAGCTCGATCCCTACAACCCGGCGGGCTCACCCTCGCAGCAGCAGAACGCCTACACCTTCCGGCCGTTCACCGTAGGCATCACGGCGACCTGGCGCGCGGGAGGCGGCGGACACTAGCTCGCGCCACAACTCGCCAGGTGGTACCGTGATGGCCGCATGCCATCTGGCGATCAGGGCGCGGTGAGCGCCGACGGCGCAGCTGCGCGCGCCGAGAAACTCAACACCAGGGCTGCGGGCGTAGTCGCCCTGGCGGTCCTTTGCAGCCGCCTTCTCGGCCTCGCCCGCGAGCAGATCTTTGCGGCGCTGTTCGGCGGCGGCCGCATCATGGACGCGTTCACCATCGCGTTCCGCATCCCGAACCTGCTGCGCGACCTGTTCGCCGAGGGCGCGCTCTCGACCGCCTTCGTCACCACCTTCAGCAAGACCGTCGCCACCGACGGCGAGGCGGCCGCCTGGCGGCTGGCCAACAAGGTGGCGACGCTCGCGACGGTCACCTTGAGCGCGATCACCGTGCTCGGGATCGTGTTCGCCCCGTGGCTGGTGTCGGTGCTGGCGCCGGGCTTCGAGGGCGAGAAGGCCGCCCTCACCGTGACCCTGACGCGGGTCATGTATCCCTTCATCCTGCTGGTGTCGCTCGCGGCGCTGGTGATGGGCATGCTGAATGCGCGCAACGTGTTCGGCGTGCCGGCCATGGCCTCGAGCTTCTTCAACCTCGGCTCGATCATCGCCGGGGTGGTGCTCGGCTACTGGCTCGATCCGCACTTCGGCGTGCACGCGATCCTCGGGCTCGCGATCGGCACGCTGATCGGCGGCGCGCTGCAGCTGACCGTGCAGCTGCCGGCGCTCGCGCGGCTCGGCTACCGCTTTCACCCCGACTTCCACTGGCGCGATCCGGGCGTCGGCTCGATCCTGCGGCTCATGGGCCCGTCGGTGATCGCCGCCAGCACCACCCAGGTCAACGTCCTCATCAACTCGGTGTTCGCCTCCGAGCTCGGCGACGGCCCGACCTTCTGGCTGACGGTGGCGTTTCGCCTCATGCAGCTGCCGCTCGGCATCTTCGGCGTGGCGCTCGGCACGGTGGCGCTGCCGCTGCTCTCGCGCATGGCCGCCACCGGCCAGCATGGCGTCTTTCGCAGCGAGCTCGCCCGTGGCATGCGGCTCGCCTTCCTCATGACCATTCCCGCGAGCATCGGCCTGATCGTGCTCGCCGAGCCCATCATCTCGGTCCTCTACCAGCACGGCCGTTTCGGCGCCCATGAGACGGCGGAGTCGGCTGGCGCGCTGCGCTTCTATGCCCTCGGTCTGTGCGGCTACGCGGCACTCAAGGTGCTGGTGAACGCCTTCTACGCCATCGACCGGCGCAAGACTCCCATGGTGGTGAGTTTCATCGCGGTGGGAATCAACCTGGCGCTCAACTGGATCTTCACCGTGCGCCTCGGCTGGGGCCACCGCGGCCTCGCTTTCTCGACCGCCTGCGTTGCGACCAGCAACTTTCTCATTCTCTACTTCCTGATGCGCGCGCACTTAGGCCGGCTCGAGTCGCGCGCCATGGCCGCGCTGCTCATGCGCGTCGCGCTCGCCTCACTCGCGCTGCTCGCCATCGCCTGGGGCGGGGCCCACTGGCTGCTCGCCGACTGGGCCGTGCAGCACTTCTGGCCGAAGCTCGCGAGCCTCACGCTTGTCATCGCTTGCGCCGCTGCCGCGTTCTTCCTCTCAGCCTCCGCGCTCGGGATCGGCGAGGTGCAGGAGCTGAGAGGCGCTCTCGAGCGCCGCATCAAGCGCACGCGCAACCCTTAAGGGCGGGGGCTGTCCAATGTGATCGGTGCGCGCGCTGCGGCGCGCGAGGGAATATTCAGCCTTTATTCAGCTGTCGGAAAGGATCATCGCGCCCCATGAATACCTCCTTGCGGCTCCTCGCTCCTCTGGTGCTGGCCGGCTTTGCCGCGCCGACGTTCGCTCAGGTCTACACCGTGCAGCCGCTGCCCGTGCAATGGTACGTCGAGGGGGGTCCGAGCTTTCCGCTCAACACCACCTCCGACTACCTGAATTCCGGCTGGACGCTCGGTACCGGCTTCAACGTGCGGCAGGATCCCTCGCAGCCTTTCTACCTGCGCACCGATTTCGCCTTCAGCCGCTTCGGCGCGGCGAGCGAGCTCATCTCGGCCGGCCAGGCCGCGACCTCGACCGCCATCAACGGTGGCTATGGCGAGACGTTCGATGCCCAGGTGGACGGCGTGCTCGAGCAGCCGCTCACCGGCAGCGCGCGGCTCTACTTCATGGGCGGCCTCGGTCTCGCTTACCGCCACATCGAGCTGACCCAGAGCGGCCCGACGCTTTGCAACGGATTCCTCGGCGCGTGCGCTCCCGGCCTCGCTGGCACCACGACCACCGGGGTACAGGCCTACGATGCCACGCGCTTCGCCTGGAACCTGGGCGCAGGCATCGATTTCCCGCTCGGCCCGACGCAGTCGTGGTTCGTCGAGGCGCGCTACGAGCGCATCGAGACTGCGCAGCCGACCGAGTTCCTGCCGATCCGCTTCGGGTTCAGATTCTAGTATTGGGAAAATCGCCTGCGGCGATTTTCCGGACATCAGCTTCGTTGCCGGCGGCAAAAGGCGCGACTTTTGCCGCCTGCTCAGTGCCGGCCCTCCGCGAACACTAAGCACGCCGCCAGCACCCGTTGCAGCACCGCGCGCAGCGGCGCGGCGACCGTATCGTCGTACGCGCACGGCCAGTCGGCCGCGGTCACCCGCCCGGGCGGCTCGCGCAGATAGCCGCGGCAGGCGAGCTCCATCTGCACCGCGTGCACGCCGGTTGCCGGGCGTCCGTAGTGGCGCGTGGTGTAGCCGCCCTTGAAGCGCCCGTTGGTGACGCGCGTGAAGCCGGAAGCCTCGCACGCCGCCTCGAGGCGTGCGGTGAGCTCGGGCGCGCAGCTCGCGCCTGAGTGGGTGCCGAGGTTCAGGTTAGGGAGCACGCCGGCGAACAGCCGCGCGACCTGCGAGCGGATCGAGTGACAGTCGTAGAGCACCACGACCGGGTGCCGTTGCCTGAGGCGCGCGAGCTCGGTCGCGAGCGCGCGATGATAGGGCTCGAACCAGACCGTGCGGCGCGTCGCGATCTCCTCCCCGTCCGGGCCCTCGAAGCCGCGATACAGCAGCTCGCCGTCGAAGGTGGTGGTCGGACAAAGCTCGGTGGTGGCCTGCCCGGGATAGAGCGAAGCCCCGGAAGGATCGCGGTTGGGATCGACCACGGTGCGTGATATGCGGGTGCGCACCACGGTCGCGCCGAGCCCGGGAGCGAAGTCGTAGAGCCGCTCGATCCACCAGTCGGTATCCTTGCGCGCGAGCCACGGTGAGACCAGGCGCGGCTCGAGGTCGGCGGGAATCTCGGTGCCGGTATGGGGCATCGACAGCAGCAGCGGTGCACCGCCGCGCGTGATCTCGAGCCACGGGGTCGTCTCCGAAGGACTCATCAATATAATGTACGCCATGCGAGGGCTGTGGTTTGAGTCGGCGCTCCTGCCCGCGGGATGGACCCGTGATGTGCGCCTGACCGCCACGGACGGGCGCATCGAGCGCGTGGTGAGCGGTGTCGCGCCCCAGGGCGCCGATGAGCGCCACGGCATCGCCCTTCCCGGGCTCGCGAACCTTCATAGCCACGCGTTCCAGCGCGGTCTCGCCGGGCTCACCGAGCGCCGCGGGGCGGAGGGGGACAGCTTCTGGACCTGGCGCGAGCTGATGTACCGTTTCCTCGAGCGCGTCGGCCCCGAGGAGCTCGAGGGGCTTGCCGCGCTCGCCTTCGCCGAGATGCTGGAAGGCGGCTTCACCCGGGTCGGTGAGTTCCATTACCTGCATCACGATCGTAACGGCAGCCCGTTCACCGAACCAGGCGAGCTCGCGGCGCGCCTGGCGGCGGCCGCGTCCGGGACCGGCATCGCCCTCACGCTGCTGCCGACCCTGTATGCGCACGGGGGCTTTGGCGGCGCGCCCCCGGGCGAGCGGCAGCGGCGTTTCATCAACGACCCGGGGCGCTTCGCCCGCGTCGTCGAGGCGAGCCGCAGCGCGGTGCGCGCGCTCCCCGATGCGAGTGTCGGTGTGGCTGCCCACAGCCTGCGCGCGGTCACGCCACCGGAGCTTGCCGAGCTCGTCGCGCTCGGGCGCGGCGGCGTCATTCACATCCACATCGCCGAACAGCTGCGCGAGGTCGAGGATTGTCTGGCGTGGAGCGGCCGGCGACCGGTGCAATGGCTGCTCGAGAACGCCCCCGTGGACGAGCGCTGGTGCCTGGTGCATGCAACGCATGCGACGGCCGCCGAGCTTCAGGGCGTGGCCGCCCGGGGTGCGGTGGTGGGCCTGTGCCCGGTGACCGAGTCGAGTCTGGGGGACGGTATCTTCCCCGCCGTGGAATTTCTCGCCGCCGGCGGCCACAGCGGCATCGGCACCGACTCCAACATACGGATCGACGCGGCGGAGGAGCTGCGCACCCTGGAGTATTCCCAACGGCTCGCACGCCGGGCCCGCAACCTGCTCGCAACCGCACCCGGGGCATCGACCGGACGGAGCCTGTTCGATGCGGCCCTCGGCGGGGGCCTGCAGGCGCTGCTTGCGCCGGGGTCGGGGCCGGCCGGGCTCGCGCCCGGGGCGCCCCTCGACCTGGTGACGCTCGTGCGAGATCATCCCTCGCTTGTCGGGCGCAGCGGGGACGAGATTCTCGATAGCTGGATCTTCGCCGGCGACCGTAGGCTCGTCGATTGCGTCTGGCGCGCCGGGGCCAAAGTCGTGGACGGCGGGAGGCATCGGGACCGGGACGCGCTCGAGAAGCGCTACGCCGGCGCGCTGCGCAAAGTGCTCGCCTGAAGCGCACAGCCGCTCGGATAATCAACAAAACGACCAACGGCGCCACCCGCCGCGTGAAAGGGCAGACATGCATCTCCATCGCTGTGCCGTGATCCTCGCGGGCTGTGCGCTCGCGCTCCTCTCGGGCGTCGCCGCCGCCGACACCGTCGACCCGGCCCTGTTCGGAGCGCTCAAGTGGCGCAGCATCGGCCCCTATCGCGGCGGCCGTGCACTCGCGGTCGCCGGCATTCCCGGCGATGCCGACACGTTCTATTTCGGCGCCGTGGCGGGCGGAGTCTGGAAGACGACCGACGGTGGCGCCACCTGGGAGCCGCTCACCGACGGCACGGCGATCTCTTCGGTCGGCGCTCTCGCGATCGCGCCCTCCGATCACAAGGTGATCTACGTCGGCACCGGCGAGGCCGCACCGCGCGGCGACATGACCTACGGCGACGGCGTCTACAAGTCGGTCGACGGCGGGAAGACCTGGAGCCACATCGGGCTCGCCGACAGCCGCCAGATCGGTGCACTGGTCGTCGATCCGCGCAACGCCGACATCGTGCTGGTCGCCGCCTTTGGCCATGCCTTCGGTCCCAACAAGGAGCGTGGCGTCTACCGCACCATCGACGGCGGCAAGTCCTGGACCAGGGTGCTCTATCACGACGAGGAGACCGGTGCGATCGACGTCAGCTTCGATCCGAACGACCCGAGCATCGTGTATGCCGCGCTCTGGCAGGCGCGCCGCCAGCCGTGGAACTTCTCGAGCGGCGGCCCGGGGAGCGGGCTGTACCGCTCGACCGACGGCGGCGTCAGCTGGACGCGGCTCACGGGCAACGGGCTACCGGAGGGGATTCTCGGCCGCATCCACGTCTCGGTCTCACCGGCCGACTCGAAGCGCGTCTACGCGATGATCGAGGCACGCGCGGGGGGCCTGTACCGCTCCGACGACGGCGGCGTGCACTGGGCGCGCGTCAGCGACGACGGCCGGCTGACGCAGCGGGCCTGGTATTTCTCCACGGTGCTCGCGGACCCGAAGCAGGTCGACACGGTATACGCGGAGAACACCGGCCTGTTCCGCTCGACCGACGGCGGCAAGACCTTCGAGCTGTTGCCCGCGCGGCACGGCGACCATCACGGCCTGTGGATCGACCCCACCAACCCCGATCGCATCATCGAGTCAAGCGACGGCGGCGCCTCGATCAGCTTCAATCAAGGCAAGAGCTGGACCACCCAGGCCAACCAGCCGACCGCGCAGTTCTATCACGTCGCGGTCGACAACCGCTTTCCTTACTACCTCTACGGTGCGCAGCAGGACAACAGCAGCATCGGCATCGCCAGCATGGACGACGAGGGCGCGATCGTGGAGCGCGACTGGTACGACGTCGCGGGCGGAGAGTGCGGCTTCGTGATCCCCGATCCGCGCGATGCCGAGATCACCTACGGGAGCAGTGAGAACTTCGTCGGCCGGCTCGACCGGCACAACATGCAGGAGCAGATCATCCCGGTCTGGCCGGTCGATGCCTCGGGGCATGCGGCCAAGGACCTCGAGCATCGCTTCAACTGGACTTCGCCCCTCACCATGTCGCCGTTCGACCCGGACACGCTCTACTACGGCATGGAGCGGCTCTACAAGACGAGCAATCGTGGCGGCAGCTGGAGCGCGATCAGCCCCGATCTCACGCGCAACGACAAGTCGAAGCAGCAGGCCTCGGGCGGGCCCATCACCAAGGACATCACCAGTGTCGAGTACTACGACACCGTCTTTGCCATCGCGGAGTCGCCGCTGCGCAAAGGCATGATCTGGGTAGGGACCGACGACGGACTGGTCCAGCTCACCCATGACGACGGGGGCAGCTGGACGAACGTCACCCCTTCGGCCATGCCCGCCTGGAGCACGATCAGCATGATCGAGCCTTCGCGCTACGACGCGGACACGGCCTATGTGGCCGTGGATCGCCACAAACTCGATGACGTGAGGCCGTATGTATTCGTGACCCGCGATGGTGGGCGCAGCTGGGCGCGGCTCGATGCGGGGATCCCGGAGGGCGCCTTCGTGCACGCGGTGCGCGAGGATTCGGTCACGCGCGAGCTGCTGTATGCCGCTACCGAGACCGGCGTGTTCGTCTCCTTCGACGGCGGGCAGCATTGGCAGAGCCTGCAGCTCAACCTGCCGCGCACGCCGGTCCACGACCTCGAGGTGAGCGGCGACGATCTGGCGATCGCAACTCACGGCCGCTCCTTCTGGATTCTCGATGACGTGACGCCGTTGCGTCAGGCCGGAGCCGCGGCCGCCGCCCGCGGGGCCTGGCTCTATGCGCCGCAGACCGCTTACCGGCTCTACTATCCCGACGCGGTCGACAAGCGTCCGCCCTCGGGCTCGAACCCGCCGGCCGGCGTGCTCATCGACTACTACCTGGCGGCCGAGCCCGCAGGCCCGGTGACGCTCGAGATCGCCGACGCCTCGGGCAGCGTGGTGCGCCACCTCTCGAGCACCAAGGAGAAGGCGGCGGAGCAGCCGCCCGAATGGCCGGACCTGATCCATCCCGTCGACACGCTGCCGGCGAAGAAGGGAATGAACCGCTTCGTGTGGGATTTGCGCTATGACGATCCGGCGCAGATTCCGGACGCCTTCTACGCTGGCGTTCCGCCCCGCGGGCCGATCGTGCTGCCGGGCGCGTACATGCTGCGTCTCGGCTACGGGGGCGAGACGCACACCGCGCCGCTCACCCTCTCCGCCGATCCGCGCGACCGGGGAGCGGCGCTCGCGGGCCTCAGGCAGAAATTCGATCTCGCCATGGAGGTCTACCACGATCAGGACGGCCTGCACCGTGCGGTCAACGACATCCGCGCGGTGAGGACCGGCATCAGCGACTTATCCCGGAAGGCGCAGGGCAAACCGCAGGGCGCCGCGTTGGCGGCCGACGCCACCGCGCTGTCCGCCGCGGCGTCCAAGATCGAGGGTGTGCTGATGCAGGTCAACATCAAGGGCTCGGAGGCCAACCTCAACTACCCGGGCATGCTGAACGAGCAGATCTATTCCTTCAGTCAGCTGCTCGATGACGCCGACACCGCGCCGAACCAGCAGGAAACCGAGACCTACGCCGGCATGCACGCGCAGCTCGGCACGCAGCTTGCGGACTGGAGTGCGCTCAAGGGCACGAAGGTGGCGGCCTTCTGCAAGCGTGCGCGGGAGGCGGGCCTCAGCACCGCGGCGCCGGCCTGTCCGTGAGTGGGGTGAGAATAATGCTAAAATTATTTGCTTTACTCCCCGCGAAGTAGGGCGGGCGCGAGGACGGCTATGGCACTGAAGATCATGATTCTCGGCGTGAACGGCTTCATCGGCACCGCCTTGACCGCCGCGATCCTGCGCAACCGCGACTGGGAGGTCTACGGCATGGACCTCACCGACAACAAGCTCGGCGATCTAACGAAGAACGAGCGTTTCCACTTCGTCGAAGGCGACATCACGATCAACAAGGAATGGGTCGAGTATCACGTCAAGAAATGCGACGTGATCGTGCCGCTGGTGGCGATCGCGAATCCCGCGCAGTACGTGACCCATCCGCTCAAGGTGTTCGAGCTCGACTTCGAGGCCAACCTCGCCGTGGTGCGCCAGTGCGTCAAGTATGGCAAGCGCCTGATATTTCCCTCGACCTCCGAGGTCTACGGCATGTCGCCGGACTCGGTGCTCGATGAGGAGTCGAGCCCGCTCACTTACGGTCCGATCAACAAGCAGCGCTGGATCTACGCCTGCTCCAAGCAGATGCTGGACCGCGTGATCTACGCCTACGGCGTACGCGACAATCTCGACTACACGCTGTTCCGGCCCTTCAACTTCATCGGCCCCAACCTCGACAACCCCGAGGAGCCGAAGGATGGCAGCTCGCGGGTGTTCACCCAGTTCCTCTCCAACGTGCTCTACCGCAAGCCGATCAAGCTGGTCGACGGCGGGAGCCAGAAGCGCTCCTTCACCTATATCGACGATGCCATCGAGTGCATGCTGATCATCCTCGAGAACCAGAACCGGCGCGCCAGCCAGCGAATCTTCAATATCGGCAATCCCGGCAACTGCATCTCGATCCGCGACCTCGCCGAGCGCACCATCCGCATCGCCCAGGAGTTCCCGATCCTGCGCGACAACGCCCGTGCCACGGAGATCGTCGACGTCTCGGCGGGCGAGTACTACGGCAAGTACTACCAGGATATCCAGGTGCGCGTGCCGAACATCGAGGCGGCGAAGCGCGAGCTCGGCTGGCAGCCGAAGACCGACATGGACACCGCCATGCGGCGCACGATCGACTACTACGTGAAGCAGGAAGGCTTCGGCTCACGCGCGGCGGCGCTGCTCGCCGGGAATTAGTTGGCGAGCGAGGCCGGGCAGGCGCGCGAGCAGCGCGGATCGATGTGGCTCGCGTGGATCGTGCTGGCGGCCGCCTGGTTTGCCACCGCGCCGCTCCGTCCGCTGTTCGATCCCGACGAGGGCCGCTACGCGGAGATCCCGCGCGAGATGCTCGCGAGCGGTGACTGGATCACGCCGCGTTTCGACGGGCTGAAGTACTTCGAGAAGCCGCCGCTGCAGTATTGGGCGACGGCCGCGGTGTACTCGGTCGCCGGCCTCTCGGAGGGGAGCTCGCGGCTGTGGTCGGTCGCACTGGCGTTCGGCTGCCTCGCGCTGACCTTCGCCTGGACACGCTCGCTCTACGGCAGCGCCGCGGCGCTGGCAGCGCTCACCGCGCTCGCGGTGAGTCCCTACTTTCTCATCGTGGGACACCTCAACCTGCTCGATGCGGGCCTGACCTTCTTCCTCACGGCGGCGGTGTTCGCCTTCACGCGCGCCCAGACCGCGCTGCCGGCCTCGCGCGCGGAGCGCAACTGGATGCTGATCGCCTGGGCGGCGGCGGCGCTCGCGGTGCTGTCCAAGGGCATCGTGGTCGGAGTGCTGGCCGGAGGCGCGCTCATCGTCTACACGCTGCTCGAGCGCGACTCGAGTCCCTGGCGCCGGCTGCACCTGCTCTCGGGCCTGCCGCTTTTCCTCGTGCTCACCTGCCCGTGGTTCATCGCGGTCTCGGCGCGCAATCCGGGCTTCGCGAGCTTCTTCTTCGTGCACGAGCATTTCACGCGCTTTCTCACCACGGTGCACCAGCGGGTGGAGCCCTGGTGGTATTTCCTGCCGCTGCTCGCGCTCGGGGTCCTGCCGTGGATCGTGCCGCTCGCCCGCGCCATCGCGCCCGCCTGGCGCGAGGCGCCGGCAGCCGCCACCGGCTTCAGGCCGCGCCGGTTCCTGGCGGTTTACGCCGTGGTGACGCTGCTGTTCTTCTCGGCCTCGGGGTCGAAGCTCGCCCCCTACATCCTGCCGATGTTTCCGGTGCTGGCCGCGCTCGCCGGCGCGCATGCCGCCGCGCCCGTACCGCTGGCCGCACAGGCCGCGCGCATCGGGGCCGGCCTCATCGTGGTGGTCGCGGCGGCACTCCTCATCTATAGCGCGCGGCGCAACGCCTTCGTGCCGCACGAGGGGCTCGCCTGGGCGGTGGCCGGGAGCGCGGTCGCGCTCGCCGCGGTCGCGGCGACGCTGCGGCGCGCGTGGCTGTCCGCCGCGGGCGCGGCCCTGGTGAGTGCCGTGGCGGCGATCCTCGCGTGGCAATGCCTGCTGTGTGCTTACGCAGTCATTCCGCCGGCCCGCTCGGCGCGCGACCTGGTTGCCGCGGCGCGCCCCTCGATAGGGCCGGAGACCGCTTTATATAGTGTCGGGCAATACCGCGAGACCGTCTCCCCTTACCTCGGCCGCCTCCTGACGCTGGTCGACTACGAGGGGGAGCTCGCCTTCGGCCTCGAGTCCGAGCCCGGCCGGCAGGACCTCGGCGTCGAGGCATTCAAGGCCCGCTGGGGCGCGAGCCGCGACGCCGTGGCATTCTTCGACCCCGGGATCTGGGATTCCTGGCGGCGGGCGGGGTTTCCCGGCCGTGTGATTGCCGCCGATAACTACACCGTCGCAGTGAGTCGTCTGTGAAACTCAGTGATTTCTCGATCCTCTTCTGTGGCGTGCTGCTGAACGCGCTGGCACAGCTGGGGCTCAAGGCCGCCACCCGGGTGACCGGCCCCCTGGTCGCCACCGACAGCGGTGTCCTGCGGCGCGGGCTCGAGCTGCTCACCGTGCCCTCGCTCTGGTACGCATTGTGCGCCTACGGCTTGAGTGTCATCGTGTGGGTGGTCGGCCTGTCGCGCGTCCCGGTGAGCCAGGCATACCCGCTGTTGTCGCTGGGTTACGTGATCAACATCGGGCTCGCGTGGTGGCTGCTCGGCGAGGTGCCCAACGTGCAGCGCGTGGGGGGCATCGCCATCATCGTGCTGGGGGTCGTGCTGGTGTCGCGCTCATGAACGATTCGGCGAAAACCCTGGAAAGGTTCCTGCCGTTCACGCGTCCCTCGATCGACGAGGAGACGATCGCCTCCGTGGCCGAGGTGCTGCGCTCCGGGTGGCTGGCGAGCGGCCCGAAGGTGGCGGCACTCGAGACCGCGCTGTCCGACTATCTCGGCGGCCGGCCGGTGCGCACCCAGACCTCGGCGACCGCGGGACTCGAGATCGCGCTGCTCGCCTGCGGGATCGGCCCGGGGGCCGAGGTCATCACCCCGGCGCTCAGCTTCGTCGCGACCGCGAACGTGATCGTGCGGGTGGGCGCGCGCCCGGTGTTCGTCGACGTGGGCCTCGATTCGCGCAACCTCGACCTCGCCCAGGTGGAGGAGGCCATCACGCCCCGCACCCGCGCCATCATGCCGGTGCACTTCGCCGGGATGCCGGTCGACATGGAGCGGCTCTATGCGATCGCCAACCGCCACCGGCTGCGCGTCATCGAGGACGCCGCGCACGCGATCGGCTCGTCGTGGGGGGGCAAGCGCATCGGCAGCTTCGGCGACCTGGTGGTGTTCAGCTTCCATCCGAACAAGAACATCACCACCATCGAAGGTGGGGCGATCTCGGGCGGCTCGGCGGCGGAGCTGCGCAGCATCGAGCTGCAGCGCTGGCACGGGCAGCTGAAAACCGGCCCCGACTCCTTCGATACGCTGCTCGCCGGCGGCAAGTGCAACCTGTCGGACGTCGCGGCGGCGGTGGGCCTCGGGCAGCTGAAGCGCCTGGAGGAATTCAATACCAAACGGCGCGCCCTGGTGGCGCGCTACTTCGAGCTGTGGAAGGAGGAGGCGCCGCTGCGCCTGCCGGAGCGGGGCGACGAGGGCCACAGCTGGCACGTGTTCACGCCGCTGCTGCCGCTCGAGTCACTATCGATCACGCGGCTCGCCTTCATCGAGGCGATGCGCGAGCGCGGCATCGGCATCGGCGTGCACTACCCGGCGATTCACACCTTCAGCGCCTACCGCGCGCTCGGCTACCGCGAGGGGCAGTTTCCCAACGCCGAGCGCATCGGCCGCGAGACCGTCACGCTGCCGCTGTTTCCGGCGATGGAGCTCACCGACATCGAGCGGGTCGTCAGAGCGGTGAACGAAGTGGTGCGCGGAGCGGTCAAGAAATGAACCCGGTGGTCTCCGTTGTGATTCCGGTCTTCAACGAGGAGGAGGGCCTGCCGCTGCTCTTCGACCGGCTGTACCGGGCGCTCGATGCGCTCGGGCGCAGCTACGAGGTGGTGTTCGTCGACGACGGCAGCAAGGACGCCTCGGTGGCGGCGCTGCGCGCGCAGTATCAGCGGCGGCCGGATGTCACGCGGGTCGTGGTGCTGGCGCGCAACGCCGGCCAGCACCGGGCGATTCTCGCCGCCTTCACCTACACCCGCGGCGACTACGTGATCACCCTCGATGCGGACCTGCAGAATCCACCCGAGGAGATATCCAAGCTGGTGGCGGCGATGGACGCGGGCGCGGACTACGTCGGCACGATCCGCGTGCAGCGCCAGGACGTGCTGTGGCGCAAGGCGGCTTCCCGCCTCATGAACCGGCTGCGCGAGGGCACCACCTCGATCCGCATCACCGACCAGGGCTGCATGCTGCGCGGCTATCACCGCAGCGTCATCGACGCGCTCAACCATTGCACCGAGGTGAGCACCTACGTGCCGGCGCTCGCCTATACGTTCGCGCGCCACCCGGTCGAGATCGAGGTGGCGCACGCCGAGCGCACCGTGGGCGAGTCGAAGTACTCGCTGCTGCGTCTCATCCGGCTCAACTTCGACCTGATGACCGGCTTCTCGGTGGCGCCGCTGCAGTTCTTCTCCATGGCAGGGATCGTGATCGCGTTCTTCTCGCTCGTCTTCGTCGCCTACCTGGCCCTGCGCCGCCTGATCGTGGGCCCGGAGGCCGAGGGCGTGTTCACCCTGTTCGGCATCGCCTTCTTCCTGATCGGCATGGCGCTGCTCGGCCTCGGGGTGGTTGGTGAGTACGTCGGGCGCATCTACGAGCAGGTCCGGCAGCGGCCGCGCTACCTGGTCGCGGCCGTGCTCGGCGGGGATGCCGAGCCGGCGCAGCTGCGCGAGCTGCGTCCCGACCACGGCGCCGAGGTCACGGCGCTGCCGTCCCCACTGCCGCGCGCACGGGGAGGGCAGGAGTGAGCGGCCCGAAGGCCGTCGTCTTCGCCTATCACGACGTCGGAGTCCGCTGCCTCAAGGCGCTGCTGTCGGCAGGGGTGGAGATTCCGCTCGTCGTCACCGTGGCCGACGATCCGAAGGAGAACCGCTGGTACGCGAGCGTCGCCGAGACCGCCGCCGACTACGGGCTCGAGGTGATCAAACCGGCGAGCGCCGCAACGCCGGAGCTCGAGGCCCGGGTGCGCTCGCTCCAGCCGGATTTCCTGTTCTCCTTCTACTACCGCTCCCTGCTGCCCGCGGGACTGCTCGCGAGCGCGCGCCGCGGCGCCCTCAACATCCACGGCTCGCTGCTGCCGAAGTACCGGGGCCGGGCACCGGTCAACTGGGCGATCCTGAAGGGCGAGAGCGAGACCGGCGCGACGCTCCACTACATGGTGGACAAAGCGGATGCCGGCGACATCGTCGATCAGCTCGCCGTTCCAATCCTCGCCGACGATGACGCCCGCGAGGTGTTCACCAAGGTCACGGTCGCCGCCGAGATCATCCTCGCGCGCTCGCTGCCGAAGCTGATCGCCGGCACCGCCGCGCGCCGGCCGCAGACGATACTTCCGGGACAGTACTTCGGGCGTCGCACGCCGGAGGACGGCCGCATCGACTGGTCGCGCCCGGCGCGCGAGATCCATGATCTGGTGCGCGCCGTCGCACCGCCGTTCCCAGGGGCGTTTACCGACACCCCCGGGGAGCGCTGGGAGATCCACCGCACCCGATTGAGCGAACAGCCCACGCCGCGCGAAGGCGCGTGGCTGTTCGGGGCCGACGGCGGCCTGTACGCCGCCTGCGGTGGCGGTGGAGTGCTGCAGCTGCTCAGCGTGGTAAACCCACGCGGGCCGATCGATGTCCCCCGGCTGTCGCGCGCGTTCGGCTCGCGGCCCGCGCCGCTCGGCTGAAGTAGCCGCGCCTGCTGCCGCCGTGGCGCTCATCGCCCTCAAGGTCGACGTCGATACCTACCGCGGCACGCGCGAGGGCGCGGTGCGGCTCGCCGATCTCCTCGAGCGGCTCGATGCACGCGCGACCTTCCTCTTCAGCTTGGGTCCCGACCACACGGGCCGCGCCATCAAGCGCGTATTCCGGCGCGGCTTCCTCGGCAAGGTCAAGCGCACCTCCGTGGTCGAGCACTACGGTGTGAAGACGCTGCTCTACGGCGTGCTGCTGCCGGGGCCGCACATCGGACGGCGCTGCCGGACGTTCATGCAGGCCACCGCCAGGCGAGGCTTCGAGGTGGGGGTGCACACCTGGGACCACATCCGCTGGCAGGACGGAGTCGCGCGCGCGAGCGAGCCCTGGACGCGGCGCGAGCTCGGGCTGGCCCGCGAGGAATTCACTGAGATCTTCGGGCGTACCCCGCAGGTGCACGGCGCTGCCGGCTGGCAGATGAATCGCTACGTTCCGGCGCTCGAGGAGGAACTGGGATTCCGCTACGCCTCCGACACCCGCGGCACCGGGCCGTTTCTGCCGCTGGTCGAGGGCGGCGGCGCGAAGGTGCCGCAGCTGCCGACGACGCTGCCGACGTTCGATGAGCTCATCGGCCGTGAGGATCTCGGGGGCGAGGATCCGGTCGACCATCTGCTCGCCCTCACCGATCGCGACGGCGGCCGCGACCATGTATTCACACTCCACGCCGAGCTCGAGGGCGGCGCCTACCTCGGTGCCTTCGAGCGGCTGCTCAAGGCCTGGAGGTCGCGCGGCGCGCTGCTGACCGACCTCGCGGCCTACGCCGGGCGGCTGGACTTCCGGTCCTTGCCGCACCACAGCATCACCGCTGGCAGCGTGGCGGGCCGCTCGGGAACACTCGCCGTCCAGGGCCCGGGCGCCGGCGGCTGATCGGCACAATATCGGCGTCCACTGAATCGTCTCTCCTCAGTGGAGATGGACGCCGCAGCGATTCGTATCCCGATGAGCCGCAACCAGCAACTCGACGCTGCGGTCGCGCGCGAGCGCGGACTTCTTTTGGCCTTCATCCGCCGCCGCATCGACGACGCGGCCGAGGCCGAGGACATCCTGCAGGAGGCGCTCTACGAGCTGATCGCGGCGGAACGCCTGGCGCAGCCCGTCGAGCAGATCGGCGCCTGGCTCATGCGCGTGGCGCGCAACCGGATCATCGACCGCTTCCGCAAGAAGCGTCCGGAGCGGCTGCTGGATGCGGCCGGAGGCGCGGATGAGGAGCGGGTGCTGGACGAGCTGCTGCCGCCCGCCGACGGCACCCCCGAGACGGCGGCGATGCGCGCGCTGCTGCTCGATGAGATCGAGGCGGCGCTCGCGGAGCTGCCGCGAGAGCAACGCGAGGTGTTCATCGCGCAGGAGCTCGACGGGGTCACTTTCCGCGAGCTCGCCGAGCGCTCGGGCGAGAGCATCAACACACTGCTGTCGCGCAAGCGCTATGCGGTGCTGCAGCTGCGCGAGCGGCTGCAGGCGGTATACGAGGACTGGTTGACCGAATGAGCATGAGGAGAGAATCGTGAGAAGTCGGGCAGGTTGGGTGGTGCGGGGAGCTGCGAAAGGAGTCGCGATCGCGGCCGCCGTGATCGTGTTCATCGCGCTCTTCAGTTGGGTCGTGATGGTGCTGTGGAATGAGCTGGTGCCGCCGGTGTTCCACGGTCCGGTGATCGGTTACTGGCAGGCGTTGGCCCTGTTGGTGCTGTGCCGCATCCTCTTCGGCGGCCTGCGGGGCTGGCGCGGATCGCACGGGCACTGGCGGCGGCACATGTGGCGCGAGCGCTGGGAGAGCCTGACACCCGAGGAGCGGGCACGGCTGCGCGAGCGCTTCATGGAGCGCTGCGGGCGGGGACGGGACGCGGCGCCGGAGGATCAGCACCTGCAGAGCTAGCCAATCGATGAGTTGACGCGCCAATGGGCGCGACCGCACCATCCGCGCGTGCTCCCAGTCAACATGACGGCCGTCGAGATCCGCGAGCCCGGCCCGCCGACGGTGCTGCGGCCGGCGCGCCGCCCGGTGCCGCAGCCCAAGCCCGGCGAGGTGTTGATCAAGGTCGCGGCCGCCGGCGTCAACCGGCCCGACGTCCTGCAGCGCAAGGGCGCCTATCCGCCGCCGCCGGGAGCGAGCGATATTCCGGGCCTCGAGGTGGCGGGCGTCGTGGTGGCGGCGGCCGAGGGAGTCAGCGACCCGCCGGTCGGCGCGCGGGTGTGCGCGCTGCTCGCCGGCGGCGGCTACGCCGAGTACGCCACGGCACCGGCGGTGCAATGCCTGCCGGCGCCCACCCAGTTGACGCTGGAGGAGGCGGCCGCGCTCCCGGAGACCTTCTTCACCGTCTGGTACAACGTCTTCGAGCGCGCGCGGCTGCGCGCCGGCGAGACCCTGCTGGTGCACGGCGGCGCGAGCGGCATCGGCACCACCGCGATCCTCCTCGGCAAGGCGTTCGGTGCGCGGGTGATCGTCACGGCGGGCAGCGCCGCCAAGTGCGCCGCCTGCCGCGAGCTCGGCGCCGATCACGCCATCAACTATCACGAGGGCGACTTCGTCGAGGCGACGCTGCGCGCCACCGACGGGCGCGGGGCCGACGTGATACTCGACATGGTCGGGGGCGATTACGTCGCGCGCAACGTGGCGGCCGCGGCGATGGGCGGGCGCATCGCGGTGATCGCCCACATGGGCGGGGCCAAGGCGGAGATCGACCTGCGGCCGATGATGATGAAGCGCCTGCAGCTGGCCGCCTCCACCCTGCGTGCCCAGTCGGTCGAGAGCAAGGGGCGGCTGGCGGCGGCGCTGCGCCAGAACGTCTGGCCGCTGTTCGCGACCAAACGCCTCAAGCCGCTGATCCATGCGCGCTTCCCGCTCGCGGATGCGGCCGGTGCGCACAAGCTGATGGAGTCCGACGCACATATCGGCAAGATCGTGCTCGACGCCTGAAACTGTGAATTGCCGCTGCGGCGGCTGCGAAAAACTCGCGTGGGCTCACGGAATTGCCGTACCCTACCGGCCAGACTCAACATAAGAATTCGACGGAGAATCCATGAGTCTTTCCCCGTACGGTCTCATCGACCTGCCCTGGTGGGGATACGTGCTGGTGACCTTCGTGACCATCGAGACGATGTTTCTCGGAGTCACGCTCTACCTGCATCGCGATCAGTCCCATGGCGGCCTGATCCTGCATCCCGCGCTGCGGCATCTGTTCCGCTTCTGGCTATGGTTCAGCTCCGGCGCGGTCACCCGCGAGTGGGTGGCGGTGCACCGCAAGCACCACGCCTACGCCGACCAGCCGGGCGATCCCCACAGCCCGGTCGTGTTCGGCCTGCGGCGCGTCCTGTTCGAGGGCTTCGAGCTGTATCGGGCGGCGGGCAGTGACCCGGAGACCATCAGGAACTACGGCCGGGGAACGCCGGACGACTGGCTCGAGCGGCACGTGTACAGCCGTCACACCTACCTCGGCATCGTGCTGTTCGTCATCGCCCATCTGGTGCTGTTCGGCGCGCCCGGCATCATCATGATCGCGGTCCACCTCTCGGCCCAGCCATTCTTCGCCGGCGGCGTGATCAACGGGCTCGGCCATGCGGTCGGCTATCGCAGCTTCGAGATGCCCTCGACCGCGACCAACCTGGTGCCCTGGGCACTGCTGCTCGGCGGCGAGGAGCTGCACAACAACCACCACGCGTTCCCGCGCTCGGCGCGCTTCGCTGTGCAGCGCTGGGAGATCGACATCGGCTGGCTCTGGATACGCCTGTTCAGCGCGCTCGGACTCGCGCGGGTGCGCTGGGTGGCGCCACGCCCGCATCTCGAGCGCCGGCGCCGCGAGGTCGACGCCGATACAGTGCAGGCGCTCTTTACCAACCGGCTGCACGTGCTGCGCGCCTACGCGCGGCGCGTGGTGCTGCCGGTATGCCGTGAGCTCAAGCGCCGCGAGCCGGCGGTGCCGGCGGGCACGCCGCGACTGCTGACCCGCCATCCGTCCCTGCTGGCCGAGGAGGCACGGCGGCGGCTGCGCGAGCTGCTCGAGCGCTACGAGGTGCTGCGGCGCGTGGTCGAATACCGCGACGGACTGCAGCTCGCATGGGAGGACACGTCGGCCAGCCATTCGCTCGCTAAGCTGCGCGAGTGGTGCCGCCGCGCGGAAGACAGCGGCATCGCCGCGCTGCGCGAGTTTGCCCGGGGGTTGCCCGCCTACGGGCGTTGATTATCGGCTCGGCTTCGGACATTGCGCTGCGCTGTCCTGCTGCGCGCAAGCCCTGCGCCTCTCACCTCACGGGCAGGCTCCGCGAGCGCGTCACCGTGCGCATCGCGAAGCTCGACTGCACGCGCGCCACGCTCGGCAAGCGGGTGAGATGCTGGTTGTGGATGCGCTCGAAGTCGGCGAGATCCGTCACCACCAGCCGCAGCAGATAGTCGTGCTCGCCGGTCATCAGATAGCACTCCATCACTTCCGGCACGCGCCGCACGGCGCTCTCGAAGGCCTCGAGTCCCGTCTGACTCTGTCGGTCGAGCGTGATGCTGACGAACACGTTCACCGCAAATCCGGCGCGCTGCTGATCGACCATGGCCGTATAGCCTTCGATCAGGCCTGACTCCTCCAGCGCCCGCACGCGCCTGAGGCACGCCGATTCCGAGAGACTCACCCGCGCGGCCAGTGAGGTGTTGGTCATACGCGCGTCTTCCTGCAGAAGGCGCAGGATGGCGCGGTCGTAGCGGTCGAGCTCCATGGCACAAGAATCCTTCATCGAAACTGCGGATATCGGCAGATTCTGCCACAAAACCGAGCCCTCGGGCTGGGACTACGCAAACGGGCGCCAGCGGCCGCGGGTTCTAATCCCGCGCATCGCAAATCAATAACGGGGAGAGCGCCATGCGCATCGGGGTTCCGCGCGAGATCAAGGTGCATGAGTATCGGGTCGGCCTGGTACCGGCCGGTGTGCGCGAGCTGACCACCGCCGGACACGAGGTGCTCGTCGAGACCGGCGCCGGCAACGGCATCGGGGTCGACGACGCGCAGTTCCGCGCCGCCGGTGCGAGCATCGCGGCGAACGCCGCCGAGGTGTTTCAGCGCGCCGAGATGGTCATCAAGGTGAAGGAGCCGCAGCCGGCCGAATGCCAGATGCTGCGCCCGGGGCAGGTGCTGTTCACCTACCTGCACCTCGCCGCCGATCCCGAGCAGGCCAGGGGGCTCATGAAATCCGGCGCCACCGCAATCGCCTACGAGACGGTGACCGGCGCCAACGGGTCGTTGCCGCTGCTCACGCCGATGAGCGAAGTCGCGGGACGCATGTCGATCCAGGTCGGAGCCGCGAGCCTGCAGAAGGCGCAGGGCGGCTTCGGCGTGCTGCTCGGCGGCGTGCCTGGCGTGCCGCCGGCGCGCGTGGTGATCCTCGGCGGCGGGGTATCCGGCACGCACGCGGCCGAGATGGCCGTGGGGCTGCGCGCCGACGTCACCGTGATCGACCGCTCGGTCGATCGGCTGCGGGAGCTCTCGACCCAGTTCGGCGCAGCCATTCAGACCGCCTATTCGACGACCGAGACGATCGAGAGGCTGGTGAAGGATGCGGATCTGGTGGTCGGCGCGGTGCTGGTGGCGGGCGCGGCGGCCCCTAAGCTGGTGACACGCGCGATGGTAAAGGGCATGAAGCCCGGCGCGGTGCTGGTCGATATCGCGATCGACCAGGGCGGCTGCTTCGAGACCAGTCGCCCGACCACGCACGCGGATCCCACCTTCGTAGTGGACGGAGTGGTCCACTACTGCGTCGCCAACATGCCGGGTGCCGTGCCGCGCACCTCGACGCTGGCGCTGACCAACGCGACGCTCCCCTACGCACGCGCTTTGGCCGATCTTGGCTGGCGCGAGGCTTTCAAGCGGGATCCGGGGCTTGCCGCCGGACTCAACGTGCACGGCGGCGAGATCACGCACGAAGTCGTCGCCCGGGCGCTCGGGCTCAAGGCCCGGCCGCTGAGCTGACTTCCGGGAGCGCGCCTCCCTACAAAGGAGGGTGGCCGCTCATCCCGGCGCAGGGGTAGGCTAACCGCCCCCTTTGAGTGAACCATCGGAGGTTCGTGATGAAGATTGTGCTGCCGCTCGCCGTCGCGAGCCTCGCTGCGGGCGCCGCCCTGGCCGCACCGGTTACCTACCAGGTCGATCCGGCCCATACCTACCCGAGCTTCGAGGCCGATCATTTCGGCGGCATGTCCGTCTGGCGCGGGAAGTTCGACAGCTCCTCCGGGACGATCGTGCTGGATCGCGAGGCCGGGACCGGCACCGTCGACATCACCGTCGATACGACCTCCATCGACTTCGGCCATGCCAAGCTCAACGAGCACGTGAAGTCGCCCGAGATGCTCGACGCCCAGAAGTACCCGACTGCCATCTACAAGGGCACGCTCAGCAACTTCAAGAACGGCGCCCCGACCGAGGTGCATGGTGAGCTGACGCTGCACGGCGTGACCAAGCCGGTGAACCTCACGATCAACAGCTTTGTGTGCAAGGTGACGCCGCTCTCGAAGAAGGAGCGCTGCGGAGCCGACGCCTCGGGCACCCTCAATCGCGCCGACTTCGGCGTCAACTACGGCGACAAGTACGGCTTCAACATGGCCGTGAAGCTCGCCATCCAGGTGGAGGCGGCTCCCGCCGGCTGACGGAACGCGGTCACGCCAGCAGCGCCGCCACGTGCTCGGCGATCGCGAGCGATGAGGTGAGTCCCGGCGATTCGATGCCGAAGAGGTGAACGAGCCCCGGCACGCCGTGCTCGGCCTGCCCATCGATGCGAAAGTCGGTCGGGGGCTCCCCGGGCCCGGTGATCTTCGGGCGCATGCCGGAGTAGGCAGGCTCGAGCGAGCCGTCGGCGAGCGCCGGCCACCACTCGCGGATGGCGCGATAGAAAGCCGCGGCACGCTGCGGATCCACCGCGTAATCGAGCTCCTCGACCCACTCCACGTCCGGTCCGAAGCGCGCGCGGCCCGCGAGGTCGAGCGTGAGGTGCACGCCCAGCGCGTCGCGCTCGGGCAGCGGATAGATGAGCCGCGCAAACGGGGCGCGCCCGCTCAGAGCGAAGTAGCTCCCCTTGAGAAGCCAGGCGGTCGGCACGCGCTCCGCCGGAAAGCCCTCCATCAAGCGCGCCACGGCGGGCGCCGAGAGACCTGCGCTGTTGACCAGCGTGCGGGCCTGGAGTGAGGGGGGCGCGCCGTTCACGGCAATGCCAAACCCCCCGGCATGGAGCGTGAGCCCGGTGACCTCGCTGTTGCACACCAGCAGGGCGCCGCGGCTCTCCGCCTGGCCGAGGAGCGCCAGCATATAGCCATGTGCGTCGATGATCCCCGTCAGGGGCGAGTGCAGCGCCGCAGCGCAGCGCAGCTCGGGCTCGAGGGCGAGCGCCTGCGCGCGCTCGAGCGGCACGAGCTCGACGCCGTTGCCGAGCGCCCCGGCGCGGATCCGCTCGAGCCCGGCGCGCTGGCTTTCGCTGCTCGCCACGATCAGCTTGCCGCAGCGGCGATGCTCGACGCCGTGCTCGCGGCAGAAGTCATAGAGCCGCTCGCGCCCGGCCACACAGAAGCGCGCCTTGAGCGAGCCGCGCGGATAATAAATCCCGGCGTGGATCACCTCGCTGTTGCGCGAGCTCACTCCGCTGCCGAAGCGCTCCGCGGCCTCGAGGATCAGTACTTCCCGCCCGCGCAGCGCCAGCGCGCGGGCGATGGCGAGGCCCACCACGCCCGCGCCGATTACCACCGCATCCACGCGTTCCATGGGTCAAGTTTAACCGGAGCCCGTACAATGGCCCGGCCACTACGGGAGTCACGCGTGCCAGCAGTCAACTTTTCGATCGCCGACGACGTCGCGATCCTCGAGATCGCCAACCCGCCGGTCAACGCGCTCAGCCTCGCGGTGCGCGAGGGACTCATGGAGGGCCTGGCCCGGGCAGCCGCGGATCCGCAGATCGTCGCGGTGGTGGTGTCCGGTGCCAACGGCATCTTTCCCGCGGGCGCCGACATCAACGAGATCGCCTCCGGGCTCGCCCTCAAAGCGCCGATGATTCTCGACGTGCAGGCACGCATGGAGGGGACCGGGAAGCCTCTGGTCGCGGCCCTCGAGGGCAACGCGCTCGGCGGTGGCTTCGAGCTCGCGCTCACCTGCCACTGGCGCGTGGCGGCGCCGGCGACGACCGTGGGCCTGCCGGAGGTGAAGCTCGGCCTCATACCGGGCGCCGGTGGCACGCAGCGCTTCACGCGCCTCGCCGGCCCCGAGGCTGCGCTCGAGGCGATCACCTCCGGGGGGCAGATTCCGGCGGCGCGCGCGCTCGAGCTGGGACTGATCGACAAGATCACGGACGATCCGGTCTCCGCCGCGGCCGAGCTCGGACGGCAGGCGGCGCGCGAGCGCTGGCCGCTGCGGCTGACGAGCGAGCTCACCAGGCACATCGCCGAGGTGAGCGGCACGCTGTTCACGGCATTCAGACAGAAAATCGCCGTGCGGGCGCGCGGGCAGCTCGCGCCCTGGAAAATCATCGATTGCATCGAGGCGGCCTGCACCCGGCCGAAGGCGGAGGCCTTCCGCTTCGAGCGTGACTGCTTCATCGAATGCCGCGACAGCCCGCAGCGCCGCGCGCTCACGCACCTGTTCTTCGCCGAGCGCGAGGCGCGCCGCATTCCCGGTGTGGGACCCGAGGTGAAGCCGCTGCCGATCAGGAGCGCGGGGGTGATCGGTGCCGGCACCATGGGAGGCGGCATCGCGATGACTTTCGCCAACGCTGGCATACCGGTGCGGGTCCTCGAGCTCTCGCCGGACGCGCTCGAGCGCGGCCTCGCGATGATCCGCAAGAACTACGCTGGCTCGGTGGCGCGCGGGAGCCTGACGCAGCAGCGCGCCGACCAGGTGGTATCGCTGATCCGGGGCGTAACCGACTACGGCGAGCTCGACGAGGCCGACATCGTCATCGAGGCGGTGTTCGAGGACCTGAGCGTCAAACAGGAGGTATTCGCGCGGCTCGACCGGGTGGCGGCGCGCGACACCATTCTCGCCACCAATACCTCGACGCTCGACATCGATGCGATCGCCTCCGTGACCACGCGCCCGGACAGGGTGGTGGGCACGCACTTCTTCAGCCCCGCCAACGTCATGCGCCTCTTGGAGAACGTGCGCGGCGCGCGCAGCTCCCCGCAGACGCTCGCCACCGTGATGGCGCTCGGCAAGACCCTCGGCAAGGTGACGGTGCTCGCCGGGAACTGCGACGGCTTCATCGGCAACCGCATGGTGATGTATTACGGGTCGGAGGCGGAGTTCCTGCTGGAGGAGGGCGCGACCCCGGAGCAGATCGATCGCGTGATGGAAGGCTTCGGGTTTGCCATGGGGCCGCTCGCGATGCGCGATCTCGCCGGCAACGACGTCGGCTTCCTCATCCGCAAGGGCCGCAAGCTCCCGCCCGACGAGCGTTTTTCGCCGATCCTCGAGCGGCTGGTGGCGCAGGGGCGCCTCGGGCAGAAGGCCGGCAAGGGCTTCTACCGCTATGACGGGCGCACCCGCATCTCCGATCCCGAGGTGCTCGCGCTCATCGAGGGGGTGTCGAGTGACCTGAAGATCCGGCGCCGGCAGATTCCGGACGAGGAGATCCTCGACCGGCTGCTGCATCCACTGGTGAACGAGGGCGCCAAGATCGTCGACGAAGGCATCGCGCTGCGTGCCGGGGATATCGACGTGGTCTACGTCAACGGCTACGGGTTCCCGGCGTGGCGGGGCGGCCCGATGTACTGGGCCGAGCAGGCGGGCCTGCAGCGCGTCATCGAGACGATGCAAAGGCTCGCGCCTTCGCACGGGGCGCGCTGGCGTCCCGCGCCGCTGCTCGAGCGGCTGGCCGCCTCCGGCCAGGGGTGGGGGAGCGTGGAGGGTCCCAAATCGCGATAGTTAGGCGAGTACCTAACTATCCGTGCCAGGGACTGCACGATGCTCCAGGTCTGGGTTCTGCAGGCGATTGCGTTGACGGCCGATCCGGCGCACGCCGCCTATGTGGCCAGCATGGAGGGCCGCAAGGCCGACGCACTCGCGGCCGTGCAACAGCTCGCCGCGACGCGTCCCGTGGAGCAGGTGCTCGCCGCAGGCGGCTCAGGCTGGGAGCTCACGCCGCAGTACTCGGCGCTGGTGCGCTTCGGGCTCTGGGATGAGCTGATCGCGCTGACAGCGCCCAGCGCGCGTGCACCCGGGCTGGCCGCAGGCTATCTGTATGCGCGCGGCGTCGCGCTCGCCGCCCGAGGCCGGCTGGCCGAGGCGCACGCCGCCCTCGCTGATCTCGAGCGGCTCGGGGGTGGAGAGCTGCAAGGGCTGGTCGCCGTCGCCGTGCCGATCGTGGCCGCGCGCATCGCCGCCACCGAGCTTCGCCACCGCGATGCAGTCACCGAGCTCGAGAAAGCAACTGCGGCCGAGGACCGCCTGCCGGGCGGCGAGGGAGCGGGCTGGTTCTTCCCGGTCCGCCACCTGCTCGGCGCGCAGCTCCTGGTCGCCGGGCGCGCGGCTGAGGCCGAGCGGCTCTACCGCGAGGACCTCGAGCGTCACCCGGCCAATGGCTGGGCGCTCTACGGGCTCGCGGCTGCGCTGCGCGCGCAGGGCCGCAAAGCCGCCGCCGCCGCGGCCGGGCGGGAATTCGCGCGTGCCTGGGCACACTCCGACGTCCGGCTCGTGTCATCGGCTTTCTGGTTTGCGGGGCCCGACACCACCAGCTGTGAGTGTCAGCGCCAGGCCACTGACTGACGCTCAGCTGACCGGCAGGCGGGTGGTGAATTTCTTGGTCCGCAGCACGAAGCTGGTGTTGACCGAGCGCACCGCCGCGAGCTGCAGCAGCTGCGTCGAGAGGAAGTGCTCGTAGGCTTCCATGCTGGCGGCGACGATGCGCAGCAGGTAGTCGTTCGGGCCGCTCATGGAGTGGCACTCGAGCACCTCGGGGCGATCCTTCACCAGCTGATCGAACTGCCGCACGGACTCCGGATGATGGTTCTCGAGCGAGACGACCGCGTAGGCGAGGATCGGCAGCCCGATCGCCGGCGCGCGCAGCAGCGTGACGTAGCCGCCGATGAAGCCGGCCTCCTCGAGGCGCCGCAGCCGCCGCCAGCAGGGGGCCGGTGAGAGGCCGACGCGCTTGGCCAGCTCCTGGTTGGAGATGCGCGCATCGGTCTGGAGCTGCTCCAGTATCCGCCGGTCCAGCCGATCGAGGCTGCGCTTCATGGCAATAATATTGCCAAAACAGGGGCCCCCACCGCAATTTCAGCAAGATAATTGCAGTCCTCAGGGCATAAGCTTCGCGCCACCGCCACCCCCGAGGAGCCCCATGGCCGTCCGCGCTGCCGCGATCACCCACCTCGCACCGCAGGCGGACTGGCGGCGCGTCACGCGCCTGGTGCAGCTCTCGCGCGCGCTCGATGACATCGAGGAGACGCGCCTCGTTCCGGAGCGCAAGGTGCTCTACCAGTTCTCGGCGCGCGGCCACGAGCTCGCGCAGATCCTCCTCGGACTGAATCTGACCGATGCACACGACGGCATCGCGGTCTACTACCGCTCGCGGCCCCTGATGCTGACGCTCGGCGTCAGCCTGGAGGATGCGGCGGCCGGACCGCTCGCGCGCAGCGGCGCTTTCAGCGGCGGCCGCGACATCGGTGTGGTATTCAACCTGCCGGGGCAGGGCGGGCCCACCGTACTGCCGGCCTGCGGCGGCGTCGGCACGCAGTACACGCCGGCGGCCGGCTGGGCGCAGGCGATCCGCTATCGGCACGAAGTGCTCGGCGAGGCGGCTTACGCGCGCAGTATCGCGGTGGTGCTCGGCGGGGACGCCTCGACGGCGACCAACGGCTTCTGGTCGGCGCTCAACATCGCGACGACGCAGCGCCTGCCGATGCTGTTCTACATAGAGGACAACGCCTTCGGCATCTCCGTGCCCTCGACCTACCAGACCCCGGGCGGCAACATTGCCGCGAACCTGCGTGCCTTCGGCGGCCTGACCATCCTCGAAGGCGACGGCAGCGATCCGCAAGCGGCCCGCGAGCTCACCGCGCGTGCCGTGGCGGAGGTGCGCGCCACTCGTGCGCCGCTGCTGTTGCGCCTCACCGTTCCGCGACTGTCGGGGCACTCGGGGCAGGATACCCAGGCCTACAAGTCTGGCGAGATACTCAGAGAGGAGCGCGCGCACGATCCGCTCACGCGGCTCGGGGAGCTCCTGGTGCCCGGCACGATGAGCGCGGCCGAGTGGCGCGAGATTGCCGAGCAGGCGCGGGCGGAGGTCGAGGAGGCCGTCGCCCGGGCGCTCGCGCGGCCGCCGCCCGATCCGCTCGAGCTGACGCGGCACGTGTTCTCGCAGAATTCCGACGGCACGCGCGAGCTGCAGCAGCAGGGCGGCCTGAGGCCGGAAGGCTGCGCCTACGCGCCTTCGAGCGAGCGGCCGCAGCCGGAACCGACGCGCATCAACATGCTGACCGCGATCCGCCGTACGCTCGATGCGGAGCTCGCGCTCAACCCGCGGATGCTGGTATTCGGCGAGGACGTCGGGCCAAAGGGCGGGGTGCATGGCGCGACGCTCGGGCTGCAGGACAAGTACGGCGTCGGGCGCGTGTTCGACACCAGCCTCTCCGAGGAGGGGATCATCGGACGAGCCGTCGGCATGGCGCTCGCGGGCCTGCTGCCGGTCGCCGAGATCCAGTTCCGCAAGTACGCCGAGCCGGCCGCGGAGCAGCTCAATGACTGCGGGACGCTGCGCTGGCGCACGCGCAACCGCTTCGCCGCGCCGGTGGTGGTGCGTATGCCCGGGGGCTTCTTCAAGTGCGGCGATCCCTGGCACAGCCAGACCAACGAGGTTGCCTGGGTGCACGGCGTCGGCTGGCAGGTGGCGGTGCCTTCGAATGCCGAGGATGCGGTGGGGCTGCTGCGCGCGGCGCTGCGCGGCAATGATCCGGTCATTTTCTTCGAGCACCGCGCCATGCTCGATGGCGCCTGGGCGCGCCGCCCGTATCCCGGGGACCAGTTCATCCTGCCCTACGGGCACGCGCGCCTGGTGCGGGCGGGCACCGAGCTCACGATCGTCACCTGGGGTGCGATGGTGGAGCGCTGCGAGCTCGCTGCCCGCGAGTCGCAGGTTGACGCCGAGGTACTCGATCTGCGTACGCTCTCGCCCTGGGACAAGGCGGGCGTGCTCGCCTCAGTCGGGAAGACCCACAGATGCCTGATCGTGCACGAGGACAATCTGACCGGCGGCTTCGGCGCGGAGGTGGCGGCGACGCTCGCCGGCGAGGCCTTCTACAGTCTCGAGGCACCCATCGAGCGGCTCGCCATGCCCGACATTCCGAGTCCGCACAGCCCGGTGCTGCTCGAGGCCGCCGTGCCGGACGTAGCGCGCATCACGCGCGCCATCCGCAAGCTCGCGAGCCTGTGAGCCGATGAGCGCGACCCTCGACATCCGCGCTCCCTCGGAGCAGACCGAGGGCACGCGCTCGCAGCTGCTGCGCTGGCTGAAGGGCGTCGGCGAGCCGGTCGAAGCCAACGAGCCGCTGATCGAGCTCGAGACCGATAAAGTGACGGTCGAAGTGGCCTCCCCGGCAAGCGGAGTGCTGTCCGAGATCCTGAAGCACGAGCAGGACGAGATCACCCCTGGCGAATTGCTCGGCCGCATCGCCACTGGTGAGGCGCGGATCGCGCCGCAGGGGCCGGCCCACGGGGGCGCGGCGCGCCCCGGCACGGTCGGGGCCGCGGCGGCGGCCGCTGCGGCGGTGCCCGCGGCGAGCGCCGGCAGGCAGTCGAGCCCCGCGGTGCGGCGGCTGCTCGCCGAGCATGGGCTCGCGGAGGAGCGCGTCAGCGGAACGGGCCCCGGCGGCCGCATCACCGTCGAGGATGTGCTGCGTGCGGCCGCCGCAGACGGCGGCGGGCCGCCGGCGAAGACCGCACCCGCCGCAGCGGACGGGCCGGCGATCCGCAGCCATCGCGTACCTCACACCGCGGTGCGCAAGCGCATCGCCGAGCACATGACGCAGAGCCTGCTGCATACGGCGCCGCACGTGACCACGGTGTTCGAAGCGGATCTCGGCGCGGTGCTCAAGGACCGCGCGCGTCAGCGCGAGGAATTCGCGCGCCGTGGCGCGCCCCTGACGCTCACGGCCTATTTCGTGACCGCGGCGGTCGCGGCCATCCGCGCGGTACCCGAAGCCAACAGCCGTTGGACCGATACGGCGCTCGAGATCTACGACGACATCCACATCGGCATCGCCACCGCGGTCGAGGGCACCGGGCTGGTCGTGCCCGTGCTGCACGACGCCGGGGCGCTCGATCTGTTCGCGATCGCGCGCGGGCTCGAGGATCTGATCAGCCGGGCGCGCGCCGGTCGGCTCGCGCCGGCGGATGTGCGCGGTGGAACCTTCACCATCTCGAACCATGGAGTGAGCGGCAGCCTGCTGGCCGCGCCCATCATCATCAACCAGCCGCAGTCGGCGATCCTCGGCGTCGGCAAGCTCGAGCAGCGCCCGGTGGTGGTCGAGGAGGGAGACGAGCAGAAGATCGTGGTCCGGCCGCGCTGCTACGTTAGCCTCACGCTCGATCACCGCGTCATGGACGGCCACCAGGCGAACCGTTTCATGCAGACCTTCGTCGGCACGCTCGCTGACTGGTCGGCCTGAGTCCGCCGGGGAGCCCCGTGTCTGCGCGGCGTGGCGCCCTCGAGCTGGAGCCGATCGAGCGCGCCGGTGAGGACGAGCTGCGCGCGCTGCAGCTCACGCGCCTCCAGTGGTCGGTGCGTCATGCCTACGAGAACGTGGCGCCCTATCGCGCGAAGTGTCAGCTGGCCGGCGCCCATCCCGACGACCTGAAGACGCTCGCCGACCTGGCGCGCTTTCCCTTCACGGTGAAGGACGATCTGCGCGCCCACTATCCCTTCGGGATGTTCGCCGTGCCGCGCGCCGAGGTGGTGCGCCTGCATGCCTCGAGCGGCACCACCGGCAAGCCGACCGTGGTCGGCTATACCCGCGAGGACATCGACACCTGGGCCGCCCTGGTGGCGCGCTCGCTGCGCGCCGCCGGCACGCGCCCCGGAGACATCGTGCACATCGCCTACGGCTACGGCCTGTTCACCGGCGGGCTCGGGGCGCACTACGGTGCCGAGCGTCTCGGCTGCACCGTGGTACCGATGTCGGGCGGGCAGTCGCAGAAGCAGGTGCAGCTGATCTGCGACCTGAGGCCCGACGTCATCATGGTGACTCCTTCTTACATGCTGGCGCTGGTCGAGGAGCTGCAGCGCCAGGGGCTCGATCCCGCGGCGACCTCCCTGCGCATCGGGATCTTCGGCGCCGAGCCTTGGACCGAGGCGCTGCGTGCCGAGATCGAGTCGCGCGCCGGGCTCGACGCGCTCGACATCTATGGCCTCTCGGAGGTGATGGGGCCGGGCGTCGCGTGTGAATGCATCGAGGCCAAGGACGGGCCCGTGATCTGGGAGGACCATTTCTATCCCGAGATCATCGACCCGGCGAGCGGCGCGGTGTTGCCCGAGGGCGCCTCGGGCGAGCTGGTGCTCACCTCGCTCACCAAGCAGGCGCTGCCGATGATCCGCTACCGTACGCGTGATCTGACCGCACTGCTGCCACCGACCGCGCGCTCGATGCGCCGCATGGCGCGCATCAGCGCCCGCTCGGACGACATGCTGATCGTGCGCGGAGTCAACGTGTTCCCGAGCCAGATCGAGGAGCTGGTGCTGCGGATCCGCCGCCTGGCGCCGCACTATCAGCTCGAGCTGACGCGCGCGGGACATCTGGACCAGCTCGCGGTGAAGGTCGAATGCCTCGCGGGCACGCCGGCCGAATCGCGCGGCGGCCTGCAGCGCGAGCTCGAAGCCAGCATCAAGGCCCTGGTCGGAATCTCCGCGCGGGTGCACGTCGGCGACCCCGGCTCGATCGAGCGCTCGGCGGGCAAGGCGCAACGCGTCATCGACCGCCGCGAGCGGCGTTGAGCGCACTCGGCGCGCATCCTGTGACTGGTTACAAAATGTAGGATGTTATGTAATGCCGACTTCTGTCGGGAGCGGGCGACAGTTTGTGTGGCGGCGGTGACCGGGCTACAAAAAGCGCGGGGATATGCGCACCGGCGCCCTGCCGACCGGAGCGCAGTCAGGACTTATATGAGCTTCGGGGAACCCGCATGAACGCACTTCACCTCGCGCGGCGCTGCTTGAACGGCGCGCGCCAGTTCTCACATTGTCTGCTCGCCGTCGGCGGCCTGAGCTGCGCGCTGCTTCTCAACGCCTGCAGCGGTGGCGCCGGCACCACCAGCGGCATGAATTCTCCGCCTCCTCCGAGCAGCACCAACGGCACGGCCATGGTGACGCTGACCGACCAGCCGGGGGATTTCCTCAGCTATATGGTCAACGTGGTCTCGCTCACGCTGACGCGCTCCGATGGCACCGTCGTGCAGACCGTGCCGGCCACTACCACGGTGGACTTCGCGCAGCTCGTCAACCTGTCCGAAGTGCTCACCGCGCAGCAGGTGCCATCAGGCAGCTATAGCAGCGTGTCGCTGACACTCGACTACAGCACCGCCAACATCGTGGTCGACAACGGCGCCGGCGGCCTGACGGTCCCGGCCGCCAACATCATCAACGGCGCCACCATGGCGCCGCTGGTTTCACCGAACAGCCAGATGACTGTCACACTGCAGCTGCCGGCCGAGGACCCGCTGGTCGTCACCAACGGGACGATCGCCAACCTGGCGCTCGATTTCAACCTGACTGCTTCCGACACGGTCGCGCCTGCGACCATCACCTCCTCGACCGCGGCCAGCGCCGTCACGGTGACGGTGAACCCGGTGCTGGTGGCCAGCCTCACTCCGGATACGACCAAGCAGATCCGGGTGCGTGGACCGCTGGTGAGCGTCACCAACACCTCCACCCAGACTTCGTACACCGTCACGGTGTGGCCGTTCTTCACGGCCGCGGGCAACATGGGCCAGTTCGTGGTCTATACGACCTCGACCACCGCCTTCACGCTCAACGGCACCTCCTACACGGGTAACGCCGGTCTGACGGCGCTGGCGGCGCTGCCGGCGGGCACGCTCACTGCGGCCTACGGCACCTTTGACACGACCAGCAACACTTTCACCGCGGCCGAGGTGTTCGCAGGCAGCAGTGTGCCGGGGGCCGGCCTCGACAGCATCGAGGGTACGGTCACCGCCCGCAGCGGCGATACTCTGACGGTCAGCAACACCTTCCTCTGGCCGCACGCCGGAGCTGACGTCACGGGCGGTCAGGTCACGGCTCAGGCCATGGGTGCCGGCAGCATGGGCGGCGGCGGCTTCGGCTTTGGTCACTGGCACGGCCAGGTGACGGTCACCGTCGCTGCCACCACGACGGTCACCGAGGATGGCCAGACCGGCAGCTTCGGGCCGCCGGAGATCTCCGTCGGCCAGCACGTGCAGGCTTTCGGGACGTTCGCCGCGAACGCCGGCCAGAGCCCGACGCTGGATGCGACCTCGGGGAGCGTGCGCCTCATGATCACGCCGCTGTGGGGACAATTCACCTCCGCGGCGAGCGGCGTCGTGACGCTCAACCTCGAGACGCTCGATGAGCTGCCGCCGGCGGCCTTCAACTTCGCCGGCACGGGCACGAGCAGCGCCGAGGATGCCATGGCGAGCGCTTACACGGTGGGCGTACCGGCCGCGCTGACGATCCCGGCCCTCACCGCCGGATTCCCGATCGCCTTCACCGGGTTCGTGACGCCCTTCGGGTCAGCCGCCGGATCAGCGCCGCCGGATTTCGCGGCCCTGACGCTGGTGAATTTCTCGGCGACCGCCGGGCGGCTGCATCTGTACTGGGTGCCGCAGGCGGCCGCGGCGATGTCGCCGCCTCCCACGGCGCCGTTCGTCGCCCCGCTGAGCGCCACCAACGTGGTGATGACGCAGGCGACGGTGCAGAGCGCAGCCGTGCACGTGGTGCGGATCGGGCCCGCGACGTTTGATCCGGGGAGCGTGAGCGCCGGATTGAGCTTCGTGCCGAGCACCTCGGCGCCTTTCATGTTCTTTGCGATCGGTCACCGCTCGAGCTGGCAGTTCCAGACCTACAGCACCTTCGGCGACTTCATCACCGCGCTGTCTGGCGACCTGAACGGCACCACCGCGCTGCTCGGGGTGGACGCCCAGGGTCCGTACGATGAGACGACCGGCGTGATGACGGTCAACGTCCTGGCCGTGGCGCTCAGCGACTGACGGCTGAAAGCCCGGCAACCGGGCCTTGCCGAGGGGCGGCGCGGCGGCGATCCGCGCTGCGCCGCCCCGTGAATCTGCCGTGGGATTCGATGTGCTAGCCTTGTGCCATGTATACGCAGGCGCTCGACGTTCACGGGCGCGAGCCGGTACCGGCACCGGCCGCGGACGCCACGGCCGCGGCGGCGCGCTTTGAGGCGCGCATCGACGCCGATGAGAAGATCGAGCCCAAGGACTGGATGCCGGACGCCTACCGCCAAACGCTCATCCGGCAGATTTCCCAGCATGCGCACTCCGAGATCGTCGGCATGCTCCCCGAGGGCAACTGGATCACGCGCGCGCCCAGCCTGCGCCGCAAGGCGGTGCTGATCGCCAAGGTGCAGGACGAGGGCGGGCACGGTATGTACCTCTACAGCGCGGCTGAGACGCTCGGCATCTCGCGCGCCGAGATGTTCGAGCAGCTGCTGTCGGGTACGGCCAAGTATTCGAGCATCTTCAACTATCCGACGCTCACCTGGGCGGACGTGGGCGCGATCGGCTGGCTGGTGGACGGCGCGGCGATCATGAACCAGATCCCGATCTGCCGCTGCTCCTACGGGCCGTACGCGCGCGCCATGGTGCGCATCTGCAAGGAGGAGAGCTTTCACCAGCGCCAGGGCTTCGAGATCATGCTGACACTGGCGCAGGGGAGCGATGCGCAGCGCGCCATGGCGCAGGATGCACTCAATCGCTGGTGGTGGCCGTCGATCATGATGTTCGGCCCGTCGGACGCGGACTCGAAGCACACGGCTCAATCGATGCGCTGGAAGATCAAGCGCTTCACCAACGACGAGTTGCGGCAGAGATTCATCGACATCACCGTGCCGCAGGCGCAGTTCCTCGAGCTGACGATTCCCGACCCGGCGCTGCGTTGGGACGAGGCGACGCAGCATTTCGTCATCGGGCCGATCGACTGGGGCGAGTTCCACGCCGTGTTGAAGGGCAACGGGCCGTGCAACCGCGAGCGGCTCGAGGCGCGCCGCACTGCCTACCGGGCCGGGGCCTGGGTGCGCGAGGCGGCGGCGGCACACGCCGCCAAACAGACAGCACGCGAGCAGGCGCAGGCCAGGAGGCAGGCATGAGCAATGACTGGCCGCTGTTCGAGGTATTCATCCGCTCGCGCTCCGGGCTCGAGCACAAGCACGTCGGCAGCCTGCATGCCGCCGATGCACGCATGGCAGTCGAACATGCCCGCGACGTCTATACCCGCCGCCAGGAGGGCGTCAGCATCTGGGTGGTGCGCTCGGCGGACATCGTCGCCTCGGACCCGGAGGAGGCGGACTCGCTGTTCGAGCCGGCCCGCGACAAGGTGTATCGCCATCCGACCTTCTATGCGATTCCCGAAGAGGTCAAGAACCTGTGAACGCGGTGCCTGGCGCAGCGCCGCCGGCAGAGCGCGAGGACGATACGCCGCGGCCCGGGGCGCATTTCCGCTATGTGCTGCGGCTCGGCGATACATCGCTGGTGCTCGGGCAGCGGCTGTCGGAGTGGATCGGGCATGCCCCGGAGCTCGAGGAGGATCTGGCACTCGCTAATCTCTCCCTCGACCTGATCGGCCAGGCGCGGCTGCTGCTCACCTATGCGGGCGAGCTCGAGGGCCGCGGGCGCGATGAGGATGCGCTCGCGTTCCTGCGCGATGCCACGGAGTTCACCAACCT
>Ga0187781_10000233_pt1 | contig 39231 bp, 34 predicted proteins | sample 0715_SJ02_MP02_2_FD_132447 | JGI IMG/M metagenome (GOLD analysis project Ga0187781, IMG submission 132447) | Tropical peat soil microbial communities from peatlands in Department of Meta, Colombia - 0715_SJ02_MP02_20_MG | ecosystem: Environmental > Terrestrial > Soil > Wetlands > Peat | place... | reverse complement strand
TGGCCAACGGGCGGTATATTGCTCCTCGCGTGACTGACAAGATTTCGCAGATTCTGGCGAAAGAGGGTTTGATTCCGGTCGTGGTCGATACTTCTGAATTCGAGAAGTCCAGCGGGAGTGTGTTTTGCATGCACTGCAGGCTGTAAGGGGGTCATTGGGCTATAGATTCTTCGTTGTAGACTCGATTAGTGTAATGGCGATTTATCGCCAACTAGCAGGAGGGCATTACCGCTGGACGCTTCTTCGCGTATTCAGCATTCCTTTTGAGCGTCGTCGGTCCTTCTATGTCCAGCGCGTGCTCGGCCCAATAGCGCACCTGTTCATTGGGGTGGTCGAAGTACTTGCGGATTGCCTGCTCATACTCTTCGGAACGCGTAATCTTGAAGAGATCGCCCGCAATCGCCAAGAAGGCGTGGTAGGGAACAGGTCCACGAAACACGTCTTCAGGAACGCTTGTCGCTGCCTCCGCTTCCATAGCGTTTAGGTACTTCTCGTAATAGGGTCGGATTAGTGGTACCGCACGCGGATCATCCGCAAGGCCAAGCGCCTGCATGTAATTGAGTGGCGGATGTCCGGACTCACTGAGCCGTACGCGTTCGATCAGAAACTCCACCGCCCGATTCCGATCTGGATGCCTTAGCATCGCAAGGGCGCAAGAACTCCAAATAAGGTCGCTGCCGTCCTGCATGATGATTTCCAGAATCTCAGTATCGTTCTCGGTCCAATCCTGCTTAACGTGGAAGTTGGAGGCGAAGTCGTGTCGTTCGCGTTCGTCCATGCCGGGCCAGCGCCGACGAATTTCAGAAGCGCTTACTTCAAAGCCAGTCTCGGCCATGAATCTCGAAACGCTGCAGTATGATTTCGGCCCGCACTTGAACGAATATGACCATTGGGTCCGCCGCACCAACTCGCAGTTTTCCCCGAAGTCTCTTTTCGCAAGCTCAAGGATTTTCGGGTCTATCTCGTTCATGATGGGTACGTTAGCATAAGTTGACGAAAACAGGCGTTAGCACTCAAAACCCGTCTGCCGAGTGTCATGGTGCGATGGCGGGATTTGATCAGAGGCTCGCCGAGGTGCGAGCCAGATCCGGTTGCCGGGCAGGCGCTGGATCGACCCGCAACTGTAAGCCGTCAACCTGCCGAACGACGACAGTCTGGCCGGAAGGCACATTGGCCGAAGCGATCGCGTCCCAGAGCTCGCCGTGCACAAAAACCTTGCCCTGGGGCGAGAGCGGCGTCTGCGCCATGCCGACCTCGCCGACAAGCCCTTGCACTCCTGTCACGATCTTGTTGCGGCGGGCGCGCAGGGCGATGCTCATCAGAAAAGCCGTAATCAGCCCTAGCGGGATGCTGACCGCAAGCGCGGTAAGAAGATGCACGCGCATCTGCGGAATCGGAGCATCCACCAGCAGCAAACCGCCCAAGGTGAGAGTAGCTATGCCACCGATGGTGAGGATGCCATGGGTGGCGAACTTTGCCTCTAACGCAAAAAGAATGAATGACGCCAAAATCAAAATCAAGGCAGCAAAACGGGTAGGCAGAAGGTTGAGGGCAAAAACGGCCAAGAGAATGAAGATCACGCCGACGACCCCAGGGACGACGGCCCCGGGGTGGTTGAATTCGGCATAGAGAGCCAAGGCCCCGACCGCCAGCAAAATGAAAGCCACGTTCGGGTCCATGAGGTATGCGAGGATGCGCTCCTTCAACGTCATGTCATAGTCACGGATAGGTTGGCCGACCAGATTTAGGGTGATCGTCTGCCCATTAAACCGCTTTACCGGCTTGTTCTGCATTTGTTTGAACAAGTCTTGTTCGCTGGACGCGACGTAATCGATCAGCTTTTGCGACAAGGCTTCCTGTTCGGTAAAGGACTTTGACTGCCGCACCGCGCTCTCGGCGACTTCGACATTACGGCCGCGCTTGGCCGCGACCGAACGCATCAAAGCGGCAGCGTCATTCTCCATTTTTTCCTTCATCACATCGTCGATCTTGCCGGCGCCTAAGGTAACGGGATGGGCTGCCCCCGTGTTTGTCCCCGGCGCCATAGCGGCAACATCCGCGGTTTCGAGAATGAAGAATCCGGCGGACGCGGCGCGGCTGCCGGTGGGGGTTACATAAATAATGACGGGCACGGGAGAAGCTACAATCTTCTCGATAATTTCCCGGGTCGATTCGACCAGTCCGCCGGGGGTATTCATTTCGATAAGAACTGCTTCATCTTTTCGGCGGTCGGCCTCGATGATGGCGCGTCCGATGTATTCTTCGGTGACTGGTTGGATGGTATCGTTGATAACGATTTTCAACACTTCAGCGGACGAACTGCACACGAGAAGCAGGAATCCAAGCAGCAGAATGTAAATGCGGTTCATTGTGGTGGCAGCGGCTGCGCTTCCTGCGCCAGCTTGGCTGCAACGGCGCGTTTGAGGGCCTGAGCGGCTGGATTGGCCGGTTCCAGCCGCAGGGCACGATCGATTTCCTCAGCGGCCGTTCCAGTTCTATTCTCTCTCAATTCAAGCTCCGCGAGCACCAGAAACGCTTCCGCCGAAGGATGGAGGCGAATTGCCTGTTCTGCCTCCGAGCGCGCTTCGGAGGGATGATTGCCGCTTTCCAAAACATTGGCCAGTCCAGCATGGGCTTCGGCATTGGAGGGGTTTAGCGCCAAGGATTCGCGAAATTCGCGTTCTGCTTCCGAGCGGAATCCCTGCTTGAGCAGTTGATGACCGCGGTCCGCATGGAATTGGGCATGAGTGCGAGGGTCGGTTTTAGCCAAGCGTTGTTCCGCAGCCGCGCTGATTTTCAACGAGAGCTGGCGGAAGGAACTCTCATCGTAGTTGTTGCGAATACGTGGCTGCGGAACCTTAATGCTCGCGGGAACTACGCCGTGTTCTCCCGGGCTCCCGCCGATCATCTCCAATAGTGACTTGGCCTGGGTATCGCTCGGATTCAATGACAGGGCATCGCGTAGCTGGCGGGAGGCTCCGGCGAAATCTCCGCTGTGGTACAGTTCCACGCCCAGATTGAAACGATAATCGGCGTCATTCGGATCCGCCAGGATAGCTTTTTGGAAGGACTCCACCGCGGCCGTTTTATCGTGATGATCCGCCACCACACCGAGGTTGTTGTATACCTCGCTCAAAGGCAATCGCTCTGCGACAAATTTGAAAGCAGATTCGGCGCGCGGGAAATCTCCGCGGCTGTACGAGGCCAGGCCAAGATAAAACTGGGCCTCCAGGGCGGCCGAATCGTCTGCCGGAACCTTGGTCAGCCAACTCGCCGCCTGCTCGTACTCGTGCTCCTGGTAAAAGGCTTTTCCCAGCCGCAGGAGCGCGGGAGAATATACCGGGCTGAGCCGTACGGCTTCGCGCAAATATTGAATGCGCTCCTCCGATGTGGGAGCAATCACGCCCTTGGTGTAATTCTCGAATGCATCCAGACGAACGGAAGCGGCTTGCGCGAGAAAGGCTTCACGAGAAGTCGCCGCCGATGGAAACAAGGTGTGCAGAATCTGCCATGCGAGATCGGTTTGCAGCTCAAGGAGTTGGGGAAGCGGACCGGACTGCTTTATTTCCGGTAAAAGATGCTCACGGCGCATGTCCAACAGTTGGGTTGTGGTAGTGAACGTCCTGCCGTCGAAGTTGTATTCGCCGAGCACAACATAGTCCACGTCCAGTTGCTCGGCGATACGATAAATGGTCGGCCGCGAAGCCCGCAGCCCTACTGGAATGCCCTGGCGATCATAGGCACGAATGCGGTCTTCATGGGGAAGAACGTAGAGTGTTGGAGAGTCCAATCGCTGCTCCAACAACTCAGGAAAGGAGTCGCCAACCCATTCGAGGCCAGGAGCTTTCGAGCGATTCTCAAAGGGTACGACGAGCAAGGTCTGCCCGGGCGGGGATGCTGTTTGGGCGAAAGCAGCCCCGGCAGAAAAAAAGGCAAGGATGACACTGACCCGGATAAATCTCAAAGCAACTAGATTATAGCGGGCGCGGCTGGACAGGATAAGTACGGAAGTATATAAGCGGCGGCACGACGGATTGCGGTGGGAGCGCATAGAGATCCGAGTAGAAAGTCCACATTTGGAGAGGCTTTCAAGCAAAGTACTGATGGCCAAGAAGTTCACTGTCGTGGGGTTGGGAGAGGTATTGTGGGACTTGCTGCCGACCGGCAAGCTGCTGGGAGGGGCGCCGACCAACTTTGCCTACATCAGCACCCTGTTGGGGGACCGCGGGATCGTTGCCAGCCGCATAGGCAGTGATGATCTGGGGCACGAGGCAATGGAGCGGCTGGCGACGCTCGGGGTCGAGACTTCGTACCTGCAGCGAGATGCTTCCCATCCTACTGGAACAGTGAAAGTGCAGGTGGACCGCCGTGGTCAGCCCCGGTTCACGATCCTTGAGGACGTGGCATGGGATTTTCTGCGCTGGAATCAACAGTGGAAGCAATTGGCGCGCAGAGTCGACGCGGTTTGCTTTGGGAGCTTAGCGCAGCGCTCGCCATGCAGCCGAAGGACGATTACGCAATTTCTGCAGAATACGCGGGCGATTCGGGTCTTCGACGTTAATCTGCGGCAGCGTTTCTTTTCAGCGGCAGTGCTGCGGCAGTCGATCGCCATGGCTACGATCGTCAAGATGAATCAGGATGAGCTCCCGGTGATCCTGAGGTTGCTGAATCTTGAGACGAGCGACGGTAAGCTGGATGCGAAGCAATTACTGGAGTTTGGGCCGAGGCTGGTCTGCATCACACGCGGAGATCGGGGAAGTGTTCTGCTAACCCGACGAGCCACCGCGGAACACCCAGGGTTCTTCATACGGGTGAGAGATACGATCGGTGCGGGAGATGCGTTTACGGCAGCCCTGGTGCACGCGTACCTGCGGGGGGCGTCGCTTGAGGAAATGAACGAGGCGGCGAACCGGATGGGAAGTTGGGTGGCTAGTCAGGCGGGCGGAACACCGACAGTTGGCAAAAAAGAATTACGGAGAGAGCTGGCGGAATTGGAGGTATGAACAGCCCCGGATGGCAAAACCGAGACACTGGCACGGCGGGTACCAGCTTGAATGCCCACAGATCTTTACAGACGTTTGACGATTCTTTACCCCTTCTCCGTGTATGCTCGGGTTAAGCATTCTTGGAGTCTAATAACTCGAATCCGCAAATGATCAGGCGGCGAACAAGGGCGGAGAAATTTGTCCAGACGGGCATTGTTGCTTTGCTAGGTGGCGTTCTCTGGCTACCCGGCTCCGCTCAGGATACCTCGCAGCCGTCCGGAAGCCCCGGAATAGTGAAGGCCGTTGGGACAATCAAGTTGATCGCCGGGAATACAGTGACGGTTGCCAGCGATTCCGGCTCGCCAATGACCGTCTTGATTCAGGATTCGACTCGCATGGTGCGCACTGAGCCGGGAGCCAAGGATCTCAAGAGCGCAACCCCGATAACAGCTCAAGACCTGCAGGTTGGTGACCGCGTGCTGGCGCGCGGAAAAATGACGGATAGCGGCAAGGATTTATTAGCAGCTACCATCATCGTCATTAAGGCGGGCGATGTGGCCGCGAAGCAGCAACAGGAACGAGAGGATTGGCAGAAGCGGGGGACTGCTGGCTTGGTAACTGCGGTCGATGCGAACGGTGGAACGATTGTGGTGCAAAATTCGACGATGGCGGGAAGCAAAACGACCACGATTCGCGTTGCAAAGGATACGATCATCCGGCGGTATGCGCCGGACTCGGTCAAGTTTGATGACGCAACCCCAGGAACCATCGATCAGGTCAAGATCGGGGATCAGTTGCGCGCTCGCGGAACGCGGAGCGCAGATGGCAGCGAGATCGTGGCCGAAGAAATTGTTTCTGGAACATTTCGCAACATAGCGGGAACAGTAATTTCCTCGGATGCTGCCGACAACTCCGTTACGGTGCGGGATCTGTCGACCAAAAAGCCGGTAACGTTGAAAATCAATGCAGATTCGCAACTCCGGAACCTGCCGCCCGTGGTGGCACAACGTATTGCGGCACGGCTGAAACACCCGGGAAATGCAACGGGCGGAGCAGCTCCGGCTCAAGGCGCGCCATCTGAGGCGAGAGCAAGCGAAGAAGCGGGCAGCGGTGGGGGACTGCGCCGGTCGGGCGGTGCGCCAGATTTCCAGCAAATACTGAATCGCATGCCGGCCGTCACACTGGCTGATTTGCAAAAAGGCGCCGCGGTGATGGTTGTAGCTACCGAGGGCAGCGCAAGCAGTCAGCCGACTGCGGTCACCTTGCTGACTGGGGTGGAAGATATTTTGACCGCTTCGCCCGACAGCAGCCGTGCGGCAATGCTGTTATCGCCATGGAATTTGGGCGGGATGGATGCGGCGGCAGCGAATCAATAGGTGAGAAACGATTTGAACAAGTTGCGTTTATTGGCATGGTCCTTGCTTATCGGCTACGCAGTCGCGCAGACTTCGCCTGGTACGCTGCGAGGCCGAGTAACAGATCCTTCCGGGGCGGTGGTTCCCAATGCAACGGTCACGGTGACAAGCCCTGATGGACGAAGCAGTCGAGCGGTTACCGACGACCACGGGGCTTATGAGATCAAGGGACTCGCACCCGGAAGTTACACGGTTAGCACCTCCGCCAACGGATTTGCCCTTTCGGTCGAACAAAACGTAGCCATCTCACCGGCGCAGGTACAGCAGCTTGATATCGCGCTTGAAATCGAGGTGCAAAAGGAGAAGCTTGAGGTTCAGGATGAAAGCGTAGGCGTTAACACCAGTGCCTCCGATAACGCCAGCGCGATTGTGATTAAGGGCCAGGATCTCGATGCTTTGCCCGACGATCCCGACGAACTTCAGCAGGATCTCGAAGCCCTTGCAGGACCTTCGGCTGGACCCAACGGCGGCCAGATCTATATTGACGGTTTTACCGGCGGGCAACTGCCGCCAAAGTCCTCGATTCGCGAAATTCGTATCAACCAGAACCCATTTTCGTCCGAATACGACAAATTGGGTTACGGGCGCATTGAAATATTTACCAAGCCTGGCACGGACCAGTATCACGGGGAGTTTTTTCTGGATGGTAATGATTCGGTATTCAACTCACTGAATCCTTTTACCCCAGACGTTCCGGCCTACGACTCAGAACTGTTCCATGCCAGTATCGGTGGACCGTTGTCCAAGAAGGCTTCGTTCTTTTTCAATGTCGAGGGGCGTCACATCAACGATTCAAACGTTGTCTATGCCACCGTCCTGAGTCCGAATTTTGAGCCTACGCAGCAAATCGAAGCGATCCCTAATCCACGAACCCGGATCAACCTGGGCCCGCGAATCGATTACCAGATAAGCAAGAACAATACCCTCACTGTACGCTACCAGTTTTTCCATAACACGGAGAACAACGACGGTATAGGCCAGTTCGCGCTACCCAGCCAGGCGTATAACTCGAGCGAAGACGAGCACACGCTGCAAATCAGCGATACGCAAGTTGTGAGCAACAACGTCATCAATGAAACGCGCTTCCAGTTCAATCGCGACAACACCAGCCAGGTTGTGCAAAGCTTCGCGCCCACGATTACGGTTTTAGGGGCGTTTACTGGCGGTGGCAACCAACTTGGCAATCCGATTGACCATGAAAACCGCTACGAATTTCAGAACTACACGTCGGTTGTTCACCAAAGCCATTTAATCAAGTTCGGGGCGCGTTTGCGGGGAACCAGCGACTCGAGTACGTCCAACGCGAACTTCAATGGTTTGTTTACATTTTCCTCTCTTACGGCATACCGAAACACACTGCTGAGCGGAGATACCTGCACCGCCGCTTCTCCGCTCCCCTGCGGACCCAGCCAGTTTTTGCAGACCAAGGGGCAACCGCTAATCAATGTTGGCGTGGTAGACGCAGGGCTTTACGCGCAGGATGACTGGCGTGCCCGGCCCAACCTGACACTGAGCTACGGTTTGCGTTTTGAGACCCAGAATCAGATTCACGATCATGCGGACTGGGCCCCGCGGCTGTCTCTGGCCTGGGGATTGGGCCGTGGCAATAATCCCTCGCCGAAAACCGTTTTACGCGCCGGATTTGGAGTTTTTTATGATCGCTTCTCCTATAACCTGCTTGAGCAAGCGGAGCGGCTGAACGGAATTACGCAGCAGCAAATCATCGTCACCAACCCGACGTTCTTCCCCAATATTCCACCTACGCTCGAACCATCGCCTCAAATTTCGCCGACTATTTACCAGGTTTCTCCCACGCTGCGGGCGCCGATAACGCTGCAATCGGCTGCGAGCTTGGAGCGGCAGGTCACGAAGAGTGCGACCGTGGCGGTCACATACCTCAATTCGAATGGACAACATCAACTCTTCTTGCGCAACATCAATGCGCCATTGCCCGGAACCTACACGGGTCCCGGGACCGGGATTCGACCTCTGGGCGGCACTGACAATATTTACCAATACGACTCGGAAGGCATATTCCGCCAGAACCAGATGATTGCCAACGTGCGGATCAGTGCCGGTGCGCGGCTTTCCTTATTCGGCTATTACACGCTCAATTATGCCAACAGCGATCTGGGGTCAGGTGCGAGCTCGGCCGGCGCTGCCGGATTCTTTTCCGGCGGAGCGACGAGCACGCCCAACTTTTTGAGCAATCAGTATGATCCGATGGCCGATTATGGCCGGGCAAACTTTGATGTGCGGCACCGGGCGTTTTTCGGCGGCACGATCTCCATGCCCTATGCGTTCCGCATAAGTCCGTTTATGCTGATCAGTTCCGGCGTGCCGTATGACATCACTACCGGAACCGATTTGAACGGAGACTCCATTTTCAACGACCGCCCGAGCTTGGTCTCGACGGCAACCTGTCCGGCAAAGGTCAGCATCGGAGCAAATATCGTGTGCACTCCGCTGGGGACGTTCAATACGGTGCCGGCCGCCGGGCAACCGCTGATTCCGGTCAACTCGGCCACTGGCCCGACATTGTTCACCCTGAATTTGCGGGTGAGCAAAACGTTTGGCTTCGGAAGAGAGACCAAAGGGGCAAGCTCGACAGGGGGGCCAGGATTCGGCGGTGGACGCCGCGGTCCGGGAACTCCGGGCGGCGGTCTGGGCCCGGGCGGTCTCTCGGGGGCTGGCGGGGGGCGCGGCGGGGGCATATTCAACTCAGTCAGTTCCGGACGACGTTACAGTTTGACCTTTAGCGCCTCAGCCCGGAACGTTTTTAATCGCGTGAACCTGGGAACGCCGGTGGGCGAACTTACTTCGCCCCTGTTCGCGCAGTCCAATAGTCTGGCGGGCGGGCCATACTCTTCCGCCGGAGCGGTTCGCCGGATTGATTTGCAGGTGTTATTCTCGTTTTAGTAGCTTACTTCAAAATCTTGCTTCGCTATCTTACAGGGAGGGCTGTGCGGGATTTCAGGTTTCGTGGTTTGCTTGCCTCTGTGGTAGTTGTCTGCGTTGCCAGTTTGCTGGGCTGTTCGGGGAAGTCGCCGATAACCATCACGCTCACGCCAGCCGGCTCCGCGGCGTGTGGGACGAGCACAACTTCTCAATGTGCCGTTACCATCAATCAAGGGCAGACAGAGGGAGTTTCGGCCAGCGTAGCCAACGACTCCACGAATTCCGGCGTGAGTTGGAGTCTGGGCAGCAGTGTAGGGTCACTAAGTAGCCAGACAACCACTTCGGTGACTTATGTCGCTCCCAGCGCTATCACTGCAAATACTACCGCAACCCTGACGGCGACCTCAGTCGCCAACACCAGTGTGACGGCCACACTTACGATTACTATCAATGCCGTCTTTCAATTTGAAACCAGCTCGTTGCCGGTGGCAACTCAGGATGTAGCGTATAGCGCGGCCATCAGCACGATTGGCGCGAGTGGTCCGTTCACCTGGATTGTCCTTTCCGGCAATCTGCCGGCGGGCTTAAGTCTGTCAAACAGCGATACGGCTTCAGTGAATATAACGGGAACGCCAACAACCGTGGGGAGTTCGGCTGTAACCATTCAGGTGACGGATGGAACGGGTACACCGATCAGCAGGACTTTTACCGTTACCGTGAACCCTCCGCCTAGTCTCACGATAATCACGCCTGGAATAATCACGTCCGGAACGGTCGGCCAGCCTTACAACTTCACACTGCAGGCCGAGTTTGGCACTCCGCCATATACATGGAGCTTAACAGGAACCGGAAGCTTGCCCCCCGGCCTTAGTCTCACCAACGGCGTAATTTCAGGCACTCCGACGGTGCCGGGGATTTCGACGTTTACAGTGCAGGTGCAGGACTCCGCTTCGCCAAATCCGGCGACGGCGACAAAAAGTCTGACGCTCACTATCAACCAGGTCACCGTCAATCTGCAATTAACTGGGAGCTACGCTTTTCTAGTGAGTGGGTTTGATCCGAGCGGCAACCGGTTTATCGCCGCCGGAAGCTTTACTGCCTCGAGCTGCAACCTCGCGAACGGCACCATCGATACAAACGACGCCGGCACGATCCAAAGCCAGACGAACCTGTCGGGAAGCTGCACGATTGGAGCGAATGGAATCGGCTTGCTCAAGTTTGCCGACCGGACGTTCGCTATGAGTTTTGTGCCCACCACCAATGGTAGCAGTATCCTGAGTGCAAACCTTATCGAATTCGATACCGCCGATCAGGCTTCGGGGGTACTACTGCAGCAGACATTCCCGTTTGGCACGCCTACTGGAAACTATGCATTCGGCTTGCTGGGGGCGGATGCGGCGTCCCACCGCTATGCGTTGGCAGGAGCGTTCGCCACCGGGAGCGCCAGCGGAGTGTTGGACTCTAATGATGCCGGCACGCTGCAAACCAACGCGGCATTTACCATTCCCGCTCTGAATGCGCCAGACCCTTCCAGCGGACGCGGGACGCTCGCCCTCAGCGTGGGAGGGACCGCCAGCAACTACGCGTATTATGTCATTAATCCCGGGCAGGTGCTGGCCATAGAAATTGACCAGAATGCGACAGTGGGCGGAGTGATGTTGGCGCAGTCGGGATCGCTGGGCGCGTCTTCTTTGACCGATGGTGTGTTTGAAACTACCGCCTCAAGTGCGGGGACAGCTCTGACGCAACTTGGGGTGTTAACAACGGATGGAGTGTCAGCGTTGAACACTTCGTTTGATAAGAGCACGGGCGGGACCACGCAGTCGAGTTCAGGCAGTTACAGCGTCGTGCCCGCGACCGGACGTACCACCTTGATGGGTACAGGGTTAGCCAGCAGTGATCCGGTTCTCTACCTCGCGCAACCAAACCAGGGTTTCCTCGTCGGCACCGATTCGGCCATAACCTTCGGTTTCATCAAGGCGCAGTCTTTGGGAGCGACGTTGAGCGGAACCTATGCCGGTGTCACGATTCCGCCGACCTTGTCGGGTCCAAGCGGCGAAGTTGAAGCCGCGACGGCCAACGCGGGAGCCTTGGCGATTACCTATGACGCCAGCACGAGCGGCGGACTTCTGCAGAACCAAAGTGCCAATACCGGCTACTCGGTGCCGCTAAGCAATGGCCGAGGAACGATCACCAGCCTGCCACCGACGAACGTACCGGCGATCTACTACGCCGTTTCGCCAGATGAGTTTTGGACGTTGACGCCGGGCGCAAGTGGAGTGATCGAGGTCTTCCAGACAAGTGGGGCGGTTGGCATTTTTCAGCAGTAGAGGCCTGGGTGAGAGAGGTGTTTCGTGGTGCCGGGGTAGGGCGAGTTAGTTCCCCGGGTAGAATCCTTGTCTTGCCTGCACCACCAGATCTTTTTGTTTAGTTGTCAGCAGAATCTTGTGAAAGCCCAACCAGTCCCCGGATTTTTCGGGCGTATAAGCAATGCTGTACTGATGGCGCAAGTCCTCCTGAATCGTGCTGTAGATCTGGTCCATCGGCTGCTTTTTCGAAATTTCAAAGAAACCGCCGCCGGTTTCTTTAGAAATCTGCTCAAGAATTTTCTTCCCATCGACGGGTGTTTCCTGCGGGTAGCGCCGCGTTCCGCCGCCGCGGCGTCCCATCCCGCCACCCCCGGGAAAGCCGAATCCTCGACCTTGTGAGGCGGGCTGCTCATCTTTGAAGAGTGCGGTATAAACCAGCGTGTCCGTTCGCTGCGCCGACTCAATAGCGCTGCCTACTGTCTCCTTGCTGTGCCGGTCTATCCCGTCCGACATTACCACAAGCACTTTGCGATCATTCTGCGTCTTCATCAGTTCATTGCACGCGAGATAGATGGCGTCATAGAGCACATTGGCGTGGCCGCTTGCGCTTCTTCTTTGGCCGGGTGCGCCTGAATCGTCCTCGGCATTTTGGCTGGGCCGCGCCGTTTGCAGAAGGCCGAGGGCGTTAAATAATTTATCGCGGGAACTCGTGACATCCTGCAGCAACTCGACCTCGCGGTCGAAGTGGATGATGAAGGCTTTGTCCTTGTTGTCGCGCAAAACTTTATCCAGAAAATCGTGGCTGGCACTGCGCTCGCGATCAAGAACGCCCGCTTGATTCATGCCCGTGTCGAACACCAGGCCAATGGTGATCGGGAGTTCGGGATTTTGTGTGAAGGTTTGTATGGTCTGCGGATGGTCATCCTGAGTCAAAACGAAATCGTTTTTCGTCAGATTGGGAACGATTTTTCCATGCTTATCGCGGACCGTCGCAAACAGCTTGATGACCTCAGGTTGCGCCGTGGAAGCGGGTTGGTTCTGGGTTTGAGCGGGCAGCTCCAGAACGACGAGCAGCCAGAGAAGCAGCGGTTTTTTCAGCGACAACAGGTTCATCTATATCGATTTCTAACAGCCGGTCGCATATTCAACTATTCAAACTCATATCCGCAAATGAGGAAGTAAAAATTGAGTAAAAGCAGGTAAAGGTTCGTAATCACTCACCCATCACCTTGACGATCACGCGTTTGTCACGCTGGCCATCGAACTCGGCGTAGAAGATGCGCTGCCAGGGGCCAAGATCAAGCTTTCCGGCAGTGATCGGCACAATGACTTGATGATGAACCAGGAGCGACTTCAGGTGAGAATCGCCGTTGTCTTCACCGGTTTGATGATGGTGATAGTGCTCATTGAAGGGGGCGAGTTCTTCCAGCCATTGATCGATGTCCTCAATCAAACCTGACTCATCATCATTGACGTAAACTCCTGCCGTGATGTGCATCGCTGAAACCAGCACCAGGCCTTCCTGCACCTCGCTTTTCGTCACTATGCTCTCGATCTGCGGGGTTATGTGGATGTAAGCGCGATGTTTCTTGGTGTGAAACTTCATGTATTCGGTGAGAACTTTCATGCCAGCTCCTGGAGTTCATGATTTGGATTGTACTTAAGGACAAGGCACCGATGGGTACTCACCGACGTTATCTCACGCTTCAGCCGAAGTCGTGCCAGACTTTGGAAAGTTGGCGCGGGGAGGCGCTCTTCGTCGTGTTGAGGCTGGATTACCTTTCGTGTGTGCTGACCGTAGTTTCGACCATCCTGGTGGGAAGGAAATGCTGGAAAGGGTGGGTGCTGGCGGGAATTAATAGCGGCATCCTATGTGTGATTGGCTACCGAACTGCGCAGTTGGGATTCATCCCCGCTAACCTGCTGTGCATCGTGATGTACGGGTTCAACCTTCGCGCCTGGCGCAGAGGGGAAGCGTCGTAGATTCTCGGAGCAGATCGCAGAATTTTCTCCAGTTGTCATTCCTAGCCACTCGGAGCCGCGCTTGCGGGGCGAGAGTGTGCAACGAATCTGCTTTGCTTGCGAAGCGGCATACTCGCTCGGGATGACAAATCTAAAAGACGCGAGATCAAGTTGTCACTGACATGTCGCCCGCGAAAAAACGGTTCCATGCGGATAGGCATCGCCCTTAAAGCCATGCGGCCACGACTTGCCGTCCATGCTGACTCCGGCGCGGTCGCTGCCTGCGTCGCGAAAACGCGAGTCGAGCGTCAGGGCACCTGCTTGCGGATCGAAATTCACCATGAACAAACGGTGCTGCCCCTATTCTCCCGAATTCACAACAATGCGGCGGCTGTCCGCGTTAGCGGCGAGCCAGTGCGGCTTCTGCTGCTCATCGAATGTAACCCGCGATACTTCGCGGATATGGCTTAGATCGGCAAGGTCGTAAGTTGCAACGGCGTGAAGGGAAGATAGCGTCTGAACCCAGTAATGGCCGATTCGAAGCGGCACGTCACATTCTTCTCCGTCAAAGGTTCTCAAATGCCGAACCATAACCTGATCGGTGTCGAGGTTCTGCACCTGGTACAACCCACAAGCAAACGTATGGACTAATACCGTCTTTCCGTCAGCCGACTGGTGGGGTTCACCGGGGAATTTCTGCTCCGATCCGCGTGGCCCCGGTGGCAGGACCAGCGTGCGCAGCAGCTTCAGGTCGAAAAGCCGCCACACCTGCACTGTACGGCTATCACCATCCTTCTCGTGCATGGCCGTGTTCGTACTGACAATCCGGTCGAACGCCGGAACAACTACCAAACTATATGGACGAATGAGTTCTCCCTTTGCCGCAGGATCCATGGCGCTGCTCGCGCGAATGAAATGTCCGCGCTCATCGAACTCAACCAGTCCACCCCCATCGGAGCTTGCTTCGTGTCCCCCGTGGTACTGAAATGTTGCCAGAACGTGGCCATTCTCCAAACGCAAGTAAGTGTGCGGGTGCATATATCCGTCCAAGTCACCGAACGATGTTGCGAGCGATGGGTGCATTGGATCTCGCAAATCAAACAGCATGCTGCGTCCGCTTTCAAAGGCATTCGCCAACAGGAAGCCGCCGTCGGGCATCTCCAGTTCAGTGTGATGAGGCGTGCCACTTGGGCCTGGAACCGCGACCGAAGCTACTGCTTGACCGTAATGCGGAGATGCGGGATTAGCATCGAGCACGGCCAGAAAATCACTGGCTTTCTTCGCGTCATCCCCAGCCCAGACGAACAAATAGGAATTGGTTTGAGCGAATCCTGCCATGGAGACGAGCAGTAAAACAATCGGGAAGCTGAGGGGACGCATAGCGCGACATTCTCAAGGCTGGAAATGAAGCCTGTCAACCACTGGAGTTACAGGAACAGTCCCACCCAAGCAAAAACCGGCTCGGGTGGGCACCCGCATCCGATAAATTCCTAGCGCAATGATTCTTCCACTGCCGAGAGCCAGTTGGGCCGTTTGAGGACTTCGCGGGGTTTGGGACCGTCGGCGGCGCCAACGATACCGTCACGCTCCATCAAGTCGATAAGGTGAGCCGCACGCCCGTAGCCGATCCGCAGGCGCCGCTGAAGGAGGGAAGTGGACGCTTTGCCGAATTCCACCACCAGCTTAACGGCGTCCTCAAAGAGCGGGTCGTGCTCGGATTCAGCATCCTCCTCGCCTGTGTCAAATCCGCCATCTTCGCGCTCTTCTTTCGGAGCTTCAAGGAACTTCTGCTCGTATTCGGCGGCAGCTTGCGAGCGCCAGAATTCGACGACAGCGGCAATTTCTTTTTCTGTGACAAACGGCGCGTGCAAACGATGCACGCGGGCCGAACCAGAGGGAAGATAAAGCATATCGCCGCGTCCCAGCAAGGCTTCGGCGCCATTGGCGTCGAGAATGGTACGCGAATCGACTTTGGTGGCCACGCGGAAGGAAACGCGGGCCGGAAAATTTGCTTTGATGAGTCCGGTGATCACGTCCACAGACGGCCGCTGTGTAGCGAGCACCAGATGAATTCCCACCGCGCGCGCCATCTGCGCCAAACGCGTGATGGACTCTTCGACGTTCCCGGAATCGAGCATCATCAGGTCAGCCAATTCGTCAATGATGATGACAATGTAAGGGAGCGGGCGCTCATCGGGATTTTCGCCGAACAGGCTAAGCGAGTCGCCGTCTTCGAACAGCTTGTTGTATTGATCGATGTTGCGGACGCCCTTTTCCGCCAGAAGTTTGAGCCGCCGCTCCATCTCCCGCACCGCATTGCGCAACGCATTGGCGGCCAACTTTGGCTCGGTAATGATCGGTGTGTAGAGGTGCGGAACTCCGTCGTAGTTGCCGAGTTCCAGGCGCTTGGGATCAACCAGAATGAGCCGCACCTGGTCTGGCGTGGCCTTGTACAGAATGGACATGATCATGGCGTTGATGGCCACGCTCTTGCCGGTGCCGGTTGAGCCTGCGATCAGAAGGTGAGGCATCGCCTTTAGGTCGGCGGTTACGATCCGGCCATTGATATCTTTGCCAAGCGCCAAAGTGAGTTTCGATTTCGAGCCGATGAATTCCGATGACTCGATGTTCTCGCGAATCCAGATGATTTCGCGCTCGCGGTTGGGCACCTGAATACCGACCGTGGACTTGCCGGCCATGCGCTCGATGAGGATGCTTTCGGCTTTCAGGGCGAGGCAGAGATCATCGGTCAGGTTGGTGATGCGGCTGTATTTGATGCCGGCTTCGGGCTTGAATTCAAAGGTTGTGACCACCGGCCCGGGATTGATCTGCGTGACCTGCCCGGTGATGTCGAACTCGGCATATTTTTCGGTCAGCACCTGAGCCAGGATTTTGAGCTCGCCCGGATCGATGGTTTGCTGTTCGTCGGGACGCTGCAGCAGGGAACTGGGCGGCAATTTGAAGCCACCTGCTATGCGTGGCAAAGTCGTCCTCGGGTTTTGCTGGCTGTCAGCGCGTTCGCTGACCTCAGGCACTGGTGGTGCCGCTGACATTGGCTCCGCCTTCGGATGGCTGGGTTCCTCAGCGAGCTCGTGTTCTAACCCGATAGAATCAGATTCGGTGGGCACAGGTATGGGACCAATGGTTCGGACCGGAACCATCTGAGTAGTGATCACCGGTTTGGGAGAGGCACGACGCTTTTGCAGATCGCGCTGCATGCGCTGCTTGAGCCGCTGCTCCCGCCAGTCTTTCCATCGGTCCCATAGCGCAATGGCAAATGCGAAACGCGTCGGCGCCCAGACCTGCAGAGACGCGAAGGAGAATGCGGTCGACAGATATAGGGCCACTGCCAGCACGCTGAAGCACACAATATTCGCGCCTGCGGGATTTAAGTAGTGGATCAGGAAGTCGCCGACGATACGACCGAGCAGACCCTCGATCGGAATCACTCCCACCCAGCGCAGGTTGCCCGGAAGAAGGGCCAGCAGGGCAGGAAAAAAGATCAGCATCCAGGTTGCGCCGAGAAGCTTGGCGAGAGGAGAGCCGATGCGTCGAGAGCGAAACCAGCGAAGGCCAAGAGCAATTCCCAGAACCGGAAGCAAGAATGCGCCCACGCCGAAAAACTGCAAGACCAAATCGGACACCACCGCGCCCACGACCCCAATCCAGTTGCGGGCGGCATGCGCGGGCGTCAGGATCGAAGCGCTGTTCAGTGAGGGGTCGAGTGGAGAATAAGAAGCCAGCGCGAGGAGTAGGAGGAGCGCGGAGATGCACAACACAAACCCAATCAGCTCATTGAGCCGGCGGTTGCTGGTCGGAGTGAGAGCCTGCGACAGATACTTCATTGGCTACGCGCGAGACACTTCCACCGTTGTGCCACAACTCGGCCAGAGCCAGTCGATTATGACAACAATCGGCAAAAGGAACAATGCAGGATTTGAGCCCGTACCCATATTGACAAACACAACCTGTATGGGATGAAGTTTCGCTTGCCGCAATTACTGTATTCGCGGATGGAGTGCACAAATAGGACCTGCTCAGCGAGCCGCGGCGGAGTGTTCCACGGGGAATGACGAGCTTGAGGCAAAGGAATCCGCGAAAGCATCGGCGATGGTATAGCGAATTACGTTTTCATAATCCCCGCCCAGGAAGCTGCGCAAACGATCAGTATTCATAATGTACTGTCCCGTCATATAGGGCACGGCGGCAGGAGGGATCGCAGAGATTCCCAGCCTCCACAGAAGCTTCAGAATCGTCCGGAACACCCAGGTTCCAGGCACGCGAATGAGCCTACTGTTGCCTACCTGGATGCATCTACCGAAAGTCATGGGTTCACCTCTCCCGGCAACATTGAGAATCGTGAGGCGCTGCGCTTCCGGTTCTGACTTCTGCACGATATACGCCAGCAGGCGAGCCATGTCATCGACATGTACAAACTGAATTTTATTTTCCACGTAGCGCGCGCCGAAGGGAAGCATAACCGGGAGCCGTCGGCCAGCCGCGCGCAAGCGAGATGCCGTTTTGGATCTTCCGTTGGGAGTGCCGCGAAAAGCCCCCACCAGATAATTCTCCACGCTGGCACCAGCAAAAATGTGCGGCCGCAGCATATAAACACTGCAGCCACGCAATGCCGGGGCGCGCTGCTGCACCACCTTATCCGACTCCATCTTATGGATAGCGTAGGGCAGAGTGTGGGCACCGAAGCGGAAGTCTTCGGCGGCAACTTCGGGAAAATCCGGGCCATAGACCGAAACGCTGCTCGGGAAGACAAACTTACGGACAATGGTTTCGTCGCGATTGGCCTCGGTGACGGCTTCCATGACCCTGGCCGTGCCCGCTACGTTGATCTGCCACATGCGCTCCAGCTCAAGTACGCCGGTGCGCATCGGATCGATGACAAATGCCAAATGAAGCACGGCAAAGGGACGCGACTCCTTCAGCAGGAGAAACAGCTGACGGCAGGATTCCTCGTCGCCGAAATCCATGCGCACAAAGCGGAGCGCATGACTGGCTTCAGGGGCCTTCAGATCTACGCCGATGACGTGATAGTCCGACAGCAGTGGCAGCAAACGCAGTCCCAGGTTGCCGGAGATTCCTGTAACGAGGACCGTTCCCTTCGAATTCATTATTTGGTTCCAGGCGGCTTGGGAGGTGCGGGCGGCGGGCCCTGCGCGCCCGGGGTCATGGGTCCGCGCGGCGGCATCTCCGGCCCGAAATATTCGTCATTCAGAGTTGGGGTGGAGGCTTCCTGAACCGACTTCATCTCCTGTTGCAGGTGCTCGGAACGCAATGTGCCTTTGATTTCGTCCCGTGCCTGATCCAGCGGCAAGGCTTCTTTCGAAACCAGCTTGTAAATGAAAAATCCGCTTTGGTCTGCGATAACCTGGGAAACTTCGCCCGGCTTCATATCCATGGCTGACGCCTGACTGGAAGGCAACACGTTACGCCGCACTTTTCCCATACTCGTGTTGGGAGCGGCCGACTTGATTCCGGCGGCCTGAAAAGCTTCTTCCTCCAGCTTGCCGAAATCCTCGCCAGCAGCGGCGCGGGTCCGAAGCTTGTCAGCCTCGTTTTTCATCTTTTCTTCGGATTCTTTGGCGCGCTTCTGCTGTTCTTCCGGGCTCACGGCTTTCTTGTCTTCGCCCGTAGTTTTTTTGTCTTCGGGCGTTGGCAACTGCGGGGTCTTAGGAACATAAATGCGGAGCATCTCTGCCTGTTCGAATTTCTGCAGGTTCGCCTGGTAGTAATCCGAAATTTCCTTGTCGGTCACCTCCGACGCCTTCTGCTGCAGGTCCTTATTCAAAGCATTGGCCAGGACCTGCATACGCGCCAGTTTCATGCGCTCCTCGTAGTCAGGTCCTTTGTCGAGGCCCATTTGTTTGGCTCTGATGGACATTGCCAGAATGCTGGCATAGCGATTGGCGAACTGGCGGCGGGCGCGGGCAGGCAAGTTGGGTTGCACCGCCTCGACCACGTTCTCGAACTCGGCGCGGCTGATTTCAGTCCTGCACTCAAGGGCGGGCGACTTAGTTGCGGAGGGATCGCACACCCCCTTAATCGTGATCACGGGCGCATCAAGCGGCACCTTGGATTCTTCCAAGGACTCGGCCGCCGTGCCTGGCGCAGATTGGGTGGCTGCAGCATTGTTCTGGCCGGTCTGCGGAGTCGCTGGGGTCGCCTTCGGGTTCGCGGCTTGACCCCAGGCCATAGCCGTCAGCAGCAGACACAGAAACCCATGTCGGGTCATATCAGGGATCTCCCATGGAAATGTAGGAATTTGCAGAATAGCGTACTAGAAATCCTAGCACAAAGCTCGTTCAACCCGGGGCCAGCCAAGACACGACTTGATGTTCAACATGCATCTTTTCGTGATCGGAATCGCAGACTTGTACTCACCCATCGCAGTAGAATGCGTCTGCGGGATTCGATTGGCAGGAGGCTATCATGGGCAACACACGCAAGCGGCCAACCCAGAAGGCGAAACGAATTGTTAGGCGATCGGCGAGCTCATCCGGCGCGGCTGCCCGGATACGCAAGATCGGCAACGAGTGGGCGCAGAACTGGAATGCCGGGGATTTGCAGCAAGTGGTTTCACTCTACGCCCCAGACGCCGTCTACCTGCCGCCCCATCATGAAGCGGTCCATGGACGTGAGGCGATCGGTGAATATTTGCGCGGACCGCGCAATCACGGTGTGAGCGATCTTGCGTTCGAGGTCACCTACATTAAGCAAAGCGGCGACGTCGCGTGGGACGTGGGAACATACCGCATGTCGGTGCCGCAGAGGGACGGCGCCAAAAGGGAAGACCACGGCAAATACCTTACCGTCTGGAAGCGCGCGGGCTCCAAGTGGCTGATTACCGCCGATGCCTGGTCGAGTGATCTTCCTGCTGGTCAGCCCATGCCGTAACGTTTTGAAAGAGGTATTTGTTGGGTATCGGCAGGGCAAGATACCCCAATCTCTCCAAGACTTGTCAACCCGAAGAGCGCCGTGGGGAAGAATCTGTTTTTCGAGATGAGATCAGCGTTTGTACCCGATCTTGCGCAGCAGGTCATGCCGCCAGGTGACGTCCGCCGGTCCCTCCACGCCTTTGGGTGGGCTGCCGTCGATTACCCCGAGCACGCCACCGCCTTGCTCACTCTGAGCCACGATGACCTCGACCGGATTGGCGGTTGCGCAGAAGATGGAACACACTTCAGGCACATTGCGGATGGCATTCAGCACGTTGATGGGATAGGCATTCTGTAGCACCAGCACAAAAGTATGTCCGCAGGCCAGGGCTTGCGCATTGCGGATGGCAACGTCCCGCAAGCTTTGATCGTTTCCTTCGGATCGCGTCAAACATGCTCCAGAGCTTTCGTTGAAAGCCAAACCGAACCTGGCTTGCGGGACTGTGGCCGCAACGGCTTCATAAAGATCTTCGACAGTCTTAATGAAGTGGGACTGGCCGACGATGATGTTGGCATCGGCGGGCAATTCCATCCGGACAGCTTTCATCTCGAGCATGGGCTGTACCTCCGTGGCAGAAGTTACACCGGCGAATGATGGCCTTGCACGATCATCTGTTCGGCGACGCGGCGAGCTTCGGGCAATGTAGCTGCGGCTTTGCGATCAATTTCTGAAGGCAGATCGTGCTGAATCCTGGCTAACTCTTCATCGAACACGCGTGTTACCAGCTCAGGTGTATGTTCCACTGGCTTGCCGTTGTCGCCAGGCACGCGGACCTTGTGGCGGACACGGTGAGCAATCATCAGGCGATAAATGCGGTCGGTGGCCAAATCCTCCATGTATCCGTCGAGCAGGCTTGCACCTTTTCCGTTGAGCACGCCGTTGCGATAGCGAATGACGGTTCGCGCCGCGGCGCGGGTACCCGCCAGCGTAGTTTTTCCAACCTCTTTGGGCACGGGACGAAGATCAGGATGCGCGCTGGCCAGCTTCGGCCGCTTCGAAATCTGATTGGGGAATGGGAACTGTGCCACGGCGATTTCGTTTTGGTCGGGATGGCCGGTCCAGGCGCCATCCATCAGGCAATCGGCCTCATTTTTCTTATCTTCTTCTAAAACTCGCAAGGCTCGGGCGTTGAGTTCCGCATCAACCCGGCTGGGATAAAGCGCCGTCATGCCGCCGATAGCGTGCGCTTCGTGTTTATGGCAGATTTCCGGCATGAGAAGACGGAAATTTTGAAAGAACGCGACGTTGTGAGGAATGGTATTGCGGTCGGGCAGAATCCAGTTCGGGTCTTCGAACATAAAATCGATGAGCGACGCCATGTAATCCCATCGTCCCAGGTTCAGGCCGAGACAATGCTCGCGGAGGTTGAAGAGAAATTCTTCCATCTGATAGGCGAGGGGATGCGCTTCCACCAGAGCCATGCACTTTATGTAGTTTTTCGGCAGGCCCTTGGTTTTGGCCAGCGCCTGAAACAGATCGCGCCACCAGAACGCTTCTTCAGCAGATTCGCTCTTGGGAATGTAAACGGAAAAATTATGCGGCAGCCAGGCAGGATCGATTTGGCACCAGAGCAGGGCAATGTCGAAGAGCGACGCGGAGATGGTTTCATTCTTGAGGACGCCGCCTTGTGACAGATGCAATCCACGCGGCCGCACCCAGGTGACGGTTTTGGAACGCTCGACAGCTATTTGCTTCTTGCGTTTCTGGTCGTAATAGCTCAGCTCGTATTTGTAGGCGGCGATGGTGTTTCTGACGGCTAGCATGATGTTCTGCCACGTATTCGCGGTGGAGTCTTCGAGATCGACCATCACCGCTGGCGATCCAGAGTTCAGAAGCTTGACCGTTAACTCAGCGTCGTCGGCCGGGCCAGTCATCTGATTGCGCTGGTCGGCGCACCAATCCGGCACCTCGATCCTCCAGTTGGTGGTGGTCGCTTCCGAAGGCGGAAGGTAATTGGGAGGCTGGCCGTGATGAGAGGCCTGCAAAACTTGGGCGCGCTTTGCCACCAGCTTCTGCTGCCGGGGGGTGAATTGTTTGTGCAGCGGCAATAGCAGGTCGAGAAATCCCTTGGGGAGATCCTTTTCGGGGTTCAAACCAGCCGGCGCGTAGTTCATGCGCTGGCGAACCGTCTCTTCCACTTGCAAAGCCATGACAGTCTCCTTGGAGGACGCGGAGCAAACCGCTATTCAGTGTGTCGCGTTTTGAATGCGAATTCAAGCCACGCTGTCACAAGACCATGGTTGACTGCGAGCATTCAGCACTCAGCACTCGGCCTTCAGCGATAAACTCGCCGAGGTGCCCCATCCGCTTACGCGATTCTTGCGAAAGGGTCACAGATTAGACTTCAGCCCAGCACTTCGCAAGCTTCACAGAGCCTCTGGCTGGCTGAATGCTGAGTGCTGAATGCTGAGTTCTGATGGCTTAGAAGCGGCACATCGCGGTGAATTGCAAGAAAGTAGCCGCGTAGCGCTCATTGGTGCCAGGGTTTCCTGGCGTTGATGTCTGATGGAATTCATAGATAGCCAGCGTTTGTCGATAGAAAAAGTGGCTACGCGAGGCTGGCGAGGGCATCCACAAGCTGATCTCCGGGCCTTGCACGGCATTCTGGTGATCGGTCCCGGGCAACACATAGAGAATCTGCCCACGCAGTGAGAAATTGTCGCGAAACAGATCTTTGCCGCCGCCAAACGACGGCCGCCACGCCTGCTTGTCGTAGGCGATGGTACTCAGTTTGCTCCATTGTGCCCCCCCTGCCAAGGAACCAGCCTTGGGAGGTGCGAAAGAATGCGCGGCCCTTCAGATCAACCTCGTTTCCCGTGCCCGAATCTTGTTTATGGGCGTTTTGAAAAGAGCTTTCGGCCAAGGCAATGAAATGTGTCGAATCAACGTTGAGGCCCCCGCCGACGGTTTCAGCCGCAGGGGAATAACTAGCGCCATTGCTCAGCGCAAGGCCTCCGTAGACGTAGGGCCGTGGCCAGAATGAATAGCTCAAAGGCCGGTCTTGTCCTGCGGTAGCGAGGAGGGTTGCAGTCGGTGTTGACAATGCATCAGAGTCTTTCACTGCGGGATCGGCCGGAACGGCCGTAACCGCGGGAAACTGCTGGGCGCCGCAGCAGGGCACTATGAGAATCGCAGCAAGGTAAACTCGAAGGATAATTCTCATGAACTTCACCTGGAACTGCCATAAATTCTTATTTAGTATGTCGGCAGTTCTCGAAACCACTTCAACGATTGTTCCTGCCAGACTACGTATCTTTGGCGGGCCGTGCTCAACAGTCCTCGAACACGGGGGAGAATGCGAACTTCGGACGGTTCACTTGCTGGGGGCGAGATTACTGCTGCACCAAAAGTGCTGCGGTGATCGCAATCATCGGGCCATAGTGCGCACGTCTCGGTCACGAATCGTTACTCTCCATTGGCCGGGTTTTGTCATTAGCTGTTACACATTTGCGAGCCGCCCGACGCTTCGCGGCTGGTTTTCTGCCCCGAAAACCGAAGTAACACCGCTGGGTGTAACGGGGGTTTTCAGGAACAAGGAGGGGGTATTTGCTGCCAAAAGACTCTCCTGGCGGGCTCACGGTTTGTGACGTAAATCACAGCCAGCTCTCGTTGCTGAAATTAGACTGCATCGAGAGGGTGTAGGTTTGCACGGCCCCAGGGGGGCGGATGGTGGCGATCAAATCCAAAAAAAACAAGAGCAAGCTGGGTGAAGAGCATCTTCTTCGAATTCACAAACTGCACCTCGGGCTTTACGCGCGCGTAGCCGACGACCTGGGTGTCAGCCCGTCTTATGTGAGCCTAGTGGCTAACGGGATGCGGCACTCGGACCGAATTCGACGGGTTCTGGCGCAGCACATTGCAAGAATTCATAATGGCATGAGATAGCTCGCGCCGGCAGCATCCCAGAATCTTCATTTGCAGGGCAGGCTTGTTTCCTTTACAACTGATGCGGTCTCGTTCCGATGGCCGCTCCCACCCGATTGCGTTCGGCGGGAAACACGCAAGTCCGCAAAGCCGGACTGCTTGCCTTCGTGTTCGTCATGTATTCCTACACGACCGCGGGCCCGTTCGGATTAGAAGATCAGGTCACCAACAGCGGTCCAGGGTTGACGCTGCTTTATCACCTGATCCTGCCTTTCTTCTGGTGTATCCCGGTTTCGCTAGTTGCGGCGGAGCTGACCACCACCCTCCCAGTTGAGGGCGGCTTTTATCGCTGGGTGCGTGCCGGCTACGGAGATTTCTGGGGTTTCCTTGCCGGCTGGTGGAACTGGAGTGCGTCGTTCATCCTGGGCAGCGCGTATTCTGTTCTTTTCAGCAACTACCTGAGCTTCTTTTTTCCGCAAATTGTCGGCTGGAAACACTACGCGGTTTCAGTGGCGCTGATCGCAGTCATTGCATACGTCAACGTGCGCGGCATTCAAATGGCGGGTGTGGTTGCGACGGTGCTGGAGATTTCGGTTCTCCTGCCGGTCGCCGTGTTGTGCGGGATCGCTGCGACCAAGTGGCGCTACAATCCCTTCTCGCCGTGGATTCCGCCTAATGTGCCCTTGTTCCAGGTTTTTGGCATTGGGCTAGCTCTGGGGCTGTGGCTGTACTCGGGATATGAACAGCTCTCGACCGTCGCCGAAGAAGTGGACAATCCGCAGCGTAGTTACCCGATTGCGCTGGCGCTGGTGGTGCCGCTGTCGGTTGCCACGTATTTCTTTCCCACCATGTTATCGCTGGCGGCTCTGGGCAACTGGCAGGAGTGGCACACTCGCTATTTTTCGGATGCTGCACAGCTGATCGGCGGCGGTTGGCTGGCTTTCTGGATGACTTTGGCTGCCACGGTCATGAATGCTTCCATCCTTAACGCCACGGTTCTCACCAGCACGCGCATGCCCTTTGCCATGGCCGAAGATGGCTACCTGCCCCCGGTGCTTAGCGCCAAACACCCGCGCTTCGGCACGCCATGGATTGCAATTGTTCTGTCGTGCGTGGTGTACGGGTCGCTTGCCTTTCACACTCTAACTCAGCTCATTACCGTTTACATGTGGCTGCGGATTGCAACGACGGTAATGACCGTGCTTTCGGCGTGGCGGCTGCGACAGGCTTTACCTGACTTGCCCCGCCCATTTCGTATTCCCTGGGGACGGGCGGGTTTGTTCTATGTAGTTGGAGCTCCGTTGTTGATGGCGGGTGTCGCTCTGCTCGGGAGTGATCGCTTTGCATTGCACTGGGGCCCAGTGGCGATCCTGCTGGGTCCGGTTGCGTACTTGGTCATGCGGAGGATGCGGACGCGGTACGAGAAGAAGCTTGAGGCTCTTTTGTAATTCCATTTTCGATGACACTTGTTCCCGATTGTGATCCGCCGCACTGTATCCCCTACCCAAAGTAAGTAGCCTTATGATTCCGAACGCGCTTCAGCGCTGAGGAATCTGCTGTTCCGGTTAAAAACAGATTCCTCGTCGCTGCGCTCTCGGAATGACAAGAGTTGCTGAAAAAGGATTGCCTCTTCAGCTGACCCAATCCAGGAACCGATAATACGCTCCTGCCAACGGAAGCGCCCAGGTGTGACCGCTGCGCAAGCCGATGGGCGGATTGGGAAAGGGAATGTCATCGAAAGGACTATCGTTCGCTTCACCACAAATGATGCCCGCCAGTCTGGTTCCCAAATAGGTTCCGATGGCGACACCATGTCCCGCATATCCAACCGAATAGTGCATGCCGTCGCTGCGTCCGGTGTGGGGCATGATGTCGAAGGCGAAATCAAGCGTGCCGCCCCAAACAAACTCCACCTTCTCATTCCGCAACTGCGGATACACGCTGATCATCCCTTGCCGCAGGATTTCGGCGCTGCGGCGGACGGTGTTCTCAGTTTCGGGGAAGAATGCGGCGCGGCCGCCGAACAGCATGCGACGATCGGGGGTGAGCCGGTAGTAAAAAAGGAAGTGCTTGGAGTCGTAGATCATGCGGTTTTTCGGGCTCAACTCCCGGGCTAAATCCTCAGCGAGCACTTGCGTGGCGATGATGTAGGAGCCAATGGGAATAATCTTCTTGCGCAAGGCGGCAGTAGCACTGCCGGTGTAGGCGCCGCTCGCCAATAGAACCTCTCGTGCCAACAAGTTGCCCTTCGCAGTTCGAACCATGAACTTCGGCTTCCCGTCGCTGCTTTCGCGCTGAACGGCTTGGACCGGGGTGTGATCAAACAAGGCGGCTCCTGCTCGTTTGGCGGCTGCGGCCAGTCCCGCGACATAGCGCGCCGGGTTCAGGCCTGCGCTGAGTTCATCGACCAGACCGCCGTAATAGATGTCAGAGCCAATCTCATTTCTAAGGTCAGATTTCGTCACGACGCGCAGGTTGTGATTGAATTCTTTTGCAATTAGTGCTGCGGATTCGGCGTAACCATCAAAATGTGCCTGCTTGCAGGCAACCTCCAGATGTCCGCAGCGCGAGAAATCGCAATCAACCTGCTCGTCGCGCACAATCTGCTCTACACAATCGATCGACGCCAGAGAAGCCGCGTACATGCGCCGCACTTTCTCGCGTCCATAGCGCGCGATCAGGGTTGGCACTGGCAATTTCATTCCGGTTAGCACCATGCCACCGTTGCGGGAGCTTGCTCCCCAGCCGAGCGTGTGGGCTTCCAACACAGCCACGCTGATACCCCGCTTTGCCAACGCTCGTGCTGCTGATAGGCCAGTCACACCGCTGCCAATGACTGCCGCGTCGACCGTCTCCGGCAGCGGGCAAGTTTCACCGGCAGGAATACTGACCGTTTCCAGCCAATAATTTTTTTCTTTGATCGCCATGAATTCGGCAGAAAAAACCGATAATCTTAGCATCAAGGATAATTCCGCTGAGCCATGAATCCCTCTTATTTGCGAATATTGTTCATTGCCGGAATATTGCTCCCCTTGTTTGGGCTCACTCCACCCCAGGCCGCTACCGAGGGAGCAGCTAAACCACGAGCCAAGGTGATCCCACTGCAGTCACAGGAAAGAGCGGTCAGCCCTATCCTGACTGGTCCTCCAGAGACCGTTACCATGAAGTCGGGATACGTGGTTCTGCCGCCGGGTAAATCAGTGGGCAAACACAGTACAGAGCAGAAAGAAGAGATTCTGATCGTGCTGGAAGGGCAAGGTGAGATGATTTTCAGCAACGGCTCGAAACTTCCGGTAAAAGCCAACACCGCACTGTATTGCCCGCCGCAAACGGAACACAATGTCAGCAACACTGGAACAGGCGTTCTGCGCTACGTCTATGTCGTAGCCAATGCCCGGGAAGATACACCACGTTAATGAGTGTGCGGATGGTCGTGCGTGTCCATCCTATGCTTCAGATCCTGAACTTCTTTCTGCAGTCGCTTGATCTGTTCTTCAAGACCCTTAATCCGCTGATCGTAGTCGGGATGTTGGTGGCTGGGCTTCGGTTCGGCCATATTGCCTCCTTAACTAGGACTGATGGTAATACAGCTGGTTTTAGATACCAATTCTGCCGCGGCCTGGGCGACGCACCTGGAGCGGTGATCTGCGGCATTGCAGGTCCTGGTGACCGGGTTGAGAATAAACTGGGAGTTCGAGCCGGAGGTTCTCATGGTAATTGCATCCGATTTGAGAGCAGGGATGGTGCTCCGCATTGAAGGGGAGATTTACAAGGTCCTTGAAGTGGAATCAAAGGCGGGCGCTGCAAAGATGGGGGGAGTGGTCAAAACCAAGCTCAGCAACCTGAGAAGCGGCCGGCTGTGGGAGCCTCATTTTCGCCCCCAGGAGCGGCTGGAAGACGTGGAACTCGAACGCCACATGATGGAGTTTCTGTTTGCGGAAGGCGAGAGCTGTACCTTTATGAACCCCGACACCTACGAGCAAATTGAGATCCCCGGCGCCGTGCTGGGTCTTGCGCAGAAGTTTCTTCAGTCCGGCATGGAACTGCCGGTAGAATTCTTCAATGGTGAACCCATCAGCGTAGTTTTCCCCGATATTGCCGAGGCCCGTATACTCAGCACCGCGCCACCATCGCACTCGCAGCAGGACAGCGCGTGGAAGGAAGCCGTTCTGGAGAATAACATCTCGATCCGCGTTCCGCTGTTCATTGACCAGGGTGAACTTGTGCGGGTTGAGGTGAAGACAGGCCGCTATCTGGAACGCGCACGCAATGAACATAAACGTCCTGCGTAAGATGCTTGCTCAGATACCTTCGGTCAAGTGTATGGTCGCCTATACTGCTTGACTTCGCCTTATATTCGCCTACAATGTAGGCATGGCGATCACCAGACGACAGCGGGAACTTTATGACTTCATCTCGGAGTTTGTGCAGAAGAAAGGTTATTCCCCGTCCTACGACGAAATCCGCGTCGGCATGGAATTAAATTCGCTGGCGACGGTGCACAAGCACATCACTAACCTGGAAAAAAAGGGATTGCTCAAGCGCGATTACAACCGCAGCCGCTCGATTGACCTGCTGCCACCCAAGGGCCGATTGAAGCAAGCCATGAGCGTGAATACGACCATGGTCTTGCCGCTACTGGGGCGCATCGCCGCCGGCCAGCCGATTGAGGCAGTGGAGAACCCGGAGACAATCTCACTTGCAGATTTCGTGCGCTCCAAAGAAGTTTTTGTGCTCGAAGTGCGCGGCGATTCCATGCAGGACGAGCACATCCTGAGCGGCGACTACGTGCTGGTGGAAAAGGCCAAGACTGCCCACAACGGCGATATTGTGGTTGCCCTGGTTGATGGATCGGACGCGACGCTGAAACGCTTCTATCGCGAAGGCGACAATATCCGCCTGCAACCATCAAATGTGAACATGCAGCCCATCATCGTGCCCGCTGCAGCCGTGCAGTTGCAAGGCCGCGTCATTGGCGTGCTGCGAAAATATTGATCTTGCGGGTAGTGGGTAAGTCTGGCAAGGAAGCGAGCCAGACGCGCGGCTCGCCCAGATCCCTCGCGGCGCAAAGGCGGCTTGCTCGGGATGACAAATCAACCTGAACCTTCACTTTTGCAGGGGAGCGTGTCATGCCGCATCTTGCTGCTGTGCCGGGTCCTGACCTTTGCCGGGAGATGTTGCAGGCTTATGCGGTCAACGATGCACTGAACCAGTTCGTGCTGGAACATCTCGATTCCCGTGCCTGGCGGGCAAGACCCTTGGGACACTCAGGGCGCAACATCGCAGCCATCTTTGCCCACGTCCACAATGTCCGCCGCAAGTGGCTGAGGCTCTCCGCCCCGCATCTCAAGCTGCCGGCGCAGCTTGACCGCAACCACTGTACCCAGAAACAGGCCCGGACGGTTTTGGCCGAGAGCGCCGCGCGCTGCTCTGAGATGCTGGCAGAGGCTCTGAACGCTCCCCAAGGCCGCGTCGAGACTTTTCTCCGTGACGGCTGGGCCCGGCCGTGGCATCCCGGCGCGGCCATGTTCGCTTACATGATCACGCATGATGCTCACCACCGGGGGCAAGTCTGCATGCTGGCACATCAACTCGGCTTTCCATTGCCCATAGCAGTCATGTCCGGAATGTGGAATTGGGAAAAGCTCTCGAAGCAGTGTGGTTTCGAGCTGGCAAGTGGTTCGAAAACGAAATCTCGGACACGCTGAACAGATCGCCTCAAAAAAACGCCCGGACTTAATCCGGGTGTTTAGCTTCCGTGAAACCGTCGATCAGCCGATGTGTTTGTCCAAGGCTTTTTGAATGGTCTCTTTTGGTACGTAGCCGACGATCTGTTCCTTGACCTGCCCACCCTTGAATACCAGCAGTGTGGGGATGCCACGCACGCCGTACCGCATCGGCGTGGCGCTGTTGCGGTCAACATCCATCTTTCCAACCTTCACTTTGCCCTGATACTGCTGCGCGAGTTCATCGACAATCGGCGCGATAGCACGGCAGGGGCCGCACCATGTCGCCCAAAAATCCAGCAGGACCGGAGTTTCAGATTTCAGCACATCCTGATCGAAATTCGAGTCCGTTACTTCAATAATTCCGTTACCGCCCATAGGCCCTCCGTTGGCTCATCCACCCGGCGTACCCGCCGGGCGCAATCTTATTAATGCCAGTGAATTTTAGCACCATTATTTGATGCAGCGCAGTGTGGAAGGTCGCAAGGCAGCGGGCGGTGGCCGGTCGTAGTGATGAGGAGTTGGCCACCGGCTCTAAGACTCGGCACTAACTGCTGACATCTGATCACTAAAAACAAAAGCGCCCTGAACTTCGCAGCTCAGGACGCCCGGCAGCCCTCCCCCAGAACTGCCAAACCACGATCCAATGGTAGCTGCGGGCCTAGTGGGCGTAAACGTCACTTTCGTAATCGGCGAAATCGGCAAGTAATCCTTCGAAAGTAGTGAACCGACACCGACCTTAGTGATAGCTGAGCGGAACAAACAGCGTAATCCCTGCTTCAGTTTCGTTGTTATACACTGCCGACAAGTATGCATGTGGCGAGCTGGGTTGCGAGTCCAGCAACGGTAGAGAATGACGGGAAGGGAGACTCGCGACTTTCTGTCGAAACTTCATCATCCCAGCACGACACCGCCGGAAATCTTAGGGACTCCGCGCAACACAAACTTAAGTTGGCCCTAACGCTTTTGCGGTCGGCGGGCACGATCCGGATCCGGGCATTCGGAACCAGCATGCTTCCTACAATTTGGCCGGGAGATGTCCTTGTGATCGAGGGCAGTTCCCTGGACCGGCTCACTGTTGGGAATGTGGTGCTCGTCAGCAACCAAGAAGGCGTTCGCATCCATCGGCTAGTAGAGAAAAACGGCGCGCATTGGAGCACGCGCGGTGACGCGATGCCGCAGAATGACCCTCCTCTCAACGGCGCTGAGATTTTGGGCAGGGTATTGCAGGTTGAGAGGGGCAAACGCATTCTGACCTTGGCAGGAAACGTCCGGCAGTCAAGCCGTGTCCTGGCATGGCTGCTGCGCCATTCGCGAGCATGCCGCGGAATTGCGTTGCTGGCTCATTCAGCCTGCAGTAATCGCGGTTTGAATGCCAGCTTCCCCGATGCAGTGGAGCGGAAAGATTTCCGCGCAACGCTATGAGGGCACAAAACGTTACCCCGGCTGCAATTGATCCGGTGACAATCGAAATCGGCGGAACTGCGATTAGCCTACAGACTCACAATCCTCAATTCTGCCGATTGCTGCTTGATCGTTATGCTGGTTTTGTGGCGGATTCCCGGCCCCCGCGGCTGCGACTCGACGTGGAACTGACTGATGCCGCACATTCCGCCGATCCAGATCAGGACTTGCAAGTCGCCGTGCAAGGTCGGGATTGGTTCATGCAACGCGGCGACTTTCACGCCCGCTGGAATCCTGCAACCGGAAGAGGTTTCGTTCATCAGCCTGCGAGCCCATATGCCATAGATTCCGTCCTACGAATCATCCACAGTCTGATCCTCGTCGGGCGAGGAGGCTTCCTGCTGCACGCGGCGAGCGCCATTCGCCGCGGCCACGCGTTCCTGTTCGCCGGCGTTTCCGGAGCCGGCAAAACTACGATTTCGCGCTTAGCTCCGCCTGATGCCAGTTTGCTCACGGATGAAATCTCCTATGTCATTCGGAAGAACGGTAAGTATTTCGCTTGCGGCACACCCTTCAGTGGAGAACTGGGGCGCTCCGGCGAAAATGTCTCCGCCCCGATTAAGACAATGTTTCTGTTGAACCAGGGGCCGGAGAATCGGATAGAAACAGTCAGCGAAATTGACAAAATCCGTTCACTCCTGCGGAACATTTTGTTTTTCGCGGCTGATCCGCAACTGGTGAATCGGGTGTTTGACTCGGCCTGCGAGTTTGTAAGTAAGGTTCCCGTATGCAGGCTGACGTTCTTCCCAGACGAACGAGTGTGGAACATAATAGTTTGAACGCGGGGTTCGCCATTCGGGACAAATACATTGCGCGGAGTTCGGCCATCGCAGCACGCCTGGTGGGCGGCGAAATGATGATCATGTCAGTTGCCGACTCCACTTTTTTTACTCTGAATGAGGCAGGTACCGCGATTTGGCAGGCCGCAGACGGTCAGACGCCACTATCGGAGATCGTATCTGCCAAAATTTTGGCTGAGTTCGAGGTCATCCCCAGCGAGGCCCAGCGGGATACCGAACAGTTTGTGACAGAACTGGCGCAGCACGGCATTCTCCGCATCTCAGATCACCCTATCGCTGACGCTTCTCCGCTGCCGGCGCGAACCGCATGAGCCTTCTGTTCGAGATGAACCAGAAGGCGCTGGCACTAGGCATTCCCCTCAGTGTGCATCTTGATGTCACCTATCGTTGCAATGAGCGTTGCGTTCATTGCTACCTCGATCACGACGACCACGGTGAGATGACTACGCCTGAGATTAGAGACCTGCTTGGCCAGCTTGCAGACGCCGGGGTCTTCTTTCTTACCCTGAGTGGCGGCGAGATTTTTATGCGCCGCGATTTTTTTGAAATTGTGGAGCACGCGCGCCGCCTGCTCTTTAACGTAAAAGTGAAAACGAACGGCGTAATGATCCGCGAACTGGAGGCGACGCGGTTGCGGGAGTTGGGAGTCGAGCAGATACAGATCAGCGTGTACTCTCATCGCGCAGAGCTGCATGATGCAATCACCAAGCTCCCCGGATCGCTTAAGCGAACCTTGGACGCGATCCGCTTTTTAAAGTCGCAAGGCTTAAAAGTAGTGATTGCCAACGTGCTCATGGCCGGCAACTTCGCAGATCAGGCGAACGTGATGCAATTGGCCCGCGATTTGGGAGTTGGCTACACGCTCGATCCGACCATCACTCCGAAGATTGACGGGGACACCTCAATTCTCAACCTACGGGTTGGTGGATCTGACCTTAAGCAGATCTTTCACGAGCGAGCGCTGGTGGGAGATGTCGAAGAGTTCTGCGCCCCGCCCCCGCCCCCGGGCGACGATATTCTGGATGGATATCCTTGCAGCGCGGGGCACACTGCTTGCTACATCTCTCCTTATGGAGATGTTTTTCCGTGCGTGCAGTTCCCCTTGCCGTGCGGAAATGTTCGAAAAGAAAAGTTTCTGGATATCTGGGGCGATTCGAGACAACTCAGAGAAGTTCGGTCGATCCGCGCCCGCGAGCTTCCTGTTTGTTCCTCCTGTGCTCACGTGGGAACGTGCACGCGCTGCCCAGGGTTGGCGTACATGGAAGGCAATATGCGGGGACCATCGAGCGCCGATTGCGAGAAGTCGTTTCAAAGGACGGGAGTTGCCACGGCAAATATGATGCGCGCTCAGACGGGACGAGTCACACCCTTGGTTCAGATCCAGCCGGTTTGTTAACCTAGGCCGTTTTCTGCTACGCTGCCTTTTCTTCCATGAGGGTAAATCCACTAATGACCAAGAAAATCCGTCTTGTAATCTGCATCATTTGCCTGAGTTCCATAGCTCTTTCCGCGGCAGATAAGAAAAGCAACGAAGTCGAGGCAACCAGGACATCGTACGAGCTTCCGCAACCGGCCAAGGAGAACCTTGACCTGACGATGTACCAGAGGATCCGCGACGAGGGATTGGGCCATTCGCATGTCATGGAATATGCCTCCGCATTGATGGATGGCATCGGCCCGCGGCTGACTGGTTCTCCAAATTTGAAGCGAGCTAACGAGTGGACACGGGACCAGCTTACGGCAATGGGTTGCAGCAACGCCCATCTTGAAGACTGGGGCGAATTCGGCATGGGCTGGCAGCAACTCAACACTTGGGTGCGCATGGTTTCGCCCGACACTGCGGTTCTTATTGCGCAGGCGGCGCCTTGGTCGCCTTCCAGCAACGGCGCAATCAGCGGGCCAGCGATTTGGATGGACGTAAAAAAAGAGGAGGACCTGGGCAAGTTTAAAGGCAAGCTCGCCGGCAAAATCGTTCTGTTGGGCGAAATGCGGGAAGTCAAACCCGTGGACAAGCCCTTGTTCAAGCGCTCGGACGCCGACGATCTCGCCAAAATTCAAGAATACTCTCTCAAGCCGGAGCATGAATACAACCTGATGGAGTATTTCAAGAGGCAAGAGCTACGAGCGAAAGTGGCAACATTTATTGCTTCAGAACACGCGATTGCCGTGATTCTTCCTAGTCGCGATGGTCAAGATTCAGGGGGCTCAGGAGGAACAATTTTCGATGATGGCAGCTTCTCGTGGTTTTCTTATCAGCGTGAACACGCTCCTCCGGTCCCGGTGGTAGTGGCAGCGATTGAAAACTACGGACGCATTTATCGTCTGTTCAAAGCCCACGTCCCGGTCACCATTGAAATGAACGTAGATACAAAGTACATCGGGGACCACGAGCACGGCTTCGACACCATCGCTGAAATTCCCGGCACCGACCCGAAGCTGAAAGATGAAGTTGTCATGGTTGGCGGGCATCTGGATTCGTGGGCCTCGGGGACTGGGGCCACCGATAACGGAGCGGGAACCGTTGTGGCCCTCGAAGTAATGCGTATTCTCAATGCCCTGCAGGTCAAGCCGCGACGCACCATTCGGATTGGTCTCTGGACGGGGGAAGAACAAGGCTTGTTCGGTTCTATCGGCTATGTGAAGCAGCACTTCGGGTTCGTGCCACTTTCCACTGCACCTGATCAGATAAAACTTCCGGAGTGGCTGCGCAAACCGGGGGGCCCGGTTCAACTCAAACCAGAGCAAACGAAAATTTCCGGCTACTTCAATGTGGATAACGGGAGCGGCAAAATCCGCGGCGTCTACCTACAGGAAAATGCAGCGATCGCCCCGATCTTCGCGCAATGGATTGAGCCCCTGAAGGACCTCGACGTCAGCACCATTACCATGCGCAACACGGGAGGCACCGATCATGAGTCTTTCGATGCGGTAGGCATTCCTGGTTTCCAATTTATCCAGGACCCGCTTGACTACGGATCCCGCACCCATCACTCCAATATGGACGTCTACGAGAGGCTGCAGCCGACGGACCTGGCGCAGGCGGCAACGGTGGAGGCGATTTTTGTCTACAACACCGCGATGCGCGACCAGATGCTGCCGCGCAAGCCGCTGCCTCATCCTGAACTGGAAGAACAGCGCAAAGCTCCGTTGAAGAAAGTGATGCCCGGTGCGGAGGACGTGCCGGAGCAGGCTGCAAAAGACGACAAAGCGGAAATGTAAGCTCAGTCGCCCGGCGTGGCGAGGGTTTGAGCGACGGGTTGACTTTTTCCGCCATTTGCTTCAGTAGTTGACTCGGATAGCGGCAGGGAGAGGCGGAAAGTTGTGCCTTTTCCCGCCGCTGAGTCGAAATTCACGCTACCATAATGCCACTGCATCACCTGATAGGTTTGCGCGAGACCGATTCCGCTGCCGCCGCTGCCGCGCTTGGTGGTGAAATACAGCTCAAAGACCTTGTCTTGAATTTCAGGGGGAATCCCGGCACCCTGATCGCGAATCTCGGTGATGACGTTGTTATGGTCATCTCTGCCCGCGGTCACGACTAAACTGCCGCCCTTAGGCATGGCTTGGACGCCGTTCAGCACCACGTTCATGACGGCCTGCTTCATGAAGTCGCTGTCCACCTTTACCGGCAAGGCGTCGCCGCCAAAGTCCGCACTAATGGTCACGCGGTGTTTTTCCGCCTCGGGTGTGGCCAGCAAGACCACGTCCTCCAGCAAACGGCGGAGGTCGATCTCTTCCATGTGGAGATCACGCGGCCGGGTAAAGTCGACCAGGATTTGCACCACGCGATCCAGCCGGCGCAGTTCATTATCGATCACATCGATGTGACGGCGAGCTTCGGGATCGATCTGCTGCAACTTGCTTTGCAATAACTGCAGATGCAAAACAATGGCGTTCAGCGGATTCTTCACTTCATGGGCGACACCGCGGGTAATGCGACCGCTGGCCGACATGCGGCGTGACAATTCAATCTCATCTTCGATGCGCCGCACCGACTCGACGTCGCGCAGTGTGAGCAGAGCGCCAATCGGCGTGCCTCGCTCCTGGATAAAATCCAAAGAAACTTGTACGCGTTTGCCATTGGCGGCTTCCAATTCCCTCTGATCAATCGAATGCTTCAAGCGGAAAGCGTCAAGCACCAGCGTGCCCAAGGCCGATTCCGACGAAAAAATCTCTTTTGCGGTGCGGCCCAGCAATTCACCCCGGGGACGTCCCAGGAAGCGCTCGAGCGACGCGCTGACGAGGACCACTCGTGCATCGCGCGTAAACAGCATGAGCCCATCCTGCAGCTTGGCCATGACCTGATCGACGTTGTCTTTCAAAGCGGAAAAGATTTCGCGGGCATCGCGCATCTGGCGTCCGAGATGGGCGATCTTCAAACTGACCAGACCGTATTCGTCATTGCTCGGATCGTGTTCTGCCACGGGTTCACTGGCACCGGCGGTCATGCGATCCAGGCTGCGGCTCAGGCGGTCGAGAGGTCCCAGGGCAATCTGCGAGAGGCCGGCTGCCAGCAACAGAGCCAGCAACATGGCAATGCCAGAAAAGATGACGGCATGCCGTAAGCGCGGGGTAAGTTCGCTGCGGATAAAAACTGTGTTGATCCCCAGACGAATGCTGCCAAACGGCACCCCGTTCAGCTGCAGCGGCATGCGCACTTCATAAATATTGGGCGGGTGGTACACCATGCGCAGTTGCCGCCGAAAGCGTGCGTTTTGCAGGAGCTGAAACTCGGGCCGCTCGGAAATCTGCTTGCCAATCAAATCGGGATCGGTGTGCAGGATTACTTTGCCCTTGGCGTCTACGATGGAGGCATCATACACATAGCGAAACGAGCCGACCACCGATTCCAACATCGCGTTCAAGTTGCTGTCAGTGGAAAGATAATACGCAACGTCGCGACGCACGGCCCTCGGGTCATCGGTATTTACCCGTGTGCTGGTCAGATCCGGGACGGCGTTATTGGCAAGCCGAGCCAAATGTGAGGTTAGCTCGGCTGCAATCTCATCGGCGTTTGTGATCTCTTGCCGCAGAACCTCGGAGACGTAGATGTAGGAGAAAAATGAAGCCAGCGCTGCCACCATGAAAATAATGGCCAGCACGATCTGGGTTTTACGGCGCATATCTGAGGTAGTTGCCAGTGATCAGTTGTCAGTGGCTAGTCACGACATCACCAATTACGCACTACTGACCACTGACTACTGGCTTCACACTGGCTGTTCTTCTTTATCGGCCTGCGCGCTGCCATACTCCTTCAACTTGTTGTGCAAAGTCTTCAAACTGATTCCAAGAATGTCGGCTGCCTTGGTCTTGTTGTTGCTGGTGGCTTCGAGGGTCTTGAGGATCAGCAGCTTCTCCGCTTCCTCTACGGTTGTTCCGACTCCCAGGTGCACGGCATCCGGGTCCTCGGGCGAGGTGCGGACCGTCGGCTGCCCAAACCCGGGCGGCAGATGCTTGGTCTCGATGACTGCCCCATCGCAGACGATGACGGCCCGCTCCAGGGTGTTGCGCAACTCACGCACATTTCCTGGCCAGGAATAGTTCTGGAACAAGTGCAGAACAGCCTCGCTGACCGCGGCAGCTTTGCGTCCGTGTTTGGCGCTCATTTCTTTCAGCAGAGAATCCACGAGGGCAGGAATATCTTCCTTGTGTTCGCGCAGAAAAGGCATTTGGATGTTGAAAACGTTAAGCCGATAGTAGAGATCGTTGCGCAGTTCGCCGCGCGACACGGCTTCTTCTGGCACTTTGTTGGTAGAGGCCAGGACTCGGACATCCACCTCGGTTTCGACTTTGCTGCCCAGACGGCGCAACTTGCGATCTTCCAGCACGCGCAGCAGCTTGGCTTGCGTCGCCACCGGCATTTCACCAATTTCGTCGAGAAGCAGGGTTCCACCCTCCGCCAGTTCGAAACAGCCAGTCCGGCGCTCCAGCGCGCCGGTAAAAGCCCCTTTTTCGTGGCCGAAGATTTCGCTTTCAATCAGGGTTTCGGGAATCGCAGCGCAATTGATGGGAATAAACGGCTTGGTTCGGCGCGGGCTCAGCTCGTGAATGGTGCGTGCCACCAGTTCCTTGCCGGTTCCGCTGGCGCCTGTGATGAGCACAGAGGCAGTACTGGGCGCCACCATCTCGATCAAGCGAAAAATCTCCTGCATTTTCTTCGAGGAGCCCACAAGGCTACCGAGTGTGCCGGAGTCGCGTAACCTTCTGCGTGCAACTTCGAGCTCGGTCCTGGTTCCAAGCAGAGCAGACGCGTTTTGCAGGATGGTCCGTAGCCTGTCGGTGTCAATAGGCTTAGTTATGTAGTCATACGCCCCCATGCGCATGGCCTGCACGGCGCTGTCGATGGTGCCTTGCGCGGTAACGACGATTACTGCAACGGTCCGGGTGTCATTGGCGATTCGCTCCAGCAGCTCCAACCCTCCCAGGCGCGGCATCTTAAGGTCGGTAACCACGATCGAAGGCGACCATTCGGTGACCTTGTCGAACCCCTCTTGCCCGTCGCGGGCAGTTTCGGCACGGTATCCCCACGCTGAAACCAGCTCTGCCAGCCCGGTTCGCTCATTTTCTTCGTCCTCAACGATAAGTACCTTTTCCTCACTCATGGCTTTTAATCATTATTAGTGCTAGCGAGGCATCCTGCAAGCGCAGGATGGCCACGCGCGGTGGTTACGGAAGCGTTAGGTCACCATTCCGCCGCCACACATCTTAAGGCCAAGTTTTCCACTGACACGCGGCTTGCCTGGTGGCTGATTAGAGTGGTGCTGCTTCCGGAACAAAGGTCCTCCCGAAACGGCACTTTGTGATGGAAAACAAGACCATTACGGGCCGTTAGCGCATTCCATTTCGACCCCCAAGTT
>Ga0187781_10000232_pt1 | contig 39283 bp, 31 predicted proteins | sample 0715_SJ02_MP02_2_FD_132447 | JGI IMG/M metagenome (GOLD analysis project Ga0187781, IMG submission 132447) | Tropical peat soil microbial communities from peatlands in Department of Meta, Colombia - 0715_SJ02_MP02_20_MG | ecosystem: Environmental > Terrestrial > Soil > Wetlands > Peat | place... | reverse complement strand
TTGACCGGCTTCTTCCGAGTCCCCACTCCGGCCTGGGATATCACGCAATGGTTCTGGGATAAACGCAATACCTACCGCCGCGCTAAGGAGTTAGGTATTCCCACCCCATCTACCTGGTATATAAGGGACGTCTCAGATTTGGAACAGATTGACACGGACCCTCCTTTTGCCATCAAGCCCGCCATCAAAGAACACTTTATCTATAGCACCAAGGTCAAAGCCTGGCGCGCCAACAGCCGCACCGAACTGCGGGAATTGTTTCAGCGCGCAGCGAGCCTCGTCGGACCAGGCGAAGTCATGGTCCAAAGTCTGATCCCGGGTGGCGGTACCCAGCAGTTCGGCTATGGCGCTTTTTTCAAGGAAGGCCGGGCGTTGGGGAGCATGGTTGTTCGGAGGGCCCGGCAACACCCCCCGGAATTTGGCCGCTCGAGCACCTACGTTGAGACCATTGAACTGCCGCTTTTGGAGGATTTTTCCGAGCGTTTTCTAAGGGCGATAAATTACTACGGACTCGTGGAATTGGAATATAAGCTTGATCCGCGTGACCAACAATACAAACTCCTCGACGTCAACGGGCGTACGTGGGGCTATCACACCCTGGGATTCAAAGCGGGCGTGGACTTCCCGTCCATGCTGTTTGCCGACCAAGTCGGCGAGCCCGTAGAGCCCTGTCGTGGCCGGCCGGGGGTCAAGTGGATCCGCCTGGTTACCGATGTCCCTACCAGCATCTTGGAAATTCTTGGCGGCCGTCAGAATTGGCGGTCGTACTTGCAATCGTTGCTGAAATCTGATATTGAGTCTGTCTTCAGCGGTGAGGATCCACTGCCCGGTATGATGGAACTCGCCCTGATACCTTATTTGGCAGTGAAGCGGGGTTTTTGAGGCCGGGGGGTTTCTTGAACTTCAAGCCGCCTGAAGATTCGTCGTTTTTCACGCCGCTATCACATCTTTTGAAAGACTTCCAGTGCTCCGAAATATCCTTAATAGACTAATCCACAAGATCGCGTTTCTAGCCCCAGGGGGCGGTACTTTCAGGCCATTGTTGCATCGCCTGCGAGGGGTAAAGATGGGAACGAACGTCTGGATTGCGCAGTTCGTTTACATCGATGAACTCCATCCGGAGAATGTCACGATTGGCGACAACTGCACTATTGGTCTTAGGACCTCTATCTTTACTCATTTTTACTGGGGTCGGAAAAGAGCGGTCAACAAAGGCAAAGTAATACTTGAAAGGGACGTGTTCATTGGACCGCACTGTGTCATTTTGCCGAACGTGCGGATCGGCGAAGGCGCGGTGATACGCGCGGGGACTGTCGTGAGCAGAAATGTGCCGCCCCATGCTCTTTGGGGAAGCCCCCCTGCGCAGGCTTTGGGTGTGGCAACCGTTCCCCTGACCGCTGAGCACGACTTCGAAGAATTCGTTCACGGAATGAGACCGGCAAAGCAACGCAAGGCTCAGGTCAATCCTGCCAAGACGAATTTGAATTGAGGTCCCGTACCGGATTTCGCGATGCAGTCGTTCGAGATGGAGTGGTTGACGCAGGATCGATACCACGCTTCCCGATCTAAGCTGGAGAGAGTTATGGAAAAAGAAGGACTGTCAAAATGGGCCGACCGGGCACAGCCTGTCGCTTTGGCCCTGCTGCGAATAGTAGCCGGATTTCTCCTCTGGCAGCACGGAGTCCAGAAGCTCTTCGGGTGGTTTTCCGGAAGGCCTGCGCCCGCCTTCGGTCTGTTCTGGTCTGCCGGCATGATGGAGTCCATCTTGGGCGTCCTTCTTACGGTTGGAGTGCTGACCCGGCCGGTAGCTATGATCCTTTGTGGCGAGATGGCGGTAGCCTTTTTCACGCAGCATTTCCCGAGGGGGTTCTGGCCCATCCAGAATCAGGGACTGCCCGCGGTCCAGTTCTGTTTCGTTCTCCTCTTGCTGTGGACGGCCGGGCCGGGCAGATTCAGTCTGGACGGACTGCTGGCCAGCAATTCCTCTGCGAAGCCGGGATCATTTACGCAACAATCGAGCAGGTTGTATCCGGTCGCCCTAACCTTGTTGCGACTGGTGACCGCATTTCTGGTTGGGCAATATGGAGTTAGGAAAATGTTCGGATGGCTCGGAGGCCATAAAGGGGGAATCCTTAGCCGACAGTGGTTTGCAGGCATGCTGGAAATCTCCTCCTCACCCTTGGTGGTCCTCGGCGTCTTTACCCGTCTTCTGGCATCTCTGGTGTCCGCTGAAATGGCGATCGCGTTTTTGGCCTCTCACTTTTTCACCGGCCACGGATACTGGCCGGTCCTGAATGGCGGCGAGCCGGACGTACTGTTCTGTTTCAGCTACTTGTTTCTCTGCACCGCCGGCCCCGGATGGCTGAGCATCGATAGCCTGGCGGGACGACACTCAAAGACGAAGAGTACAGATTGATATGTGCGGCATTTGTGGGGTTTCACGGGTCGGAAACGTCGCCTTCGATCCCGATCTTGTGCGGCGGATGATCGGCGCAATCCGGCATCGTGGCCCCGATGACTGCGGTATTTATACTGACGCTCGGGTGGGACTAGGCCACGCGCGATTGAGTATTATCGACCTCGAAGGCGGGCGGCAACCCATGTCCATTGCCGACGGCAGCCTTTGGATCACGTTCAATGGCGAAATATTCAATTACCTCGAGCTTCGTAAGGAGTTGATCGAAAAAGGTCACAAATTCTCGACTCGATCCGACACCGAGGTTATCTTGCACCTCTACCAGGACGAAGGCGAACACTGCGTGGAACGCCTCAATGGCCAATGGGCCTTTGCCATCTGGGACACGGTGCAACACAGACTTTTCCTTTCCCGCGACCGCCTCGGGGTCCGGCCACTGTTTTGGACACAAACCGCTGACCGCTTCATATTTGCCTCCGAGATCAAGGCGCTGCTAGCCTGTCCCGAGGTGGAGTGCGAACTTGATTTGCACGCCCTGGACCAGATTTTTACCTTTTGGGTTACCCTCCCGCCCCGCACGGCCTTCAAGAACATCTGGCAGATTCCACCGGGGCATTCTTTGATTCTGGAAAACGGCAAGGTTCAGGTCGGGGAATATTGGCGTCTCGAATACGCGCCTGAGAATGACAAAACAGAGGATGGAGAGAAAAAGCTCAGTGAGGATTTGCTGAGCTTGTTGCTCGATGCCACTCGTATCCGCCTGCGATCAGACGTCCCAGTGGGAGCATACCTGAGTGGGGGACTCGACTCCACATTAATCACGGCGTTAACCAAGATGCTGGTGGGGGATAGCCTGAGGACCTTTTCGGTCAGTTTTGACGATCCCGAATTCGATGAAAGTCCTTACCAGGAAGAAGCAAGCTCGACCTTGAATACGCAGCATAGCGATATGCGCTGCTCTTACGACGACATTGCCGGCGTGTTTCCAGAAGTGATCTGGTTCGCGGAGCAGCCTGTCATCCGCACCGCGCCGGCGCCCATGTACCTGCTTTCCGGGTTGGTTCGTGAGTGCGGTTTCAAAGTCGTGCTGACCGGCGAAGGAGCGGACGAGACTCTGGGCGGCTACGATATATTCAAAGAGGCGAAGATCCGGCGCTTTTGGGCGCGGAACCCAGCGTCCGCTTGGCGCCCACTTCTCCTTCGGCGCCTCTATCCTTATCTGGACTACATTCAGCGCCAGCCGCCGGTTTATCTCAAGAGCTTCTTCCATGTGACCACCCAGGACCTCACAAGCCCCTTCTTTTCGCATTTACCGCGATGGGAGCTAACCGCGAAACTGAAAGGGTTTTTGTCTGAGGAGGTTCGTGCTGAAACACGCTCTTACGCAGCACTTACGGAGCTTCAACAAGCTCTGCCGGGCTCATACGCATCATGGACGGCATTCAACCAGGCGGAATATCTGGAAACCCAGTATCTGCTGCCCGGATACATCCTGTCTTCGCAAGGCGACCGTATGGCGATGGCGCACGCCGTCGAGGGACGCTATCCCTTTCTTGATCACCGTGTCGTCGCCTTTGCCGCCAAACTTCCTCCTGCGCTCAAGATGAAGGTCTTGGATCAGAAGCACCTGTTGAAGCTGGCGGCAAACGGCTTGATACCCGAATCTATTCGGAAGCGACACAAACAGCCGTATCGCGCGCCCGACGGGCACAGTTTCTTTGGGGCAACAAAGGACTATGTGGAACAGCAGTTGTCTCCCGAGAGGATTAAGCGAGGAGGAATCTTCAATCCGCGACTCGTGTCAGCTCTCGTCGCCAAGTTTAAGACTCGGCCCGCCAACAGTGCGAAGGACAACATGGCCTTGGTTGGCATTCTCTCCACCGAAATCCTCAGAGAGCGATTCATGAGCCGCCGCTGGCCCGTAGCGAGGGTGGCCGCTGAATCCTTCTCGCAATCTTCGCCGGGTTCCTCTGCAGCGCCGGAGAAGATGGCAGCTTGAAAGTCGCCAAACTCCGTGTCCGCACCGCGTGACGACGGGAGATCGTTAATTCTATTCTTAAATCTATCCTCTTAGAGAATGTTCAAGTGGGTCAATACTTGACCTGCTACTGTAAAATACCGGCGAACGTGGAACATCGATTCGGGGAGAAAGGGTGCAAGTAAATGGAGTCAGAAGTCATTGCCCAGCAGGTGCGCAGTTTCATCATAGAGAATTATCTTTTCGATCCAGATAGTACCTTGTTAAATGAGGACTCTTTTCTTCAAACAGGAGTCCTTGACTCAACGGGCATCCTTGAATTGGTCGCCTTCTTGGAAGAGCAGTACGGCGTCACGGTCGTGGAAGGTGAACTCATGCCCGAGAACCTGGACTCGATCGATAACATCATCGCCTATCTGGCCAGGAAGATGAGGGAGAAGCAAGAAGAATGCGAGGTTTCTGCGCTGCGCTCGGCGGCTTGAGGAGGAAGTGAGTGGGTCAGGCTATATCTTCCGAAATCCTACGTATCGATCCCGCGCTCGAGACGGAGCGAATTGCCGCCGCTATCCGCACGATCGTTTTCAACGAACTGAAGCGCAAGGGCGCTGTCATTGGCGTCTCGGGAGGAATTGACAGCAGTGTGGTGGCTTTTCTGTGCGCCCGCGCTTTAGGTAAGGAACGCGTTCTCCTGTTATTTACGCCGGAGGCGGAGTCCTCGCACGATAATTTCCGCTTGGGGCGACTGGTGGCGGAGTGTTTGGATGCGCCCTCTGTCGCAGAAGACATCAGTCCAATTCTTCACGCGGCCCGCTGTTACGAACGGCGCGATGAATCAGTTCGGACGGTTGTTCCTGAGTACGCTGAGGGCTACAAGAGCAAGATCGTACTGCCGAATCTTGTCGACGCGGACCGCTATGCGGTCTTCTCCGTCGTGGTGCAGTCTCCGGACGGGGCAACCAAGAAGGTGCGGCTCAGCTCGAAGGCCTATTTAGGTATCGTCGCTGCCACCAACTTCAAGCAACGGACGCGGAAGATGGTCGAGTACTATTACGCTGATCTTTTTCAATACGCGGTGGCGGGAACACCGAACCGATTGGAATACGATCAGGGATTCTTTGTGAAAAATGGAGATGGGTCCGCTGATCTGAAGCCGATCGCCCACCTGTATAAGTCGCAGGTCTACCAGTTGGCTGCCTATTTGGGGGTTCCCGAGGAGATACAGCGCCGACCACCGAGCACCGACACATATTCACTCTCACAATCCCAGGAGGAATTCTTCTTTTCGATGCCCCTGGCAAAAATGGACCTCTGTCTTTATGGAAAAAACCAGCGAATCCCGGCGGCAGAACTGGCTCCAGCAGCAGGCTTGACAGAGGAGCAAGTCGAACGGGTGTACGCCATGATCGAATCGCGGCGCAAGGTTACGCGCTACCTCCACGCCGCACCGTCGCTGATCGAGCAGATCGAAGGAGTCTGAGGAAAACTCTTTCGTGCGCGAATGAAGTTGTTTGGTAAGCCTGCAGCCCCCCTCATGAATCTGCAACATGGCAACGTGACTGACTTCCTGCTGAGTGGGAAACAGCCGGGCCGAATAGCGCTTCAACTGGTTGGCGAAGAGCATAGTTACGGCGATCTGCAGTCGGGTGCGCGGCAAGTCTCCGGGTACCTTCTGCAGAGGGCCCGGGAAAAGGGGGAGCGGGTCATCCTGGTAAGCGAGAATTCTCTCTTCTGGGTCGCCGCCTACCTGGGCACCTTGCGGTCGGGTCTGGTTTCCGTCCCTTTGCCAACTAGTACTCTCCCGGAGGACCTCGAATATATCTTGCGCACCACAGAAGCCAGCGTCGTCTTTGCGCAAGCTGGGTTCGCGATGAGAAATCGAAGTCTTCTCCGGAACGTCCCGGTGGTAACTGATGGGGAGGTTTCGGGCTTGCCGGGGCCTGCCTCATGGAGGAGCTTCGACGACGTGCGCTCGGATGCTCGCCATGCCCAGCATGAGGCCGCCGTGGTCAGGGCAGAGGATTTGGCGGCGCTGATGTTCACTTCAGGATCCACGGGCCCGCCGCGCGGGGTGATGGTATCACACGCCAACATTATGGCGAATACAGACTCTATCGTTCACTACCTTGGCCTGACCGAAAACGACAAGATCATGACCGTGCTGCCTTTCCATTATTGTTTTGGCACTTCCCTTCTCCACACCCACTTGTACGTGGGTGGGAGCCTGGTGATCGACCCTCGTTTCATGTACCCGGATACGGTGCTGCGACGAATGCAGGAGACGAAGTGCACGGGATTCGCCGGCGTGCCCAGCCACTTTCAGATACTCTTGCGCAGATCCAGCCTGCGAAAGAGCAGCTTCCCTCACCTTCGATATGTTCAGCAAGCGGGAGGACACCTGGCGCCCCACTTCATTCGCGCGCTCCACGAGGCTTTGCCGAATACTCAGATCTTTGTCATGTACGGCCAGACGGAGGCCACGGCGCGCCTCTCGTACGTTCCTCCCGAATTATTGGAAAGAAAGCTGGGATCTATCGGAAAGGGAATTCCTGGAGTCCAGCTCCGCGTCCTCAACAAGTCTGGCGAGGAAGTACCTCCAGGCGAGGTGGGCGAGGTGGTCGCGGAGGGTGAAAATGTTGCACGCGGTTACTGGCGTGCCCCACAAGAATCGGCAACCTGTTTTCGCGACGGTAAGCTCTACACTGGAGATCTCGCCACCGTGGATGACGATGGCTTTATATACATCGTCGACCGCGCCAAGGACTTCTTGAAATGTGGTGGAACCAGGGTTAGTTGCAGGCAATTGGAAGAGCGCATCCTGGAATTCGAGGGCCTGGTTGAAGCGGCCGTGATTGGAATACCGGACGAGGTTCTCGGCGAAGCGGTGAAAGTCTTTGTGGTTCCCCAGGGTGCCGGGTGCACTGGACTGGAAGAGTCCTTGCTCCACTATTGCAAAACCTGCCTGCCTCCCCGACTTGTTCCGAGGGAGATTGTCGTGCTCAAAGGGCTTCCCAAAAACAGCGGGGGTAAAGTCCTTAAACAAAACCTGCGTGACGGAAGGATCAACTTGCCTTTGACCGGCAGAAGTAAGGAAACACCATCCTGAAAACTATCAATCACGAACAGCTTCATAAGTGACAGCTGATGCCAAATCACCAGTAGGTTGTGCACCGACGGGCTGGGAAATCATTAAGTAAGAAATAGACGGAAGAAACCGGGTCATTTACTGGTCTCTGCGGCGCCCGCCTGTTTGGGCGTCATCGAAACCAAATCTCAAACCACAGAGGAGGCGACATGAAACCACTGGCACGGAAAGGTACCATCTTCTCAGAGAACCTGCCGCAAGAGGTAATTCTCTACGATAAGACGAGTAACAAAGTACACTGCCTGAGCAAGACAGCCGCGGCAATATGGGAGAGCTGCGATGGAACCAGGACGGTGGACGATCTCGTCCACATCATCGAAGCGAGATTTGGAGCGCCGTCGGACCCCGCTGTGGTGCTTCAGGCGCTTGCCGAACTGGAGAAGGCTGAACTCCTGGAAGCCGGCAGTGTCACGCTCCCGGACCCGGCGTTTGCTTCACGCCGCGAAGCCGTAGGCAAGATTGCCATGGCCAGCACGGCATTAGTCGCTACCCTCGTGGCTCCCACTCCGGTTGCGCACGCCTCCGACCCAAAGAGAACTCCCCCTCCTCCCCCACATGCTTAGTAACAGTAATCCAGGTTGCTCCTGAGCGTTAGACGGGACAGCAGACCCGGATCAAAGAACCTAAACTCTCAAGGTCCGAGAGCCTAACCATGTTCGCAACACTTGACGGTAGGGCCGTTGAGACCCGCCGGCTTCTCCAACTGCTTACGCATCGCGAGGGCGACACGCTTGAGTGGCCTCCTGCCTCGGCGTGGGACTGGCGGCAATTTGCGGAGACGTGTGAGACGCACGGTGTAACTTCGTTTATCTATTGGAGGCTTCAGGCACTCATGGGCAGGGCTGTCCCGGATGAGTTGTTGGAGCATCTTCATCTGAACTCTCTCCAGATCTGTGCGCGCAACTACCAATTGGCGAAGCAGTTGGTCGACCTCAGCTCGTTGCTTCAGAACGAGGGCATTTCTTCACTGGCATACAAGGGACCTGCGCTTTCGATGGCCGTCTACGGTGGTTTAGCTCTCCGCCATTGCAGTGATCTGGACCTGGTGATTCGCAAGGAACAGCTTGTGAGGGCGGCAGATTTGATGGCGGGGTGGAACTTCGAGGCGACACACACCTGGGGCCGCCCTCAACTCACACCGTATATGTGCCGCCCGGACAATCCAAGGCATGTCGAGCAGGCCAAGGAAATTCCTTTCCGCGCATCCGATAGCGCCTACTTCGTCGATCTCCACTGGTGCCTGGGTGATCGTTTTTGGCTCCCTTTTAGCCCGGATGTCGACAAGCTCTGGGAGCGCTCCGTGTGCCTGGACCTGCCCACCGGAACTGTCTCCACGTTGTGCCTCGAGGATCTTTTCTTGGCCCTTTGCGCTCACGGGGCCCGGCATCGGTGGGGGTGTCTCAAGTGGCTGGTTGACATCGTGGAACTTCTGCACAAGGCCGGATCTTTTAACTGGTCGCGCATCGAAGAGATGGTGCGCATCCGTCCGTGGGCCGGCGCCACCGCCAGCTTGGCCCTCGTCCTGGCGCGTGACTTGCTGGGGGTGGCTGCGCCCCTTGAGGCCGGGAAGATCTTGCCCGCGACCGCTCGTACTCTTGCCGTAGCTTCGGCCATCCGCGAAGAGATCCTCACAAGAGGTGAAAGCAGCGGAAACGAGAATGCGACCCTGTTGGCGTTGGAAGGACGGCCCCTGCAAAGAATGAAATACCGGACACTACTGATCCTCCGCTACCCCGACAGCCTGCTTAGAGAGATCTTCGTGAGGGTCAGTCCCCAGGACCGCGCCCTGACTCGCCTGCCAAAGAATCTGGAATTCCTTTACTATATTATTCGTCCCGTGCGTTTAGTCGCGAAGCATTGCACGCGGGCGGCCCGCACGCTCTGGTCGACAGCCGTGGGAGCCAGGCTCGCTCGTCGGCGTGCCGATCGGCCCATTACGGATCAGCGACGATAAGGAGTCGCCAAACGGTAGCGTGCTGCACACAGGAGGTGACAATTGAAAGGTGTGGTGTTAGCAGGTGGTACCGGCAGCCGCTTGTTTCCTCTGACCAAGGTCACGAACAAGCATCTGTTGCCCGTCTATGACAAGCCCATGATCTATTACCCGATACAAACGCTCGTTAATGCGGGGGTCTTCGACATCCTGCTGGTCACCGGGGGCAAGAACGCCGGGGAGTTTCTGCGTCTGCTTGGTAACGGGAGGGACTTCGGACTAAAGCACATGAATTACACCTACCAGGAACGCGAGGGAGGGATTGCGGAAGCTCTTGCCTTGGCAGAGCACTTCGCGGATGGAGGACCTATCTGTGTGATCCTCGGTGATAACCTGATCGAATACAACATCTGCCAGGCAGCGGAGGACTTCCAGAGACAGGCACAAGGGGCAAAGGTCATACTGCAAAAGGTGCCGGACGCCCAGCGGTTCGGGGTCGCGGAGATCCGGGCCGGCCACGTCGTCAACATCGAAGAGAAACCCAAAAGCCCCAAGAGCGATTATGCGGTGATTGGCATCTATTTCTTCGACGCCAGCGTGTTCGAAAAGATCCGAAGGCTGAAACCCTCGGGAAGAGGCGAGCTGGAGATTACCGACGTCAACAACTTCTATATCCAGGAAGATGCACTCACCTATGAGATTCTCGAGGGATGGTGGACGGATGCAGGAACCTTTGAGTCGCTGCTTCGCGCCAACAACTTTGTCGCACAAACGGGAGCCAACAAGCTGACAGGTTCTATTCCAGCCGAGCGGCGATCGGTCGCACAGGGGTCCATTCAATGAAGATCTTCGTCACAGGTGGAGCCGGGTTCATCGGTTCAAACTTCATCCGGTATGTGCTTTCGCTCAACCGGAACTTCGAGGTGCTCAACTTCGATAAACTGACCTATGCGGGCAACCTTGCCAATTTACAAGCCGTGGCGGCCAGCCCAAAGTATCGCTTCGTCAGGGGCGATATCTGTGACCCGCAGGCTGTCACCGCAGCTATGCAAGGGTGTGACGCGGTTTTGCACTTTGCCGCCGAGTCCCACGTTGACCGCAGCATTTACGAGCCGGCGGCCGTAATTCAAACCAACATCAACGGCACGTTTAACCTGCTGCAGGTCGCGCGAAGCCTTGACGTGCAGCGATTCCTTCATGTTTCAACGGATGAGGTGTATGGTCACTTGACGCCAGGCGCCTGCGCTGACGAAAACTTTCCGTTGCAACCTAACAGCCCCTACTCAGCTTCCAAGGCGAGTTCGGACCTGCTGGTTCGTTCGTTCGTCAAGACCTACCGATTTCCGGCAGTGATCACTCGCTCCTCGAATAATTATGGGCCATACCAATTCCCGGAAAAGTTCCTTCCTTTGATGATCACCAACGCTATCGAGGAAAAACCGCTCCCGATATACGGAGACGGCCGGCAGCAGCGCGACTGGTTGCACGTGCTGGACAATTGCCGCGGGATTTTGGCGGTGCTGGAACGCGGTAGAGTCGGGGAGGTATATAACCTCGGCGGTAGCAACGTGTTGGAGAATTTAGACATGGTTCATCGGCTCTTGGACGTGATGGGAAAGCCGGAGTCCCTAATTACTTATGTGACGGATCGCCCCGGTCACGACCGGCGCTACGCGCTGAATTGCGCAAAGATAGAGAGGGAACTCGACTGGCGTCCCCTAATTCAACTCGCTAATGGCCTGAAGCAGACGGTCGAGTGGTATCGTGAGAATGCAGATTGGGTGCGCGGAGTCCGCCTCGGTGAGTATCGTACCTACTATACAAAATACTACGTGAACAGGGATTCCTCACTGCAGGCTGTTCTGACAACAGGCAGTAACTCCTCCGCGCCTGAGGAGGAGCCGGCGGGGGTGCGAGTGGGGAAGGACCAGGGCTGTGGTTGACGTAAACTACGATGCTGGCCCTTTTCCATAACTGGAAGCAAGAGGAGATCCCGGCAAGAAGTCTTTCAGTTCGGGATAGCAAACCGGAAATCCTCGATTGATGGGGATTCACGCTTGAGGAGGCTGTCGATGAGTACAGCGGCGGGTGCCTGCGCTATCGGATCGGAACATTTCCTTCCGAGGGATCAGTCGATCTTGCCTGTTTTCGAGTATTACCTCGAGAGGCTTGCAGTCGATCGCACTCAGCCCGTTTTGGCGATTGGGGCAGGCAGCGAAGACCTGGCTATTCTTTCCACCGTGGGTTTTCGGCACATCGTCTTATCGAACTTGGGAACCGGGGAATTAATTCTTGACGCAGAAGATATCCAACTTCCCGACAACAGCTATTCTGTAGTCTTTGCGCACACGGTCTTACATCACTGCCGGAGTCCGCACAAGGCTCTCGGTGAAATGCTGCGTGTCGCCCGTCAGCATGTGTTCTTTCTGGACGCCAACGATTCCTGGGCCTTTCGCCTTCTTACCCGTTTAAAATTCTCATATCCCTATGAGGTGGGAGTCACGGGATCCTTCGATTACCTGGCAGGTGGCATGCGAAATGGCCCGATCCCAAATTACATGTATCGATGGACCAAACGTGAGGTGGAAAAGTGTGTGGCTGCCTATCATCCAGAGCGCAGGATTGAAATTCGGGCGCGTACATATTGGGCTTTCGACGTGTATGAGAATGATCTCCTAACGCGCACCGAATCGCGTGTCGCCCAGATGACGAAGGCACTAGGGCCGCGTAATTTTATCAGACTGCTCCACGCGGCACAGGCTGCCTCAAACGCCTTTCCACCCTTGCGGGCCCAAGGCAACAGGTTCTTCTGCGCCATTTCCAAGGGCGAGCTCCAGCCCTGGATTGAAGAGCGAAACGGGCAGTTTTGTGAGAAGAGGGGTTACAAGAGTAGTCTGTCCGCACCGCTGTAAAGGGCGATGCTCGAGTTGATGGAACAAGGGACGGATGGCGGATTCGCTTTTGAGCACCCGAAAGGCCGCTTCCACCCCCGTCAACTGAATATATTTCGCCCACAATTCTCCCGCCGATCCCGCTACGAGGTCGGTGCGCCGTAGTCACGCCCCTTCCCACCTTTACTCCAGCACCCACCGACCCGCCAGCATCTGCCACTTCGCCCGCCATCCCGCCGCAGTCTCGACCACTCGCGTTCGGTACAAATCCGCCACCGAGGGATAGCGCGCTTCGGTCCGTTTCAAACGGCGTTCGATCGTGCCTCGGTCCTTCAACTTGCCCGCCGCCACCCTTTGAGCCAACCCATCCCGAGCCCTTTCCATGTGAATTGAGAAATGGCAGCGGATGGCCTTCTTCTTTTCCCGCCGCGCCGCGGCCCTGCCCAACACATAAGCCTTCTCGCCGCCCGGCATCGGCTCCCGCTTCATCTCCAGTTCCTCCCGCACCCGCTCCCAACCCCCGCCCAACAACTCCGCCTCGAGCTGCTGCAACTTCGAGCGCGGCGTGCCCACCAGATATTGTCCGTTCCGACGCCGGAAGATGACAAGAAATGTAGCTGACAACGCAGGACGGGTCGGCGTTGTACGAGGCAATCCTTACAGGCCGCAGGCTGGAACGGCCTGTCCCAATTGCGGACACACCAATCCCGAAACCGGACATTGGCACGCGAATCGAACCACTCACCCTGCGGTTTCGTAAGCAAATAAAGAACATACTGAAGAATCCAAGTGGCGGATGAATTGCTCGAAATGTCCATAACGCCACAGGCCGTCTGCTGATAGCTGATGGCCGACGGCTTGAGTATCCTCGAGGTTAGCGATGGGTACGATGCTTCAGGACTTGCGTTACGGAATTCGCATGCTGATGCGGAGCGCGGGCTTCACCGCCATTGCGGTGTTGACGCTGGCGCTGGGCATCGGCGTGAACACGGCGATCTTCAGCGTCGTCGATGCAGTGCTGCTTAAGCCGCTGCCCTACAAAGAGGCCGACAGGCTGGCCATCGTTTGGGAACAGAATCCCGCGCGCGGCTGGTACCACAATATCGTCTCGGCGGCCAATTTCCTCGACTGGCGCCGCCAGAACGACGTCTTCACCCAGATGGCGGCCATCAATCCCGATAAGGAATTTAACCTCACCGGAACGGCCAAGCCCGAGGAAGTCTCGGGCGAGGTGGTGACCGCAAACCTCTTCAGGCTTCTCGGTGTGCAGCCCTTCCTGGGCCGCGGCTTCCTGCCGGAGGAGGACAAGCCGGGTGGGCCGCGCGTGGTGATCTTGAGTTACGGTTTATGGGAGCGGCGCTTCGGCCACGATCTTACCTTAGTGGGCAAACACATTTCACTTAATAACGAGAGTTATACGGTGGTGGGTGTCATGCCGGCGAACTTTTATTTCCCTCCCTTTTGGCGGGCTTGGGCGGGCGGCGACTTGTGGGTGCCCGGCCTCGATCTCTCAAATCCCGAGCGCACCGCTCATGCTTACGTCGCCATCGCGCGGTTGAAGCCCAGTGTGAGCCTCGAGCGCGCACAGGTGGAGATGAATACGATTGCGCGGCGGATCGTGCAGGAAGCGCCGGACGCCAAAGGCTGGGACGTGGAACTGGTTCAAGTGCGCGAGCAAGCGGTGGGTGAATCGCGCCGGCCGCTCCTGGTGCTGTTCGGCGCGGTGGGCTTCGTGCTCCTGATTGCCTGTGCTAATGTCGCCAACCTGATGTTGGCGCGTTCGGCGGGTCGCGCACGGGAAGTCGCCATTCGCACCGCGCTGGGCGCAAATCGCGGTCGGCTGGTCCGTCAGTTTCTCACCGAAAGCCTGCTGCTCGCGATTCTCGGGGGTGCGCTGGGCTTGCTTGTGGCGCAGTGGACAATCAGACTTTTAGCGAGTGTCTCTGGAAAGTTGGCGCTGGGCTTGTGGGGTGGCGCCAGCTTGGCGGATGTCACCGTCAACGGCACGGTGCTCGCTTTTACCATCCTGGTAACGATCGCCACAGGTGTGATCTCGGGCCTGGCGCCGGCTTTGGGCGTCTCCACGCCGGATTTGAACCGATCGCTGAAGGAGGGCAGTCGCGGCGCCGGCGAAGGGGTCGAGCGCCATCGGGTGCGCAGCGTCCTGGTGGTGTCCGAATTCGCCCTGGCGCTTATTCTGCTCGCAGGCGCGGGGCTGATGATCAGGACCCTGATTCTGATGGGTCGTGTCGACCTTGGGTTTAACCCTCATAACGTTCTGACCATGACGGTGCCCTTGTCGGGTCCTCGATACGAAGACCATCAGGCGGCGCAGGCGGAGTTTTTCAGTTCACTCCTCGAGCGGGTCGGGAGCCTCCCAGGCGTGCAGTGGGCCAGCGTCTCGCGCGGCTTGCCGGTGGAAGGATGGGATGGCTGGGGGTTTGTGACTGAAGAGAATCCTTCTCCGCCTCCCAACGAAACTCCGGATGGCAATTACCAGGTCATCGGGCCGGACTACTTCCGCGCGATGGGCATTCCTCTACGCCAGGGGCGGTTCTTCAGCAGAGAAGATACCCAGCTATCTATGCGCGTGGTGATCGTAAACGAGGAGTTGGCGCGCCGGCAGTGGCCGGGCCAAAGCCCCATAGGCAAGCACCTGAGGGTGGACGAAAGCGGCAAGCCCTGGCTGACGGTGGTGGGAGTCGTGGGCAACGTCCGCACACAGTGGCCGACGACTGACTTCTTCCAGGAATTCTATTTGCCCTACACCCAATACCCTTGGGATCTCGCTCCGCGTACTTTGGTTGTGCGCACCTCCATGAATCCCACCGCTTTGGCGGCGGCCGTCCAACGCGAAGTGGCGGCGCTCGACAAAGATCAACCGGTTTCCGACGTGAGGACGCTCGAGGATGTCGTCGGGGAAGCTGTCGGCCCGCAACGCTTCGCCATGCTGCTGCTCGGCGCCTTCGCCGCTTTGGCGCTGGTTCTGGCTTCGGTCGGGATTTACGGCGTCATGGCCTATGCTGTATCGCAACGTACCCACGAAATCGGCATTCGCATGGCGCTCGGCGCCCGGCGCGCCAACGTGCTGGGCATGGTGGTGGGCGAGGCGTTGTTGCTGGCGCTGGTGGGCGCAGGATTCGGGCTCGCGGGAGCCTTGGGTTTGACTCGCCTATTGTCCAGCTTGCTCTACAACGTCAAGCCTTCGGACCCGCTGACCTTGGCGCTGGTCTCCGTGATTCTGCTGGGCGTCTCCGTCTTCGCCAGCTACCTCCCCGCCCGGCGGGCCACTCGGGTTGATCCCATCGTGGCGCTCCGGTATGAATGATTGACGATTTTCGCGCCTGCCTGCTCGCTGTACCGGTCGGAGATCGCTCGACACTGCCGAACTTAACGGATACTGATCTGAAGGCCGCCATCGCCCCTTCCGGCGGACACGAGGCGACCTGCAACGATGGCCCTATGGTGCTCATAATGGTACAGGGTGAAGAGCAGCATCTCCCGGACCGTGAGCTTTCCTAGCAAGCGATGCGGTAATCGGCAACGGTCGAGGTCTCTCTCCGTCCAGGGCTCCAGGGCCGCAGACAGCGCCGACACCGCCGGTTGCCATTCTGCGACCAGGCTTTCCTGCCAAGCGCGAACGTTAACTGGTGCACGACAAGGCGATGGTGAGAACCGGCCAGCCTTGCCGCCGGCGGCGAGTGATGCTTCCTTCCCTTCGCACAGGACCGCCTGCGCCTCCTCAGGATGACAGGCAGAGGGCTTATCACCATCCTGCTAGCGCATCGTGGCGATTATCTCTTGGCGGTGATCCGTAGCCTTTTTGCTGCTCGCGCTTGCACTGATCAGATCGACCGCTTTTTCCGCGATCATAATCGTGGGAGCATTCGTGTTACCCGTTGTAATGGCCGGCATGACTGACGCGTCAACCACACGCAAGCCCTCGACCCCGCGCACGCGTAACTCCGAATCAACCACCGCCCAGTCGTCAGCGCCCATCTTGCAGGTGCCGACGGGGTGATAGAAGCCCTCGGCAGACTTCGAGATGTACTCGTGCACAGCCTGATCATCGTTTGCGTGCGGGCCGGGGCATATCTCGCGCCTCGCAAAACGCGCCAGCGCCGGGGCGGCCGCAATTTTGCGGGCCAGTTTTACCCCTTGCATCATGGCTTCGCTGTCGCGTCCATCGGCCAGGTAGTTGGCCCGGATCGCCGGAGCATCTCCGGGGTTGCTGGTTCTCAGCCTGATCTCTCCGCGGCTGTACGGGCGAACTAGTACCGGACCGAGGGTGAACGCATGTCCCTTAAAGGTGCGAAAACCGTGCTCCACGTAATAGCAAGGGCCAAAATGAAATTGGATACTGGGCCCTGGTTCGCCGGCGGAGGTTTGCACGAACCCACCCGCTTCAGCCAAGTTAGAGGTCAACGGCCCTCGCTTGAAGGCAAGATAGCGCAACAGGTTGCCCAGAGATTCGGCGCTCGCCAGCGACACTGGCTCATTGCATTCGTACGCAACCGACACAGCCGGATGGTCCTGAAGGTTCTGGCCCACGCCGGGCAGGTCGCAGATGGCCGGGATATCCAGATCGCACAGGTGCTGCGCCGGTCCAACGCCGGAAAGCATGAGAAGCTGAGGCGACCCGATAGCCCCGGCGCATAGAATAATTTCGCGCTCCGCTCGTTCCTGAGTAATGACACTGCCGTGCTGAAAAGCAACCGCACCCGCTCGTTTACCTTGGAAAATGATCTTGTGCGCATGAACTCCGGTGCGCACAGTGAGATTAGGACGGTTTCTCGCCACGCGAAGGAACTCCGTGGTGCTGGACCGTTCCCCGCGCCACTGCGTAACCTGGAAGATGCCAAAACCGTCTTGCGTTTCGCCATTGAAGTCAGGATTGCGTTTGAAACCGGACTGTACTGCGGCCTCGACAAACGCGCGCGAAAGCGGGTTAACGCAGCGCAGGTCCGATACGTGCAAAGGGCCGCCGGTGCCGTGATACTCGGAGGTGCCGTGCTCCTGATCCTCTGATTTTATGAAGTAGGGCAGCACGTCCGCATAGCCCCAGCCGGCATTTCCCAGATCGCGCCAGCCGTCGTAGTCAGACCGGTTACCGCGCATATAGATCATCGCATTGATCGAACTGCTGCCGCCCAAAACCTTGCCGCACGGCATAAAGAGATTACGGTTGGACAGTTGTGGTTCCGCTTCCGTGTAATATGACCAGTCACAGGGCCCTTTGAAGAGCTTGCTAAAGGCTGCGGGGATGTGGATTTCGCGCTTCGTGTCCCGTCCGCCCGCCTCCAGCAGCAGGACCTGCACCGTGGGATCTTCACTCAGACGACTTGCAACCACACAGCCGGCGGAACCGGCGCCTACGATAATGTAGTCGTACATATTGAATGGCTCCTCTCGGGTCTGCACTTTAACCGTGCGGTGCTACACCGGTTCGCACAAACGAGTGGAACGCTTGGAGCTGAAGTTCCCTCTATACCAATAAGGTACACGAAACTCCGGCCGAAATCGAGCGCGTTGATGCGAAGCGGATCGGTGGGCCGAATTGGACGAGCCAGATTCTCTATTTTGAAACCAGCGGCGTTAAATGGAAGCGTGCTTGGCGAGCAGGCGCGAACCACGAGGACGGCGTGGATCTCGCGAAAGCAAGAGCATGGCATCCCTAGGGCTGAGGCGCCTCGGGCCGCGCCGGAGCGTTTGCGACGGGTGCGATTACCCGCGATCAGCGAACCAGCGATTAGCGATCGGCGCCGCCCCCCGTTCTTCTCCCGTTGAGCCCGCCGGCGGATGAACCGGCAGGCAGACGGACGGCGCTCGCGTCCCCAAGAGCGGCAAAAGGAGCCTGTTACGAGGTCTTCTCGCGGCGAGCCAAGGAGTAGCCCGCCGTAGCGATGGAGATCAGGAAAAACAAGAGCGCTCCTTTAAAGAAACTCATGTACCAAAGAGTTTTTCCCTGTTGAACCACGGTGGGGGCCAGTATTCCAAAAACGTTCAATGCACGCAGAGCCAAAGTTATGAGAGAGCTGAGCAAGCCCAGCCAATAAGTCACAGTGACGATCTGCTTTTCCACGAGCGGTCTCCTCTCGGTGTGAGATCAGGCGGTCGCAGTGGCACTGATGCTATCTCTCGAGATGCATTGTGTCAACACAAAACAGGGTATATGTCAACGCTTAACAAGTTATCACAGGGATATTGGCTCATCTAATTCCTTTTGGGCCTTCCCTGAACAATTTATGGCGTACAAAACTATCAAATCACGAGATTTGGCTCTTGACAAAGAGCATTAGAAAGTATATTTTGATCTTAGTATTAATTTGCTGGTAGCTTACTAGAAGGATTTACACCGTTTCCGGTTGGACAGACGAATGTTCAAGGAGTTCGATGCGACGCGGATAGGCGCTTGGGGTGTGCGAATCGAACTTCGTCTCCCTCCTGATATACTAGCCGATCTTCCTCAGCCGATCGTTCCCGGCGCAGAGTTCGGCGGGCAAGGTCCGCCGGACGCCGTGCTGTCCGTCCGGGTGAATTACTCTGATTCAGGCCAGCCACTCTACGAGGTTTTGGAGAACGGCGCGGTTCTCGGCACCGAGGTTAGCTTGCAAGCGGCCGTGTGGGCGGTTGAATCCTGGACCCAATTGACGGTTGCTACGCTGGCCAAGGAACTGGTTTTCGTTCATGCAGGAGTGGTGGGCTGGCGGAACAAAGCGATCGTCATACCCGGCCGTTCTCTGAGCGGCAAGAGCACGCTCGTGCTGGCATTGGTGAAGGCCGGCGCGGACTATTACTCGGACGAATACGCGATGTTCGATTCGGAAGGCCGAGTTCATCCGTATTGGAGGCTGCCGAAGCTAAAGGCAGCCTCCGGGCAGAAAGCCGCGGACAGCTCACTCGGCGGTGTTCTCAGTGGGCCCCCTCCCCGCCCCACTCCTCTTGGATCGGTCCTGATCTGCCGATATAAACCAGAGGAGCCGCGGCAACCTCGGCGCCTGACTTGTGGAGAGACTTTGCTCGGCTTGCTCGATAATACCGTTCCTCTGCGCCTTCGGCCGGAGCAAGCGGTCAGGACTTTGAGCCGGGCAGTCGCGAATGCACAAGGCTTTGAAGCGGCGCGCGGGGAAGCCGAGGTTTTTGCGAGACAAGTCCTTTCGTTGTTTGATCGGACTTGAAACCCCGCGAGTGGAGGGACCATGAAGCCATTATCACGAAGAAACGGAATATTTATAGAGAATCTGCCGGAAGAAGTGGTTGTTTATGACAAGACCCGTGATCAAGTGCACTGCCTGAACAAGATGGCGGCCACAATTTGGGGAAGCGCGGATGGGACGAGGACGGTGGACGATCTGGCGCGCATCGTCGAAGAGCAAACGGGGGCGTCCGGAGACCGAGATCTGGTGCTGGAAGCACTTGAGGAACTGGAGAAGGCCGGACTCATGGAAGCTGGCAGTGACTTGGCTTCGAGCACGGACTTGCCTTCCCGTCGCGAAGCCGTGGGCCAGATCGCCTTGGCGGGGTCTGCCTTGGTAGCTACAATCGCCGCTGCTGCTCCCGCTGCGCACGCATCCATACAGACACTGCCGTCAGATCCACCGCGGCTGCCGATCAGCTCCAATCCGCCGGACCCACCTCCTACGGGGCCCATGCCGACTGGCCCCACTCCGCCGACCGGCTTTAAGCCGATCGGCCCTACCCCGCCGACCGGTTACACGCCGACCGGGCCTACCCCGCCGACCGGTTATAAGCCGACTGTCCCTACTCCGCCGACCGGCTATAAGCCGACTGTCCCTACCCCGCCGACCGGCTATAAGCCGACTGTCCCTACCCCGCCGACCGGCTATGAGCCGACCGGACCTACTTCGCCGGGGACACTTTTGGGCGGTAATAAGAAACCTTGACCGAGGGGAACGGGTCTCGGGATCAGCAGAGACAAGACTCTGGATAGTGTCTCATTTTGGAATTCGGGTTTCGACCCAAAGCGGACCTGACGAGTCGGCGCAGTCCGTCGGGCGAGTTGCGTGATTAAGCAGGAACGTACGTCAACCTAAACGCGTCCTCGCCAATGAGATCGCCGGCCACAAGGCGGAGCGGCGGCCGGGGGCCGGCGAAGAATGGCGTGCCGCGACCAAGCACGAAGGGGCGGAAATAGAGTCGATACTCATCAATAAGGCCAAGGTCGGTCAGGCTTTTTGCCAGGCCTGGTCCGCCAACTCCAATCTCCCCAGCGACCTGTGCTTTCAGCCCGCGGATCGCCGCCTCGATGTCACCCTGGACGAGTGTGGCGTTGGGGCCGACCGACGTGAGCGAACGCGACACGACCCACTTCGGTTGGCGTCGCCACACCGCCGCGAAGTCGTGGTCCTCCGCGTCCCAATCGGTTTGGTCTACGTCCCAATAACGCATGATTTCGTACAGGCCGCGGCCGAACAAAAAGCCGGACTGGTCGCGCACCTGCTCGAGGAAGTGACGAGCGAGCGCGGGACGGGGTGGGCCAATTTTCTGGTGGTCGACGTAGCCATCCAGGGACTGCTGCATACCGAAGACGAGCTTCGCCATACTGCAAAACCTCCACGCCAGGTTCTTCAGAATAGCTTAAGCCGACGTTGCACGCAAGTCAGCTTGGACACGATCTGCGCTTCGCATTGTCGCAGTGACCAATAACCGGAGGTCCGTTTTTCACTCAAAGTGGATACTTCAAACTGAGGCACTACCAGTCTCTGCGAGAAGTACTGCGGCCCAAGGGAAGAATGCTATAATCTCCCTGCGACCGTGGGTGCTGCTTTAGCTTCAATCGATCGTGGGCAGTTTGCCGCCCGCAAGAGGAGCCCGGCCTCTGAAGCCCACAAGAGCCCTCAGGAATGCGCTCAGCTTGTCGATAAAGCCATCTCACACGCCGGATCGCAGCGGCAATGAATCTCCAGAAACCTAGGGGCAGGAGCGACGCGCTCAGCGATTTGTTAACCCTCAGGATCGTTCGCGGACAGTTTCAATGTGCGGTATTTGCGGAGTTTTCAATTTCGGAACGCGCGCCCCAGCCAACCGCGCCGCCCTGAAACGCGCTGCGGACGCCATGGCACATCGCGGGCCGGACGACGAAGGTTTCTATGTGGCCGACGATCTCGGCCTCGGCAACCGCCGCCTCAGCATCATTGACCTGCCGGGCGGGCACCAGCCGATTTCGAACGAAGACGACAGCATCTGGATCACTTTCAACGGCGAGATTTACAATTATCGCGAACTGCGCGCCGGCCTCCTCGAGCGCGGCCATCGTTTTCGTACCTGCAGCGACACGGAAACGATCGTGCATCTTTACGAGGAGTATGAACTGGCCTGCCTCGATCGCCTGCGCGGCATGTTCGCGTTCGGGCTGTGGGACGGCCGAAAGCAGCGACTCCTGCTGGTTCGCGACCGCCTGGGGATCAAGCCCGTCTTCTATCGCCTGGAGCCGGGCCGGCTGGTGTTTGCTTCCGAGTCCCGCGCCTTGCGTGAGCTCGCCGAGCAGCCACTGGAGGTCGACCCGCAATCCGTCTACGATTTTTTTGGATTCCGTTACATCCCCGCCCCCAGGACCTTCTATCGAAACGTCGAGAAGCTGCTCCCCGGCCACTTCCTCGTCGCGGACCGGAGCGGCGTCCGCACCCGCGCCTATTGGGACATCCCCAGCGAAGAAGACCCACACCGCTCGGCAAGTGAAGTGGCTGAGGAGCTGGTCGCGCAGCTTCGTGAGTCGGTCCGCTTGCGGCTGGTTGCGGACGTTCCGATTGGCGTCTTTCTCAGCGGCGGCACGGACTCGAGCGCTGTCGTAGCGCTGATGACGGAGTTAAATGCCCGGCCGCTGCGCACCTTCGCGGTGGGTTTTGAGGAGGCCGAGTACAGCGAATTGCCCTACGCGCGGGCCGTGGCTAGCCGCTTTGGCACACTCCACACGGAAATCATTGTGCGTCCCGAGCAACTGAGCTGCGAGTTGACGCGCCTGGTGGCTTTCCGCGGCGAGCCCCTCGCCGAGCCCACCGACGTGGCCTTGTACCTGCTCTCCCGCCTGGCGGCGCAAAGCGTGAAGGTGGTACTCGCCGGCGAGGGCGGAGACGAGCTGTTCGCCGGCTACCCCAAATACGCCGCCGACCCGCTAGCCGGGCTGGTCTCGCGGCTCCCCGCCAGCGTCCCTCGCGCCCTGATTCACTGGTTGCCGTACCGCCAGCGGCGAGCCAGGATCGCGCTGGAAGCGCTTTCCATCCACGATCGGGCGGAACGCTGGGCCACTTGGTTCGCTTCCTTCTCGCGCCAGGAGCGCGAGCGCCTTTTCGCCCGCGAATTTCTCGCCCAAATCAATCCCGCTCACTCCGCGCAGGTGGTTGAAAGCTATCTGGAACAACAACCCGGCCGCACACCGCTGAAGCGCATGCTCTATGCCGACCTCAAGGTCTGGCTGCCGGACAACCTTTTGCTGCGGGGGGATCTGATGACGATGGCAGCCTCCCTGGAAGAACGCGTGCCGTTCCTCGACCATAAACTGGTGGAATTTGCGGCGCGAGTCCCGACAAAACTCCTGGTGCGCGGCCTGCGTGCAAAGGCTCTGCTGAAGCGAGCCTTTGAGGGCCTTCTGCCCCGGGAGATTCTCTACCGGCGCAAGGTGGGATTTACGGTTCCCGTCGGCGCCTGGTTCCGAAAACCGCTAAAACCCTTTGTCTCAGATCTGCTGCTTTCGCCGGAGGCTCTTTCTCGCGGCTATTTTAACCCGGTGAGGGTGGAAAAGCTGCTCCGCGAGCACCTGGACGGCGCTCGCGACAGGGCAAAGGAACTCTGGGCCTTAGTGAATTTTGAGCTCTGGTACCGGCATGCAAAATGAAAGGTGGCACGTCCGCTTTAGCGGCGCGAACCTGCCGGTGGCAGTGAACTGCCGGGTGGGTCAGAAGGTTCGAACCGGACGTGAACTCAGCCCTTACTGAGCGTTACACAATAGAGTGACGGACCAACCCCCTCACCTGGCGGAGGCTACATGCGAATCGCCGTATTCGGGCTTGGCTATGTCGGCTGTGTGACGGGAGCGTGCCTGGCAAAAATGGGCCACGAGGTCCGCGGCGTCGACACCTCCGCAACGAAAGTGCGCATGGTCAACCAGGGCAGCGCTCCGCTCCGCGAAAAAGGCATCGAGCGGCTGGTCCGGCAAGTATCCCGCGCGGGCAGGTTCCGCGCTTCGCTTCAGGCGGAGGAGGCGATGGAGGGCTCCGCAGTCTCCCTAATCTGCGTGGGGACTCCCTCTCAGAAGAGCGGCGCGGCGGATCTAAGCTACGTGTGTCGTGCCGCTGAGGAAATCGGCAGGGCGCTGCGGCACACCAACACCCCTCACACTGTGGCCGTGCGGAGCACCGTCCCGCCCGGGACCATGCAGGGAATCGTGATTCCCCTGCTCGAACGCAGCGCCCGTAAAAAGGCGGGAGTCGGATTCGAAGTCTGCTTCCACCCGGAGTTCCTGCGTGAAGGTTCCTCCATCCGCGACTTTTTCCACCCCAGCCGCAACGTCATCGGGGTCGCCCGAGCTAAGGGGGCCGAGAGATTTGTGCGACTCTGGCGGCCGATCAAGGCCCCGATATTCGTGACTTCCCTCCGGGTCGCGGAAATGGTGAAGTACGCCGACAACGCGTTTCATGCCTTGAAGGCCACCTTCGCCAACGAACTGGGAGCGCTCGCGAAGAGCCTGGGGATTGATAGTCGTGAAGTGATGCGCATCTTCGTCGAGGACAGAAAACTCAACATCTCTCCCCTCTACCTGAAACCGGGATTTGCCTTCGGCGGCCCTTGCCTGCCGAAAGACCTAAGAGCGCTGGCGAAGATGGGAAAGACTGGGGGGCTGGATCTCCCGCTGTTGGAGGGTATCCTCAGCAGTAATGAACGCCATTTGGATCGTGCGCGAGACCTCATTCTCAGCACGGGAAAACGCCGCGTGGTTGTGCTCGGTCTGGTTTTTAAGTCGAACACCGACGATCTGCGCGAGAGCCCCGCCTGTAAACTAGTGCAGGCGTTGGTCAAGGCAGGGAAAAAGGTGAAGGTCTACGATCCTCAGGTCGACCTGCCGGGATTGCTGGGAGCGAACCGTGACTACGTCCAGAGCACACTGCCTGACCTTCCACGCATGCTCGCCGGTTCACTCGCCGAGGCGGTGGCCTCAAGCCAGGTCATTGTCATCGCCGGTACTCACCCTGAGTTCGCAGGTGTTGCACGAAAGCTGAAGGGGGGACAGAAAGTGATCGATCTCGTCGGCTTGTGGGAGTCAGGGCAAATTTCGCGAAGTCAAATGGAGGGGCTGTGTTGGTGATCTGTGCTATACTAATCCTATACCCAAAACAATCGATGGACAACTGACCACTGAGAACCGAGGATCAAGCGCATGTGTGGAATTGTGGCTTATACCGGCAAGCAATCCGCCCGGGAAGTTTTGGTGGATGGGCTGAAGCGCCTGGAGTACCGCGGATACGATTCCAGTGGAATCGCCATTCTCAACAGTCCGCCTTACTGGGCGCGCACGGTGGGCAAGGTGGCTGCACTGGAGGAGCGTGTCTGGCAGGACGCTCCGGAGGGCATGGTGGGAATCGCACATACCCGCTGGGCGACGCATGGCAAGCCCTCGGAAAGCAACGCCCACCCGCACATCGATTGCACCCGCCAGGTCTACCTGGCGCACAACGGCATCATTGAGAATTACCTGCTTCTCAAGAAGCGGCTGGCTGCCGTGGGGCACGCCTTCCGCTCGGAGACGGACACCGAGGTTCTGGCCCACTTGATTGAAAGCCTCTACCAGGGGAACCTCGAGGCGGCCGTGCAAAAGGCGCTCTTGCAGGTTCAGGGCACCTTTGGTTTGGCGGTGCTGCACGCGGCCCACCCGGAGCAGATTATCGTGGCGCGGCGAGGCAGTCCGATTGTCCTGGGAGTAGGTGAAAACGAATCGTTCGCGGCCTCCGACGCTTCGGCGTTGGCGCGGCATACGGATCAGGTTGTGTACCTTGAGGATAACGAGGTGGCGCGCCTGGAGCCAGGCCGCTTTTCGATTACTACCCTCGAGAACCGCGCTGTGAGCCGGGAAGCCACCACGCTGGAGGTCGGTCCCGCGGCGATGGAACGCGGCAGCTATCCACATTTCATGCTCAAGGAGATTTTCGAACAACCCGAGGCGGTCGAGAACGCGCTGCGCGGACGCATGAACCACGCCGAGGGGGTGGCGAAGCTCGGCGGATTAGAGTCTGTGCAAGAGAGGCTTCAACAGGCCCGCCATCTCATCGTGGTGAGTTGCGGCACCAGCTATTATGCCGGACTGTTTGCACGTTATGCTTTCGAGACGCTGACCGATTTGACGGTCGAGACAGAGTTGGCCTCGGAATTCCGTTATCGCAAACTCAACCTGCGGCAGAACACCGTGGTCCTGGCCATCAGCCAGTCAGGGGAAACCGCTGACACGCTCGCGGCCCTCCGTGAGGCTAAGCGCAAGGGGGCATTGGTGCTGGGATTGGTAAACGTCGTGGGCAGCACCATCGCGCGTGAAACCCACGCCGGCGTTTACTCGCATGCCGGCATCGAGGTGGGGGTGGCCTCCACCAAGTCCTTTGTGTCGCAGATCACCATACTCACCCTGATGGCGCTTTTAATGGGACGCAGCCGGGATCTTTCTTATGAGGAAGGCGCCGCGGTTTTGCGGGGGCTCGAAAAGCTCCCCGATCAAATTCGCGAAACTTTGCAGCAATCCGATCGCATCCGGGAGTTGGCGCAAAAATATTGCGGCTTTTCTCACTTCCTTTACATCGGCAGGAAATATCAATACCCGATTGCCCTCGAAGGCGCTTTGAAGCTCAAGGAAATCGCCTACATCCACGCGGAGGGCTACGCCGCAGGCGAGATGAAGCATGGTCCCATCGCGCTCATCGATCCTGCCTTCCCCACCATGGCGCTGGTCCCCGAAGATGGCTCCTACGAGAAGGTGATCTCCAACATGCAGGAGATTCGCGCCCGCGAGGGCCGGATCGTCGCCGTGACCACCACCGGCAATACAAAGCTAGGCGGCCTCGCGGACGACGTCATCGAGGTGCCTCGCAACCACGATCTTCTCATGCCAGTCCTCACGGTAGTTCCCATGCAACTTTTTGCCTACCACTGCGCCGTGTTGCGCGGCTGCGACATTGACCAACCGAGGAACCTGGCCAAGAGCGTGACCGTCGAGTAGTCGTCCTGTGCTGATGCTACTTCAGCGTCAAGCGGGGTACCTCTGTACAAGGGGGAGCGGAGATGATTATAGATTGTGCCTGGAGTTTGGCGGCGAGATCAAGGTAGAAGAGGGCCGTGGAACCACCGCTCAGCCCTGCTGCCTTGCGGCAAGTTAGCGTGAATTAGCATTTAGCCCGCCGAGGCCAAAATCGGCCTGTGCGCATCTCTGTTTCGCGGGCGCGACCATGTCTGCCAATACGCTTCGAGGGCCTGTAGCGCGCACCTCCGCTTTTGAGGTCCGCGGCTCTTCGCGGTTATTCACCGGCCCGTGTGTCCCTCAACATGAACCCTTAGGCCCTGCAGGCAGCGGCATTGGCAGTGGCGCAGGGCTTTGAAGCGTGCACAGCCGGAGTAGAAACTACGAGGGTAGCGACTAACGCTGTGCTGGCCAACGCGATCTTGCCAACGGCTTCGCGCCGGGAAGAAAGCGCCGCCTCCGGCACCATGACACTGCCGGCTTCCAGGAGCTCAGCCTTTTTCAGTTCGTCAAGCGCCTGAAGCACCACTCTGCGGTCCGAGGGTGCCCCAAATTTCGCTTCGATGATCTGGGCGAGATCGTCCACCGTCCTGGTTCCATCGCAACTTTCCCAGATTGCCGCGGCTGTCTTGTTCAGGCAGTGCACTTTGTTACTGGTCTTATCGTAGAGAATTACCTCTTCCGGCAGGTTCTCTGAGAAGATACTACCCTTCCGTGCCAATGGCTTCATGTCGGCTCCTGTTTGTGGATTTGAACATCCCCTGGGTACAGAGTGCCATGGTTCCGAGCAGTCGTCAAGCATAAAAATGTCAAAAAATTGTCAATTCACATACTTCCATTTTGACCATCGTCAATTTTGATGCGGCTACACAAAAACTGCCCCAGACCGCCATCGCCACTGCTCGAAGCCATGTTGGCCCAGCTATCAATGCCACTCCGCTAGGCCCCGCGACCGCCCATCCGCACTTCCGGAGCGTTTTTCGCGTGACCAACGGGACGACAATCGAAAGCGATTTTCTGCTTCTCACCCTCTGGCCGCGCACCACCGATATTCTCCCTATTCCGTGTCATGCCCTTACCCACCTTGTCAACAGGTGGCCCACCTTACGCCAAGCCGGGCGGCTGCGCCCCGGTGCTCGGCGATGAGCGAGTTGTTCAGCTCGCGCATGCACCCCTCGGTGATCTTCGAGCCTAGCTCCGCCCACGCCCGGTACCACTGGGTGGTGGCGCGCAGCGCCTCGTGTACAGTGTAGGCCGGCCGCCACCCCAGCAGCCGCTCGCTCTTTTCGGTACTCAACGATTGGTATTCGAAAGGCTCTTCCCGAGGGGCGCTGCATTTCCAGAACACCCCACCGCCCCATAGTTCACAAATCTTCGTGGCGAGCAGCGCATTACTCACGCCAAACTGCTCGTAGGGGCCGAAATTAAAGGCCTCGCCGGCGATGCCTTCCTGGTCGAGCTGACTCATCAAGGTCATGTATCCGGCAAGCACATCAAGCCCGTAGGTATAAGGCCTTGTGAATGTCGGCCTGAAAATCTCCGGAGCGCGACCCTCGCTCAGGGCCTCGTAGCAATCGACGAAGATTCGACCCGCCCCCTGCGTGCTTTTTGAGCTATGGTCGTCGCCCCCGATCAGCACGTTGCCCGCTCGGGCAACCGCAATCCGGATGTCCCTGCCCGTGAAGAAGCTTCGGTTGTAGTCCCGAATCACGAACTCTGCGCAGGCCTTCGAAACTGCATAGGGCCCGTTCGCCCCCAGCTCGTCCGATTCGAACCACAACTCGCGCGCCGGTTTCGGTCGATAGACCTTATCGGTCGTTATGAAGACAGCGCGTCTAGGGGGTGCAGTCAGTCGCAGAGCCTCGAGCAGCGTTGCCGTACCGAGAGTATTGTTGCTGTAAGTTTCCAAGGGATGGCGTGCAGCCCGCCCGACTATTGCCTCGGCGCCGAGATGAAACACGCAATCAACCTCTTCAGCCAGACGACATACCAAACCGAGGTCCCTGACATCGCCGTGCACGAACTGGATGCGGCCGCCCAGGCCGGCCGCAGTAAAATTTGTGCGTTCGGCTGCCCGCAATTTGTCCAGGCCGGTAACTGTGGCCCCGGCAAGCAGCAGCATTTGCGCCAGCCACGTAGCTTTCGTCCCGCTGACACCTGTTACAAGTACTCTCTTCCCTTCGAAGTAGTCATTGAACATTGTTGTCCCGTTAGCGAGTGCGTCGCTTTTGCGAGCTTACCAGAATCATTGACGCGGATAAACCCACCTACTAGTGTACACTGAGTGCTTGGTTCTTTTCCGAGAAGGAGCGGGATCGGTGGCTCCCCGGCAGGATGGCAAATAACATATCGCGATAGTCCCGCCAGCGCGGGGCCTATGCGCCGTAGCCCGCAGGGTTTCTTCAGCCTGAGATCTAGAATAACAACATGAAGCGGTTGATCGTTAACGCAGATGACTTCGGCTTGACGGATAAGATCAACCAAGCCATCCTGGATGCGCATCATCAAGGTCTGATCCGCAGCACCACCCTGATGGCCAATGGCGAAGCGTTCACGTCCGCGGTGACCTTGTCGCGCCTCGCCCCGCGCCTGGGAGTGGGCGTCCATTTGAATTTAACGGAGGGCAAGCCCGTCGCCCCCGCTTCCGGCCTCTCGAGCCTGGTCAATGGTCACGGGGTTTTTGCGAGAAAAGCCGCCAGTCTGTGGCGAGCCATGACTTTTGGCCGCGTGAGCCTGATCCATGTCGAGAGAGAATTGCGAGCGCAAATCGAGAAAGTCATGGCCGCAGGCATTGCGCCGACCCATCTGGACAGTCACAAGCACGTGCACGCTTTGCCGGCACTCGGCAGGATGAGCATCCGGCTCGCCCGCCAATATGGTATCCGAGCGATCCGGTGTATCTCGGAAGGCTGGGCGGCCTTGAGTTACTTGTTGGGACGCTTTCCCCAAGCTAAGACGACGATACTCCGGCAGCGTCTTAACGGTCTCACCCTTGCCGCGCTTTGCTGGGGATGGCGCCGCCAACTCCGGAGGGCGGGCATCGCCTGTGCTGAGCATTTTTATGGTGTAACGCCCACCGGGTTCCTGGACGAGAAACTTCTTCGCGAGATCCTCCGGCATCTGCCGGACGGAACCAGCGAATTGATGTGTCACCCGGGTCTTGTCGACCAAGCGCTGACGCAAACTCCGACCCGCCTCCTCAGCCAACGGGAGATCGAGTACCAAGCCCTGCGCCAACCGGATATCAAGCTTCTGGCCGAGGACCTCGGCGTGCAGCTTATAAACTATGGGCAACTGTGAAATGATCTCTATTGTCGTCCCCCTGCACAACGAGCAGGGAAACGTTCGACCCCTCTACGCGCGGCTGACCGAAGTCTTAAGCCGTATCGGGCAACCCTATGAACTCGTCTTTGTGGATGACGGAAGCCGCGATCGAACACCCGAAATCCTCGATGAGATCTACGAGATGGACAGCCGTGTGTGCATAGTCCGGCTGAGGAGGAATTTCGGCCAAACAGCCGCTCTCCAGGCAGGGTTTGACTCGGTGCGAGGCGACATCATCATCTCCATGGATGGGGACCTTCAACATGACCCGGAAGATATCCCGGAGTTCCTGGCTAATCTAGCGAAAGGTTACGATGTGGTCAGCGGCTGGCGAGTGGCCAGGAAGGATGCGTGGCTCACGCGCCGTCTGCCCAGCCGTATCGCCAACTGGTTGATGGCGGAACTGTCCGGCGTGGCGCTACACGACTTCGGCACCACCTTCAAGGCTTACCGCCGCGAAGCTCTCCGGGACATCCGCCTTTACGGCGAACTGCATCGTTTTATCCCAGTTCTGGCAAGTTGGTCCGGCGCAACGGTCACAGAGATCCCCATCAAGAATACACCCCGTGAAAGGGGTCAGTCGCATTACGGCCTCTCCCGGACTATTCGGGTTTTGCTGGACCTGATCGGCATTAAGTTTCTTCTCGACTATTCCAGCCGGCCTCTGCAGTTTTTCGGCCTATTGAGCCTTCTGGGTGTAGGCGCCGGCAGCGGCATCGGAGTCTTCTTGTTGTACGAGAAGCTCTTGCTCCGCAGGTCCATCATGGTCGAACACGGCCTTCTTCTGTTCGCCGCAATGCTACTATTTCTGACCGGAATTCAGTTTCTTTCGGTCGGCCTCATCGGCGAGATGCTTTCACGCACCTATTACGAGTCCCAAAAGAAGCCCATTTATGCGTTGCGAGAAATCAAATCCCACAGGCCTGAATCGACGGTCAAAATTGTGCCGTAATGGAGTGTGTTTCCCTTGTGCCGTAATACTCGAGGTACCAATCGACGAACCGGCTGATGCCTTCCTTGAGCGAGGTTTGGGGCTTGAAACCCGTCTCGCTTTCCAGCTCGGCAATGTCCGCGAAGGTGGCGGGCACATCACCCGGCTGCATGGGCATGAGAATGCGTTGCGCCTTCTTCCCCAGTTTCTCTTCCAGGATCGAAATGAACTCACCTAATTCGACCGGGTTATTGTTTCCGATGTTGTAGATGCGGTACGGTGCAGAACTTGTCCCAGGGCCGGAAGCTTCTCCGCCCCATGCCGGGTCGGGTTGGGGTATTCGCTCCGCCACCCGCACAATACCTTCCACGATATCGTCGATATAGGTAAAATCTCGGCGCATCCTGCCGTAGTTGTAAACCTCAATCGGCGCGCCCTCCAGAATGGACTTCGTGAAATGAAAGAGGGCCATGTCCGGTCGGCCCCAGGGACCGTAGACCGTGAACAAGCGCAAGCCCGACACCGGGAGTTGGTAAAGATGAGCATAGGCGTGTGCCATGAGCTCATCGGACTTCTTCGTAGCCGCATAGAGGCTGATGGGGTGGTCAACGCTATCCTGAACCGAAAACGGCAGGTGCTGGTTGGCTCCATAAACCGAGCTGGAAGAAGCGAAGACCAGATGTTTGACGGAGGCCTCCCTACAACCTTCCAGCACGTGCAGGAAGCCCACTATGTTCGACTGCACGTAAATGTTGGGGTGGGACAACGAGTATCGGACACCCGCTTGAGCGGCAAGGTGAATCACGCAATCGCAGCGCTCGCCGCGAAACAGTTGTTCCATCCGCTCCCGGTCGGCCACATCGGCGAGGACAAAACGAAAGCCGGGGCGGCCCGTCAACCGGCTGAGCCGAGCCTGCTTGAGATTTACGTCGTAGTAGCTATTCATGCTATCCAGGCCTACCACCTGCTTGCCGTCTTCGAGCAGGCGCTTGGCAAGATGGAAGCCGATGAAACCTGCACAGCCGGTTACTAGAGTCTTCTCGAATTGCACCGGCGCAGGGATCACTTCCGGCCGCAAGGACTCAACGCGTGTCGGAGTCGCGTCAGCATCGACACGATCTTCCCCTCGTACATTTGGAAATTGCTCAGATGTTTCCGCCATATTTGATCGCTCCTCTGGACGGACCTCGCGGTCGCGGGGCTCCTTAAGCGATGGGATTCCGCCGCGGGGCAGCCTAATTATAGCGATGGGGGGCGATGAATACCAAGGCTCGGGCAGCATTGCCCGGAATGACCCAGGATCAGGAACAACCTGTGCCGGCTAGGAGGCCAACGACCTGCGCGCGCGTAGGAGCGGAGTCTGCTCCACCCATTCCGAGCGTCGCCAGCGCTCCCGCAGCGTTGGCAAATCGGGCGGCCTCAGGCAAGCCCTCACCCCAGCAAATGGCCGCCAGAAATGCGGCCGCAAAGCAATCGCCTGCGCCGGTCGTATCAACGGGATGAACGGCGAACCCCGGAGAGGTGAAGCAGCCTTCCGCGGAGTCCACGAAGCAACCCTTCGCTCCCAGCTTGACGATCGCAGTCTTCACGCCCGCGCTGCGCAGGCGCTGGGCGATGGCTGCAGGCTCCGACTCCCCCGTCAACTGTCGTCCCTCTTCCCGGTTGGGAAAGATGAAGTCGGTGTAAGCGAACGCGGGTTCGAGAAGCTGCAGCCAGCGGCCCTGCAGGTCCCAGCAAATGTTCACCGCGGTCAGGCAGCCCAATTCGCGTGCGCGCCTGAGCGCGTCTGTGAGCGTCGCGCCGTCGAAGGCCGGCAGGGCAAAGGCGCTCGCATAGTGAAAGACGCGTGCCCCCTTCACCGATTCCCAATTCAAATGCTGTGCGGAAAAGTGCGCATTGGCGCCGCGGAAGTGCAGCAGACGCCGCTCGCCGCTCGATTCGATGAGCACCAAACTGGCGGAAGTCTTGGCATCCCTGATCGTCACCAAGTTGGAGTCATCGACTCCTGCGGCGCGCACCGATTCGCGCAGCATCCCACCCAACCGGTCGTCGCCCACCGGCGCCGCCAGGGCCACGCGAATCCCCAGCCTCGCCAGCGCTATGGCCGTGTTGACGCCGTTTCCCCCGGGCCCCAGCGCGACATCGTCCAGCCGCTGGCTGGTTCCCGGAACGGCAAGCCCATCCACAGGCCGCGCCAGCACATCCGCCACGGCATTCCCGGCGCAAAAGACCTCGAATCTGGGCGTCATCGACGGTTTGCCTCGGATGTCATGGCATTGGGTCTAATCTTCGCCCAAACTGCGCGCCGGGTCAATGAGCGGTAGCGCGGACCTGCTTTCCAAAATCCGCGGCTTCTCATGAGCGAGCGAGTAGCGCGGACCTGCTTTCCAAGGTCCGCGGCTTCTCATGAGGGACGAACCGCGGACCTTCAAAATAGCAGGTCCGCGCTACTTGCTATGGTGGCGTTGCGAGCCGTTCTGCCGTCCGCTTCTCCATTTCGGCCTGGCGGCGATCGCCGGTCTCGGCATACACCACGGCGAGCCGCGCATGCACCTGCGGATCCTGCGGTTTCATCTCTTCAGCAGCTTTGAGGTATTTGATCGCTTCGGCGTAACTTTTTTCCGCCCGGCTCTTAGCTCCCAGAATTGACGCGGCCTTGAAGAGTAATTCCCGGGTGTCGGCGTCCTCCGGGTTCAGCCCATGGGCATGCGCCAACACGCTGTAAGCCTGCAAGTCCTGCTGGAGCGCAAAGAGTGTGGCGCCCAAGAGGGCATTGGAGTCGAAGAAATTCGGCCGCAGCGCCACCGCGCGCCCGAGAGGGCCGCGTGCTTCCCGGTAGCGCCGCAGTCGAAAGTAGGTGAGCCCCAGGTTGTGCTCAATCTCATACGAATTCGGATCCAGCGCGGCGGCGCGCCGAAGCGGTTCCACCGCCTCCTCGTAGTGCTGGTGCCGGCCGTAGATCATGCCGAGCGCAGTGAGCCGGTCAGGATCGTCGGGCTGGTCGAGTTTGGCGCAGACGTCGCGTGCAACCTCCGTCTCGCCCTTTTCCAGCGCCGCGCTGCAATTCACGCCCGCCTGCGCGGCATCATTGTAGTTCTCGCGCAACTTCGCCGATAGAGCGTATTCCTGGTCCGCTTCGGCGGTGTGTCCTTGGCGCTGGTAGATGCGCGCGAGGTGGTCGGGAATGCGGAAGTCACGAGGATTCGAAGGTAGGGCCCGCTTGAGCCATTTCTCGGCATCCTCCAAGTCACCTTTATCCAAATAGGCGGAGCCCAGATAATAGGGCGTGTCCGGGAAAGGCGGCTTGGCTGCCAGACTTTGGAACTCGTGTATGGCGCCATCCAGATCGTGCTCGAGGAGGTCGAGGCGACCGAAAAAGTAAACTACGCTGGGGTCGTCGCGAGTCTCACGGCGCAACCGCTTGAACTCACGGCGGGCGTCGCGCGAGCGTCCGAGCGCGAAGTAGCAAACCGCAAGCTGATAACGCGCGCCGGTCAATTTCGGATCGAGCCCCAGTGCCGCCTCGAATTCCGCCGCCGCGCTCGAATACCGGTCGTCCTTTTCAAGCTCGTAGCCCTTGCCAACATGCGCTTGGGCGTCCGTCTGCCCGCCCGGGTCGCCCTGGGGTCGCGGGCACGGGAGGGCCAGAATCAGAAGCATTGTGAAAACCGAGATCATTCTCAGCGCTCGCCGCAATGGGCGGCAGGGCCGCCCCTACACCCTCATCATGCTATGATATAGTGCAGTCGATGGGACTTCCATCAAAGTTAATAGAACAGGGTCAGCGAGCCGCCGTGGGAGCTTGGCAGGCTCGCAGGCGGCGTATTATCGCCATAGCGATCGGCGTGCTGTGCGCCGTTCGGTGCGCCGGCATTGCAGGGGCCCCCGAGGCTGCCCCAGCGCAGCCACAGGGTTCGCCCCCGCATTCGGAGATGGCGTCGCAAGCCTCGCTGGAGCGGCAGATCAAGGCTGCATTGGCGCAAGGCAGGCGCTCGATGGCTGCTGAAAGCCTCGAGAAACTGCTCGACGATCCACACCTGGACTCCGGAATTCTCTTGCGCACTGGAATCGAGTTCGCCCAGAACTCAATGTACCCGGAAGCTGTGCGTGCTTTCTCGCGCTGCGTTCGGGACTACCCGGCAGTATTTGAGAGCCACTATAACCTGGCCCTTGCGGAACTGGCCCAGGACCACCTCGCTCAGGCCTACGCGGTCATCGACCAGGCGCCGCATCAGTCCGAACCGGACTCGATTGCAAGAATCTACCTGAGGGGCAAGATTGAAGCGGCCATGGGACGCCTGCAACCAGCCGAACAAGACCTTGCCGCCGCGTTCAGGAAAGAGCCCGACCGTGAGAACTTCGCGCTGGATCTTGGCCTGGTCTACTTGCAAGCACATGCCTACCGGCGATCGGAGGAGGTCTTCGCGCAGAGCTGGGCGCTGAACCCACATTCCAACTATTTGCAGTTGGGTCTCGCCCTTGCACAGTTTTTAGATGGACGCACCGCGCAGTCCCTGGAAGCGTCCAAGCGGCTCCGGGCAAGCTCACCGGAGTTTTCGCCCGCGGGGCTGCTGCTGGGTTTTGCGCTCTATTTTGACGGAAATTTCGCGGAAGCGCGCGAGGTAGCCCGCGCCGGACTGAGGCTCCCCAACCCTGAACCGTATCTTTATTATCTCGAGGCTGCGACTCTGCTCAAGCAACACGGCGCGGAGCAGGCGCAAATTCTGGACGACCTCAACATGGCGGAGCGGAGGATTCCTAATTGCGCTCTCTGTTACGTCGCCTCAGGTAAGGTCCACGAGCAGCAAAATGAGCTGCAACCGGCCCTGGCCGACCTCGAGAAGGCGGTCCGCCTCGCGCCGGATCTTTCCGAAGGCTGGTACCACCTGGCTTCGGTGTACGCTCGTCTGGGAAAGCCCGAGGAGGCCGCAAAGGCTCGCGCACGCTTTCAAACCATAAAGACGAACGCGGACGAACGCGAAAAGCAGTTAATGCGAAGCGTGCTGCTCGAGAGCTTGGGCGCACAGAGCCACGCCCCGCACGCTGAGTGAACTGAATTGCCATTTTGCGCCGAAGGCGCCTTGGAGTGCGGCGGCCCGACGCCGCCTTCTTACGAAGACGAGCGCTGAGCTCGAAGCAGGTGGCAAGAAAGAAAAGGGTCGGCGCTGCGGACTTGTGCACCGCCGCGAAATCGAAGGCGGCGTCAAGCCGCCGCACTCCACGGCGGGCTGCGCCCGCAGGCTATTCCGTCTTGACCGGCAAGTCGATGTACGACGCGAACTCTTTCGAGTGGTACACGCGCTGCGTCGCGGCCTGGTAGTCTTCAGGGCTTGCTTTGTAAGTATTGGGGACGAACTTCTGGGGATTGCGATCGATCACCGGAAACCACGTGCTTTGCACCTGCACCATCATCTGGTGACCGCTCAAGAACGTGTGATCGTTGGTGTGCAGGTCGATCGCGTACTCGATCACTTCTCCCGGCTTGACGGCCTCCGGGTGTTCGAAACTCTTGCGGAAGCGGGCGCGAAACACTTCATCCACCACCATCATTTGATAGCCTCCCATGGCGGGGTCATTGGGATAATCCTGCGGGTAGACATCGATCAGCTTGACGATCCAGTCCGCATCCGACCCCGTGGTAGAGGCGAAGAGGTGCGCTACAATGTCGCCGGTGACGGTCAGATCGTTCGCCAGGACGGGCGTCTCCCAGGCCGCCACGTCCGGCCGCAAGTAAACGAAGCGCTGATCCTCGACTAGCCAGGCTCCCCACCCGGGCACTACCCCATAAGTTTGGCCGATAGGCTGATGGCGGTAAGGCACGGGGTGGGCGGGATCGGACACATAGGCATCGTACGCCTGTGAGCCGGGTTCGGTGGGCTCGCTGAAGGAGAGTTGGCCGCCCGGCTGCAAGTACAGTTTGCGACTGGAAATTCCCTGGCGGGGCGGCCACTGATCGTACTGGATCCACTTGTTAGACCCCGTCTCAAACGTCACCGCTTCTTTAAGCGGAAGTTCGCCCTTCCCTTTTAACCAGTACGTGAACCAAGGCATTTCAATGTTTTCCCGGAAGTATTTGCTGGTGTCGCTTCCAAATTGGATTTTGCCCAGATGGCTTCCCTCCCGTCCGGCCCAGCCGCCGTGATTCCAGGGGCCGGCAACAAGGTAATTCATGTGGCCGGTGTCATTCTTCTCGAGCAGCTCGTAAATCTTGTTGGGTCCGTAAAAGTCTTCCTGATCCCACCATCCGGTCACATTCAAATTGGGCACCTTCAAATGCAGCGACAGCAAGTAAGGCGCGAAGGCCTGCTTCTGCCAGAACTCGTCGTAGTCGGGATGCTCGATGAAGTCGTTCCAGGTCGGCACCCGACCGTGCAGGTACTTCTCGTTGCCGTTGCTAATCGGCCCCAACTCGTTGAGGTACCAATCATAGGTGTCGAAGCGGTCGAACTTGAAGGAGTAGTTCTCTTTGCCGGTCTCCATTTCAGTCGAGTATTCAAAACCGTAACTCAAACGAAATGCGCCGTTGTGGTGAAAGTCGTCGCCGAGAAATTGATCGGCCGGCGAAGCTTGCTCGGAAGCTGCTTTGATGGCCGGATCAGGGTCGAGCAGCGCCATAGTGGTGAGCCAGCCGCCATAAGAGATTCCGAGAATACCCACCTTGCCGTTATTCTCAGGGACATTCTTGAGAAGCCATTGCACCGTGTCGTTGGTGTCCGTCCCTTCATCGATGGCGTGCGGGTCGCTCTTGTCGCGCGGATCGCGAAACATCACGAATTGGCCTTCCGAACCATAGCGCCCGCGGATATCCTGGAAGACAAAGATAAAGCCCTCCGCGACCAGCTCCTCGTAGATGTGGAATTTGGATGTATAGCCGTTCTTGTCGTCGTGCAAACCGTAGGGGGTGCGCTCGAAGATGAACGGCAGCGGACCCTCCTGGTGTTTGGGGGTATAGATCTCAGTGTGGAGCTTGACGCCATCGCGCATGGGAATCATCACGTCCCGCTTGTCGAAGAGAGCTGACATGTCGGGTTCGTCCTCGAAGCCGCGAATGCGCGGTGATCGGAAAGTCGCCAAAGCGGTAATTATAAGTAGGGTTATAGCAATCGTAGCAGCATATTGCTTCACGATGTCTGCTCCCCTCTGTGATCTCCGATAGCGCAACTGTCATCCTGATAGGCTGTGACCTTTTTTGTTCTGGCCGAGGCGAAGCGCTGTCATCCTGAGCGCAGCGAAGGATCCCCGCAGTTTATCGTAAGCCGTTGAGCCGAAAAGCGACTGCAGCGATCCTTCGCTGCGCTCAGGATGACAGGCTGCCGGAACCCTCAACGTGCAGGAGGCCCTCTGAACCAAGCGACCTTAGGCCCGGCGCCGTGCTTGCGGAGGGCGGCCACAAAGGCCACACCTAGGAAACTTCAGAAAACGACCTTCAGGCTGAATTCCATCGCCCGCGGATCGGTTTGAATGTTCGTGATTCTTCCGAAGGAGCAGCCCGCCTGGTGCACAGCATCGGTTTCGCCATTGGGTCCGGGTGGCAAGCAGAAGCCCGTGTTAGGGAGACCCAAGTTCTGATGATTAAGCATGTTGTACACCTCCCAACGAAACTGCACGTAACTGTTCTCTTTGAAGTGGAACTGTTTGGAAAGTGAAGTATCGAGATTCCAGAAGCCCGGCGAACGCAAACCGGGCAGATAGAGCCCGGCGGTTCCGTACTGCCAATAGCGCGGATCGGTGGGGGTAGGGTTCTGCCAAAATGTTTGGTCAGCGCCGTAGGGAGGCAGGAAGGCATTGGGATTGATCCAGTCGTTGATCAAGTCGGCCTTGGAGCGGCTATGAGACAACGACGGGTTTCCGACCAGGTCCGGGCGACAGGTGACGGCATCGCACGGGCCGCTGACCTCCAAAGGAGTACCTCTCTCGGCATTCAGGTTTCCGGTGACGATCCACCCTCCCAAGATGGCGCCCACGGCTCCACGTTGATTCAAGAAGTGCCGACCCGATCCAAAGGGCAACAAGTAGGTACCGGCAATGTTGAATTGCTGCGGGATGTCAGCAATCGAAATCGTTCGGTCACCGCGCCGGTTGTCTTCAGTCTGGCAACCGGTGCCAAACACTCCGGAGGCTCCGGAAGCGAAACCGCCGCCTTCCGCCCCGATCCTGCCGCCAATGTTGCCGCCATAGCCGGAATGGATAGGATCGAAGAGTTGAGAGGCCAGTTGCGCTTCCGTGCAACTGTCAATCTCCTTCGAGATCGTGTAAACGGCGATAAAGTTGAGGCCATTCGAAAGACGCTTTTGCACTTTCAGGTGCATGGCATCGTAGGCCGAAGAGGCATCCAACACGGTCTGGGAAAAGACGCTGCCGAAGAGCGGGTAGGGCAAGAGCACGCTCGAGAGTGGAAGCTGGTTGCTCCCCCAGGTTTGTTCCATGAGATTCAG
>Ga0187781_10000230_pt1 | contig 39557 bp, 32 predicted proteins | sample 0715_SJ02_MP02_2_FD_132447 | JGI IMG/M metagenome (GOLD analysis project Ga0187781, IMG submission 132447) | Tropical peat soil microbial communities from peatlands in Department of Meta, Colombia - 0715_SJ02_MP02_20_MG | ecosystem: Environmental > Terrestrial > Soil > Wetlands > Peat | place... | reverse complement strand
GTGTACACGTACACGCTTACTCGACGGATGCAGGCGGTGATTGCCGGGCTCAGCAAACTGGAGATCGACAAGAGTAGCGAAGGTGACGTGGCGCGCGTGGTGCCTTACGTGGTGCGCCGAGATTGGCATGGCAAGTTGACAAGAACGCCTGAGACAGGTGAAATCGATCTGGGAATCGAACACCTTTATACCGCGCAGGTCTCCAACGAGCGTTTTTGGCTGAACTACTGCCGTTACGTTTATGCGGTCAAGTGGTGTTCGCCGAACGCCGAAGTTACGGAAGACGGATATGTAAATGGCTGCGTATATCCGTTAGCTAATCTACTGGGATACCGTTATGTGGCGTTCGGTGCGTCGGTGACGCTGTTAGATGGGAAGGTATCGACGATCAGTTACGGAGTGGCGAACCGGCTGACTGGCCCTCGCGTATTTGGCGAGATTGTCTCCGTGAAAAGCGTGCACTCCTTTTGGACTGCATATCGGAGGGAATTTGAGATCCGGAGCACTGACGACGAAAGTCCGCAGTTCCGGGTCAATGGGAATGAGGACGGTCTGGGCGTTGCGTACACGTATGACGCACCGCGCGAGTTGACCGAGCATGCCTTTGAGGTCCATCTAAGTTGCTTTTGGGGACTGCAAGGATGCCGTCACGTGAAGCAGATCGCACCACAACTGTGGCAGGACAGGAATGCGATTGAGAGCGCGACGCTTGCACGATTGCAAAGCGCTGAACCTTGTCCAGACCGAATTCTGGCGGGGCGCATTCGTTACCTCCCGGACACCGCTGTTTTGGTTCTCGAAGCGAAGGGATTCAGTACCGAGAGCGTCACGCAAGGAAACCATCGGTTGGAAGGCGTCGTCACGAAATATGAAGCCGTGGAGGCGATAGCGGGAGGACTTCCGAAGGGGATTCAGTCGATCTGGGCGGAGGACACAGTGCCGTTTCCGGGGGATTACCGCCGTCGCCTTCCAAACGGAGGCGTGCGTTCGGCAAACGCTGGGGAACGAGTGCTGGAGTTTTCGAACATGCGGTTTGATTCATGCGGAATTGTAGCAGCGACGCCGTCTGCTTTGGCAGCGGTGCGGAGTGTGAGCCGGGCACCGCGGCGCAGTGAGGATCAATTGGTGTTCGGGTTGATGTGAACCCTGGTCGAATCAGGGTTCCTGCGGCGGACGGTACAAGGAATCCCTGCCGGTCATTGTTGTAACAGCAAATTAGTGGAAGACGCTGGCTTGAAAGCCAGCGCCGCAAGAGAACAGCAAGGCTCGAAGACTCGCCTTGGGCACGATGTATCGTGCCCCTACAGCCTTATCAAAAGCTGATCACTCGAGCCAACGGCGGCATAGAGCCACCCCTAGAGGACGCGCCTGGGATGCCAACACAGCCAGGAATGGCTGTGCCACAAACCACAACTAGTGCGGTTTCCTGACACTCACCAGATCCGACGAAGCCCGTAGGTGTCGAACACGGAATCGATACTGACAATGGAGACGTTCTCTGCTTGCGCCTGAGCAACGAGCATCCGGTCGAAAGGATCCTTGTGAGGGCCGGGCAGCAAGCCCGCCCGGACGGCGTGATCCGGCGAGATCGGCAGCGACTCGAATCCTTCGCGTTCCAGTTGCTCCACAAAACCGGCGCACAAATCAGTGGCAGCGGAAAGCTTTCCGAGTCGAACCTTTGTGGCAATCTCCCAGGCAGAAGCAGCACTGACAATCAGGTGATTCCCGGTGTCTGCGATGAAGCTTCGCGCTCGTTTGCTCAGTACAGGATCATCGGAAAGCCACCACAGCAGCGCGTGAGTGTCGAGCAGAGCGCGCACTTGAAGTCACTCCCAGCCGGCCAGTTCTTCGGGAGGGAGAGGTTCGAAAAACTCCGGTCCGACATGGAGTTTGCCTTTCAGCGAGCCGGGCTGGCGCTTGCCCTTGGTTTCGCCAATGGCGACTAGGCGGGCCACAGGCTTGTCGCCGCGGGCGATGATAATCTCTTCCCCGGCCGCGGCTTTCTTGATAAGCCGGGAGAGATTGGTTTTGGCGTGATGGATAGTGATGACTGGCATAAGCAGCCCTTAGCTAATATAGCTTAGCTAAGTCGGACTGGAAACACAAGAGTGTCGCCACAAGGCCTTGCCCGATTAATGTGCGAGGAGGAATTGTTTGAAGGCGGAGTAGTTGGCGGACATGGGCACGGAGAGCTTGGGCAGTTGGAGGTGACGGGCGAGGCGCTCGGGTAGCTGCGGGGCTGAGCCAATAGCTTTTTGGACGACGTCGGCGAATTTGGCGGGATGGGCGGTGGCCAGGACTAAACCTTGGGAAGGCTCGGGGTGCTCCTTGCGGTAGGCTTCCCAGGCGTGAATGCCGACAGCGGTGTGGGGGTCGGAAACGTAGCGGTAGCGGTCCCAAACCGCGTGCATTTCCTGGAGAGTTTCGACGTCGGTGGCGCCGTGTCCCCAGATTTCCTTACGAACATATTCGATGCGATTGCGGCAGAGATCGAGGAGGCGCGGAAAATTGTTGGGATTGCCGACGTCCATGGCGTTCGAGTAGGTGGCCACTGCGGGACGGGGACAATATTCGCCGGAGAGAAGATATCGCGGGACGACATCGTTGCAGTTGGTGGCAGCGATGAAGCGGGCGACGGGAAGGCCGATGCGCTTAGCGAAAATTCCCGCGGTGAGATTGCCGAAATTGCCGCTAGGAACGGAGACGATCAGAGGGACCGAAGCGACGGGTAATTGGCGATAGGCTGCGACGTGATAGAACATCTGCGGGAGCAGGCGGCCGACGTTGATGGAATTGGCGGAAGTGAGGAAGGCGCGCTGATTGAGAGACTCGTCGGCGAAGGCTTGCTTAACCAGACGCTGGCAATCGTCGAAAGCGCCCGATACTTCGAGAGCGGTGATGTTTTGGCCGAGGGTAGTGAATTGATGTTCCTGAGCTTCGCTGATGCGCTTTGAGGGATAGAGAATCACCACGCGAATGCCGGGAACCCCGAGAAAGCCGTGGGCGACGGCGCTGCCGGTGTCGCCGGAGGTGGCGACGAGAACGGTGAGTGGACGGGATTCGCCGCGCACAAAGTAGCCCATCAGGCGGGCCATGAAGCGAGCGCCAAAATCTTTGAAGGCGAGCGTGGGACCGTGGAAGAGTTCGAGAATGTGGAGAGCGGGGGAAAGAGATACGAGCTTCACGGGAAAGTTGACGGCTTCGGCAACGATTTGCCAGAGGACTTCTTCGGGAACGTCGGGGGCGGCGAAAGGACGCACCACGCGGAAGCAGACTTCCGTGAAAGGCAAGCGGCGGAATTCCTCAAGTTCTTCGGGGGTGTGGCGGGCGATCTGGGCGGGCATGTAGAGGCCGCCGTCGGGAGCCAGGCCGCGGAGGACCGCGCCTCGGAGAGAGGTGAGCGGGGCTTTGCCAGTGGTGGAACGGTAGCGCATGGAAGAAAGTAATCAGTAATCGGTAATCAGCCGGACTCTCCTGCAGAAACGCTGGGCATGTTTGAGTTTAGTGCCTTCGTGCGCCCGGGTTTAGCGTTCCATCCAAGGGTTGTAGTTAAGGATACGTTGAGATCGTTCGTGGCGCAAAAGGCGGAGGAGGACAGGAGTTGGGAGGGAAAAAGAGAGATTCCTCACTTCCCAGACTCCGTTCGGAATGACGTTGTGGTTTGGGAATAGGTTGTGGTTGCAGTGAGCGTTGCGGCCCTTCGCGGCGAAAAAGGCCGAGAGCAGACGGAGGAAGTTGGAGGTTAAACGAGGAAGAGAAACTGCTCACTTCGCCCGCCTGCGAATGGAATGATTTCGCCGTTTTTGGCGTCGAAGTGAAAGGCGCCCGCCGCAGACGGCGGCCGCTACAAAACCTTAGGTACGTGGTTAGCGGCGGGTGGCAAGCAGCTCGGCGATCCTCTCTAAAAACACTTGGGCGACGGTGGGATTGCGGGACGTGCCCGGCGGGGACATCTCGCGCGTTGTGACCGTGGGGACCGTGAGATGCGCGAGGGCTTCGTAGCTTCGGCGTCGGGCGGCGATGAGGAGAGGATAGCAGCGCACGACTGTGTCGCGAGATGTTTCTCCGGGTCGTGGATGAAATACGCCTTGCCAGAGTACGGGCTTGGGGTCGCGGAGATAGCGGTCGATTAACAATTGGGTTTCCTCGTGAGAGGCGGCGAGGTAAACGACGGTCATTTGGCGGCGCAGACGATGCAGGATGTGGTTTCCGGTGCAAATGACGCTGCCGGTGGTGTCCAGAACAAGTTCGCGCTTGGGATCCTTTTCGAGGGTGGAAAGAACTTCATCGAGAGTGGCGATTTCTTCGCGAAGGTATTCGGCTTCGCGCTCCGCGTAGGTGGGAGTGTCGGGCCAGCCCATCCAGGCAGCCACACCGTTGATCCCCTCATAGCCGCCTGACTGCAGAACGGGCGCCAGGCGCGCTTCGATGGCGTCGTCGCAACAGATGGTGGGACAACCGAGCGCGGCAAGATTCTTTGCCCAGTGCGATTTACCAGAGCTAGACATACCGATGAGGGCGAGCCGGAGCGGTTTATCGGAGTTGGGCCACATAGAGAGAATCAGGGATTTTAGCATGACCGCTGATCGGCGCCCGCCGCGGAGCCCTCGAAGCTCGGGGCAAGAGGCGGCTGCTACAAAACCCGGGCTGCAGTAGCTTGGTGGAAACCTGTACTCCGGGACGGGTTGCGGCTGATGGGGCCAAGTGCTACTTTGAAGAAAGTTCCGGAGTGACGGCTTCGGAACGCGGTGGCGATCTGGCGGCTTCCGAGAGAAACGAGGCGAGAACAGGCCTCGCAAGACGAAGAATTCGAAGAGATTCGCCGCGTGGGGTTGGGGAAAAGCGCGAGAGGGCTCCGGTCAGCCCTGATGAAAGTCGCCCGTACTAACGGGCGCGAAAAACAAGAGGCTCGCGCACGGAAATTGCGTGTCGTACTGGTTTCGCAACGATAATCGCCTGCCGCAAGAACGGCTTGCCGCCGCGTCCTACGTGATCGTGGGCACGATCGCGCTGCTCCTGCTGGGATTCTGGAAACTGCAAGTCATCGATTCCGATAAATATGGACAAATGGCGGAGCGCAACCGAGTGCGCTCCATCCCGATCATCGCGCCGCGCGGGAGAATGTTGGACCGCGACGGACGCGTGCTGGTGGACAACTATCCTTCTTTTAGCGTGCTGCTGCTGCGCGACGATCCTCCGGCGGTGGAAAAGAATCTGCCGACCATCGCCGAAGGCCTGGGACTTTCGCTGGACGACCTGAAGGATCAGCTCAACAACACAAAAGAGCTGCCGAAATTCCAACCCATCGTGATCAAGCCGCAAGCCACGCCGGCGGACGTAGCGTTTATTGAGTCGCACCGTTCGGATATCCCGCTGCTGGAAATGCTGATGGTGCACCGGCGCAGATATCTGCCGGGCGGATTCATGGCGCACGCCAGCGGGTACGTGGGCGAGGTGAGCGAGCAGCAGATCGAAGCGAGCAACGGAAAACTGCGGCCGGGAGATTTTGCCGGCAAAAGCGGGCTGGAGAGGCAATACAACGACCTGCTGGTAGGGACGGACGGGATGCGGCGAGTGGTGGTGAACAGCGTCGGCAAAGAGATGAAGGGAATGCCCTTGCCGCAGCAGGAGGCCATTCCCGGAAAACAGATTCAGCTGACGATTGACTACGACCTACAGCAGCTAGCGGAAACGGGATTGGGAGACAAACAAGGAGCGGTAGTTGCGCTGGATCCGCGGACCGGCGAGGTGCTGGCATTTGCAAGCCATCCCGCGCCGGACCCCAATGATTTCGCGATTCGCGTGTCGAAGGAAGAATGGCAACGCCTGAATGAGGACCCGGACCGGCCACTGCTGAACCGTGTGACCCAGGCGCAAATCGCGCCGGGTTCCGTGTTCAAGGTCATAATGGCGACGGCAATGCTGGAATCGAAAGCGGTTCCAGAAAGTTTTACGGCATTTTGCCCTGGATACGGAGTGTTCTATGGACAAATGCACAAGTGCTGGGTATACGGGAAGTCCGCACACGGCGAGGTAGGCCTGCACAGCGCCATCGTGCACTCCTGCGACGTATTCTTTTACAACCTTGGGATGCGCATGGGCATTGGCACCATTGCGAAGTATGCCAAGATGCTGGGGCTAGGGGAGAAGACCGGGATTGATCTGCCAGCGGAGGAACCCGGGTTGATGCCATCGGAAGAATGGGTGGAGCGCGTGTACCACCACAAATGGTATCCGGGCTCGACCATATCGGTGGCGATTGGGCAAGGCTCGGTGATGGTCACGCCGCTGCAAGTGGCCTACGTGATCGGGGGCATAGCGTCGAGCGGTGACTTCAAGCAACCGCATCTGCTGAAGGATGCGGCGAACGTCGGAGAGAAGCACGTAGAGCTCGCGGAGCACACCGTGGAGGAAGTCACACAAGGCATGTATGGAGTGGTGAACGAACCCGGCGGAACAGGAGCAGCGATAAAATTACAGGGGATCGAATTTTGCGGGAAGTCCGGTACGGCGCAGATGATGAGTTACAACGCCGCGAGCCGCCTCGGATTGGGAAAAGGCAAGAATGATGGGTGGTTCGTAGGTTATGCGCCGCGGCGGAATCCGGAGATTGTGGTCGCGGCGGTTGTTCAAGACACGGCGGAGCACGGAGGCACGGCTGCGGGACCCGTGGTCCGCGATATCGTGAAGGCGTATTACGACAAGAAGAACAAGAAGACGCCGGGACAAGAGACGGCGGAGAATCAGGCGCCGCAGCGCATCCTGAAGAAGACGACTGTTCGAGCGGAAGCTCCGATGGTCCGGGTGAAGCCGCAAGAGACTGCGGCGGTAGTGCCCGCGACGGAGAACGCGAATTCGGGCACAGAGTGACGGAAGGTCTTTAGTTTTGAATTTTAAATCCGGGTTCGCGGCAAAAGAGCACAGGCCTATGCTACGTGATGGAGTGAAATGAGGGACGCACCGGGAGCACGGGATTACGACTGGTGGCTGCTGGCCATAGTGGCGGCGATCTGCGCAATTGGAGTCGTGGAGATTTACTCGGCGACGCACGGCAGCGCGCTGACGGGCATGCACGTGAAGCAGATGCGCTGGCTGGTAATTGGCTTTGTGTTGATGTTCGTGTTATCGCGTTTTGATTACCACGTAATCATGGACCAGGCGCCGTGGTTGTACATAGTGGGCTTGGCGGCGCTGGTGCTGGTGTTGCTGGTGGGGCACCGGCGATTTGGGGCGCAGCGGTGGATCCCGCTGATGGGCGAATTCTTTCAGGTGTCAGAATTGGTCAAATTGATTATAATCATAGTGTTGGCGCGCTTCTTCGCGGAAGTGCGCACGGATGAGTTGTCCCTGCAGGATTTGATAAAAGCAGGGCTTCTGGTAGGCTTACCACTGGTATTGATTCTGAAGCAGCCGGACCTGGGAACAGCATTGGTGCTGCTGCCCATGCTAATTGTGGGGGCATTTCTCGCGGGGCTGCAGTGGAAACATGCGGTGGTCATTATATTAATCGGGATCCTGATGCTGCCCGTCGGGTGGCATTTCATGAAGCCGTATCAGAAGGAAAGGGTCACGTCGTTTTTGCATCCTGAGGAAGACGCGAAGGGCTCCGGCTATCAAGTGTTGCAATCGAAGATAGCGGTGGGCTCGGGCGGTTTCTGGGGGAAGGGTTTCGGCAACGGCAGCCAGAATCAACTTGGGTACATTCCGGTGCGCTATTCCGACTTTATTATGTCGGCGTGGGCGGAAGAACAGGGATTCAAAGGCGTGCTGGTTGCTTTGGGGCTGTACATGGCGTTGTTGTTGCGGTTAGTGCAGAACGCCCAGCGCGCGAAGGACCGCGCGGGAATGTTTCTAGTCATGGGCGTAACAGCGGCGCTAGGGTTCCATGTGTTGGTGAATGTGGCCATGGTCATCGGGGCGATGCCGGTAACGGGGATACCATTGCCGCTGATGAGCTACGGAGGATCGGCCACGTTGTTTGTATTTCTGGCGATAGGCCTGGTGATGAACGTCCGGCTGCGCCGGTTTGTCAACTAAGCCATTGTCAAAGCGCCGGGCGCAGGACCTCAGTTCAGGGAGGTTGATTGCGCCGGCCAGCGGTGCCGCTGAAAGGCGGGACTGCCAGGTCAGAAGGAATTTTAGAGTGAGGATAGCAACGTCCGCCGTTACCTCGGGAATATCCGGGCAACGGCCAAGCCTCGAAAGCAAGAGGTTAGAGCAATACCCAGGCCGCCCAGCGGCCGCTCCCTCCGGCTTCGAAGGCCATGCCGCAAATCTGGAAGTGTGGCCAGCGTGTCCCGAAAGAAAGCGGGACGGCGCCTTGCCCCGTACCTCCTGGAGAGAGGTCAGCGCGGCGGTGCATCCCAAGGAGTTTTCATGTCGAAAGAATTGGTTATATCGGCGACCTCCCACGAGAGGCGAGTCGCCATTTTGGAAGAAGGACAGCTAGTCGAGATTTACATTGAGCGCGAAAAAGAGTTTGCGCTAGTCGGCAGCATCTACAAAGGAAAAGTCACGCGAGTCCTGCCGGGCATGCAATCCGCGTTCGTGGATATCGGCCTGGATGGGGACGCCTTCCTGTACGTCAGCGACGTTTTCGAAAACCTCGAAGACTACGAACATGGGCACGGGCATGGAGAGATTCCTGCCACCGGCCCTGGCACACGCGTGAGCACGACCATCGAGTTGCTGCCAGGAGAGACCTTGGCTGCAGCGGGAACGCGAGAGGAAACCGCGCCGGCAGAGGAAACTGCGCCGGTCGAGCACGCTCACATCGGCGAGCCCTCCACTGTGGAAGAGCCCGCGCCGGAGTACAGCGGCGAAGGACACGAGGAAAGCGCGCACGTGGAAGGGGCAGAGGAGCGCGAATTTCCGGAGGCGGAGGAGCGCCAGCCGGAATCTAATGATTCGGCGCCGCAGAATTTTGCTCCCAGTTACAATCCGACGCGGAATTATCCGCCGCGCCACGGAAGCGACCGGGGCGAGCGGGGCGACCGGGGAGGAGACCGCGGCGGAGATCGCGGGCGCGGAGGACGGCGCGGACGCTGGGGACGGCGCCGCGGAGGCGGAGGCGACCGGCGGCATCACGGACCGGGCGGACGGAACCTGCCACCGTCAAAGTACGCATCGCCACAGGGCGATCGGGAATCGCGCGGCTACGATAATCGCCGACAAGGCGACCGAGACAGGGGACCTTCGGGACCCAGCGAGCGGCACGAAGACGATATCGTGCTGCCGGGCGAGTCACTGGCGAAGTATCGCGGACGGCCGCAGCAGGCGCCCGTCGAGCCGCTAGGCGATCATGGGCCCGAAGAGCGGCAACCGAATTTCGAGCAGCCCGCGGCGCGTCCGACAATCGGAATGCCGCCGTCGGGCGGAGGACCGCGGCGGTTTAGCGGAAGCTTGCCGCATTGGGTGCTCGCGGACAACGAAGCGGAAGCAGAAGCCACGGAACATGGTGCTGAAGAGCACGCAGCCGAGGAAGTGGAATCCGTTTCCGCACCGGCCGAAGAAACCCATGAGGAAATCCATGTAGGGCCCCACGGAACAGCGAACCTGAGCGAGGAAGAGCTGAACGCACTTTCTTCGCGACTGGTGGAAGCCAAGCACGAGGAAACTCACGCACGGGCGGACGCGGATACGCTGGTGGGCGGCGCGGAGTTTGACGAAGAAGAAAGCGAAGAGCCTCCGGAAGAACACCACGACGAACTTCACGAGGCCGAAGGGCACGAAGCTGTTGAAAGCGAGCCTGAGCTGGCGGAGGAAGAAGCCGAAGAGGAAGAGCACGAAGAAACGGGCGGCGGGTTGAGCGAGGCAGAACGCGCGGAACTAGCGCATGAAGAAGCGCTGGAGCACGTGGAAGCTGCCGCAGAAATGTCTTCGGAACCCCGGGTGAGTGAGCCGATGGTAGAGGAAGACGTAATTCTCTTACCGGGCGAAACGCGCGGTCCGCACGATCCCAATGCTCCGCGCGAGGAATTCGTGAGGCGCGATTCGGCGCGCATCGGCAGCGACCCGCGTTCGCGGTTCCAGCGGCCACACCGCGGGGGACGCGACCGCGGCGGACGGCACGATCGGCGTGATCGGGGCGACCGGGGACGGGGAAGATTCGATCGGCGCGGAGGCGGCGGGCACGGCCACGCGCACCATCGTGGGCACCATGGCGCACACATTCCGCAGCGGCGTCCACAGCTCATTTCAGAAATGCTGAAGCCGGGGCAGGACGTGGTGGTGCAGATCGCAAAAGAGCCGCTGGGAAAGAAGGGCGCGCGCATCACCAGCCACGTGGCGTTGCCGGGACGTTTCCTGGTGTATATGCCGACCATCGATCACATCGGCGTTTCGCGGAAGATTGCCAGCGCGGAAAACCGTTCGCGGCTGCGCCGGCTGGTTGGCGAAGCGCGCGGGAGTTATCCCGGCGGGTTCATCGTGCGCACAGCGGCAGGCGGCGCGACGGACGATGAAATTCGCACAGACATCGAGTTCCTAGGGAAAACCTGGAACGAGATCAAGCAGAAGAATGACGACCGCAAGGCTCCGGCGCTGTTGCACCGCGATTTGAACCTGGTGGAGCGAGTGCTGCGGGATTACGTCAGCGACGACTTCACCGGCATCTGGATCGACAGCGAAGAGGAATACGGCAAAGTGGTGGAATTTGTTAGCCGGTTCCAGCCGAAGCTGGTCAGCAAGGTCAAGCTGTACACCAAAGAGCAGCCGATTTTTGAAGAGTTCGGGATCCAGCACGAACTCGATAAGGCGCTGCGCGCAAAAGTGTGGCTGAAGTCGGGCGGGTACATCGTCATCAACCATACGGAAGCGCTGGTAGCGATTGACGTGAATACCGGCAAGTTCGTGGGCAAAGGCTCGACGCGGCTGGAAGACACGATCGTCAAGACGAACCTCGAGGCCGTGAAGGAAATTGTGCGGCAGATCCGGCTGCGCGATTTGGGCGGCATCATCGTCGTGGACTTCATCGACATGGAAGAGCGGCGGAATCGCGAGAAAGTTCTAGCGGCTTTGCAACTGGCGCTGGAGCAAGATAAGGCGCCTTCGAAAGCGCTGTCGTTCAACGAATTCGGGTTGGTGTGCATCACGCGCAAGCGCACGAAACAGGCGCTGGAACGCGTGCTGTGCCAGCCATGTCCGTATTGCACGGGGTCGGGGATGGTGAAGTCGATACCGACACTGTGCTACGAGATTCAGGCGGAAGCGCGGAAGATGGCCATGGCCGAGCACGAAGGGCCGAATCTGACGTTGCGCGTGCATCCGGAAATTGCCAAGGCGCTGAAGACGCGCGAGTCGATTTTGATCGACGAACTTGAGCAGAACGCGCACAAGCACATCATCATTCAGTCGGACGCGACACTGCATTGGGAGCAGTATGATATTTACTGAGAGTCGGTAGTGTTGCGAGCCGGTAATCAGTAATCGGTAATCAGTAATCAGCAAGAGAAAGACGCCCGGGCTAAGCGCTCGGGCGTTTTTGTCTGCAGTTAGTGTTCCCGGACCGTGACGAGGGGGTTAATCAGCGGCCGCTGCCTTAACGACAGGCCCCCGAGTGATTGCGGTCACTTCGTCCATGACGTCAAACCGCTTTACGCTGATTTCGCGAAAAGCAGGATGGCCTTGCAGTTGCGCGACAATTGGTCCAGACAAATAATCCTGGACCGCTCGCTCCGAACTGAACAGATAAATGCCACCCGCTTCCTTCTCTTGCTCATTTAGCAGCCAGACTTTCCACTGCAGCCCCGGGACCTCCGCGAATGTCTGCGCCAGGGATCGGCAAAGGTCGTGATACTCGCCAGTCGACACGTTTAGTTTTAAGTTAACTTGTAAAATTGGCATTCGGTAATCTCCTTCGGTGGGATTCTCAAGGGGGCCTCTAGTGCCGGGCAGTATACGCTATGAATAAATCCGGTCAAGTATTTCCAGCCGGGAACCTGCTCAGAGATCCTCCTGTTTAGCCGGCGACCAAGTATCAGGTCCTTCGCTTACGTGGCCACAACTCTTCCGCCACTCCCGTGTTTAACAAGGTGAAAGAAAGAAGGAGCAAGCAGAAGAGAGGTACAGAATATGCGCTACCTAAAATATGCAGCTTTGTCAGCAGCTTTGTTTGGAGTTTTGCTTTTGACGGCGGGAAACGCCAGCGCGCAGGTTGCCGTGGGCGTTCGCGTCGGACCTGTGGGAGTGGCGGTTGGACCTGAACCGGTTTGCGCTTACGGCTACTACCCGTATTATCCGTACGGTTGCGCGCCAGTGGGCTATTGGGGCCCGAACTACTTCGTGGGCGGGATCTTCGTTGGCGCTGGCCCATGGTTCCGCGGTTGGGGCCATCCGTATGGCTGGTACGTGCGTCCGGGATATGCGTATCGCCCGGGTTGGGGTTACAGGCCGGGTTACGCCTCCCGCCCAAGCTACGCGTATCACTCCGGCGTGTATCGCGCCCCGGCTCATGTGTACGCACGTGGCTGGCGCAGGTAAGAACGTAATCAGGAATCGGTAATCAGTAATCAGGGAGAGGAAACGCCCGGGCTAGCGGCTCGGGCGTTTTTGTTTGGCGACCGACCAGAGCGCCGTAGGTGCTGACGAACTCAACCCAGGGCGTAAGCATCGGAAAGCTGGGTTCCCAGCCCTTACGGGCTGGGCTAAGCTATGGCGCACCTCCGGTGCTCTGTATCCAGTCGGCGCAGGGCAAGCGCACATCGCTGGGGTGCTTCGTATCCAACTGGTGCAGGGCCAGCGCTGCCGGAAGAGGTTAGGAGCGATTGGATGGGAGAAGCAAATCTTGGCGGAGCTCCTGCTGATTACTGGTTACCTTTTGTCGGCGGTACAGCGTTGACTAAAGGTGGGCTTTTTCGAGCGACAGAGCCAGCTCCAGGGCACGGGGAGCGATTTGGTCCAAGGGCAAAACAAAGTCGACAGCTCCCTTGATGATGGCTTCCTGGGGCATGCCGAAGACGACGCAGGTGGCTTTGTCCTGTGCGATGGTTACGGCACCAGCTTGCTTCATTTCCCACAGGCCTTGCGCGCCGTCGTTGCCCATGCCGGTCATGATCACGCCGACGGCATTCGCTCCAGCGGAATTTGCGACTGAACGAAAAAGCGCATCGACACTGGGACGATGCCGCGAGATTAGCGGGCCTTCGACGACTTTCACGGCAAGTCCTGTGCCGCTTCGCTCTATCAAGGTGTGGAGATTCCCGGGAGCGATGAGCGCCTGGCCGCTTTGCAAGCGCTCGCCATCACGGGCTTCGGCGATTCGGATCGTACATTCGCGGTCGAGGCGCTCCGCGAAGGCGCGCGTAAAAACCTCGGGCATGTGCTGCACGATGACGATGGGCGGACAATCCACCGGCATAACCGATAAGAAGTCCCGCAGCGCTTCGGTGCCCCCGGTGGACGCACCAACGGCAATGATCTTCTGAAACGGCCCCGCCTTGTGAGACTTGCGAACGACGGGAAGAATCGCATCCGCGTTGATGCGAGGGGTGACACGCGCGCTGACGCGAGGGCGAAGCTTGGCTTGCGCGGCGTTCCACACGGTATCCAGAAGCATGACTGCAGAATCCTGCAAGAAGTCGCGCACACCGAGTTTGGGCTTGGCGATAATGGCCACAGCGCCCTCTTCCAGGGCCCGCAACGCCTGCTCGGCACCGCGCGTCGCGAGTGCGGAACACACCACCACGGGAATGGGACATTCCCGCATGATGGTCTTCAGGAAGGTCAAGCCGTCCATGCGCGGCATTTCAAGGTCGGTGATGACCACATGGGGCCGCTCTTGACCGATTTTGCGCAGAGCAATCAGGGCGTCCGCAGCAATGCTCACCGTGAATCTCGGATCTCTGCCCAGGATGGCGAGCATAGCTTGGCGAACCATGGCGGAATCGTCTACGACGAGGACGCGGCGTTTTTCGGAGTGCGGGGAACGGTCTTGGGTATCCATCTTGTCTTCCACCGGAACAGAGAAAATTGAGCTTTACGCACCTTCCCGAGAATGACTGCGCTCATTCCTTTGCAGATACACGGTGGGCGCAACGCTCCGCAATCCCTGGGTAATGCTGTGCAGGTTTTCAGCGTGGCCAATAAAAAGCAGGCCGTGCTGGGAGAGATGGCGAGTCAGCTTGTCCACCACTTTGGTTTTGGAAACGGCGTCGAAATAGATGAGCACGTTGCGGCAGAAAATCACGTCGAAAGTTTCGTTGACCGGGTAGACATCGTCGCTGAGGTTCAGCCGGCGGAATTCCACCATCTGGCGGATTTCGCGGACGACCTTCATTTTCCCTTGGTGGGCGTCATAGCCTTTGAGCATGAATCTCTGCAACAAGTCGCGGGGAATGTCGGAAGCTCCGGCGATACGGTAGATGCCTTCGCGCGCGACGGCCAACACGCGCGTGGAAATGTCGGTGGCCAGCACGCGGACGTCCCATCCATCGCACGCCGGAAAATTCTCCGCCAGGATCATGGCCAGGGAATAGGGTTCTTCTCCGGAGGAGCAACCCGCGCTCCAGACACGGATTCTGCGGAAACGCAACTCCTGACTGGCCAGCTTGCGCCACAGCGGGAAGATGGTTCCGGTCAAATATTCAAAGTGGCGCGGCTCGCGGAAGAAGCGGGTTTCGTTGGTGGTGATGGCGTCGATCATCAGCACGCGTTCTTCGTGCTGATCCGGTTCAGCAACGAGCTGGTAATATTCGCGCAAAGAGGAGAGAGCCAGGGCGCGAAGCCTGCGGGCCAGGCGGCCGCAGAGTAGCGCGGTTTTGGATTCGGAAAGCCAGATGCCGGTTTCGCGATAGATTAATTGCTGAAACTTGGCGAAGAGCGCGGCGCTAACGGTGACTTCCGGAAGGTGCCAGCGCGAAGCTGCATCGTCAGGGAGCTGCGAGTCCGAAGGCGCTGCTGGGAGCGCACCAAGGTCCAGGCCGGGCACCGCGCCTAGACCCCTTTCTCACTTTCTGGAGTCCGGTCGTCAGATGGTCGATTGCCGTCACCATCCGAAGCGGTTGCCTGGGCATCGCTAACCGCCAGAAATTCTTCGGCGGACAGCACTTTGTCAATGTCGAGAATCTGACAGAATTTCTTGCCAATGGCTCCCAAACCCAGAAGGTACTCGATTTTCACGCGAGTCCCGAACGGCGGAGGCGCTTCAATTTCATTGGGGGCAAATTCGATGACCCGGCTTACGGAGTCGGCCAGGACGCCGAGGGTCAGTTTGTCGCCGTCGGAATTCACTTCGGTGATGACGATGCAGGAGAACCGGGAAATGGTGCTGGGCGGCAATCCGAACTTCACGCCCAGATCGACGACAGGAATGACGCTGCCACGCACGTTGACCACGCCGCGAATCCAGACCGGAGTGTTGGGCACCGTGGTGAGGGTGTCATACTCGATGACTTCGCGCACCTTGAGGATGCTGGCGGCGTACTCCTCGCCGGCGATGAAAAAGGTCAGGAACTGTCCAGCGGACTCTTCTTGCTTTGCTTCCACGACTGCTTTCATGGCTCACTCTCCGACATAGCGCTCTCAGCGGCGGCGCATCCCGTGCGCCTCGGCTTACGCAGGTGGTCTTGATTTCCCGGTGTGTAATCGGAGTTCATTAGAATCGCGAAAAGCCGCTTTCTTCCTTGCTGGAAAGCACCGCGGCGGCAACGAGTTCCCTGTCCTCAGCGTTCTTACCGCGAGTTGGGAAATGGCGTTGCTGCTGCCCTTTGGCCTTTGGATCATCGGCAATGTCCGCGCCACGGACCCGGAAGAAGGTCATTAACTGCTGCAACTGTTCGGATTGCGCGGCGAGTTCCTCGGAGGTGCTGGATAGCTCCTCGGCGGAGGAGGCGTTGCGCTGGGTAACGGTGTCCACCTGGCTCATGGCCTTGTTGATCTGGGCCACGCCGGAGGATTGCTCCTTCGACGCCGCGGCAACATCTTGCATGAGTTCGGCGGTTTTTTTGATCGCTGGCACGAGTTCCTTGAGGATTGCACCGGAACGTTCGGCTACGCTCACACTCTTGGTAGCCAAGCCGCTGATTTCCTGCGCCGCGGATTGGCTGCGTTCCGCGAGTTTGCGAACTTCGGTGGCGACGACCGCAAAGCCTCTTCCCTGATCACCGGCGCGAGCCGCCTCGATAGCCGCGTTCAGTGCGAGAAGATTGGTCTGATAAGCGATTTCCTCGATGACGGAAATTTTGGTGGCGATTTGTTTCATGGCCTCGACGGTGTCTTCAACGGCCTTGCCGCTTTCTTCGGCGGTGCGGGCTCCGCTGGCGGCCATTTGTTCCATCTGGCGGCTGTAATCGGCGTTTTGCGTAATGGAAGCGTTCATCTCTTCCAGGCTGGAGCTGGTCTCCTCGACGGAAGCAGCCTGCTCGCTGGTGCCCTGAGACAGGCTCTGCGCGGAGGAGGAAAGCTGCGAGGCCGCGGAGGCGACCGCGGTCGAACCTTCCCGGACGTCACTGATGATGCGGGTAAGCTTGGAGCTCATCTCCAGCATGGCTTGCTGGAGTTTCCCGGTCTCGGAACTGTTGGTCACGCGAATTTCCTTGGTGAGATCGCCATTGGCGATGCGCTCGGCATGGCGGACCACTTCCTTGATCGGGATGGTAATGCTCGTGGTCACCGTAACGGCGGCGGCAGTGGCCAGAAGCAAAGTCACGATCAGCACGAGCAAGGCGATTCGCCGGCCGAACGCATAGGCTCTGGCGCTTTCCTTGACGGCTTGCTCTGCCGCATTGGACTGCAGATCAATGAATTTGTTCCAAGAGGCGCGGTAAACGGCGAGAGCAGGGATGACCTGTTCGGAGAGGATCTGGAAGGCCTGCTGACGCTTGTTGTCCTTTAAGGACTTCTTGAAATCGTCGCGTGCGGCGATGTACGCCTGGCGGTTGGCCATGACGGTGGCGAACAGATCGCGCTCTTCCTGATTGCTCAACCGCGACTCAATCTCCTTGGTGTTCTTGCTGATTTCCTTGCTGATCTGATCGTTCTCCTCCATGAGCTTCTTCTCTTGCTGGTCGTTCGTGTTTTCGAACAACTGCAAGGTGATGCGAGCATTGTCCACGGAGTGCTCGATGGTCTGGTGCGTCAGGTCGACAGTGCTATAGCGCTGTTGCAGCACCGCGACGGTGTTGGCGTTCAGAGCGCCCAACCACTTCAGCCCCAGCCCGCCAAAGGCGACCAAGCACAACAGCAAGGACCCGAACAAGAGTCCGAGCCGCGTGCCGATTTTCCAATTCTTCCAATTCATCATGACTTTTCTGCCTCTCTCGTCATCCGCCAGCCAGATTCGCCTGCCCGGCAGACGGTGTGAATTCCGAAAGCAATCCCGGAACATCGATGATCAGCCCGACACGCCCGTCGTCCAGGATGGTCGAACCCGCGATGCCCGAAACTTTTTGCAGTGCCTTGCCCAGCGGCTTGATTACAGCTTGCCGGCCGCCGAGTACGCTATCCACGGCGATTCCGGCATCCAATTCGCCGACTTTCACCACCACGACGTGTTCCCGCGCCGGATTTTCCCCATACATGCGGAAAGCATCGCGCAAACGGACATAGGGCAGGGCCGCCCCACGCAAATTCAGGATGCCGTTGCCGTGGGAGTCTCGTTGTTCGTCGGAGTTGGTGAGTTCCGCACATTCCGTGACATAGTCCGAGGGAATAATGAATTTGTCCTGGCCCACGCTAACGGCTAGGCCGTCGATGATCGCCAGCGTCAACGGCAAGCGAATGGTGAAGACTGTACCGACGCCTTCTTCGCTCGAGACGTCCACGCTTCCGCGCAGCGCTTGGATATTGCGCTTTACCACATCGAGGCCGACGCCGCGGCCGGAGAGATCCGTCACCGTTTGCGCAGTGGAGAAGCCCGCCTCGAAAATCAGTTCATGGAGTTCCTGATTTACAAGCTGCTCGTTTTCGGCGAGCAACCCCATCTGTCTGGCCTTCTCCTGGATTTTTGCGCGGTTGAATCCCGCGCCGTCGTCCGACAGGCGAATGATGATTCGCCCGCTGCTGTGGAAGGCGGAGAGTTTGAGCAATCCGCAGCGGTCCTTCCCGCGGCTCTCGCGAACTTCGGGTTTTTCGATGCCGTGATCGAGTGCGTTCCGGACCATGTGGAGCAGAGGATCCCGGAGGTGTTCGAGAACCGTGGTATCGAGTTCCACGTCGCCGCCGGTGGTTTCCAAACGGGCGACCTTGCCGTGAGAGGCAGAAATGTCGCGCACCGAGCGCCGCAGCTGGCGGAAGATCGGGTCGATGGGCACCATACGGATGCTCATGACTTCGCGCTGCAAATCCATGTACAGGCGCTCGACTTCGTGGTGGACTTCGAGGAGCTCGCCGCGTTCTTCGACGCCTAATTGTTCCAGCATGTTGCGCAAGCGCCCTTTCGCGACGACAATTTCGCCGGTGAGATTCAACATCTGGTCGAGCTTGCCGATGTCGGCTCGAAGCGTGCGTCCGGCACCGGGAGTTTCGTTCTTCTGCGGCTCGTTTGGTGAGTCACTTTGTGCCGCTAGCGGTTTGCCGGAAGCCTGCACTGGGCCGCGTTTTACTTCTTCCGCAACGCGCTTTCGCAGATCCTTCTGGGAAGGGCTGAGTCCCGTTTTCCCGGCGATAGCCTCGGGAACGAGGATTCGAAATTCGTCCACGACGCGCAGCAAGAGGGAGATTACGTTGCTGGCGGGCAGCACGCGCTTTTCGCGGTACACATCCAGCAAGTCTTCCACGAGGTGGGCGAAATCGGCGAGATCCGCGAGTTCCAGCGCCGAGGCATTTCCTTTGATGGTGTGGGCGACGCGGAAAACGTCGTTCAGCAAATCCGCGTTCGCAGATCCCGAATCCATCTGCAGCAGCGCCTGCTCCATGACGTCGAGGCACTCTTCGGCTTCTCCGAGGAAGGAGGCCAGGGCCGCTTCGCGATCAAAGTCCATTTGGTCCATGTGCTCGGTCATAGGCGTCGCCGTCAGACTCTCTCGAAAACCCTTATAGATGTTGTGCCGTCACTAGTGTGAAAGGTCAGGCGGCGCCCGCGTTTTCCGGACACGTCCGTGAGCAGCAAAGGAATGCGCGATTTTTGCAGAAATTCCTCGGCGAGCTTCACGTTTTGCGAGCCAAGCGAGTTTTCCGGATCGGCGGAGAATTGGCTGGCACCGCCGAAGATCTTGCCTTGGAGATCCTTGAGTTCGCAGCCGAGGGCCAGCAACTTGTTCAGCAGGGCCTCATTAGCGAAGTTTCCATAACGGTAAGGATTCGCGGAATTCTCCTCGCCCTCGGGGAGCAGGTAGTGATTCATGCCGCCGATCTTCTTACGTTTGTCCCAGAGGCAGACCGCAGCGCAGGAACCAAGAATCGTCGAGATGGTTAAGTTTTCCCGCGAGGCGAACACTTGCCCAGGATAGAGAAAATGGTTCTTGGGTCCGGCAGCCGAGGAGCACTCTTTTTCAAAATTGCTCATGTACTCCGGAGGGAGGGCTGCAGGGTCGAAAGATGGCTTTGACTTACTCATCGATTTTTTCCCCGTCTGGCTGGACTGCCGGCTGCGGCCCCGAATAGAGGCTTGCCGGCTTCGCGCGAAAGAACGGCAAGGAGTCCACGATCCAAGGCATCGATTCTTGTTTTCTGAGGCAGCAGCCGGAGCAGGACAAGTACGCCGGCTGTTTTCCGATTGAAGCGTATGGGCACGAAGGCGCTGGCCTTTCCGTGGCGCCCGATGCCGTTCGCGCCACGAAAGCCATCGTCAATGTGAGCGTGGCCCGCAAGCACACCGGAGAGAGCAGTATCATTGAGATACTCCGGCAAACAGAGCGCGGCGGGCTCAATCCCGAACGACCAGATCAGCGAGAGGCGCGCGGGTTTCCGGTGGACCTGGAAGAGAGCCATCTCTTCGCATCCCAGGAGATTGGAGACAATCTCGCGAATCACTTCGCAGGCGTGCTGCTGGTCCTTGCATTCGCGAAGCCGCGTGCGCGCGGCGTCTGGGCGCAGGTCTCCCAGTTCGTGGATTGCGGTCGCGTCTTCTCTGTGAGCGAGATAGCTGTCCATGGGTCCCCGATCTAAAACCTGGTATTCGGCAACGCGCTCCATGCCACGCCTATTCACTGAGATAGCTGTGCAGCAGTTTCAATAGATCGGGCCCGTTGATCGGCTTGGTTACGTAATCGTTGCAGCCGCTCTGAAAACCTGCTTCCATGTAGGATTCTTCGCCGCGCGTGGTCACCAGGATGACCGGAATCTCGCGCGTTTTTTCGTTCTCGCGAAGCCGCTTGCAGGCTTCGAAGCCATTCATCTGCGGCATAACCACGTCCATCAGGACGAGGTCCGGACTTTCGGACTGCGCTTTCTCCACGGCTTCCAGACCATTGGTCGCGGTGATGCACTGGTAGCTGGTGCGCTTCTCCAGCATCATGCGCTCCATCAATAAAGTGGTTCGAGAATCGTCCACGAGCAGAATTTTCTTCACGGGCTTTCCCTTTCGCCTCGAAACCTGGGCTCAGCAGCGAGTAGTGCAATCGCCCTGCCAATGGGGCGTTCGGATGGGCATCCGCAAAGATAGAAGTTTCAAGAACTTACAAGGGCGTCCCGGTCATCGACGGGAATTGCCCAACAGTCCCATCCAAATCTTGGACTGCAGTCTAGAAAGTAGACACGCTCTAGCGGGGCTTAGGATCCGCGGTTATGGTCTTTGCGCAAGGTCTTGATGCGCTGATACAGGGTGCTCTTGGGAATGCCGAGCCGCGCGGCAGCGGAGGCCACTTGTCCGAGTTCCTCTTCTAAAACCCGATTGATGTGAAGGCGCTCGAGTTCGGCAAGCGTGAGCCGCGAATTGTAGAGTTTGTCCGGGGATGGCGCATGTTCCTCGAAGCGCAAATCCTCCGGACCCAGGGTCTGCCTCTCCGAGTACAGCACCGCCCGCTCCAGAACGTTTCGCAGTTCGCGAATATTTCCGGGCCAGGAATGCGCCCGCAGCTTGTCAATTACATCCGCGGAGAGCTCCTTCTGCGGCCGGTCCAACTCGGCGGAAATCCTGCCCAAAATGTCCTGAGCGAGTAAGGGAATGTCCGCGATGCGCTCGCGCAGGGGCGGCAGAATGATTTGCAAAGTGCTGACTCGAAAATAAAGGTCGCCACGGAATCTCTGCTCAGCGATGGCTCTGACGAGGTCCTGATGGGTTGCGGCAATCAGGCGTACGTCTACGAAGCGGTCGCGAACGTCCCCGAGATGGCGAAAACGCTTCTCCTCCACCACTTTCAGCAGCTTTGGCTGCACGGTTTGGTCGATGTCCCCGATTTCATCGAGAAACAAAGTGCCGCGATGCGCCACTTCCAGCAAGCCGGGCTTGGAGTTTACAGCACCGGTGTAGGCGCCTTTTTCGTACCCGAACAGCTCGCTTTCCAGGAATTCGCGAGACAGCCCGGCGCAATTCAAATCCACGAAGGCTTCCTCGCAGCGGTCGCCATTTTCGTGCAGCCAGGTGGCCAGGACGCCCTTTCCCGTGCCGGTTTCGCCGCGAAGCAACACGGGACTGTTGGAATGAGCGACGCGGATGGCCTCGAGAGCGAGGTTGCGGATGGCGTCGCTTTCGCCAAGGAAAGGATCTATGGAAACGCGTTTGCGACCGCTCCGGGAAGCAATTTGCTTTTGCTGGTTTCGCTTGTGTTCGAGGGTCTTCTGTACAGCTACCGCGAGGGCCGGGAGTTCCAGGGGTTTAGACAGGCATTGCTCGACGCCGCCTTTGATCAGCGCCGCCCCAAGCTCCATCGAACCGTGACCGGTCACCACGATAATAGGTATGGAGGGTTCGAGTTCCCGCAAACGCGGCAGCAACCCCAAGGCGTCCCCATCCGGCAATTGAAAATCGAGAACGGCGATGTCCGGCTGCGCCGACTGGAAGGTCTGATAAGCTACCGCGCAGGAATCGGCCTCGTCCACCAGGAATTCGGAAGCCCGGAAGAAATTCGCGACCATATGGCGAAGACTCTCATCATCTTCCACCAAAAGGATTCTCTTGATAGACACGGTTAGGTGGCCCTTGTTGTCTTTACTTTTCAAATTTACCCGCGCTTGATTTGGCTCGCCAGTGTTAATCCCGCAAGTGTTTCCACGGGTTCCGCTGTCTGAAAGGACAGGTGCGGAAAGGGCATGCTGTCCTGAAGTACAGGAGGGACGCGCGAGGAAAAGGGTCTTTGTTTCTGAATTCTAGAAACACTGTCCGGAGGACAGATTATGGGCTAGGGTGAAGGCGCAAGCTCGCTTTCGTCCAGAAGGCTAAGTGCGTCAATCTTGGGTATTTGAGCGGGATTTAGTCACGTGCTAGTTGTTGGTCCGAGGATTGCAATTCTCTGATGCGATAAGTTTGTTGTAGACCGGCTCCCGAGCTGTATTGCGGGGAGCTTTGGTTCGGCCAAGCAAAATGAGGATCGAGGGCAAAAATCTCATGGCGGAGATTTGCAATGAAACAGCAAGCCGTTACCGCGGTTGATGGTTCGAAGCACGAAACTACCGAGAAACTCGATCTGACAGCGTTGCGACGCCCGGCAGCGGTGAACAGCGCGGCTCAACCCGTAACTGTCGCTCCCCAGAAGAGCCTGGGCCAGCGCATCAAGGGCCTGTTCTCGAATCTGACGAAAGCGCTGGAAGGCGATCAGGAATACCACAAATACCTGGGCGGCTGAGGTAGATCTCAACAGTCTGAGGAAAGCACACGGGCGGCAAGTGCTTGGCCCCAAGGACAGGTTCAACCAAAACAAGGAAAAACCAGGGAAATTCGACAACTCGCAAAGGATTTTACTTGTGAGTTTTTGAGCGTACGCGGCATGATGGATTAACACGTTCTGTTGCATCCAACATGGGGGCCATGGGGCCGTGTACGATCCGCATCCAGACTCGCGGGACCGGCGTGTTTTCCTGTTCCTGGCGCTCGCGTTGCTGCTAATTCATGCCGCGTTACTGCTGGCCGCTCCCTCGTTTTCGGGCATTTCCCTGCTATCCAACTTACTCGAACTCTGCAGCGCGATGCTGGCGGCGTTCGCCTGTTTCCGTGCTTCACGACGCACGGAGCATTTTGCGAAGCATTTCTGGCTGCTGTTCGCGGCGTGCTGTGCCATCTGGAGCGTAGCGCAAGTCATCTGCACGTATTACGACAGCATCTTGCACGCTAGCCTGCAACAACCCTGGCCGAGCGACGTCATATTCTTTTTGGCCATGGCCCCTCTGGCCATGACTTTGTTCATCGACAAGGAGAAAGGCTTCGACTGGGAACAGTGGCCGCGCATCTTCGACCTGTTGCAGGTGGTGGTGCTGACGCTGGCGGCATACTCGTTCACTTTCGACACACCCACGGCTTGGAAGCAAGGCTGGGTCGGCACGCGGGCGGTGATGTCCTGGGTTCCAGACAGTGCCGAGGACTTGATCCTGCTGGCAGCGTTCGCGTTGGTCGCGGCGTGGGGTAGGAACAAAGTGGCGCGAGTTCTTTTCAGCCGCGTGGCCATCTTCCTGTTCGTTTACGTGTGTGGGGAGATTCCCTACCTTTATTTGCAGGCGAACAAACAGGTTCAAACGGGTACGGTATGGGACCTTGGGTGGTCTGCTCCTTTTCTCGTAGCTACGGTGCTGGCTGTTACCAGCCAGCGAGTTCCGCAGACTGCGCCGACGCAAGAGCGTTCTGGAGGCGCCAAAGAGCGCTGGCGCCGTTGGGGCCTGATTCATTTTGCATCGCTGCTTTTCCCGTTGATCGTCCTGCTGATGGCCGCGGGAATCGCGGAAAAACAACTGCTTTTGGCCGTGATTCTCGTGATTGTCTCGTTTGCTTGCTCCGCGGGGCGAGTTCTTTTCTCCGAACAGCAGCAACTTCAGGCCGCGAAGGCGCTGGAAGAAAGCAACGCGCTTCTCCAGTCCGTTTTCGAAGGGACAGGGGATGCTGTATTTATCCGAGACCTAAAAGGGCGCTACGTAATCGTAAACGAGGTGTTTGCAGGAATGTTCAAGCTGAACCCCCAACAGGCCATCGGGAAAACTGCCGCAGAGCTTCTGGATGCGGAGGAAGCGCTGAAGGTCTCGGAAGAAGACAGGATAGTGCTGGGCTCCGGAGAGGCCCATACATTTCAGTCCAAGTCCAGCACAGGCGGCCAGAACCGCGTTCTGTTAGTGAGGAAAGCTCCATGGCGCGACGCAAGCGGGAAGATTGTGGGCTTGCTGGGGTCGCTACGCGACATCACCGAATACAGTCAGATGGAAGAGCGCCTGCGGCAATCGCAGAAAATGGAGGCCATTGGAACGTTGGCGGGAGGTGTGGCGCACGACTTCAATAACTTGCTGATGGTCATCAACGGCTACAGCTCGGTTTTGGCCGACTCTCTAACGAACGATCCTAAGCTTCGGAGCTGTGCGGATCAGATACATAAAGCCGGGGAGCGTGCCGCTTCCCTGACGCGGCAACTGCTGGCGTTCAGCAGAAAACAGACCATTCAGCCCAGCGTGTTGAGCCTGAATCAGGTCATCACGGGGATGGAAAAATTGCTGCACCGCCTAATCGGCGAACATATTGTTATCTCCGCGGAGCTTGCGCCGGATCTTGGTACGGTTCTTGCGGATGCGGGACAGATGGAGCAGGTGATTCTAAATCTGGCGGTCAATGCCCGGGACGCCATGCCGGAAGGCGGCCACCTGACCTTCGAGACGCGAAACGTGGAGCTGGAAGACTCCGTTGCTACCGCGAATAATCTGAAGCCGGGGCGGTATGTGGAATTTGTGGTAAGGGACACGGGCGTCGGAATGGATTTGAACACGCAGAGAAGGCTGTTTGAGCCGTTCTTTACCACCAAACCTGCCGGCAAGGGAACCGGCCTGGGCTTGTCCACCATATACGGTATCCTCAAGCAAGCTAACGGACACATTACTTTCGTCAGCGAGCCGGGCTGCGGAACGAGCTTTCACGTTTATCTGCCGCGCACGGATTCGGAACGGCCTGCCGCGTCCAGTACGGTGGAGACGCCGGCCCGCTTGGAAGGGCGCGAGACGGTGCTGCTTGTGGAAGATGATGCTGCGGTCGGCGAGCTGATCCGGGCGGTCCTGAGGGAGCATGGTTACACGGTTCTGACTCCGACCGTGCCACAGGAGGCGGAAGAGCTTTTCGAGGCGCACGGCGGGCGCGTGGATCTTCTTCTTTCCGACGTGGTGATGCCCGAGGTGCGCGGCACGGAACTCGCCAAACGCCTGTCCGCCAAGAACCCGCAGCTCAAAGTGCTGTTTATGTCCGGGTATGTGGATGATCCCGCGGTTCGCCAAGTAATCCTAGGGAGCGAAGTGGGCTTTCTGCAAAAGCCATTTGCGCCAGCGACGTTGGCGCGCAAGGTGAGAGAGGTACTCAGCGGATCGCGGGTTGGCGGAGCGGAAGGTAAGCGGTAACCGGTTACCATAGTCAGCAAAGCGGAACGCGCGTTTCGCACGCCCGCGTTTCGTTGTTCGTCGGGCGTCTGGGTTCGAGAGGACCACGCAACTCCCCATCACTTTGTCAGTCCCGACAAACACACGCAAGGCAGAGCATATGAGCGGCTTTCAGGAGCTGGCTTTTCGCCAGCCGACGCGCCTTGGCGTTCGGGAATAAGATGTAACCACTAAGGCCTTGGAGTAGTAAGTGTAGATAGAGAGTGGCGCATGGAACTGCTGGAGCGATTCGCGACAGGTGACGTGGATGCGTTCGAAGCGTTGTTCCGGCAATACCAGAGCGAAGTATTTGGTTGGATTTTGCGGATGGTGCGGAATCGGGCTACTGCGGAGGAATTGACGCTAGAAACATTCTGGAGGATGTATCGAGCGCGAGCGCGATTCGATGTGACCAGGGGAAGCTGTGGAGGGTGGCTGCGGCGCATCGCTACGAATGTGGCGTTGGACCATTTGCGGCGCGCTCGCCCGGAGGTTGAGTTGGCAGAGGATCCGCCCGCTGCGCCGAAAGCAGACCTGGTGCATCAGTCGGAATTGCGCGGGGCTATTTTGCGCGCGATCCACGGGCTTTCGCCGCGCCTACGAGTGGCGGTGTTGCTGGCGCTGGTCGAGGAGGAGCCATACGAGGACATTGCGGAGGCGCTGGGTATCTCCCTCAATGCGGTGAAGGTGCGCGTGTTTCGAGGGGTGAGGATTTTGCGGAAGGAATTGGAGAGAGCGGGAGTACACGCATGAGCGAACCGGAAATGGATGAGATGAAGAAACTGCTGAAGGAGGCGCTGCCGCCCGTAGGCGAAAGCGAGCTGCGGCGCGATCTGTGGCCGGCGATGCTGCGGCACCTTGACGAGCGCACTGTGCGCGTGCCGTGGTGGGATTGGGTGCTGCTGGCAGGAGTGAGTTTGTTGATGTTGTTTTTCCCGGGAGTGATTCCGGCGCTGCTATATCACCTGTGAGGGTAGGAGGGGTCATGAACAGACATCCGTTGTTGCGCGCGTATCTTGCGGGAATCGCGATTCCGACTGTAGTTCTTCTTGTGGTGATGACGGGGTACACGATTATCCGGTACGTCTACAATATTCCGGTGCCGATTGAACGCGTGATCGTGTTCCCGATGGCGGCGGTGCCGAATGCGTGGGGCTTGTGGAATCTGCTGTATGTGGCGTTCTTGGAGAAGCGGCATGTTTCGCTGGGGCTTTTTGGCGGAGTGTTGCCGCTGTTGCTTGCCCCGGGCGGGTATGTGGTGACACGGCTGCTGGGTTTCACGGTGCCAGACGCGGTGTTTCATGTTGCGCCATTTGCGCTGCCGATTGGGCTGGTCGTTTACTACCTGGTGTGGAAATATTTTGTGGGATTTTTGAATGCGGAGTTGGGGATTGCGTAGGAGCAGTTGGTAGTCTGTAGTCAGTAGCTAGAGCGCTCGGGTTTGGCGGCCCGGGCGTTTTCATTTATGCGCGGGAAGGCACAGGTCTGAAGACCTGCCACTACAAAAACGGACAAGCCTTTCGCAATGTCAGGGCAAGCGGGAGGCGAGCCCTACAAGGCCGCTACGCGAAGAGCACAGGCAGGAGTGCCTGTGTTACGGTTAGTCGGGATCACGAGAGATGCTTGCGCCTTCTGAGTCGGTGGATTCCGGGAAGACGTTGTGTTGAGGCGCCGGCATAGGGAGGTCGCCCATGCGGTCGCGCCACAGGAATTGGTTGAGGACGATGTGGTCGGCAGCGTCGGCTTTGGAGAAGTCGAGGTTTTCGCCTTCCTTCCAGTCTTTGGTGTTCATTTCATAGAGCAGGCCATTATCGCGATTGCGGTAATCGGCGGTGAAGGCGGCTTGCGTGCCGGGACCGCTGAAAAGTGGGGCCATGACGGCGGCGCGCGAATCGTTGGCGTTCATCGGGGGCACGCCGAGGAGAGCTTCGATGGTGCGGACCATGTTAATGGTGGTGTAGAAGGTGTGCTCAACAAACGGTTTGGGCTGAGGAAGCGGAGCGTACTTGCTGATGACCAGAGCGATACTGCGGTGGGAATCGATGTGGTCGGGACCGTCTTGGGCGTCGTCTTCAAGAATGAGGATGGCAGTGTCGTCCCAATAGGGGCTGTGGGAAACCGCGTCCACGACACGGCCGACCGCAAGGTCGTTGTCGGCGATTGTGGCCATGACTGAAGGGAAGCCCTTTTTGGCGCCGGCGGTGTGGTCGTTGGGTAAACGCAGCAGGATGAATTGCGGCATGGTGTCTTTGCCGGAATTGCGCGAGGAGACGAAGGCGTTGAATTCGTTGAGGAATTCGTCAGCGCGGAGCTGATCGGGATAGGCAACCTGAAAATCAGGAAAAAGTGGATCGAAGTGGTCGCGCAATTCCACCTGCGAAGCGATGTTTTGGGCGAGCACCGGGATATTCCACGGATACGGGCTCGGGCCGCCGTGCGGATCGCCGACATTTTTCTCGAGCGGCTCTCCCTTTTTGATCACCGGGCGAGCGCAGGAAGCGCCACGAACTTCCGGGGGACCTGTGGCGGGCTGCATGTCGTCAAGCGGAGCGTTGCACCATTTGGAGACGATGAATTCGCCGTAGTGGCGATAGGAGATGCCGTGCGTAGCGAAATTTTTCCAGAGGTAGCCGCCGGTTGGCTCGCCCGCATCGGGCAGATCGTCAGCGGCGGAAATGCCGCCGAGCAACTGGCCCTCGGAATCGTAAGTGTGCTGGCGGCTACGGTAGCCAATGGGCCAGGTCTTCTCGATGTAGTCGGAGATGGAGCCGGAAGTGGACCAGATGTGGCCGTCACCGGAAACGTCACCGCTATCATAGAAATTGTCGAGGATGCCGAATTGGCGCGCGAGTTTGTGTTGATTCGGAGTGGCGTCTTCGCCGAACAAGGTGAGCGAAGGGTCGCCGTCGGCTTCGGAGAGATCGCCGAAGACCTGATCGTAGGTGCGGTTTTCCTTGATGATATAGATGACGTGGCGAATTTTGTTCTCGCCGGAGGCAAAAGGGACGCGATCGGTGTTGCCCTGCGCGGCGTTGGTGTCAGAAACCTGGGCGGTCCAGGAACCAAGATAATCTTTGAGTCCAGCGAGAGGAATGCGCGCGAGCGAACCGTTGGTCAGCGCCGGATTGTATTGATACTCCGGCGAGCCGTCGGCGCGCTTTTTGACCAGGGTGGAATTTGGGCCGGAGCCGCGGCCTTTGGCGGTGGCGACGAGCAAATCCTTGGCAGTCGCAGCGACCACCGTCGGGTACCACTCTGTGGGAATGAAGCCGAGAGCCTGCAGCGGTTGACCGGCAGCGAGATGCGAGAGGTCGAAAACACCGACGGAATCGGAGATGGCGTTGGCGGAAAATAGCAGCTTTTCATCCGAGGAGAGAGCGAGGGATTCGGGGTCGCTGCCGCCGTATTTCTGGCCGGGGAGTTTGGTGGAAAGTGAGCCGACAAGCTTACCGTTGCGCGTGTTCAGCACATCAATTTCGTCGCCATTGGTCAGAGCGACGAATAAGCGCGAATCGTCGTGGCTCAGGAGAAGCGCCGTGGGGTGGGAGCCTCCCGCCAACGGATCGGACGGTCTGTGGAGAGGAATGATGCGCGCGACGCGGCCTTTGCGAAGATCGAGTTCTGCTACCGCAGAGGCATTCCAGAGAGAGACGAAGCCGCGCTTGCCGTCGTGAGTCATGACGGTGCCGTAGGGAAGAGAACCGGGGATGCGCGCAAAGGCGGAAAGGTCGAAGCGATGCACGATGGCCCCGTCGGCGGCGTTGAGAAGCAGCGCCTCGTCGGAACCGTTGGTAGCGACGAGAATGCGTTCGACTCCGCCGCTCATGGCGACGCTCAGACCCGCTGGATAGGTCACATCATCGAATTGCTTGCGCCGAACTTTCCCGACTGGCAGGTTGGAGCGGGGAGTGAGAGGCAGGAAACGCTCTGGAGTGACTTCTCCTTCTTGGAAAGTGTAGACGGCGATTCCGTTGCCGGTACTTCCCTTCCCTTTCCCCAGGGGGTCGTTCAGAGAGGCCATGGATGCGTAGATATGTTTGCCATCGAGGCTGAAAGCCAGGCCGAGGAAGTAGGTTTGCTTGGCGTCGTGGCCGAGACGATCGTCGGGGAAATCGCGAAGCGCGTCGGTTTCGAGATTCAGGACGGTGAGCGATTGCTTACTATCGGAGGTGTACGCGCCATAGCCGCTGTGCAGGAACACGGCGAAGCGGCCATCGGGGGAAATGGCGGCAGCAGTCGGGAAATTGTTAACCCGCCGCGAATTGCCCGGCACGTCGCCGAAGAGTTTCCCGTTGGGCATTTGGGTGTGCTGCGCGGATGCGCGCGCGATCAACAGAGTGGAAAGGACGAATAAAGACCAGAAGCGGTTAGGCATGCCGTGAATTATAAGTGAAATCGGACGCACGAACGTGAATGGCGTTTTACTGTCGGCCGCCGTCATCACCGAAAATAGGCGTGGCACCTTTTCCTATCCCTAGAGTCTCACACGAAGGAAATGTAGCCGTAAGAAGAGCATATTGGCAGCAGCCAAATCGGCCCTTTGCGTTTCTTGCCCCGGCTACTATCGTCAGGCGTTTGGAGGAGCCATGGCAGCCAACCCCCGAGTAGGCAACCAGCACGCTAGCGAGCCTGCTCTGCAACTGGCCGCGGAACGAGCTTATGAGTATCTGCGCACGGTGGAGAAGCGCAACGTAACGCCAAAGGCGGTGGCACTCGCGGCGCTTGAAGGGTTTCATGAGCCCTTTCCGGAAGGCCCAAGCGATCCCGCGGATGTCATCAGGATGTTGGACGAGCTTGGAGCGCCGGCGACAGTGGCCACAACCGGTGGCCGCTATTTTGGCTTCGTTATCGGAGGAACGCTTCCCGCGTCGCTGGCCGCGGGTTGGCTGGTGAATGCGTGGGACCAGAACACCGCGCTTCGCGTGATGTCACCGGCTGCGGCGGAGATAGAAGACGTAGCGCTGCAGTGGGTGGGTGAGGCGCTGGGATTGCCCGGGGATTGCAGCGGGGGATTGGTGACTTGCGCCACGACCGCAAATTTCACAGCACTGGCGACGGCACGGCAGGCGCTGCTCTCGCGGCTTGGCTGGAACGTTGCGGATGATGGAATGTTCGGCGCGCCGCCGATTCACGTGGTGGTGGGCCAGGAAGTGCACGCCGCTGTCCTGAAGGCCTTGAATCTGGTGGGATTCGGAAGCAAGCGAGTGAGCGTAGTGGAAGCCGACGGCCAGGGACGCATGCGCGCCGACAAGCTGCCGCGCATGGACCGCAGCACCATTGTGTGCATTCAGGCCGGGAACGTAAATACCGGCGCGTTTGATCCGGCGCGGGAAATCTGCGAGCGAGCGCACGAACAGGGCGCCTGGGTGCACGTGGATGGCGCATTCGGATTGTGGGCGGCAGCTTCGCCGAAATACAAGCACCTTGTAGACGGATTCGAGATGGCCGATTCGTGGGCCATGGATGCGCACAAATGGCCGAATATCAATTATGACAGCGGGATCGTGCTGGTCCGCGACGGCGCTGCTCTGCGTGCGGCGATGACTATCAGCGCGGCATACCTGCAGCCGGGTGCGCAGCGCGAGGGAATGCACCACGCACCGGAAGCATCACGAAGGGCACGAGGCGTGGAATTGTGGGCTGGGTTGAAGTCGCTGGGGCGCGCCGGGCTCGCGCAGTTGATTGAGAGAACCTGCGAGCACGCGCAACGATTTGCGGCCGGGCTACGCGAGGCGGGATTCGAGATTCTGAACGATGTGGTCATCAACCAAATGCTGGTGTCGTTTGGATCCGCGGAGAGGACATTGGAGGTGATCCGCCGCGTTCAGGAGGACGGAACTTGCTGGTGCGGCGGGACGGTGTGGCAGGGGAAGACAGCGATGCGCATCAGTGTTTCGTCGTGGGCAACGACCAATGCCGATGTGGAGAAGAGCCTTGCCGCGATGATCCGCATCGCGCGAGAGACGGTTGCGTGAGAACGGCGAATAAGCCCGCCGCTACAGAGAGTTGCCGACAGGCCCGTTCGAGAGCGCTGTGCTATTCTCAGTTCATGACGGCGCAAATTCTGGATGGATTGAGAATTCGGGAACAGGTTTTTGCAGAACTGAAGGAAGAGATTGCGCGTTTGGGTGCGCAGGGGATCCGGCCAGGGCTGGCGGCAGTGTTGGTCGGTGAGAATCCCGCGTCGCACATTTATGTGAAGAGCAAAATAGCCGCTTGCCAAGAGTTGGGGATGGCAAGCTGGATGCACACGCCGCAGGCAAGCGTTTCCACAGAGCACATGCTGCAATTGGTGCAGGACCTCAACGAGGATGACAACGTTGATGGAATCTTGGTGCAGTTGCCTTTGCCCACGCAGGTGGATGCAAAGCGCGTGCTAGAAGCGTTGGATCCGGCGAAGGACGTGGATGGGTTTCACCCGGTAAGTTTGGGCCGGTTGGTAAGCAACCGGCCGGGGCTGGTGGCGTGTACGCCTGCGGGCTGCATGGAATTGCTGCGGCGCTACAACATCCCAATTGAAGGCGCGAATGCCGCAGTGCTAGGGCGGAGCGATATCGTGGGCAAGCCGATGGCGTTGCTGTTGATGCACGCGAATGCGACGGTGACCATTTGCCACTCCAAGACGCGCGACCTGCCGGAAGTGGTGAAGCGGGCAGATATCGTGGTAGCCGCGATGGGAAAAGCCGGATTTGTGCAGGCGGAATGGATTAAGCCGGGCGCAGCGGTGATTGATGTCGGCACAAACAAGGTTACGGATGCGGGCGAGGCCGAGAGATTGTTGAAGAATTTTCCACAGAGGTTGGAAAAATTCCGCGCGAAGGGCAACGTGTTGATTGGCGACGTGCACCCCAACGCGCTGTTCACGGCGGGGGCGCTTTCCCCGGTGCCGGGTGGCGTTGGGCCGATGACCATCACGATGCTGATGAGCAACACAGTAAGAGCTGCGCGGCTACGACGGGCCGTGAGTTCGGTAGTCGCGCGGCAGTAGGCTAAGAGACTCCTTGGAAACGAAGATCGGAAATGTGGAGGCATTTGATCGGAGAAGCCCACCCTTCGCGGGCCTGCCGCTGGCAGGCCAAAAAACGCGAAGGATGGGGCACTCTGCAAACGGCGCGAAGGGTGGGGCATTCTCGTAGTTCAAAAGGGGCCGGGGCGTAACGCTGACTTCCATCGCAATCAGAGGAAAAACATGCTGAAAATGGGGCTCACCGGGGGAATAGCGAGCGGCAAGACCGCTGTGGCTGCGATGCTACGGGAGATGGGGTTTCCGGTGCTGGAGGCGGACATCGTCGCGCACAAGCAACTCGAGCCGGGACACGCGGCACGCGACGAAGTGCTGCGCGAGTTCGGCTCCGGATTGTTGGGCACGAACGGGAGCATCGATCGCGGCAAGCTGGCGTCGATTGTGTTTGCGGATCCGGTGAAGCTGGCGAAACTGAACGCCATTATTCATCCGCGCGTTGAGGAAATCGTGTTCCAGCAATTTGTGGAGTGGGAGCAGCAGGGCGTGCGGGATGCCGCGTTTGTGGAGGCGGCGCTGCTGGTGGAAGCGGGTTACGCGAAAAACCTGGATGGGCTAGTGGTGACGTTCTGCAGGCCGGAGCAGCAGATGGAGCGGCTACTGGCGCGCGGCATGAGCGAGGGGGAGGCACGGCGGCGGATGTCGGCGCAGATGCCAGTTGAGGAAAAATTGCGGCATGCGACGGAGAAGATTGATTGCTCGGGGACACTGCAGGAAACGCGGGAGCAGGTAAGGGCGTTGGCCGCCAGACTTCGGAAAGTCAGAAATTAGAAATTGGAAAACAGAAAATGACGCGCACTTACGCGCGGGTGAGGGTGGCGGCGCGGGCGGCTTCGAGGAGCTGCGCGGCATTGGCGCGGATGTCGCCGTGGCCGAAGACGGCGTTTCCGGCCACGAGGAGTTCGGCGCCTGCTTTCACGATGTCGGAGACGGTTTCCAGGTCCACACCGCCGTCCACTTCAATCCGAAAATCCAATTTGCGTTCAGTACGCATGCGCGCCAGAGCCGCAATTTTGTTGAGGGAATTGGGAATGAATTTTTGCCCGCCAAAACCAGGGTTGACGCTCATGACCAGGACGTGGTGAACCAAGTCGAGCACTTCGGTGAGCGTCTCGACAGGGGTCGCGGGATTCAGAACGACGCCGGGCTTGCAACCGTGCGAGGCGATGAGGTGCAGCGTGCGGTCGAGATGGATGCAGGCCTCCTGGTGCACGGAGATCCAGTCCGCGCCGGCATCGGCAAATTCCGGAACGAAAAAATCGGGATTCTCGATCATGAGGTGACAATCGAGCGGTACCTTGATCACTTTCCGGAGCCACTTCACCACGGGCGGGCCGATGGTGATGTTGGGTACGAAGTGCCCATCCATGACGTCGACGTGGAGGACGGTGCCGCCGCCTTCGATGGAAAGCTGCGCTTCGCTGCCGAGCTGTGCGAAGTTGGCCGAGAGGATGGACGGCGCGAGTTCGATTTTCATGAGGCGATGGCTTCTCCTTCCCCGAAGTTGCATTATACGACGCGAGACGGGCCCGTTTAAGACGAACCTCAGGGGCTAGCTAGATTTGGATGCTGTGCCAGGGGAGGGTGGCGCATTTTTCGTGGCTGTCCACGGCGAGTTTCAAGGCCAGCATGACGTCGAGTGCTTGTTGCGGCGTCACTAGCAAAGGGGTGTCCCCGAGAATTGCATCGCGGAGATTCGCATAGAACTCGCGCCAGTCGCCAACGGAAGGAATTTTGCGGGTGATTCTGGAGTCGCGGTCGGCAAGGGTGAGTTCACCCCAGTTTTCCGGCTTCTCCAGGACCCACTGGTTATCCGCGGGAACGTGGCCGTGGCGAAGGCTGTTCTCGAGCGGATCGAAATCGCGTTTCAAGTAGCTTCCCTTCTCGCCAAGCATCAGAAAGCGCGGCCGCGGAACGGCGGCGAGCATCGTGGCGCGTAAGAGGGCGCGGGTGCCTCCCGGGTAATGCAACAAGAGATCGAAGGCATCGTCGGTGGCGAATCCGGGACGTTCGGTGCGGATATCAGCGGAGATGCCGACGGGTTCGCCGAGAAGCATGAAGGCCTGATCGATCAGATGGGGCGCAAGGTCGAAGAGCACGCCGCTGCCGGGGCCAGGTTGTTCGCGCCACGCACCCGGCCTGGGATTAGGGCGAAAGCGATCGTACGTGTTTTCGAAACGCACGATGCGCCCGAGTTCGCCGGAAGCGACGAGCCCACGCAGGCCCTGAAAATCGGCGTCAAAGCGGCGGTCGTGATAGACGGTCACAATCCGGTCGTGCTGCTTTGCCAGGCGGATGAGTTCCAGAGCTTCCGCGACCGTGGTGGCAAAAGGCTTGTCAATGACGACGTGGCGTCCAGCTGCGAGGCAACGCTTGGCGAGAGGAAAATGCGTCTGATTGGGCGTAGCGATGACGATCAGACTGACCGAATCAATGGCCAGCAATTCGTCCAGGCTGCGAACGATGCGCGCATCGGGATAAGTTTGCGCGGCCAAATCGCCGGTGCGTTGCAGGATAACGGACAAGCGCAAGCCATTTACGGCGCGGATCACCGGCGCATGGAAGCAGCGGCCGGCCAGACCAAACCCGATAAGGCCCACTTCGATCATGTAACGAACTCCGAGGGGATTGAGTTAAAGCGAGTGTATCACCGCTCTGACGTAAGTGACTTGCAACCTGTGCGGGAAGAGCACAGGCAGGAGTGCTTGTGCCACGGTGGCACTGGCGGGCCGCCTGAAAAGGCGGTCCCTACAAAAAGCGTGCGAGTTGGTTCGGACTGAGGTGCCGGTATATGCTTTTAGAAATGGAGAAGAATCCAGCGGCACAGCCGGGTCCGGCGCGTGGATTGTATCTCGGGCTCGTGGTGACAATCCTCGCGGTGTTGTTGTATGCGGGATATATCACTGTGCAGTTTGCCGGGCTGCGCAAGCTGCAGAGCGAGATGGTGGACCGCAACCGCAAAGACTCGCTGCAACTCCTGCGCATCCAGAACGATTTGAACTCACTTGGACTGGCGATGCGCGACATGTTGGACGCCAGCGAACCTTATCCCGTGGCAGCGTGGAACGCGCAATTTGACCGCATCCGCACGGACCTGGATGACGCCATGAAGCACGAGGAGCCGCTGGCGCAGGCCACGCCAACGAGCGAGCAGCGCCACTACCTGTCGCAAGCACTCAATCAATTCTGGGATTCGACAAACCGCATGTTCGCGCTTGCCGGCGAAGGCAAAGAAGAGGGCGCGCGCGAACAGATCCGCGACACGTTGCAGCCGAGGCAAGCGGCGCTGACCAGCGCGGTCTCGCGGTTGCTGGTGCAAAACAACGAAGCCGAGGAACAGGCAGCTTCGCGCATCGCGGAGATTTACAACCGCGTGCAGCGGCAGCTTTACATTTTCCTGGCGGCTATCCTGCTGGCTATCGTGATGACAAGTCTGTACCTGATTGGGAATAACCGGAGACTCTTCGCGCGCGCGGAGGAACTATCTTCGCAGCGCAGTGAGTTGGCGCAGAAATTGATTTCGACGCAAGAGTCGACGCTCCGGCACATTTCGCGGGAATTGCACGATGAATTTGGGCAGGTGCTGACAGCTATTGGATCATTACTGAAGCGTACGGACAAGCACGTACCAGAAAATTCGCCGCTACACGGCGACTTGCAGGAAGTGCAGGAGATTGCGCAAACGACGCTGAACAATATTCGCAGCCTTTCGCAGGCATTGCATCCGGTGCTACTGGAAGAAGAAGGATTAGAAAGCACGCTCGATTGGTATATCCCGACGGTGGAGCGTCAAACGGGGATCGTGCTGCACTACGAGAAATCGGGCAAGCGATTTGCAATCGAGACCGCAGCTGGCGTGCAGATTTATCGCGTGCTGCAGGAAGCCCTGAACAATGTGAGCCGGCATTCAGGTGCGAAAGAGGCGTGGATTCGTTTGGGGTTTCAGCCGGAGCGGTTGGAATTGGATGTGGAAGACCACGGAAAAGGTTTTGCACCGGCGGACGGACAAACAGGGATTGGTCTGGTGGCAATGCGGGAGCGCGCGGAGATTCTCGGCGGGACGCTTAGCGTTGCGTCACTGAATGGATTGCAAGCCGGGGCAACTGGAACGGTCGTGAAACTGCGCATCCCACGCGCGAAGGTGGAAACGCATGGCGAATAAATTGAAAGTGCTGCTGGTGGACGATCACGCATTGGTGAGGCGCGGATTTCGCCGCATGCTGGAAGACGAGCCCACGTTCGAGGTGGTGGGCGAAGCAAGCGACGGTCTGGAAGCGGTGGAAGCCGCCGAGCGGCTGGCACCCGATGTGATCGTGATGGACTGCGCGCTGCCGCAGATTAATGGCATTGAGGCGTCACGCCGCGTGCTGGCGAAACGTCCCGAAACAGCCATTTTGATGCTCAGTATGCATTCGGAGGACACGCTGATCCGCCAGGCGCTGGAAGCCGGCGCGAAGGGATATGTGCTGAAGAACGCGATGGATTTGGATTTGGTGAGCGCGATCAAGAAAGTTGCAGAAGGAAAAACGGTACTGGATCCGCAGATCTCGCGGAGCGGAACGCTGAAGGGCGAGCGCGACACCGGGCTGACGCCGCGAGAACTGGAGATTCTGCAACACATTGTGGCTGGCAAGTCGAATAAAGAAATTGCCAGCGAACTAAACCTAAGCGTCAACACCGTATCGGTTCACCGCGCGAACATTATGGACGCGCTGGGAATTCACAAGACAGCCGAATTGGTGGTTTATGCAATCCGGAATGGACTGGTGAATTTGCCGTGAAGAGGCATTGCCGGCTGGAAGCCCTTCGCGGCTCAGGGCAAGCCGGCGCTACGAGGAAGGGTGTTTCGTGAAGCGGCGCGAGTTCATCCGGCAAGGAATCGGGGCAGGGCTGCTGGCGAGTGCCATGCCGTTTCCGTTGCCAGCGGCGGGACCCGGGTTTCGCTTTGTGGATGTCAGCGGGCCCGCAGGGATTCGCTTCCAACATAACAGCGGCGCGTATGGCGGGAAACTCTTACCGGAAACCTTGGGGTCGGGCTGCGCGTTCCTCGATTACGACGGAGACGGCTGGCAAGACATTCTGCTGGTGAACTCGATGGACTGGCCGGGCCACAAACGCCAGCGGACCACACTGAAGCTATACCGCAACAACCGCGACGGGACGTTCGCCGACGTTACGAAGGCGGCCGGGCTGGATGTGGAGATGTACGGGATGGGCGTGGCGGTCGGAGATTACGACAACGACGGATTTCCGGACGTTTTTATCAGCTGCGTAGGACAGAGCCGACTGTTTCGCAATATGGGCAATGGGACGTTCACCGATGTGACCATGGCGGGGGGGTTGCTGGGCCGACAAGGGCTGAGCACCTCGGCAGTATGGTTCGACTACGACCGCGATGGCTTGCTGGATTTGTTCGTGTGCAATTATGTGCGCTGGACAGCGGAGCACGACGTGTTCTGCAGTCTCGACGGAAAGAACAAATCGTACTGCACGCCGGAGGCGTATCGCGGCGACACCTGCTGGCTGTATCACAATCGGGGCAATGGAACCTTTGAGGATGTGACGGCGAGCAGCGGTGTCTTTGACAGCAGCTCGAAATCGCTTGGCGTGGCGATGCTGGACTACGATCAGGACGGCTGGCCGGACCTGCTGGTGGCGAACGATACGCAGCCGAACAAGCTCTATCGTAATTTGCACAATGGGAAATTCAAGGATGTCGCTGTTGAGGCTGGGCTGGCGTTCAGCACAGACGGAAAAGCGCGCGCGGGAATGGGCGTGGACGTGGCGGACTTTGAAAATTCGGGCACACCGGGAATTGTGATTACGAATTTCGACAATGAGATGATCGGGCTTTACCGCAATGTGGGACGCGGTTACGACGACGTGGCAATGCAAGAGGGGCTGGGAGCGGCATCCCGGAATACCCTGGGGTTTGGATGCGTTTTCTTCGATGTGGACTTGGATGGAAGGCTGGATATTGCGGTGGCCAACGGGCACATCGACGAAACGGTGCGAAACATTCGAGGAAATGTGGGCTACGCGCAACCCGCACAGCTGTTTTTGAATGTAGGCGGAGGGAAGTTCCGCGATGTGGCCCACGAAGTGGGTGGGGGATTCGAGCAGCCCAAGGTGGGGCGCGGGTTGGCGGTGGGCGATTTTGACCGGGACGGAGATTTGGACCTGTTGCTTACGACGAACAACGGCGGGGCGTATTTGTATCGCAACGATTTGATGAACGGGAATCGCAGCATTCGTTTCCGGCTGGTGGGGACGAAATCGAATCGCGACGCGATCGGCGCCACGGTGCACGTGTTCGCCAACGGGCAGCAGCAGACGCGCATGGTAAGGAGTGGCTCAAGCTATTTGTCGCAGTCGGAGTTGCCGGTGACCTTCGGGCTGGGAAAGACGGGGCAGATCGAAAGAGTGGTGATCGATTGGCCGAGCGGACGCAACGAAGAGTACAAGAATCTAGCCGCCGGAAAAGCGCTTCAGATTATAGAAGGCAAAGGGATTAGCGAGGATTCACAATGATAATGTTTTCGCACTATTGTCAGGTGTTCCCCACGTAACTATAAAGGGGCAACTACTAGATCGCTTCCCACTCTGGCTTAGCCTTTGCCGATACGGAAGCACCCCAACAAACTTTGCGGCCGGGCCTCGACCCCCGGCCGCATTTTTTAATGTCCCCACGAGAGACGGCGGGGCGATGGGGTGGGGAACGGGGGAATCGGAATGAAGCGCTGGCGCTCCCTAAGCGTTTTTGTCCTTGCGGTGACTGCGGTTTACCTGTACGGCTTCCCGACAGCAACTTTGACCTATGCAGGCGCGGTGCTGCTGCACACCGGAGTTGGTGTGCTGCTAACGCTGGGCTTGGTGGTGTATTTATTCCGCGGAATTGCGAAGGAACAGATCGCGGCGCGATTTGGTTGGGTGCTGCTGCTGGCCGGGGCAGTACTGGGTGTGGCGTTGATTTACCTCGGCACGCCGCACCGGCTGAAGAACTGGTTGTATGCCCACATTGCGCTGTGCGTCGCGGGAGTGGTGCTGCTGGCAGCGTCTTGGATGAACGAGCGCGGCTGGCTGGGAACGAGCGTGTTGCAGCGCGGGCTGGGTTTTGCGGTGCTGGTGC
>Ga0187781_10000228_pt1 | contig 39893 bp, 37 predicted proteins | sample 0715_SJ02_MP02_2_FD_132447 | JGI IMG/M metagenome (GOLD analysis project Ga0187781, IMG submission 132447) | Tropical peat soil microbial communities from peatlands in Department of Meta, Colombia - 0715_SJ02_MP02_20_MG | ecosystem: Environmental > Terrestrial > Soil > Wetlands > Peat | place... | reverse complement strand
TGCAGCCCCACCAGCAGAGGATCGCGACCGCCGCCGCGAACAGGCCGCCGAAGGTCGCCGCCCGCATCGCGGGCGAGAACAGCTCGCGCGGGCCGGCCGGGGCGGCGCGTGCGCGGCTCGCCCGCCATTGCTCGCTCTCGCGCAGGAAGATGCGCACCAGCAGCGCCAGCACTACCGGCAGCAGGCCGGCGAGGAACACGTAGCGCCACGCCAGCTGCGGCTGGCCCGCGAACCACAGGCCGCTGATCAGATAGTTGACGCTGCTCGCGAGCACCACGCCGAGCGGCGAGCCGGTCTGCATGATGACACCGGCCTCGACCCGGCGGTTCTCCGGGACCGCCTCCGCGACCAGCGAGGCACCGACTGCCCACTCGCCGCCGATGCCGAGCGCGGCGACCGCGCGGCACAGGATGAGCTGCGCGAGGTTGCCGACCAGCGCACAGGCACTGGTGCCGAGCGCGTACAGCGCGATGGTCACGAACAGCGCGCGCTTGCGGCCGATGCGATCGGCGATCCACCCGAACACGAATCCGCCGAGCGCCCAGCCGATGAGCAGCGTCGAGGTGATGACGCCATTCCAGAACACCACGGCGGAGCGGGCCGCGGGGGAGTCCGGCGGCAGGTGCAGCAACACCGGGATGCAGTTGCGCGCCACGAAGTTGAAGAGCACGGCGTCGTAGACGTCGAAGCCCCAGCCGGCCCAGCCGGCCGCGATGACCAGCCAGTGGTAGCCCGAGAGGCCGAGAAAAGGTGCCTGTGAACCAGTTAACGGACTCGTCTGCACGGCTGCCCCCGCAGCGGCAGTTAGCACTCTCGCGGGTGCGCTGCCAGTTTTTCTTCTCACAGTTTGCACTTAATCAGCGCAGCACGTCACGGTATCGCCGTCGGGCTTGGAGAGAACCTCTTGGCGGGCCGTTACGTATCGACAGGAGGTGACGGACCATGAGTGCCGATGCCGAACGAGTCGTGCCGGTGGCGAATCTGCAGGAGTTCTTCCGGGACAGCCTGCACGGGGCGCTGCAGCGGCAGCAGGTCGCGGTCGAGGACCAGACCGAGCACTATGTCGTCAATCTGCTGACTCTGTTTGCACGCTCCGAAGCGCTCTACGAGGGGCCGCCGGGATGCGTGCGCCTGAAGCCGCTGGTGGTCATGCTGTGCGAGGCGCTCGAGGCGCCGACCCCCGCGGAGCGCCACCGCGGCCTGCAGCGCCTCGGCGACGTGTCGCTGTTCGTCGCCGGATTCTTCGCGCGCGGCTTCGCCGCTCGCCTCATCGACATCGACTATCACATCGCCATGGGCGGGCGCGCGTACGGTGAGCTGGCCCAGTTGATCGCCCGCGGCCGCGGACGGGTGCTGGGCGCGGTGTTCGCCGAGCTGGCGGAGAAATTCCAGCCGCTGGTCGACGCACTCAACGACATCAGCGAGACCTCCTACCGCCATACCGACCAGGACATCCTGCGGCTCTACGAGCTGTGGCTGAAGACCGGCAGCGCGCGCAGCTATTTCATCCTCGAGCGGCTCGGGGTCAAGCCGACCCGCGGCGGCGGCGGCAGCCCGCGGGCTCACTGAAGCGCCATGCTGCTGTCGCGCCTGCAGGAGCTCATCGGTGGCATCTACGATGTCCGCGTCGCCTACGACGTCTACGATTTCCTGGTGACCGACCGCGGCCGGCTGCCACGCGCGCCGCACTCCGGAGTCGCTGACGAAGAGCTGATCGTCGCGGAGAGCGCCGACGGCAGCGAGGTCGCCATGTCGCTGTACCTCGATCCGGCGCTGCTCGAGCGCCTGCAGAGCGCCGACCCGCTGGTCGAGCTGCATGGCGGCAACGTGGCGGACTGGTGGACGGCGCTCGAGGGAGTGAGCCACTTCCTGTACCTCGCCTGGAACGCCGGGCACGACAAGCCGGTGTCGCTGCTCGAGCTGGAGATGCAGGCCGAGGTCGACAAGTACGTCGCGAGCTACTGGCTCATGCGGCGCCAGTATCCCGGGCACTTTCCGGCGGAGTTGCGCCGGGTGCTGTTCGAGCGTACCCGCCTCGATCCACGGCTCACCCGGGAACGCCGCGCGCTGTACGGCGAGGCGAGTCGCTACGCCGCGCGCTTCTGCCGCCGGCTCGAGCAGCGCCTGACGGATGCGGTGCACGGTGAGCGCGAGCTCGGCGAGCGCGAAGTGCTGGCTGAGCTGCGCCGCTTCTATCGCCTGAGCAACGCGCGCAAGCGTGCGCATATCGAGCGGACTGCGTAAGCCGGCGGCGGCGGCGCGCGCAGCGGTGGCGGTCGCAGCGGGCGTCTCAGCTGTCTTCGTCGTCGTCGCCGCGGGCCTTGCGCGCCTCGAGCTCGCGCTTCTTCTTGATCCACTCGGAGAGCTTGCGCAGATCGGTACGGGTGGTGTTGCCGGGAGCGGTCTTCGGGTAGCTGGCCGTGTGCCGCGAGTAGGGGTCGTAGCTCGCGTCGTCGTCTTTGAGCTCGAGCGCGGGATTGCCGAGGATCTCGAGCACCGGACGCTCGATGGTACCGTCGGGCGCGTCGCGCCATTCGACCGAGGCCATGCCGCGGTCATCGTGCACGATCACACCGATGCGCCGGCGGTTGGTTTCGGCCCCACCGGAATTCCCCTTGAGCGTCTTTTTCTTGAGTGACTCGTCCACGGATTATGTCGCCCACGGCGCGATGCGCTTCACGCTTTGTGAGCGTACCCGCCCATGCAGCGCCTCTTCTGCGACCTGCGTCACGGATCAAACGGCGACAGTTGTGTTGGTTATGGCAAAGCGCGCGCGCAGCAGCCCGATGACCGTCTTGCTGTCGGTGATGGTGCCGGCGAGCGCCCATTCGCAGGCAGTCTCGAAAGGCAACCAGTGAATTTCGATTACTTCGGCGCGCTCGTGCGCCGCGGCGGCAGGCGCGATTCCGGTCGCGAGGTAGAGATGGATAACTTCGCTGAACACCCCCGGCGAGGACAGCGAGGTCCCGAGGCTCGCCCAGTGGCGGCCGGCGACCCCGGCTTCCTCGGCGAGCTCGCGCTGGGCGGTGCCGAGCGGCGGCTCACCCGGCTCGAGCTTGCCCGCCGGCAGTTCCCACAGCCAGCCGTCGGCCGCGTAGCGGTACTGCCTGAGCAGGCACACGCGCCGCCCGGCATCCAGCGCCACCGCAGCTGCGCCGCCCGGATGGTGCACGATCTCGAGAGCCGTGCGATGCCCGTTGGGGAGCACCACCTCGTCGGTGGTGACGCGGATGATGCGGCCGGTGAAATTCACGCTCTGGCTGAGGGGTTTCATGGGACGCATCCTAACCCGCCGTGCCGGCCGCCGGTCGCCAGCTGCTGCGGGCGGCGAGTATAGTCGGCGCGTCCATGCCCACCACCGCGCACCTCGAGAAGCTCAACGCCGCGCAGCGCAAGGCGGTGACGCACGGCGAGCCGCTGCCCGACAAGGGCTTCGCCGCCGGTCCGCTGCTGATTCTCGCCGGCGCCGGCACCGGTAAGACCGACACCCTGGCGCACCGCGTGGCGCACCTGGTGATCCACGGCGTCGATCCGGCGCGCATCCTCATGCTCACCTTCACGCGCCGCGCGGCCCAGGAAATGCGCCGCCGCGCGCACGAGATCACCAAGAGGGCGCTGAACGAGTCCCTCGGCGGCGTGAGCGCCTCGATCTCGCAGCGCCTCGGCTGGGCGGGCACCTTTCACTCGATCGGCAACCGGCTGCTGCGCCACTACGCCGGGCATCTGCAGCTCGATCCGCACTTCAGCGTGATCGACCGCGGCGACTCCGCCGATCTCATGGACAGCCTGCGCGCCGAGCTCGGACTGGCGGCCCGCGACCAGCGCTTTCCGCGCAAGGACACCTGTCTCGCGATCTACTCCAATCGCGTCAACACCCGCACCGCGCTCAAGGACGTGCTCGAGCGGCACTTCCCGTGGTGCGCACAGTGGGAGACGGAGCTCAAGGAGCTGTTCCGCGCCTACGTCGAGCAGAAGCAGCACGCCCACCTGCTGGATTACGATGACCTGCTGCTCTACTGGCACGGGATGATGGGCGAGCCGCGCCTCGCTCAGCACATCGGCGCGCACTTCGACCACGTGCTGGTCGACGAGTATCAGGACACCAACCGGCTGCAGGCGGAGATCCTGCACGCCATGAAGCCCGACGGCACCGGGCTCACCGTGGTCGGCGACGATGCGCAGGCGATCTATTCGTTCCGTGCCGCCGCCGTGGAGAACATCCTGGGATTCTCCGAGCGCTTCAAGCCGCGCGCCGAGGTGGTCGCGCTGGCGCAGAACTACCGCTCGACCCAGCAGGTGCTCGACGTCGCCAACGCGGTCATGGGCGAGGCGCCGCGCCAGCAGCGCAAGTACCTGCTGTCGATCCGCGGCCAGGGCACGCGGCCGCGCGCGGTCACCGTGGATGAGCTGCAGACCCAGGCCGAGTACGTCTGCAACGAGGTGCTGCGGCGGCGCGAGGCGAACGTGCCGCTCAGGCGCCAGGCGGTGCTGTTCCGCAGCGCCAGCCACAGCGACGTGCTCGAGGTCGAGCTCGCCAAGCGCAAGATCCCGTTCGTCAAGTACGGCGGACTCAGGTTCCTCGAGGCGGCGCACGTCAAGGATCTGCTGTCGGTGCTGCGCTGGGCCGACAACCCGCGCAACACGCTGGCCGCCTTCCGGGTGCTGCAGCTGCTGCCGGGCATGGGCCCGGTCAACGCGAGCGCGGCGATCGAGCATCTCGAGGCCGGTGGCCATAGCTTCGAATCGCTGAAGACCTTCAAGCCGCCCCAGACGCACGAGATGGACTGGAAGCGGCTCATCGAGCTGATGCTGGCGCTCTCGAACCCGGAAGCGCAGTGGGCCGGCCAGGTGCACCAGGCGCGCGAGTGGTATCAGCGGCACTTCGAGCGCATCTACGAGCACTTTCACAGCCGGCTCGGGGATCTCGATCAGCTCGAGCATCTCTCGGGACAGTATCCGTCGCGCGAGCGTTTCATCACCGAGCTCACCCTCGACCCGCCGCACGCCACCAGCGATCTCGCCGGCCAGCCGGCGCTCGAGGAGGATTATCTGGTGCTGTCCACCATTCACTCGGCCAAGGGCATGGAGTGGGACACGGTCTACGTGCTCAACGTGGTGGACGGCAGCTTCCCCTCCGAGTTCGCCACCGGCAAGCCGGAGCTCATCGAGGAGGAGCGGCGGCTGCTGTATGTCGCCCTGACACGCGCGCAGAACGACCTGGCGCTCGTCATGCCGCTCAAGTTCCATCTCACCCAGCAGCCGCGCCACGGGGACGCGCACGTCTACGGCGGCCGCAGCCGCTTTATGACCGAGAAGGTCCTGAAGACACTCGACGCCGTGACCTTCCAGGGTTCGATCGGCGCCGGCGACGCCCTGCAGCGCACCGGCGAGCAGGTCACGGTCGATGTGGGGGCGCGCCTGCGGGAGATGTGGTAGCGGCGGCAGTGCGCTAGTCTGCGCTGGCGATGCTGATTCACGAGATGACGCTGGAGGAATGCCGCGCGGCGCTCGCGCGGGCGGATTTCGGCCGGCTCGCATGCGCGCGCGACGACCAGCCGTACGTCGTGCCGATTCACTTCGCGTACGACGGCGATAGCGTCTACGGACTGACCACCGACGGCCAGAAGATCGATTGGATGCGCTCGAATCCGCGCGTCTGTCTCGAAGTGGACCAGCGCTCGAGCCACGATCGCTGGGTGAGCATCGTGGTGCTGGGGCGCTTCGAGGAGCTTGCCGGGACCCCTGACGGCGAGCGCGCGCGCACGCATGCGCTCGAGCTGCTGCAGCGGCGCGAGGGCTGGTGGCAGCCGGCGAGCGTCTCGAGGCCCGGGCGGGAGCAGCGCGCGCCCATTTTCTACCGCATCCGCGTGACGCAGATGACGGGGTTGCGCGCCGAGCCCGACGGCGTCGTCTAGCGATCTGCGGGTCTGATCAGGCGCGGCTCGTCGAACTCGAGGTGATTCACGTAAGGCCCGACCGGGTGGCAGACCATCAGTGTCTGCGGGTAGGACTGCAGCAGCTCGCTCGCCCGGCTGACGCTCGCTGCGAGCCACGCCTGGTAATCCTCGGCCCGCAGGATCACCGGCATCTGCCGGGTCGCGGAGTCGATCTCGGCCAGCAGCGGGTTGGCGTCGACGGTGATGAGCGCACAGCTCTCGATGACTTCGTCGCTGGCTTCCGCGCGCTCCCAGAGCGCGGCCACGCCGAATACCGTCCGGTTCACCAGGCGCACGTACCAGGGCTGGTCGTGGCCGGCCGCCGCGCGTTTCCACAGGTAAAAGCCCGCGATGGGCACGATGCCCCTCTGGCCGTGAAGCCACGGGGTGTGCAGCTCGCGCACGAACCTCAGCTCATCGCCGCGGACTGAGCCGCGGCTGGTGAGATCGATGGCGCCGCTCGCGGTCCTGTGCGCCAGGCCCCACCTCATCATCACGCCCTCGGTTTCGCGCTCGTGCATCGTGGCGACCGGCACGCCGTGCCCGACTGCCACGTTGAAGCGCACGGAGAATTGCCACCACGGCCGCGCGACCGCGAGCTCAGCGTCGACTTCCTCGCGGCTCGGGATGACGAGTCGTTGAGTCATGCGCGCCGCGCGGCGGCCGAGGCCGCTATTTCGCCGGCTTGACGAATTTCAGCGTGAAGCGGTCGCTCTCGCCGATGGCGGCGTACTTGTCGCGGTCCTTGTCGCCCAAGCGGTAGGTGGGAGGCAGCGTCCACACGCCCTGCTCGTAATCCTTAGTGTCCTTCGGGTTGGCGTTCACCTGCGAGCTCGCCTCGAGCCTGAAGCCCTGCGCCTCGATCAGCTTGATCGCGTAGTCCTCGTTCACATAACCGCTCTTGGCGTGCGGATCCTGCGGCACGGCGGGATTGCCGCGGTGCTCGACCACGCCGAGCACGCCGCCGGGCCTCAGCGCCCGGTACATGGTGGCGAAGGCGGCGGCGGCTTCATCGCGCGCCATCCAGTTATGGATGTTGCGGAAGGTGACGATCATATCGAGCGTCCCCGGCGCAACCGTGTCCTTGCCATCGAGCGGAAAGGTCACCACCGTCACCTTGCCGTAGATCTCGGGCCGTGCGGCGAGCTTCTGCCTGAACTCATCCAGGCGCCGTGCGATGTACTGGCTGTTGGGATCCGGCGCGATCACGCCCGCGTAGTAGTGGCCCTTGTCGGCGAGCAGCGGCGCGAGCACCTCCGTGTACCACCCGGGCTCCGGCCACACCTCGAGCACGCTCATTTCCGGGCGGATGCCGAAGAACAACAGCGTCTGCTTCGGGTGCCGGTAACGGTCGCGCGCGCGGTTCTCCTCCGAGCGCTGCTCGCCGCCGAGAATGCGGTCGAGAGACAGCGTAGTCGTCTGGCGGGTGCTGTAAGTGGCGCAGGCGGCGGTGAGCAGCGCGCCGGCGATGACGCCCAGATGCTTATTGTTGTTGGTGAGAATCATGGCTGTCCCGTACGACGACGCCTGGCGCCAAATAAAAAAACCCCGCAGGCAGCGGGGTTTTTTTTCAGCCTGGCCTCAACAGCTGCTGACCGTCAGCGACGGAAAGGACCGCCGCCCTGGCGCGGGCGCTGCGGGCGCTCCTGCGCCTCGTTGACGCGCAGCGGGCGGCCGTTCATCTGGAAGCCGTTGAGGGCCTGGATCGCGGCCTGCGCTTCGTTCTGGGCCATGTCGACGAAACCGAAGCCACGCGGCTTACCGGTCTCGCGGTCGTTGATGAGCTTGACAGACTCCACCTTGCCGTGGCGCTCGAACAAGGTCTTCACGTCCTGCTCGGTGGCGTTGAAGGGCAGATTACCTACGTAAATCGTCGTCACTGGGAAGTCTCTCTCAAAAAAGCGGACAGCGGCGAGCCGCACGCGTCGGTCGCATGTACCGCGTGAACAGTCAAACAGGTCAAGGCTTCAAGGCACACGATCGGCAGTGTTTCAGTCAATGCGCAGCGCTTGGGCCGGCGGCCTGCACCTGCGTTCGCGCATGGATGAGACGCGCGGGGCGGGAGATGAAGTCAACACAATCGTACAAGGCGCACTCATCCACGACGGATACGAACGCCCGTGTCATGCTACTCCCGGCCCCAGCGGGACGCAAACCTGAGGTTGGATGGAAGCCTTTCTCGTATCGGCAGCCGCGGTGGCGCTGGCCGAGCTCGGGGACAAGACGCAACTGCTCGCCCTGCTGCTGGCGGCGCGTTTTCGCGCACCCGTGCCGGTGATCGCCGGGATCGTGACTGCGGTGCTCGCCAACCACCTCATGGCAGGGGCAGTCGGCACGCTGCTGGCAGCGCTGCTCTCGCCAGCCGTGCTGCGCTGGCTGCTGGTCGCCTCGTTCGTCATCACCGCCGTCTGGATGTTGGTTCCCGACAAGGAGCCGGCCGAGGGCGGGCGACCCGCTCGTTTTGGCGCCTATGGCACGACGGTGATCACTTTTTTCCTGGTGGAGATGGGCGACAAGACGCAGATCGCCACCCTGGCGCTGGCCGCGAAGTATCACGCACTGGTGCCGGTGGTCGCCGGCACCACGCTCGGCATGCTGATCGCCGACGTGCCGGCCGTGCTGCTCGGACGGGCGGCCGCGGAGAGGATTCCGATCAAGCTGATGCATCGCGTGAGCGCCGCGGTATTCCTGGCGCTCGCGCTGCTGGCGCTGCTGCGTTAGGCGCCCGCCGGCTCGAGGTAGGCGTAGCCGTCGAGCTCGCTCTCGTAGAAGCGCTTGAGCGCCTGGCTCTCGGCGAGGGTCATGCGCCCGTCGCGGATGGCGCGCTCGCAGTCGCGCGCCAACGCCGGGTAGAGCTCGGCGACGTCGTACTCCATGTACTCGAGGACCTTGTTGGCGGTGTCGCCCTTGACGATCTCCTCGATCCACCAGCCGCCTTCGTCGTGCAGCCGCACGTGCACCACGTGGGTGTCGCCGAACAAGTTGTGCAGGTCGCCGAGGGTTTCCTGGTAGGCGCCCACCAGGAACGCCGCCAGATAGTACTTCTCGCCGCCCTTGAGCTCGTGCAGCTCGAGCGTGCGCTTGACGTCGCGCATCGAGACGAAGTGGTCGATCTTGCCGTCCGAGTCGCAGGTGATGTCGGCGAGCACCGCGGTGCGCGTCGGGCGCTCGTCCAGGCGATGGATCGGCAGGATCGGGAACAGCTGGTCGATCGCCCAGCTGTCGGGCAGCGACTGGAATACCGAGAAGTTGCAGAAATAGGTGTCCGAGAGAATCGCCTCGAGGTCTTCGAGCTCCTCCGGCAGCCGTTCGAGCTTGCGGCAGGCATCGCGGATCTTGGCGCAGGTGGCCCAGTAGAGCCGCTCGGCGAGCCCGCGGAACTCGAGCGACAACAGGCCGAGGTTGAACATCTGCAGTACCTGCTCGCGTGCCGTGAGGGCGTCGTGGTAGCACTCGACCAGGCGCCGCTCGCTCACCGCCCGGAACGCCTCGAACAGGTCCTGCACCGGCTGCGGCAGCTCCTCATCGCCCGAGTAGTCCTCGGCCTCGTAGCCGGTGACCCGGAACTTGTCGAGCGCGGACGAGCCGAGCGCATCGAAGATGAGCACGCTGTGATAGGCGGCGGTGGCGCGCCCCGATTCGCTCACGATCATCGGGTGCGGGACGTCGCGCGCGTTGCAGACGCTGGCGACGCGGTAGACGACGTCGCTGGCGTACTCGTTCAGCGTGTAGTTCATCGACGAGGCGAAGTTGGTGCCGCTGCCGTCGTAGTCGACGCCGAGGCCGCCGCCCACGTCGATGTACTGCAGTCCCGCACCCATGAGCTTGAGCTCCGCGTACACGTGCGCCAGCTCGTTGATGGCTTCCTTGATGCGGCGGATGTCCTGCAGCTGGCTGCCGGGGTGGCAGTGCACCAGCTGCAGGCAATCGAGCATGTCGCGCGACTTGAGCACGCTGAACAGCTCGAGGATCTCGGTGATGAACAGGCCGAACTTGGACTTGTCGCCGCTGCTGGTGCTCCAGCGCCCCGACCCCTCGCTGGAGAGCTTGACGCGCACCCCGATGCGCGGCCGCACCTGATAGGCGGCGGCGTGCTTCAGGATCAGCCCGAGCTCCTCGAAGTTCTCGACCACCGGGATGATGGTGCGGCCGAGCTTGGTGGCGAGCGTCACCGCCTCGATGTAGCTGTCGTCCTTGAAGCCGTTGCAGACGATCAGCCGCTCGGGGGCGTTCTCGGTCATCGCCATGACCGCGAGCAGCTCGGGCTTCGAGCCCACCTCGAGCCCGAAGCCATACTCGCGCCCGTAACGGTAGACCTCCTCGACCACCAGGCGCTGCTGGTTCACCTTGATCGGGAATACCGCGGCGTAGCGGTTCTTGTAGTCGTTCTCGGTGATCGCCGAGGCGAAGGCGTCGTGCAGGCGCTTCAGGCGGTGCGCCAGGATGTCGGAGAAGCGCACCACCACCGGGGTGGAGAGGTCCCGCGCCTGCAATCCCTCGACGACCTCGAGCAGGTCGATCTCGCGCTCCGGCGTGGTATCGGGCCGCACCACCACGTGGCCGGCGTCGTTGATCGAGAAGTAGCCCTTGCCCCAGGCGGCTACGTTGTAGAGATCGAGGGAGTCCTCGATCCGCCAGGGCTGCGCGGGATTGAACTTGCGGTTGCCGTTGAGGGCGATCTTGGGATCGGCGGCCACGGGGCGCGTTATATCAAAATTGTGTGACCCGCGAGAGTGCCGCGTCACACACTGTCGGCACCCAGCGCCACCGCACGCCCTGGGTCGCGGATCCATTCGCTCCACGAGCCCGGGTAGAGCTTCGCGCCGCCGAGCCCGGCGACTTCGAGCGCGAGCAGGTTGTGGCAGGCAGTCACCCCGGAGCCGCACATCGCGACCACGTCGGCGGGCGGACGCCCGCGCAGGCTCGCGCTCCAGGCACGGCGCAGCTCATCGGGCGGGCGAAACTGTCCGTGTGCATCGAGATTGCCGGCGTAGGGATGGTTGTGTGCGCCCGGGATATGGCCCGCGACCGGGTCGATGGTCTCGTTCTCGCCCGCGAAGCGATCGGCGCCACGCGCATCGATCAGCAGCGGCGCGGCGCGCGCCAGAGCCCCTGAGGCGAGCGCCGCGGCGATCGACTCCGTCGTCACCACCCAGCCGCGCTCCGGGCGCGCTGCGAAGCGGCGCGGCGGCCGCGTCGCGGGCCCGGTGCTCACCGGGAGCCGGGCGCGCTCCCAGGCCGCGAACCCGCCGTCGAGCACCGCCACACGGCTGTGTCCGAGCCAGCGCAGCAGCCACCAGAGGCGCGCCGCGTAGGCCGCCGGGCCCTGATCGTAGGCAACCACCTGTACCGCGTCGTCGATGCCGAAGCGGCTGAAGGTGTCGCCGAGCACGCCCGGGTCCGGGAGCGGATGACGGCCGCTGCCCGCGGTTCGCGGCCCTGTCAGATCGCGATCGAGGTGGGCGTAGAGCGCACCGGGAATGTGGCCGGCGGCCCACGCCTGCGCCCCCCAATCGGGTCGGGCGAGGTCGAAGCGACAGTCGATGCTCACCCAGTCGGGATCCTCGAGGTGCGGGCCGAGCTCGGCGACCCCGATCAGCGTGCTGTACATGCGAATCCTCCGCCGCAACCGCTGCCGCACATTTTCGGCGCCCGACCTAAGTCGTTACAATCCCGGTGAGCACCTGCGCCGGGAGCACCGATGGCAATCGACGTCTATTGGGGCAGCGGTAGTCCCTACTCGTGGCGGGTGCTGCTCGCGCTCGAGTACAAGCGCCTGCCGTACATCAGCCACCTGCTGCAGTTCTCCAAGCAGGAGCACAAGTCGCCGCAGATGCTCGCCCTGAACCCGCGCGGCCGGCTGCCGGTGCTCAGGGACGGCGACTACGTGTGCTTCGAGTCGCTCGCGATTCTCTATTACCTCGAGCAGAAGTACCCGCAGCCGCCGATCTTCGGTCGCACGCCGGAGGAGGCCGGGGTCATCATGCGGGTAATCTGCGAGTACCAGGCTTACATCGAGCCGCACCTCAATACCATCTGCCGGGGCATTTTTTCCGGTGAGGCGGACCTCGCCGGGGATGAGATCACGAGCGCGATGCACGCCGCGGCCAGCGAGGCCCGCACCATCGAGGGGCGGCTGTCGAAGGGCGAGTGGGTGGTGGGCGACAGCTGCTCCGCGATCGACATGGTGATCTTCCCCGGCATCCAGCTGCTGAAGCGCGCGCTCGAGCGGCCGGAGGCGCGCGAGTTGTCCTCGCGCTTCATGCCGGTGGAAGTCAATTACCCGGCACTCGGCCGCTGGATGGCGCGCATGGCGGCGCTGCCGGGCTACCAGCGCACCTGGCCGCCGCACTGGAAGTGAGCAACATTCGATTGATACGCTCCGCACTGGCGGCGACCGGTTATTGGACATCATGAGCAACGAGCACAAAGTTCACCTCGAGTTTCCCGGAAGAATCCTGTTCATCGGCTTCGGCAGCATCGGCCAGGGCGTACTGCCGCTCATCCTGCGGCACATCGGCATTGCGCCCGAGCGCATCACCATCGTCACCGCCGAAGACAAGGGCAACGAGGAGGCCGCGAAGTACGGCATCAGGTTCATCAAGGAGCGCCTGACGCGCGAGAACTACCGCCGCGTGCTGAATCCGCTGCTCGGCCGCGGTGATTTCCTCATCAACGTGTCGGTCGAGGTCTCGAGCATCGCCCTCATCAAGCTGTGCTGGGAGAAGGGCGCGATGTACATCGACACCTGCATCGAGCCCTGGCCGGGCGGCTACACCGATCCGACCGTGCCGGTGGCGCGCCGCACCAACTATGCGCTGCGCGAGGAAGCCCTGGCGCTGCGCTCGGGCAACGAGCGCGCGCCGACCGCGGTGCTCACCCATGGCGCCAACCCGGGGCTGGTGTCGCATTTCGTGAAGCAGGCGCTGCTCAACCTCGCCGAGGACACGCAGACCGAGGCCGGCAACCCGAAGACGCGCGCCGAGTGGGGCGAGCTCGCGCGCCGGCTCGGGGTCAAGGTGATCCACATCGCCGAGCGCGACACCCAGGTTTCTTCGAAGCCGAAGCTGCCGGGGGAGTTCGTCAACACCTGGTCGATCGACGGCTTCGTGAGCGAGGGCTCGCAGCCGAGCGAGATGGGCTGGGGGACGCACGAGCGCAACTTTCCGCGCGACGGCAAGCGCCATGACTTCGGCTGCCTCGCCGCCATCTATCTCATGCAGCCGGGGGCGGGCACGCGGGTGCGCACCTGGACGCCGCGCGCCGGGCACTTCCACGGCTTCTGCATCACGCACAGCGAATCGATCTCGATCGCCGACTACTACACGGTGCGCGACGGCGCCCAGGTGGTGTACCGCCCGACCGTGCACTACGCCTATCACCCGTGCGACTCGGCGGTCATGTCGGTGCACGAGCTCGCCGGCCGCAACTACGTGCAGCAGGAGCGCCAGCGGATTCTGATGGACGACATCACCGCGGGCGTAGACGAGCTCGGCGTGCTGCTCGCCGGGCACCGCCGCAACGCTTACTGGTATGGCTCGCAGCTCTCGATCGCCGAGGCCCGCAAGCTCGCGCCCTACAACAATGCCACCAGTCTCCAGGTCACCGTGGCGGTGCTCTCGGGGGTGGTGTGGGCGATGGAGAATCCGAACCAGGGACTCACTGAGCCCGACGAAATGGATTTCCGGCGCAATCTCGAGGTGTGCATGCCGTACCTGGGTCCGGTGTCCGGGGAATACACCGACTGGACACCGCTGCACGAGCGCGAGCGCCTCTTTCCCGAGGACGTCGACAAGAGCGACCCCTGGCAGTTCAAGAACGTCAGAGTGCTGTGGTAGCCACGCGCGCTTGGCCCGAAGGCCTCGCACAGGGCCTGCCGGAGGCAATGTTCAATGACTATTGAACTCTGGCTCCTTAAGGCCCCCTATCGGGGCTCCCGGAGGCAATGTTCAATGACTATTGAACTCTGGCTCCTTAAGGCCCCCTATCGGGGCTCCCGGAGGCAAAGCTCAATGACTATTGAACTTGTGTCCCGGGGGACATCACGCGCGCTGCCTCAGGAAGCAATGTCCGCCTAAATCGCGTCGTGCGATTGGCCAATTGACTAGGCGCTTTCGTACTCGATCGATACGATCACGTAGGCGCGCGCGCCGCCCGGGGCCTCGACCACGACCTGCTCGTCGAGGCGCCGGCGCAGCAGCGCCCGACCCAAGGGCGAGTCCATGCTGATGTAGGCGGGCGCCATGTCGAATTCGTCCGGACCCACGATCCGGTAGCGCGACTGCACGCCGTCCTCGGCCTCGAGCAGTACCCAGGCGCCGAAGAACACCCGGGACGGGTCGGACGGGGGCTGGTCGACCACTACCATGCCGTCGAGCCGGCGGCGCAGAAACCGCACCCGCCGGTCGATCTCGCGCAGCCGGCGCTTGCCGTAGGTGTATTCGGCGTTCTCCGAGCGATCGCCCTGGGCGGCCGCGGCGGCGACCGCCTGGGTCACCCGCGGCCGCTCCTCGCGCCACAGCGCATCGAGCTCTGCCCGCAGCCGCTCGACCCCTCGCGGGGTGATGTATTTGGAGCCCGCAGCCTGCGGCGGGGGCGCACGTCCCATTGCCGGGAAATCCTGTGAATTATGTCGCAGCCCTTTTTACAGAACTCGGGGGTTCTGTGGAACATCTCACGGACGGGAACGGGGCGACGCTACTAACCTGTCAATCGTGGCTACTAAGTACTACACGCACTTCGTAACCGGCACCGGCAAGGCGCGCAGCGCCCCCGGCAACGAGTGGAGCGGCGTGGTGGAGCTTCGGGAGCCGCTGACACAGGGGCGCGCCAATCGGGAACTGCGCTCGCTCCTGGCACAGAGTTTCGATCTGGACACGGACGAGATCCGTATCCTGCACTGGGCTCGATTGCACTGAATCCCCTGGCGGACTTCCTTCCCTTCATCGAAGGTCCGCCCTTCCAGACCCCAGGCCTAAAAACCTGGGGTTTTTTTTGCCCTTGATCGACGCGGCTTCCGCCCCATGTGACAATCCGCACCCCCCGGAGAGGAGAACTCCAATGCGTGCGTGGATGGTCGCGTTGCTCAGCGCTGCGGTGCTGGCGTTGTCGGGCTGCGGTTACAACACCCTGCAACAGCAGGATGAGAACGTGAAGGCCGCCTGGTCCGAGGTCGTCAACCAGTACCAGCGCCGGGCCGACCTCATCCCGAACCTGGTCAACACCGTGAAGGGCTATGCCGCCCAGGAGCAGAAGGTCCTGATCGGGGTGACCGAGGCACGCGCCCGTGCGAACTCGATCCAGGTGACGCCCGAGGTGCTCAACAACCCGGAGCTGTTCGCCAAGTACCAGGCCGCCCAGGGCGAGCTGACCCAGGCGCTCAGCCACCTGATGGCGATCAGCGAGAATTACCCGCAGCTGAAGTCCGACCAGAACTTCCGCGATCTGCAGTCGCAGCTCGAGGGCACGGAGAACCGCATCACGGTCGCACGCAACCGTTACATCCAGGCGGTGCAGCAATACAACGTCACGGTGCGCTCGTTCCCGGTGAATCTCACCGCCAAGATTTTCGGCTTCCAGGTGAAGCCGAACTTCTCGGTCGCCAACGAGCAGCAGATCGCGACGGCGCCGACGGTCAGCTTCGACAGCGCGGCCCCGGCGGCGAGCGCGCCGGCGCAGCCCGCCAAACAATGACGCGATGACCCGCTTCGCGCTTCGCGCCCGCCACTGGGCGGGAGTCGCGCTGCCACTGCTCCTCGGCCTGGCCGCCGCCAGCGGCGCGCAGGATCTGCAGCCGATCCCGCCGCTCGCCGCGCGCGTCACCGACCTCACCGGCACGCTCACCGCGGGACAGCAGAGCGCGCTCGAGCAGAAGCTGTCTGCGTTCGAGTCCGCCAAGGGCGCGCAGCTTGCGGTGCTCATCGTGCCGACGACGCAGCCGGAGGAGATCGAGCAGTACTCGATCCGCGTGGTCGATGCCTGGAAGCTCGGGCGCAAGGGGGTCGACGACGGCGCGCTGCTGATCGTCGCCAAGGACGATCACAAGGTTCGCATCGAGGTCGGACGGGGCCTCGAGGGCGTTCTCACCGACGCGCTCTGCAACCGGATCCTCGATGAGACCGTGAAGCCCGCGTTCCGTCAGGGGAACTTCTACGGCGGCATCGACGCGGGCCTCGAGCAGATGATGAAGCTCGTTTCCGGCGAGCCCCTGCCGCCTCCCGAACAGCGCTGGCAGCCGGGCCGCCGCGGCCACGGCGGAGGTCTGCTGCTGCCGCTACTGTTCGCGGTGTTCGCCGGCTCGGTGGTGCTGCGGAGTGTCTTCGGTCGCACCTTCGGCTCGGTGCTCACCGGAGTGGGCGCGGGCCTGCTGGTGTGGATCGCGGGCTACGCGCTCGCGCTCGCGGGTCTCGCGGCGATCGGCGCATTCCTCTTTACACTGCTCAGTGGTCTCGGGCGCGGCAGCGGCTGGTCGAGCGGCGGATGGGGCGGCTTCGGCGGTGGACTCGGAGGAGGCCTGGGTGGCGGTTTCGGCGGCGGCGGATTCAGCGGCGGAGGCGGCGGCTTTGCAGGCGGCGGCGCTTCCGGGAGCTGGTAGGCCGTGAAGCTCGAGCGGCTCCTGCGCCATCTCCTCAGCACGCGCTTCAGCACGCGCCGGCGCTTCCCGCCGGCGGTGCGCGCAGCGATCGAGCAGGCCATCCGGGACTGCGAAGCGCGCCACGCGGGCGAGATCCGTTTCGTGGTCGAGACCGCGTTCGATCTGCCGGAGCTGTGGCACGATCTCGCGCCGCGTCGGCGTGCGCTGCAGCTGTTCGGACAGCTCGGCGTCTGGGACACCGCGCACAACAACGGCGTGCTGATCTACGTGCTGATGGCCGATCGCGTCGTCGAGATCGTCGCCGACCGCGGCATCGCCGCGCGCGTACCGCAGGCCGAATGGGGCGCGGTGTGCCGCCAGATGGAGCACCATTTCCGCGCAGGCCGCTTTCGCGAGGGCTCGATCGTCGGAATTGAGGGCGTGGGGGCGCTGCTCGGGCGGCATTTCCCCGGCGAGGCGCCCGGCGGGCAGGAGTTGCCGGATCAGCCGGTGCTGCTGTAGTGAATCGGAGACGATCGGACCGCCAGCGTTTCGGTCATAATTCCACGCTTATGAATAGTGTTCGCCCACGACCGGCGCTCGCGGCGCTGGCGTGCAGCTCGCTGCTCGCCGCCTGCTCGCTCTTTGGTCCGCTGCACCGCGGGGCACCGGCACCGGCTGCCAGGGCGCTGCCAGCCGCGCCTGCGCTGCCGCTCCCCGTGGCCAACGAGCGCTTCGAGCTCGAGTCTGGGCAGAGTGTCGTGGGCGGGGTGCAGGTGGTCACCGCCGGCAAGGACGACACGCTCACCGACATCGCCCGGCGCTTTAACGTCGGCTACGAGGATATTCTGCGCGCCAATCCCAAGGTGGATCCGTGGCTGCCGGGCGAGGGGCACGAGGTCATCGTGCCGACGCAATTCATCCTGCCCAATGCTCCCTACAGCGGCGTCGTGATCAACATCGCCGCCATGCGCATCTACTACTTCCCGCCGGTGAAGCGCGGCGAGCGCGTCATCGTGCTGACCCACCCGATCGGCATCGGCAAGGTCGGCTGGAAGACGCCCGAGGGGGTCACGAAGATCGTCCGCCGGCAGAAGGATCCGACCTGGCGCGTGCCGGTGTCGGTGCTCAAGGAGCACCACGAGAACGGCGACGACTCCCTCGAGCCGGTGATCGGCCCGGGACCGGAGAATCCGCTCGGCAAATACGCCTTCTACCTGCAGTGGCCAAGCTACCTGATCCACGGCACCAACAAGCCAGCCGGCGTCGGCCTGCGCTCGAGTCACGGCTGCATCCGCCTCTACCCTGAGGACATCGAGCAGTTCTACAACATGATCCCGGTCGGAACCGAGGTGCGGGTGGTCAATCAGCCGTTCCTGTTCGGCTGGGGCAACGGGCGGCTGTACCTGCAGCCCCTCGATGTGCTCGAGGACGATCAGCGCGACTGGAACAAGGCGCAGCGCAAGCTGCTCGGCAAGTCGCTGTCGGCGACGCTGCAGCAGCAGCTCAAGACCAACCACCAGCAGATCGACTGGGATCGGGTCGCATCGCTCGCTCACGACCCGCGCGGCATCCCGGTGCCGGTCTCCACCGCCGACGCGAGCCTCGAGCAGGTGCTCGCCGCCGCGCCGCGGGTGCAGAACGTGGTGCCGCAGGGCTCGACCTGGGATGGCAAGTCTGACCTGCCGATGGACGAGGCCTCCTTCAAGCAGATGTTCTCGGAGATCGAGCCCGGTGCCACCGCGCCGGCCACCCCGGGCTCCGCCGCCGCTCCGGCGGCCGCTGGCGCGGCCGGAGGCAAGACTCCGCCGCCGCCTCCCAAGGACGGCGGCTGATGGCGAGTGAGCCTTCGGAGCCGCAAGAGTCGCCTGCCCTGCCGCTGTCGCAGTGGCTACAGCTGATGCTGGCGGAGATCACCGCCAAGCGCGAAGCACACGAGCGCGCCCGCGCCGAGGAAGCACGCCGTAACGAAGAGCGCGCCGCGCACTCCGCCGATTCCCGCGGCGGCGCATCACAAGGCTGAGTCGCGGACGCGCCGCGATTGTGCCGACGGCGCTAACACGCTGTGCTAGAGTCCTGCGGGCACGATACCAAGAGGCGTCGAGTGGCCAATCGCCTTAACTCAGGCGCACAACTCGCCCAACCAAACCGTGATCTGCATGCCATCGAAGGCGTCGCGACCGGGGTCGCCGCTTTCGTTGGCCGTACGCTCAAGGGTCCGGTGTCGCGGCCGCTCACGGTAAGGAGCTTCGCCGAGTTCCAACAGCAGTTCGGCGGCCTGTGGCAGCCCTCGACGCTTTCTTACGCGGTAGAGCAGTTCTTCGAGAACGGCGGCCGCGAGGCGCGCATCGTGCGTGTCGTCAACGGCGCGCGGCCGCCGACCCTGAGTCTTCCGGCCGGCGGCGGCACGCTCACGCTGGTCGCGGTGAATCCCGGCTCGCGCGAGTATCTGCGCGCATCGGTCGACTATGACGGCCTGTCCGCCGCCGACGCGGACCGCTTCAACCTGGTGGTGCAGCGGGTGCGGACTGCGGGCTCGGAGCTGGTGGAAGACCAGGAGATCTACCGGCGCATATCGGTCGCGCCCGGCGCTACGCGCTCCGTCACCGACGCGCTGCTGCAATCGAGCCTGGTGCGGGTGCAGGGCGCGGTGCCTAAGTCTCGTCCCGATCGCTCGGCCGGTGCCCCGGGCGGCGTGGCGGTCGGCTACACGCTGTCCAATCCGGATGGCGACGACGGCGCGCCACTCACCGATTACGACGTGATCGGTTCGCGCGCGCGCGGCACCGGGCTGTTCGCGCTCGAGAGCGCCGGGCGTTTCAACATGCTGTGCATTCCGCCACTCGCCCGCGAGCAGGACGTGGGGCTGTCGACGCTGCTGGTCGCCGCGCGCGTCTGCCGCGAGCGCTGCGCGCTGCTGATGATCGATCCACCCGCCTCCTGGACCAGCGCCCCGGCGGCGCTCGAGGCGCTGCGCAGCTGGCCGTTCCGCAGCGACTGCGCGGTGATGTACTACCCGCGCATCCAGGCCCTCGACCGCTTGCGCGGGCGTGTCGAGGTCTTCGGCTCGAGCGCGGCGGCGGCCGGGATGATTGCGCGCGCCGACGAGAGCTGGCCGGTGTGGACGGCCGCCGAGCCCGAGGAGGCGCCGTTGCGCCCGGGGCTGCGGCCCGCGGTCGCGGTCTCGGATGGGGACCGCCTGCGCCTCACACAGGCCGGCGTCAACACGCTGCTCGCGGTGCGGGCCGCTGCGCGCGCCGGTCTGGGCCCGCGCACACTGGCTGCGGGGGGCAGCGGCACGTCGGACTGGCGCTACCTGTCGGCGCGGCGCCTCGCGCTCTACATCGCCGCGAGCATCGAGCAGGGCACTCGTTGGGTACTGCTCGAGCAAAACGGGCCGACGACCTGGGCGCGCGCCCGGGCAGGCGCCCAGGAATTTCTCGACGCGCTCGCCGAGCAGGGCGCCTTTGCCGGCGCCACGGCGCGCGACAGCCACTTCGTCATCTGCGACGAGCGGATCAACGGCGAGCAGAGCGTCGCCGAGGGCAAGCTCAATCTGCTGTTTGGCTTTGCCACCACCAGGCCCGGCGAGTTCGACACCTGGCTGGTCACGCATCGCCCCGGCGCCAGCCGTGTGCGCCCGGTGTCGGTCAACCGCTCGGCCACCGCGCAGCAGCGGGTCGAGTGGGAGATCACGACGTCCATCCTGCGCGGGGGACTGGCCGACCGGCCGAAAGCGCCTGCGCCTTAGTCCGCTTTGCCGAAGCCGCCGCCGCCCGGCGTGAGAATGGTGAGCTCGTCCCCCGGAGTCACGTCGAAGCGCGCGGTCGCGCCGAGCGTCTCGATCGCACCCGTGGCGCGCCGGATGCGTGCCTCGCCGCGCGCCCCCGGCCCGCCGCCGGCGAGGCCGAAGGGCGCAACGCGGCGGTGATTGGCGAGCAGCGCCCCGGAGAACGGTGCGCGAAACTCGATGCGCCGCACGACACCGTCGCCGCCGTGATGGCGGCCGCGCCCTCCGGAGCCGCGCCGGATGGCGAACTCCCGCACCAGCACCGGGAACTTTGCCTCGAGGATCTCAGGATCGGTGAGCCGCGAGTTGGTCATGTGAGTGTGGACCGCATCGCAGCCGTCGAAATCAGGCCCGGCGCCGGCCCCGCCGGCGATGGTCTCGTAGTACTGCAGCTGCTGGTCGCCGAAAGTAAGGTTGTTCATCGTCCCCTGGGAGGCCGCGAGTATTCCGAGCGCGCCATAGAGCGCGTCGACGATGCATTGCGAGGTCTCGACGTTGCCGGCCGCCACCGCCGCCGGCGGCCGTGGATCGAGCATCGAGCCCGGCGGGATGACGATCTCGAGCGGCTCGAGGCAGCCTTCGTTGAGCGGAATCGGCCGCTCGATCAGCGTGCGGAAAACGTACAGCACCGCCGCCAGGCACACGGCGCGCGGCGCGTTGAAGTTGTGCGCTCCCTGGCCTGATGTGCCGGTGAAGTCGACACGCGCGCGGCGCGCGCCGCGGTCGATGTCGATGCGCACGGCGATTACCTGCTCGCCGTCCATCTCGTAGCGGAATTCGCCGCTCAGCTGCTCGCCGATGGCGTTGCGCACCGAGAGCGCGGCGTTGTCCTGAACTTCGCGCATGCGCTGGTGCAGGCTCTCGAGCCCGTAGCGCGCGACGGCGCGGCGAACTTCGGCGATGCCGCGCGCGTTGGCGGCCAGCTGCGCGCGCAGGTCGGCCAGATTCTGCTCCGGTGAGCGTGCCGGCCAGCGGCCGGCGGCGAGCGCCGTGCGCAGCTCCCGCTCCCGCAGCGTCGAGCCGCTCACCAGCTGGAAGCACTCGAACAGCGCCCCTTCCTCTTCTATGGTGCGGCTGAAGGGCGGCATCGAGCCCGGGGTCATCCCGCCGATGTCGGCGTGATGGGCGCGCGAGGCGACGATGAAGTCCGCTTGGCTCCCGCCGCCGATGAATATCGGCGTGACGACCGTCATGTCGGGCAGATGGGTGCCGCCGTGGTAGGGGCTGTTGAGGAGCCAGGAATCGCCGGGCGCAAGCTGGCCGGCGCGGGCTTCGAGGACCGCGCGGACGCTCGCGCCCATCGATCCCAAGTGCACCGGCATGTGCGGCGCGTTGGCAACCAGCCCGCCGTGTGAGTCGAACAGCGCACAGGAGTAATCGAGCCGCTCGCGGATGTTGACCGACTGGGCGGTCGCCTTGAGCACCTCGCCCATCTGCTCGGCGATGTGCATGAAGAGGTTGTTGGATATCTCGATGCGGGCCGGGTCGGCCGCCGCGCCGGCGCGCGCTGCGGGTGAGGCCGGATCGGACTCGAGCAGCAGCTCGCCGCCCGCGAGCAGGCGCGCCCGCCAGCCGCTCTCCAGCACCACGGTGCTGTGCGGCTCGACGATGAGTGCCGGGCCCGCGAGCGTGCCCGCAACGGCGCTCATCGACACGAGTGGTACCTCGCGCCAGCCATCGAACCAGGCACGTGCGGTCCGGGGGAGAACCGCGGTGCCTGGCGCGGGCATGACGAGCCGCGCGGCATCGAGCGATGCCAGGCGCGCCTCGGCGCGCACGGCCTCGATCACGACGTCGAGGCTGTGAGCCGCGAAGCCGAAGCGTTTCAGGTGCTCGGCGTGGAAGCGCTCGCGTACCTCGGCGAGCGCACCGAACGGCACCGAGAGCGTCACGTCGCTGTCGCCCGCGCGTACCTCGAGCAGCAGCACCACCCGCACGCGTCCCGGCTCGGGGTCGAAGGCGCTGAGCTCCTCGCGCGCCTGCGACTCGAGTTGCGCGAGCCGCTCAGCCGCCGTGGCGAGCCCTGCGGGCCCGAGCGGCCGGCGCAGGCTCGCGCGCCGCACCGCGAGACGGTCGGCCACGCCGATGCCGAACGCCGACAGCACGCTCGCGAGCGGATGGATCAGGACGCGGCGCATGCCGGCGGCGCGCGCCACGCGGCAGGCGTGCTGGCCCGCCGCCCCGCCGAAGCAGAACAGCGTGAAGTCGCCCGCATCGAGCCCCTGCCGCGCCGACACCTGGCGGATGGCATTGGCCATCGACTCGACGCCGACTTCCAGGAACGACTCGGCGACCATCTCCGCAGAACAGCCGTGCGCGGCCTCGGCGTTGACGCGGGTGGCGAGCCCGGCAAAGGCGGCCGCGACCACCTCCGGGTCGATGCACGATCGGCCGTCCTCGCCGAACACCGCCGGCAGGGTGTCGGGGCGCAGATGGCCGAGCAGTACCTGGACGTCGGTGAGCGTCAGCGGTCCGCCGCGCCGGTAGCACGCCGGTCCCGGCTCGGCGCCCGCCGAGGCGGGTCCGACCGCGAAGCGCCCGTCCCTGAAGCTCAAGATCGAGCCGCCGCCGGCGGCGATCGTGTGCACGTCGAGCATCGGCTGGGTGAGGCGCACGCCTGCGATCGCGTGCTCGAAGCGCTGCGGCAGCTCGCCGTCGGTCAGCGACACGTCGGTCGAGGTACCGCCCATGTCGAAACCGATGAGCCTGGGAAAACCGGCGCGCGCGCCGACCCAGTGCATGCCGATGAGTCCGCCCGCCGGCCCCGAGAGCACGCTCGACATGGCGTGGAAGGCGGACGCGTCCGCGAGCCCGCCGTTGCTCTGCATCAGCGTGAGGCGTGCCCGGGGATCGAGCGCGCGCAGCTCACGCGTGAGCCCCCCGAGGTAGGCGCGCAGCGGCAGCGCCAGGTAGGCGTTGAGCACCGTAGTGTCGCCGCGCGTCACGTAGCGCACCATGGGGGAGAGCTCGTGCGACACCGAGACCTCCTCGAACCCGAGCTCGCGGGCCGCGGCGGCGGCGCGCCGCTCGTGCTCGGGATGGCGCCAGCCGTGCAGGAACACGATGGCCACCGCACGGCGCCCGGCGCGCCGCGCGCGGGCGAGGTCCGCCCGCAGCCGGCTCTCATCGAGAGGCACAAGGACGACGCCCTCGGCATCGATACGCTCGCTCGCCTCGATCACCGCCGCATGCAGCAGCTTCGGCAGCACGATGTGGCGCGCGAAGATGTCGGGCCGGTTCTGGTAGCCGACACGCAGGGCATCGGCAAAGCCCGCGGTCGTCACCAGGACGACGGGCTCGCCGGTGCGTGTCAGCAGCGCATTGGTCGCGACCGTCGTGCCGACCTTCACCTCGGTCACCGGCGTGCGCGCAGCGACCGCGGCCTGAATGTCGCGCGCCGCCGCAAGTCCGGGATCGCCGCCGGCGGCGCCGCCGGCGGGTACCGACAGCACCTTGCGCACGTGCAGCGCACCATCCGGAGCGAGCCCCACGACGTCGGTGAAAGTGCCGCCGCGGTCGATCCAGAACTGCCAGCCGGCTTCGCTTCCGCGCGCCTCGCCCGATTGGCTTAACGATTCCATTGCCTGCATTATTCGCCCATGTCGAGCCGGCACCCAGTCCCCGCCGTCGCTTCGTGGAGGCGACCGTGACCCGTCACGTCGTGTTCTCCCACGGGCAGGAGAGCGGCCCGTGGGGCCGCAAGATTACCGCGCTCGCCGAGGTTGCTCGCAGCGAAGGCTACGAGACGCACTCGGTCGACTACCGCGGGATCGATCTGCCGCGCGCGCGCGTGGCGAAGCTGGTCGACTTCTGCAAGGAGCTGGCCGGGGACCTGGTGCTGGTCGGCTCGAGCATGGGCGGCTACGTCGCGGTCGCGTCCGCTTCGCTGCTGCACGCCCGCGGCCTGTTCCTGATGGCACCGGCGCTCTATCTCGAGGGACTGCCGGAGCTGCGCGCCGGCTCGCTCGATTGCCCGGCCGCCGTGGTGCACGGCTGGCGCGACGAAGTGGTGCCGTACGAGCACAGCGTGCGCTTCGCGCACGGCTACCGCGCGGCGCTGCATCTGCTCGACGCCGATCATCGGCTGTACAACCAGATCCGTGTGATCCAGCACCTGTTCGAATACTTTCTGATCGCGCTCGACCTGCCCGCCATCGCCTTCGAATGACGCGGCGCGCGGCGCGGCTTCAGCGCCGCAGGCGGATGGCGCGCTCGGCGATGCGGTCGACCACGCCCGGCGCCACCAGCCGCGCCCAGCGCCCGAGGCGCCCACGTGCCGAGGTAATGAGCAGCCGCTGCCGCTTGCGCATCGCGCGCGCGATGAGCCGCGCGCATTGCTCGCTCGTCATGATGCGCGGCTCATCCATGGGAGTCTTCCCGAGGGGGCGCCCGTCGGCACCCAGTGCCCCCTTGTGCAGCTCGCTCTTGACGAAGTCGGGAGCCACGATGGTGACGTCGACGCCGCTGCCCCGCAGCTCGATGCGCAGCGACTCGAAGAAGCCGACCATGGCGTGCTTGCTGGCGGCGTAGCCGGTGCGCTCGGGTACCCCGGTGAGTCCGGCGATGCTGGCGACCGCCACGATCAGCCCGCGCGAGTTCTTGAGATACGGCAGTGCCGCCGCGGTCATGTGCGCCGCCCCGAGGTAATTGACCGCGAGCAGCCGCTCGAGGGGCGCGAGGTCCGCGAGCGCATCGAACCGCGCCCACATGGTCATGCCGGCGTTATTGACCAGCGCATCGAGCTTCTGGAAGCGTTCCAGCGTGCTCGCCACCATCTGCCGGCAGTCCGCGCCCCGGGTGACGTCGCCGGGAACGGCGAGCACCGCCGCCCCAAGCGCCGCGCACTCGCCGGCGGTCTGCGCGAGCCGGCTGGCGTCCCGGGCGTTGAGGGAGAGCTGCGCCCCGGCGCGCGCCAGCTCGAGCGCGAGGGCCCGCCCGATGCCGGTCGAGGCCCCCGTGATCAGGACTGTCTTACCCTGGAAAGTGTCCATTTGCGCCACTGCCGCCTATTGCGGCCGAGCCGCCGCGGGAGCACATCATAGGGCGCTGATTTGGCTGCTGCTTGCCGCCCCGCGTGGCCGAGTCGTAGACTTCCCGCCGCGGACTCTGTGTTGCGGAACAAACAAGAACCCGGCGTGCGTGCGCGAGCAGCGGGTGCAGATCAACGCAATCACGTAACTTCCGGCGCCGGCGCAGGCGGCGGTCCATGGCGGTCGGACCGGCCCCTGTTGGGGCCTCGAGGGAGCAGGGGGAGACATGAGGAAAATGCACATTGGGCGTCGCGGGCTGCTGATCGCCCCGGCGGCGGCTTGTCTGACTCTGGGCCTGAGTCCTGACGCGCGCGCATTCAGCTTCGGGTCCGGGGACTGGGCCGCCTCCTGGGACACGACCATCGGCTACGGCCAGGGGTTTCGTACCGAAGGGCGCGATTGCGCGCTGATCGCCCTTGCCGACGGCGGCTGCGGCTACGGACCCAACATCGACGACGGTGATCTCAACTACGGCAAGGGCACGTTCACCGCGGCGCTGACCGGGGTGACCGAGTTCTCGCTCAAATATAAGGATACGGCCGGCATCTTCGTCCGCGGCTCGGGCCTCTATGACTTCTACGTCATGGGCAACAACACCGAGCGCACGCCGCTCACGCCCGCCGCTAAGGATATCGTCGGCAGCTACACGCGCCTGCTCGATGCATTCGGCTATCTGCGCTTCAACACGGGCACGATGCCCTCCGAGCTGCGACTCGGCCGGCAGGTGGTGGACTGGGGCGAGAGCCTGTATATCCCCGGAGGCCTCAACCAGGTCGACTACTTCGATGTCACCGCGCTGCAGGTACCGGGCGCTGAGCTCAAGCAGGCGCTGCTGCCCGATGAGTCGGCGATCCTCAATCTGCAGCTCACCAAGAATCTGAGCACCCAGCTCATTTACCTCTTCGACTGGCACGAGAACATCATCGAGCCGGATGGCGCCTACTTCAGCACCAACGACATCGCCGGCGCCGGCGGCAATAAGATCGTGCTCGGCTTCGGCCCGATCTCCGACCAGGGGGTCGACTTCACGCCGCTCGGTGGCTCGCTGATCAGCAATTTCCAGAGCATCCCCCGGCTGCCCGACGAGCGGCCTCCGAACTCCGGGCAGGCCGGCATCAACTTCAAGCTATTCCTGCCGAACTTCGGCCAGGGCACCCAGCTCGGCTTCTATTTCCTCAACTATGCGAGCCGCTCGCCGGTAATCTCCTTTCAGACCGGCAGTCAGGCGGGCTTCGGCAACGCCTTCGGAGCGGCCGAAGCCGTGGGCGCCGCCGCGCAGGCGGTCGCCGCGGGCCTGCCATTGCCGGCGGCCATTGCCACAGGTTCGGCGGTCGGCCAGCAGGCCGCCGCGGGGGCCGGTGGGAACCTGAGCGCCGCGACGGCGACGGAGTACGCCACCATCGGCGCCAACACGCTGCTCGCGGGCGGCAATGTCAGCAATCAGGCGAGCAGCCTCGCGGCCAACGAATACGCGCGCACGGAAGGCTACTTCGAGCAGTTCCCGCAGGACATCAAGATGCTGGGAATCTCCTTCAATACGGAGATCCAGGCGACCGGCACGTCGCTGCAGGGTGAGCTCGCTTTCCGCCACAACGTGCCGTTGCAGCTCGATCTGCCCGAGCTCATCTACGCCTCGCTCACCCCCTTCGAGACGGGCCTCAATCAGCTCCTTGGCAAGCCCGTCACCGGGCCCGGGAACTGCCAGCCGGCGTCCGCAACTCCCATCACGGGATGCAACCAGTTTGGCTTGTACGGCCTGGGGCAGACCGTACAGGGCTATGAGCTGAAGGATACCTGGCACTTCGATGTCAGCGGCACCCAGATCTGGGCCAACGTGCTCAAAGCCTCGCAAGCGGTGTTGACCGTCGAGGCCGGGGCCGACTACGTGTCACTCCCGAACAAGTACACCGGCGGCCCGGAGGGCTTCGGCCTGCGCTTCGGCGGTCCGGGCACGTTGAGCGGCAATCCGAACCTCGGCGGTTACCCGGAGTTCCCCGCCGTGAACGGCCAGTGCGTTGCGACCAGCTTCTCCAATCCGCTCGGCCAATGCGTCATTCCGGGCTCCGAGTTCGCCAGCGACTTTGCCTGGGGTTACGTGGTCGCCGGCCACCTCGATTACGACAACGTGATCGGCGACTGGAAGCTCACGCCGCACCTCACCTGGAGCCAGGACGTGAGCGGCAACTCACCCGGTCCCGGCGGCGCCTTCCTCGCCGGCCGCTATGCGAGCACGGTGGGAATCACGGCGAGCGTACGCCAGATGTGGCAGTTCGACGTCTCGTATACCCACTACGGCGGTGCCGGTGAGTACAACCCGCTGGCCGATCGCGATTTCATCGCCGCCAGCGTCAAGTTTTCATTCTAAGAGCCGCGCAGCCCGACGGGCATGTGTGAGCGATGGAGGGGGCTGCAATGAAAATGGTGTTGCGTTTGGCGGCGGCGATCCTGTTTGCGCAGGCCGCCTGGGGTGCGGTGAGCCCTGAGGAAGCGGCGCGGCTCGGGCAGGATCTGACACCGCTCGGGGGCGAGAAGGCCGCTAACGCCGACGGCTCGATTCCTGCGTGGACGGGCGGCCTCAGGTCGGCGGCCGACGCCGGCTTTGCCAGCTATCACCCGCCCGATCACTACCCCGACCCCTACGCGAGCGACAAGCCGCTGTTCACCATCACGAGCGCAAATCTCAGTCAGTACGCAGCGAAGCTCACCGAGGGGCACAAGGCGCTCTTCAAGACCTACTCCGACTACAAGATGATCGTCTACCCGACGCATCGCAGCGGCGCTGCGCCCGAGAGCGTCTACGAGGCCACCAAGCGCAACGCCACGACCGCCAGGCTGGTCCCCGACGGTAATGGCTTCACCGGCGCGATCGGCGGCACGCCATTCCCGATTCCCCAGTCGGGGCTCGAGGTGTACTGGAATCACCTGACACGCTACCGCGGGGTGGCCGCGGCACTCGAGATTGGCCAGGCCCCGATGACCGCAAGCGGTGCTTTCACGCTGGTGAAATTCAAGGAGGAGTTCTTCTTCCCGTACTACGAGCCGGGCATGACCGAAGCGGCCATGAACAACATTCTCGTGTACTTCACGCAGGAGACCGTCGCACCGGCGCGCCTCGCGGGCGAGGTGCTGCTGGTGCAGGAGACGCTCAATCAGGCGAAGGAGAGCCGCCGCGCCTGGATCTACAATGCGGGCCAGCGCCGCGTGCTGCGCGCGCCGCAGGTCGCCTTCGACAATCCGGGCACCAGCGCCGACAACCTGCGCACCGACGACCAGTTCGACGTCTACAACGGCAGCCCGCAGCGCTACAACTGGAAGCTGGTCGGCAAGAAGGAGATATACGTTCCGTATGACGCCTACCGCCTGCAGGAGGGGACGCTCAAGTACAGCGAGCTGCTCCACAAGGGCCACATCAACCAGGATTACGCGCGCTACGAGCTGCACCGCGTGTGGGTCGTGGATGCCACGCTCAAGCCCGGTCAGAGCCACATCTACAGCCGGCGGACGATGTACGTCGACGAGGATTCCTGGCAGATGCTCGCGGTCGACTGCTACGACGTGCGCGGGCAGCTCTACCGCGTGCAGGAAGGGCACGCGATGAACTACTACAACCTGCCCTCGCTCTGGACGTCCCTGGAGCTCATCATGGACCTCTCGAACGGGCGTTATATCGCGCTCGGCCTGCAGAGCGAGGAGCCGCACTCGTACGATCTCAGCGTCAAGCGCACGCCCGCCGACTATCAGCCGAGCGTCCTGGAGCGCCGCGGCATCCGGTAAGACGCCGTGGATTCGGGCGCGCCCCGAGGGTCTCATCTTGCGCTCGCGGCCGCGCTTGCGGTGGTTGCCTGGGCGGCTCGGGCGCAGGCGGCGTCGGCGCAGCCCGCTCCACGGAGCGCGGAGCAGGCGCCGCTAGCCGCCCACACACTGCTGATCGCCCTCGCCGCCGCCGGCGAGCGGCTGGTCGCGGTCGGCGACCGCGGCGTGATCGTGCTCTCGGACGACCGCGGGCTGAGCTGGAAGCAGGCGGCGAGCGTGCCCGTCCAGGCGCTGCTTACCGGCGTGTGCTTCTTCGATCCAACGCACGGCCTGGCGGTCGGCCACGATGAGGTCATCCTCACAACCGGGGACGCAGGAGAGAACTGGCGGCTGGTCCACTATGCGCCCGAGGCGCAGCGGCCACTGCTCGATGTGTGGTGCGCCGCGGGTGGCAAGGCGATCGCCATAGGCGCTTACAGCGCTTATTTCACCAGCGCCGACGGTGGTGCGAGCTGGCGCACGGGGCAGTTCGCGCCGACTGCCGCGCCGCGACGGGTGGCTGCGGCGCCCGCCGGGTCCAAGTCCAGTGCGATTGAAGAGACGGGCGGCGGCTACCACCTCAATCGCATCGTGGGCGCCTCCGCTACCCGGCTCTACATCGCCGCTGAGGCCGGACACCTGTACCGCAGCGACGACAGCGGCGATCACTGGCAGGAGCTCGCCTCGCCCTACGCCGGCTCGTTCTTCGACGTGCTGCCGCTCACGGGCGATGCGCTGCTGGCGAGCGGCCTGCGCGGCAACCTGTACCGCTCCGAGGACGCCGGCGCGAGCTGGCAGCAGATTGCGACCGGCACCGTGGCGCTGCTCGATGGCGCGGCCGCGCTGCCGGGCGGAGCGCTCGCCGTCGTCGGCCTCTCGGGCGTGGTGCTGGTGAGCCGCGACGGCGGCCGTTCCTTCAGCCTCGAGCAGCAGAGTGACCGCAGCGGGCTCGGCGCCGCGCTCGCCGTCGGCAGGGACGAGCTCGTCGTCGCCGGTGAGGGCGGCGTCCGGCGGATTACGCTCGGCGCAGCGACGGCGGCGGACATGGCGGAGGCGCACCGATGACCGGGGGCCTGAGCGGGGAAGCGCCGCTGCCGGGCCTGGGGGGCGTCCTCGAGCGCCTCATTTTCGGGCACCGCACGCTGATCCTCGTGCTGTTCACCCTCGGCACCCTCGCTCTCGGCGCGACGGCGGTGCATGGCCTGCGCATCGACACCTCGTTCCTCAAGACGTTGCCGGTGCAGCACGAGTACATGCGGACCTATCTCGACCCGAAGGTGGCCGAGTTCCAGGGCGCCAACCGCGTGCTGGTGGCGCTGATCGCGCGCGATGGCAACATGTTCACGCCCGAGTTCTTCGCCGCGATGCGCAAGGCGACCGACGAGGTCATCGTCACCGACGGTATCGACCGCACGCGCGTGCAGTCGATTTTCACGCCCAACGTGCGCTACATCGAGGTGGTCGAGGACGGCATTGAGGCGGGCGACGTGATGCCGCAGGGTTTCACGCCCACGCCCGAGAACTTTGCGCGTGTGCGCGACAACATCAGGAAGGCCGGCATCATCGGGCGCCTGGTGGCCAACGATTTCTCCGGAGCGCTGGTGAGTGCGATCGTGCTCGATCAGGACGCGCAGGGGCGTCCGGTCGACCCGATCGCGGTGGCCAACGCCCTCGAGCTGAACGTCCGCCAGAAGATCGAGCGGCCCGAGGCCGGGCAGGGTCCCGCGCCCCCCAGCGTACAGGCGCGTGCGAGCGGCGGGATCGAGACGGCCGCGTTCCCGCGCCACGGGATCGACGTGCGCATGATCGGCTTCGCAAGGTGATGGGCGACATCGCCGCGGGGGCGACCTCGGTCGTCATGTTCGCGGGCATCACGCTGGTGCTGACGCTGCTCGCGGTGCGGATCTACTGCCAGTCTTGGCGCATCGCCTTCGTGCCGGTGCTGTGCTCAGCCATAGCCGTCGTATGGCAGCTCGGCGCGCTGGTGCTGCTGCACTACGGGATCGATCCGATCGGCCTGCTGGTGCCGTTCCTGATCTTTGCGATCGGCGTGAGCCACGGCGTGCAGAAGATCAGCGCGGTCGCGGACGCCGCGCTCGCCGGGCTCGAGAGCGTCGAGGCGGCCCGACGCGTCTTCCGGCAGCTGCTGATGCCCGCCGTCATCGCCCTGCTCGCGGACCTGGTCGGATTCGTGACCATCCTCCTGATCCCGGTGCAGGTGATCCGCGAGATGGCCATCACGGCGAGCATCGGCGTCGCGATCGTCATCCTCACGGACCTGGTGTTGTTGCCGGTGGTGGTGTCCTACGTGCATTTCGGTCCCGGCTTCCGCACCCGCGTGGAGCGGCGCCAGCAGCACCTGGCGACGGTCTGGCGCCACATGGGGGCCATCACCGCCCGGGGCCCCTCGCTCGCCATCATCGCGATCGCCGCGCTGCTCGCCGTGGCGGGCTGGTGGAAAGGGCGCGAGACCCCGATCGGGGATACCCAGGCGGGGGTGCCGGAGCTGCGGGCGGATTCGCGCTACAACCGCGACAACGACGTCATCACGACCAAGTTCTCCATCGGCGTCGACGTGCTCACCGCGATCGTGGAATCGCAGGAGCCGGTATGCGTCCGGCACGACCTCATGACGGCGGTCGACCGCTTCGGCTGGCACATGCGCAACGTCCCCGGTGTCCAGGAAGTCATTACCCTGCCCTTCATCGCCAAGGTGGCGATCGCCGGCTGGAACCAGGGGAGCCTCAAGTGGCGCAGCATCCCCCGCGAGCAGACCCAGCTCACCCAGTCGAGCCGCTACATCGAGACCAGCACCGGGCTGCTCAACGAGAACTGCGACGTCATACCGGTGATGATGTTTCTCACCGATCACCGCGCCGAGACCATTGCGCGCTCGATCGCGGCGGTCAAGGAGTGGCGGCGAGCCAATCCGCTCGATGGCGCCGTGGTGCGCCTCGCCGCGGGCAACGTCGGAGTCATGGCGGCGACCAACGAGACCGTCGAGGCCAAGCAGCTGCTGATACTCGCGGGCGTCTTCAGCGCCGTCATCGTGATGTGTCTGCTGACTTTCCGCTCACTGGTAGGCACGGTGCTGGTGGTGGTGCCGCTGGCACTGGTCTCGGTGCTGGTGTACGCGGTGATGGCGCTCGTTGGCATTGGACTCAAGGTCTCGACGCTGCCGATGGTGGCGCTCGGCGCGGGCATCGGCGTCGACTACGGCATCTACTTCTTCAGCCGCATGCAGGAGTTTCTGCACCAGGGGCAGACGGTGCGCGAATCCTACGTACATACGCTGCGGGTCACCGGCGCCAGCATCATCTTTACCGGCATCACGCTCGCCATCGGGGTCGCCACCTGGGTGTTCTCGCCGCTCAAGTTCCAGGCGGACATCGGCGTAATGCTTACCTTCATGTTCCTGGTGAACATGCTGGCGGCGATCATCCTGCTGCCGGCGCTCGCCGCCTGGCTGATCCGGCCGGCGCCGCCGGCGACCGCGACTCCTTAGGACGTGGGGCCGCCGGGAGGCAGGTAGCCAAAGCCGCGCGCCATCAGCGCGGCGCACGCCAGGATCACTACGATCGCGGTGAGCTCGAGCATCAGACACAGCCGTACGCGCCGGGTTCGCTCGGCGCTCACTTGCGGGGCGGCACCAGCTCTGAGCGCCGCGTTCCACGACAGGAAGGTGATGGTCGGATAGATCGAGATCAGCGCGGCGAGCAGGAACGCCGCGAGCTTGGTGAGGAAGAAGACGTCGCGCAGGTAGTAGACCGCCGTCTTCTCGAAATAGGCGACGCGCAGGGCGCCGACGATGAGCACCGCCGCAGCCGACAGCCCGAAGATGAGGTCGGTGCGCTGCAGGCGCCGCGCCTGCACCGTGGTGAGCGGCGGCTTGAACATCGCGACCTCCACCGCCACAGCTGCCACCAGCGTGAAGGCGGCGAGGTGGTGCAGAAAAGCCATCGCTGCCGACGAGTACATGAGTGTCTCCTGGAGATTGTCCATATCACTCGTCCCAGCGCGGCCGCCCGCGCAGCCGCTTGACGCGCTGCACGCGCGTCTTGCCCTCGAGGCGCCGCTCGCGCGCGGCGCGGGTCGGCGCGGTGGCACGGCGGGCCTTGGGCGGCGCGAGCGAGCGGCGGATGAGCTCCGCCAGCCGCTCGCCGGCCTCGCGGCGGTTCTCTCCCTGGCTGCGGTGATTGCGCGCCACGATGAGCAGCGCGCCGTCGGCCGTGATGCGGCGGCCGGCGAGCGACCTGAGGCGCGCCTTCACCTCGGGACCGAGGACGGCGCTCGCGGCGAGATCGAAGCGCAGCTGCACCGCGGTCGCCACCTTGTTGACGTTCTGGCCGCCGGGACCCGAGGCACGCACGAAGGACGCCGACAGCTCGTCATCCGGAATCGCCAGCTGCGCATTCACCCGCAACGGCACGTGCGCGCACCCCTTCGCTTCGCGCGGTGCTTCAGTCCGCAGCCCGGTCGCGCCCGGGCGCGGCGGCCGCGCCGCCCGGCGGCGTCGAGCGGCTGCGGGCATCGACCAGGCGCGTGACGCGCTGCGGGACCGGGATGCGCACCCCGTGGGCGCGGAAGACCCGCCAGATCGCGCGGTTGACGTCCGAGCGCACGTTGTTGACGCCGTTCACCGGATCGGCGATCCAGAAGCGGATCTCGAGCCGCATGCCGTTCTCATCGAAACTGATGAGGCGCGACACCGGCGGCGGGTCGCGCAGGATGCGCGGATGCCCCTCGGCGGCTTCCAGCAGCACCTGCAGTGCGACCTCCGGATCGTCCTCGTAGCTCACGGTCACCGGCAGCCTGATGCGCACCCGCTGGTCCGAATAGCTCCAGTTGATGAAGGGGCTCGTGATCAGGTTCTGGTTCGGCACCAGGGTATCGACGCCGTCGCGGTCGCGTACCACGACGTAACGGCCGCGCAGCTCCTGTACCCAGCCGAAGTTGCTGCTGCCGGTGTTGTCACCGGTGTTGGCGGAGGTGAAGCTGATGACGTCGCCCGGCTTGATCGACCTGTCCATCAGCAGCACGAAGCCGCTGACGAAGTTACTGGCGACCGATTGCAGGCCGAAGCCGAGCCCCAGGCCGATGGCGCCGAACAGCACGTTGAGCGTGGTGATGTCGACGCCCGCGGCATTGACTCCCAGCAGGATCCCGAGACCGATGAGCAGGAAGTGGGTGAACTTGGAGATTCCCACCCGCGTCGACACCGCGACCTGCTCGAGCCGCATCATGTAGCGCTCGAACGCGCGGGCGATGAGGCTCGCGACCACCACGAAGGCGGTCACCACCACCAGCCCCTTGAGCAGCTCCCACAGGCTGAACTGACTGCGGCCCGGCACCAGGCTGACGCGGTTGAGGGCCGCCTCGATCAGGTCGAGCCAGCCGAGCATCGCCAGCGCTGCGATGACCGTCAGGGTCGCCGTGATCGTGACCTGGCGGCTGCGCACCCAGGAGCCGGGGCCGAGCAGCCGCCCGAGCACGTACACCCCGAGGCGCATCACGACCGCCGCGGTCGCCACCTGTACCGCGCTGTCGACCACGGCGGTGCTGAGGGCGGCGGCGGCGAGCGCGGCATGCGCCACGAGCAGTGCGGCGAGCGCGGCCAGCAGCGGCGCGAGCACGGCCGCGGCGTCGAGCAGCCGTTCGCGCCAGCTCGGGCGCAACGGCGCCGCCACGTCCTTGAGGGCGCGCCGCGAGCGTGAGACGCGTGCCAGGTACAGGGCGATCCCGACCGCGATCAGGATCGCGAGCGTCTCGGCCAGGAATTGTGCGGAGGTGAGGCGGAGAATGACGCTCTTCACGGCGCTTTCGGCATCAGTCATCAGGCATTCAGGTCCGGGATCAGCTGGCTCTCCAGGCGTGCGATCTGATCCTTGAGCATCAGCTTGCGCTTCTTCAGGCGCTTCAACTGCAGCTCGTTGATGTGCAGGTCGAGCGACAGCCGTGAGATGACCTCATCGAGGTCGCGGTGCTCGATACGCAACTGACGGAGCTTTTCCACGTTGCGAAACAGCTCGCGATCGACGTTGTCTTCGATTTCCGCCATGCTTTTCGCCAGTCTCGGGACGCAACAGGAAAACAGGCTGGACGGCCTCGGAGCTGCTGGCGGCAGCCCCCAAGAAGCCGAGCTTAGCCGAGCGCGGCGGTAAGCGCCACGGGCACACGCCGCCACCGGCTGCCGCAGCCGCAGCAACGCATTTCGGCCGGCTCAGCGACCCCGGGCCTGGCGTCCGGGATGGTGACCCCGCCCGCCCCGCGGACCCCCGCCCGAGCGGCCTCGCTGGGGTCGGTGCGGCCGGTGGGACCGGGGTGGGGGGCTGCCGGGCAGAACTTCCTTCGCCAGCAGATCGGGCGTGATCGCGCCGGCGGGGATCTTGTGTCCGAGATAGTCCTCGATCTCCGGCAGCGCGACCGCGTACTCCTCGCAGGCGAAACTGATGGCATCGCCCTCGGCGCCGGCGCGCGCGGTGCGCCCGATGCGGTGCACGTAGTCGGCCGGATCCTGCGGCAGATCGAAATTGAACACGTGGCTCACGTCCGGGATGTGCAGGCCGCGCGAGGCGACGTCGGTCGCGATCAGCACTGCGAGCTCGCCGTCGTGGAAATTGCGCAGGAACCGCAGGCGCTTGTTCTGCGGCACATCGCCGGAGAGCGCCTGGGCGTGAAAGCCGTTGGCGTGCAGCACGCTCTCGAGCCGCTCGGCGCTGCGCTTGGTGTTGACGAACACCAGGGTGCGCACCGCCTCGCTCTGGTGCAGCAGCCCGATGAGCAGCGGCACCTTCTCCTCCATGGCGGGGTAGTAGATGATCTGCCGCACGGCGTCCACGGTCCGCTTGTCGGGCTCGATACGCACCAGCTCGGGGTTGTTCATGTGCTCGTAGGCGAGCTCGAGCACCCGGTAGGAGAGCGTGGCGGAGAACAGCATCGACTGGCGGCGCTGCGGCGGCGGCAGGCGGCGCAGGATGTAGCGGATGTCGGCGATGAACCCGAGGTCGAACATCCGGTCGGCCTCGTCGAGCACCATTACCTGCGCGTGCCGCAGGTCGTAGACGTGCTGCTTGAAGTAGTCGATCAGGCGGCCGGGGGTGCCGATCAGCACATCGCAGCCGGCGGCGAGCTCCTGGCGCTGCTTGTCGTAGTCGATGCCGCCGAACACCACCGAGTGCCTGAGTCCGGTGTGCGCGCCGAGCGTGAGCGCATCGTGGTGGATCTGCACGGCGAGCTCGCGCGTCGGCGCCACGATCAGCGCGAGCACCGAGGTCCGGTGGCGCTGCGCGCCCGCGGGCCGCGTGAGCAACGTCTGGTACATCGCGATGAGGAACGCTGCGGTCTTGCCGGTGCCGGTCTGCGCCTGCCCGGCGACGTCGCGCCCGGCGAGCGCGATCGGCAGCGTCTGCGCCTGGATGGGCGTGCACTGGGAGAAGCCCGCCTGCCGCACGCCCTGCATCACTTCCTCGCGCAGGCCGAGGGACGCAAACGAAACGGGAGCAGAGTGTGGATCAGTCATCAGTTAGCAGCCGGAGTGTTATGCGAAAAGCGGCCAGGGACTTGAAAAAACGGCCCGGAAGCGCTACAAAGTGTCTCAGTCGGCGGCCCCCGTGCAGGTCCGCACCCGCCAGCCCGGTAATCCTTCCCCCTAAGGGTCTGATACTCAACCGACGAGTTAGTGTAACCGTTTGACGGGTGCAACTGGCAGCGCTTTTCTGCACTTGTGCCGACCCGCGCCGATTTTTTCCGCAAGCTCCAAACAAAGCAATTCTTCCACACTCTGTATCAACGGAGGTTGAACCGCGTGAGTAGCCCGAACATCGTGCATACCACCGACGCAACTTTTACACAGGACGTCCTCAAATCCGACAAACCGGTGCTGCTGGACTTCTGGGCCGAATGGTGCGGCCCCTGCAAGATGATCGCCCCGATACTCGATGAGATCGCGAGCGAGTATCAGGACCGCATCAAGATCGCCAAGCTCAACATCGACGAGAACCCGCAGACGCCCCCCAAGTTCGGCATCCGCGGCATACCCACGCTGATTCTCTTCAAGAACGGCACGGTCGAGGCCCAGAAGGTCGGGGCCGTGTCCAAGTCACAACTAGCGGCCTTTCTGGACAGCAACCTGGATTCGGTCGAAAAACGTAAAGAGCGCCAATGAGAGGCTACTTAGGCAATCAGGGCCGTAACCGGCCCAACAAGGGTCCGCGCCACGGCAACCGCGACGGCAACCGCATCGGCAACGGCGGCGGGCGTCCCGACGAGATGATGCACGAGCCGGAGCCGTTCGCGCCCGACGACTCCGAAATCATCAGTCCGGCGGAGCTGGTGCAGTCGCGCAGCTCCATGAACCTGACGGAGCTGAAGGCGAAGCCGATTCACGAGCTGGTGAAGCTGGCCGAGACCATGGGGCTCGAGAGCCTGGCGCGCTCGCGCAAGCAGGACATCATCTTCTCGATTCTCAAGGCGCACGCGCACCAGGGCGAGAACATCTACGGCGACGGCGTGCTCGAGATCCTGCAGGACGGCTTCGGCTTCCTGCGCTCGGCCGACGGCTCCTACCTCGCCGGGCCCGACGACATCTACGTGAGCCCGAGCCAGATCCGGCGCTTCAACCTGCGCACCGGCGACACCATCTCCGGGCTCATCCGCCCGCCCAAGGACGGCGAGCGTTACTTCGCGCTGCTCAAGGTGGGCGAGATCAACTTCGACTCCCCCGAGAGCTCGCGCAACAAGGTGCTGTTCGAGAATCTGACGCCGTTTCACCCGACCAAGCGTCTGAAACTCGAGCGCGGCAACGGCTCCACCGAGGACCTGACCGCGCGCACCATCGATCTGGTCGCCCCGATCGGCAAGGGGCAGCGCGGCCTGATCGTCTCCCCGCCGAAAGCCGGCAAGACGATGCTGCTGCAGAACATCGCCACCTCGATCACCGCCAACCATCCCGAGGTGTACCTGATCGTGCTGCTGATCGACGAGCGGCCCGAGGAAGTCACCGAGATGCAGCGCACCGTCAAGGGCGAGGTCGTCTCCAGCACCTTCGACGAGCCCGCTGCCCGCCACGTGCAGGTGGCCGAGATGGTGATCGAGAAGGCCAAGCGGCTGGTCGAGCATAAGAAGGACGTCGTGATCCTGCTCGACTCGATCACCCGCCTGGCGCGCGCCTACAACACGGTCGTGCCGTCGTCCGGCAAGGTGCTCACTGGCGGTGTGGACGCGAACGCTCTGCAGCGCCCCAAGCGCTTCTTTGGCGCCGCGCGCAACATCGAGGAGGGCGGCAGCCTGACGATCCTCGCCACGGCGCTGATCGACACCGGCTCGAAGATGGACGACGTCATCTACGAGGAGTTCAAGGGCACCGGCAACAGTGAGATCCATCTCGACCGGCGCATCTCCGAGAAGCGGGTATTCCCGGCGGTCAACATCAACCGCTCCGGCACGCGCAAGGAGGAGCTCATCACCGATCAGGGCGAGCTCGCCAAGATGTGGATCCTGCGCAAGCTCCTGCATCCGATGGATGAGCTCGCGGCGATCGAGTTCCTGCTCGATAAGATGAAGGACACGAAGTCGAACGGAGAATTCTTCGAGGCGATGAAACGCTAAGCGGACGCCGGTCATGACGAGAGTCGTGCCGGCTTCCAACCTTGGGGTAGAGGCGGGAATATAACCCGCCGCCCTTGCCATCAGATCAAGCACTGCCACTCAGCGCGTCCGTGGCTTCGTTGGGCGTGGTCTCCGAGCGGCTAATGTGCCTTCGATGTAAATGGCCACGGGCTGCCGGCGATGTTGCCGGGCCCGACTCTCGCATGCCCGTCCTCCGCCCCCGCCCGTTACTGGGGTCCGTCTGGGGCGTCGTGTCTAGAGATTCTTTCCGTCGAAGTGCCTGACCTCGAGTCCGGCCAGATCGATGTCCGGGAGGCAGCGCACGTAGACCGCGACCGTGTCCGCACCCTTGGAGTCCTTGCCGAAGGCAAATGGCTCACAGCCGCACACCGCGCAGAACTGATGGCGGATGTGGTGGCGGTTGAAGTTGTACTGGCTGAGCGCCGACTCGGGCGTCTTCAGGCGCAGCGCCGCACGGGGTCCGAACCACAGCGGGAACCCCTTGCGCGCGCAGTGCGAGCAGTTGCACTGCATGACCTGCGTGATGTCACCCTCGACTTCGTAGGCGATGCGACCGCAATCACAGCTGCCCTGGTGGGTCATGTCAGGTCTCTCCCGACCGTGGGGTGCCGACGCTACGCCGCAGGGTGGGTTGCGACAAGCTGATGCGGCCAAGGCCTGCTGTGCACGGCGTCACGTCGGCGTCCGGCGACGCTGGCACTTTCACGCCACCCGTCAGTAAGATGCGGCGAACCCCGCGGCCCCGTGCGGGAGGGAGTGCACGCTCGCATGCGTATGTGGCTCGTGGTCGCCGCCGCGGTTGTCGCGACTCAGTCGGGGCTTGCGGAGGCCGAGGTCGACAAGCTCTCGGGGGCGCCGCTGCCGCCGCGCCCACCCGAGAAAACCAGCCCGATTCACGATCACTTCTACATTCTCGTGCCGTTCTACGCGCCGGTGATACACACCGAGGTACGCATCGATCCGACGACCGGCGTTCCTCCCGGTACCCTCGGCACGCCCGTGAACGCCGAGAGCGAACTCGGGCTCAAGTCACGGATGGAGCTGGGGCGGCTCGAGTTCGCCTTTCGTCTGCGCACACGCCATAAGCTGCGCGTGAACTATTACGAGGCGGACCGCGGCGCCACCCAGACGCTCGCCAACACCAT
>Ga0187781_10000227_pt1 | contig 39954 bp, 35 predicted proteins | sample 0715_SJ02_MP02_2_FD_132447 | JGI IMG/M metagenome (GOLD analysis project Ga0187781, IMG submission 132447) | Tropical peat soil microbial communities from peatlands in Department of Meta, Colombia - 0715_SJ02_MP02_20_MG | ecosystem: Environmental > Terrestrial > Soil > Wetlands > Peat | place... | reverse complement strand
TCCATGAAGACAGTGCACCTTTCCACTATTTAAGACAAGACACATGCGAATATTGTTTCTATAGTTCCTTGCGAAAGTATTCCGAATCCGATTATGAGATGCCACTTGGCCCATTCGAAAAAGCGGGGGAGAGGCTGACACTACTTCTTGGGTTCGTAGCCTACCTTAACTTCGTTCATCAGCCGTAGCAGAACGCTCTTGACCGGCAAAATCGTCTACAACTTTCGACTTCAATGTAAAGCAATTCTATCATGTCCGGATTTACCGGCGTCTGGCATGGAAGAGTAGAATCAACTTGGGCAGGAAGGCGGCGCTCTTCGGCTTCTGGGTAGCAGGATTCGCTCTGGGCGGTTTCGCTTGGGTTATCAAGACGCCCGTGCTCAATTTCGTCCAGAGCATTGGCCTCAGCTCCGACACGAGCGAAGCCCTCATCGCAGGCCTCTTCGGATCTGTTGTGATGGTGCTGTCGGTGCTTGTCTGGAGCTTCCTCTCATCTTCGAGCTGAAGTTGGATGACGCTGAGAGACTATCTCATGCCGGGAGAAGAAGTGAAGTTCTCGAGCAGACGGAATGTGCGCTATGGGACCAAAAGGTATCAGGTGATACTCAGCGATAGGCGAATTCTGCTGTACGCCGAGAGGGGCGCCCTGTTCAAGAACGACGACGTCATCGTCCAAAGGCTCGACGACCTGCAAGGGGTGAGGTACAGCGAGGAAGGCGTCATAGCAAAGAGGGGGACAATCAAGGTGCAAGGTTTCAAGTCGGAGATGGATCTGTCGGGACCCGCCGAGGAAATCAAAACGCTTTATCAGCAAATGATGCGATTCATGTAAGTCAATATGCTGTCCAGGGCTTCGAAAGAAGAGGTAATCAGGAAGCTGGAGGCGAAGGTCGGGCATCCAGTAAGCGAGGAAGGCCTATCCCCTGGCAACAGGCAGGCCGTCGCTAACCTCGCCGAGATACAGCGCAACCTCTTCGCCATCTCTGAAGTGCTCAATGGGGAGCAGAGCCGCATCCAGCGTAGCATGCTACTGTCTATGTCGTCCAAGTTGCACAAGGACAAAGAATTGGAGGTGCATGGGGCGGAGGTCAAATCACTCCAAAAGGAGGTAGACAACAAAATCTCGGAGATTTCGGCGCAGATACTTAGAGAGGACGAGGCCAAGATTTCTGGCCTCCCGCCTCCAGAGCGCCAGGGGGGCCTTGACGCCGTTGAATTGAAGTGTCCGAACTGTGGCGCAGTGCTGCCGATGCCCAACGGCCGATTCGTAAAATGCGAATATTGCTCAACGACCCTGTCCATTCAGGACGTCAGTTCTCAGATTAGGAGTATGATCCAGAGCATCTGAAGGAGGGGGGAGTGGTCGTTCAGCTGAATGGACATGCAGAAGCCTCGCCTGAAGGCGAGCACAGCTTCGAAAAATGAAGGTCGCGGCCCCCAAGCAGGCGAGCCCTCCTGCACCCTTCGACGACGGCCATTGAGTCAGTTCTTTGGTTATTCAATCGTCATTTTGATCCAGTCGTAGATGAGGTAAGAGGAATTCTTGGAGAAAAAATATATCCAACGAATTCTTTTTTCCTCTGACAAGCCACGGCGTACAATTTCCAGGGGGATAACTCACCGGAAGAGGTCTCGTACGTGGACTCGCTCGCCAGGGAATTGGCGTCGGAGAAGTGCGTCCGCTGCGCCAAACTTCCCGACTGGAAGACTGCCGCTCTGATTTACATGGGTTCCAAATTGGATTATTTTTACTGCTACCAATGCAGGCGATGGTTTGTCAGGGATGCCAAGTACCGCTACGCGACCTCGAATCTTGACGAACCCGACGCCATCCGCAGGCTATTGGCAATCCTAAAGCTCCGGAGAGAAATGGTAGAGACCCAAATTGAAGGAGTCCATTGGATATGGGGGAGGCTTTCGGATGCGGGCCATTTCTTGTGGAAGTTCATAAAATGGGGCAGTGCACGCAGACCCTGACGCTCAACGAGGGCTCTTCTCATCTTGTTGTTCTTGGTTTTCTAACCCTCGGTTTCAAGACCAAGGGCTAGACCCTGCATGTGAGACGGCTGCCCATCGTTTCTAACCGCGAGAATCGACTCCCTCCCTTATCAGGAGCCTGAGCGGGTCAACTAGTCAATCCTTGAAAACAGCGATGGACATGAATCAGGCGCGTTTCTGGTCAGGCAACGAGGCGTGCGTCGAAGGGGCGCTAGTGGCAGGTTGTCGCTTCTTCGCCGGCTATCCTATCACACCCGCCAACGAAATCAGTGAGCACCTTTCCGAGCGCCTGCCAAAGGTGGGAGGCACGTTTATGCAGATGGAGGACGAGCTTGCCAGCATCGGTGCAGTGATGGGCGCAAGCTGGGCCGGCAGGAAGGCGATGACCGCAACGTCAGGCCCGGGTTTTTCGCTGATGCAGGAAACCATCGGCTGGGGTTTCATGACAGAGACACCATGCGTAGTGGTGGATGTGCAGAGGGCGGGACCAGGAACGGGCCAGGCGACAAAGTCTGCACAGGGTGACGTGATGCAGGCCCGATGGGGGACCCACGGCGACTACGCGGCGATAGTCCTCTCCCCCAACTCCGCCCAAGAGATGTTCGAACTCACCATACGCGCGTTCAACCTCTCTGAAAAATACCGTACTCCAGTTGTCCTATTGGCAGACGAAACAATAGCCCACGTCAGGGAACGCGTCAACCTCCCGCCAAGGGAGAACCAGGAGATCGCGAACCGCAGGCACCCCAATCCGGGGGACACCCGTTTCTTCGGCTACGAAGGGGTCGCCCCGATGCCCGCCGTGGGTGAGGGGTTCAACGTCGCCGTAACAGCATCGACCCACGACGAAACTGGGATGAGGTTCACTCAGGGCGCGCCGGTTCACAGGAGAATGATTGAGGCGCTGAATGCCAAAATATACAACCACACGCGAGACATTGTCGAGACCGAACAACGTAACATCGAGAACTGCGACGTCGGTATCGTATCCTTCGGGTGCACCTCCAGGTCGGTGTACGAGGCGGCTGAACGGGCAGAGGCCGCCGGTATCAGCGTCGGCTACGTCCGCCTCAAGACGATCTGGCCTTTCCCAGAGGAGACTGTCTCAAGACTGGCGGAAGGTTCGAAGGCGATTATCGTCCCCGAGATGAACCTGGGCCAGATATCGGGTGAGGTGGAGCGGGTCGCAGGGCGCAGGATTACCAAACTGAACAAGATAGGTGGGGGCGAGCTCATCACCCCCGAGGACATCCTGGAGATGATTATGCGTGCAAACTGAAAGTGTCGCCGGGTTCTCGTCGAGGACGTACATGCGGAACCTGAAGCTCCCCTTCTGCCCGGGGTGCGGCCTGTACCTCCTGAGCGACACCTTCCTCAAGGCTGCATACGAACTCGGTCACAGAAACCTGGAAGGGTTCTGCTTCACGAGTGGCATCGGCTGTGCATCGTGGATTCCGTCTCCTTACTACATGGCTGATTCGGTCCACACTCTCCATGGCAGAAGCATCCCCGTGGCGACGAGCATCAAACTAGTGCGCCCCGACCTGCAGGTCGTGGTATTCGGGGGAGACGGGGACGTCGTCGGGATAGGTATGAGCCACTTCATCCACGCCGCCAGGAGGAACACGGACATTCTTGTCATAATGGGGAACAACATGGTGTACGGCATGACAGGGGGGCAGGTCGCTCCCACGACCCCATTCGGCACCGCTACCACTACCACCCCCTACGGGAGTTTCGAGCACCCAATAGATGCGGTGAAACTCGCCATGGCAGCAGGTGCGGCTTATTCCGCCCGGTGGACGACGGCTCATCCGAAGGAGCTTAAGGACTCGATAAAGAAGGCGCTCCAGCTGCGTGGGTTCAGGCTCATCGAAGCAGTGACCCAGTGCCCAGTAGGCTTCGGCAGAAGGTCCGGATACGGCGACGCAGGAGCGATTCTAAAGCAGTTCAGGGAGAAGGCAGCTTCGGTGGAGGAAAGCGAAAGGCTGACCCCGGACGAATTGGACTCGAGGATAGTAATCGGAGAGTTCATCGGCAGGCACCGTCCAACGCTAAACGAAGCTGCCGCAGAGGTCTCAAGGAAGGGGATGGAGGCTGGTAGGGAAGACTGAGATTCGGTTCGGCGGCAGCGGAGGTCAGGGGGTGATATTTGCGGCCCTGGTCTTGGGGAGGGCCGCTGTGCTGGACGGAAAGAACGTCCTGCAAACACAGGCCTATGGAGCCGAAGCTAGAGGGAGTCTGTCCAAGAGTGAGGTGATAATCTCCGACGACATAATTGGATTCCCTGCTGTGCGGAAGAGCGACATACTCGTAACCATGAGCCAGGACGCGACTAATGAGCTACTGAAGGACCTTAAGGAAACCGGCACCCTACTGGTCGACAGTACCTCAGTCAGGGATGTCCCTCCCACCACAGCCAAGATCCTCCGGTTCCCCGCGACAGAGGTGGCGAAGAGGATATTCGGAGACGGGCTCTACGCAAACATGATCATGCTTGGCGCCCTCCTTCAGGTATCAGGACTCGTCGCAGCAGGATCAATGGAGGAAGCAATCAGGGAAAGCACGGCCAAGAAGAACTTGGAAACAAACCTGGAGGCCTTCAGGGACGGTTTGAAGCTACAACCCACTCAGTAGGAACGGCGAACAAGGGAGCTGCTTTCCGGATCGTGTTCACCCAACACCGCCCTCTGATGTCCTAGGCGTTCTTGATTCTCCACGACCCGGCCCCACAATGGGGGCAACGGTCAGGCCACCCACCCATTGACGCCCATTCCCAGTCGCAGTGGGAACAGACGAATTTCTGTAGGGTCCTCATCTTCCCATATGCGTAATACCAGAACGCTCTGGCTATCTGCTTCGAAATCAATTTCGAGAAACCAACAGCATCAAAATCCCTTCGCTTCGCGCGATACTGCGTTCAAGAGGTTGACATTTGTTTGGGGGTTCTTCGGCGCGGGAGGAAAAACGAGATTAGGGCGTTGGTTACAATCATCGCAGCGAGCCCAACGAAGAAGGCGAGCACAAGTCCCGCTCCGTTGATTGACTTCGCGTAGAACGACGAAAGAATGAAGGCTACATAGAGTGAAAACAAACCACCGACGACGCCACGCAGTGGCCTGACGACCCGACTTGTGAGTGCCAACCTCCCACCCGAGCTCAATACGCCCCAGACTCCGCTCGCGGTGAAGAGGAAAATTATCGCCTGCCCAAGGGCGTGGCCGGGCAGGACAGGGTGGCCATATGTCCCCCAACTCTCGAGATATTTCACAAGCAGGGTGAAAACGTCGGGATACCAGAAGATCATCAGCCCGATGATTATCAGGTAGCCGACACCGGAAATCGCGCCCCATGCCGCGTCAACGGGTTCCCAGTCGCGCCGTTCCCATCTCTCTCTGCGCCAGGTCCACCGCCAATCGGCAGGGGAGGACTCTCCGACCTTAGCGCCACAGCTCTGACAATAGGCAGCGCCGGCGGCCAGCTCCTTTCCGCACCTCTGGCAATACATCTACGTCAGAGAAGCGTAAGCTGTGTCTTAACTCGACTCCCTAAGACGGACACGACGTTGCATGTCTCCAATGCCTCCGCTAATCATCACCGCAGTACCAGGCATTCTCAGGATTACGATGAGCTAGTCTTCCACTTCAGGTTTGGCTTCCAAACCTTCTTCTGCCAGACTTTGTACCGTTTCCCAAGCCAGGCGGCATTCTCCCAAAGGGCTGGAGATGTCTCCTTCTGCCAGCCAGGAATGATCTTCTCTAGCTTCCCCCAGGTGAACGCTATGTCGCTTGCGTCGAATAGCAGGTTCTCATTGAGTAGCCCGTGAGACACTAGTGCTCCAGCGACTTCGTAGAAGGCAAGAATGCGGCTAACGTTGAGAAGCCCCTCACTGTTCACAGGATATTTTGTCTTGAATTCCTCGTAGTCCTTGGCTGTGAACTCGCGCATGAACCAGTTCCCAGCTTCGTGGTCACTGGGCGTGCTGAATGTCTGGATCAGTTCGAGATACAGTTCGGCGTCTTCCTTTGTTGGTTTCTTCATCTTTTTCCGTCAAAGAGCAGGATGTATTGCACGATTAGATAGGCGTTCCGCAGTGTTCAAAGAACGGGACCGTCATCTTTTCCTCTTAATGGGCCGGCTCCATTTTCCCCTCACCTCCGCCCACCAGTCTTTCGAGAGCGTGAGCTGTTCCTGACCTGAAATGACCCTCGTTCCATTTCGAGGATATCCTGAAAACACCTCTGAACTTCACGTCCCATGTAGCGGTGATGCGTGTGCCGTCCACGGCTATGATCTGCTTTCCTGTGAACGGCCCTGACCTGTAGTCGATGGTAAGGGTATGGTTCACTTCATCGGTGTAGAAGCCTGCCTCTCCGGAGCCCCCGAAGGCGAACTTGACCTTCGCCAATACCATGCCTCCATCCTCCCTCAGGACGTCAAGCGAACGCGTCCCGTGCCAGTACTTCGGAATGTCTCTGATTGCCGACGCCCTCTTCCAGACCTCCGCGGCGTTACCCCCTATCGCCATTGACTCCTGAAACCGCACTTCAGGTCCGAGAGGGCATGTGCCTACAAAAAGAGAGCGTCCGAAGCGATGGCCTGTTTCGACCTACGCTACTGCTCTAACTTTGTCTTCCATGCGCCTTTCCTTGTCACGCCTGTCGTCCACCCTCAAAATGAAGTCGACCCTCTTTGCTCCCATGCTGAATAGGGACTCGTGCGCTGTCTCCACGGCCGAAAGTATGTCGGAAAGCTCCTCCGCTTCAATTACGGTCGCCATCGGGGTCACCTGCAGCCTTAGACCCTCGGCCTTCTTCAGCTCTGTCAGTGCCCTTCTGATGTATCTGCTCACGCTCGTCCCTTCGCCTATGGGATGAATCGAGAACTCGGCGACGACTCGGTACCCCTTCCTGGCCATGCTTTCGGAAGGTTCGGGACTGGCTAAAATCAGTTGCTGGCAAGCAAGGATGCCAAACACTCATTAATCGGACTCTGGATTGAGAAAGCCATCGTTGAGGCTGGGCAAGGCACGGCCGAAGTTCGACCGCCGGACACTGCTCTTCGCACAGTACCTGAAAAAGGGCCTGGCCCTCCCTCCTGATTTCGTCGATTACGCGGAGGCTGTCAAAAGGTGGCCCATGATGGGGAACGACAAGTATGGTGATTGTACCTGCGCCGCAGCCGGTCATCTGATTCAAGACTGGACAGCCAACACTGGAAAGATGAGGGTCCTTGGGAACTCGGCCATACTCAGGGTCTACAGGCATTTCGTCGGCAAGCACCCAGGCCCCGACGCCGGTGTCAGCATGCTGGACGTCCTGAAGTATTGGAGGACGACCGGCTTCGCAGAAGACAAGATTCACGCCTTCGCCCAGCTCGAGCTCAAGGACTCCACCCAGGTCAGGGACGCAGTCTATCTCTTCGGTGGCTGTTACATCGGACTGGGCCTCCCGAACTTCACCGTCCCCAATGGAGTCGGTGACCCCAACGTCCCCTGGCTTGTCCCACCCTCGGGTCCCAACGGGAAAAAGGGCGCACCCAACCCTAACAACGGGCACTGTGTCCCTGCTGTCTCATACGACGCCAGGAACCTCTACGTCGTGACCTGGGGTACCTTGAAGCCTATGAGTTGGCAGTTCTACATGGCCTACGCCGACGAGGCCTTTGTCATACTCGATCCCGACTGGATAAACAAGAAGCTAAAGAGGGCACCTCCGGGACTGGACCTGAAGTCGCTCGAAAGTGACCTATCCAAAGTTACGAAAACCTAGGTCGGAAAACCTGCTCTTCTTTCGATCTCGGCCCACCTAGGGTCCGACCAATATCTGGCGAACACTGGAATGCTCCGGAAGTATAGCAGTGAGGGGTCCCGTCGCGCGCGGGCAGTTTCGAGTAGGTCGTACCCCTTCTGACTTTCCCCCAGACCCAGTTCGACCATCCCTGTACCGACCGGGGATTCCATTTCTGATTCGACCTCCCCTAGAATCTTTCTTGCCCTTTCTTTGTCCCCGGCAACAGCCAGAATCCATGCCAGATCTAGCATCGCGTCGCTAGATTCCTTGTCAAGGTCTACCTCCTTCTCGGATTCCCTGATTGCTTCGGCAAAATTTCCCTGCGCCAAATGTGTAAGGGACAGCCAGTAGTGCACAGCAACGGAATCAGGATTTTCCGTTGCTAGTCTGTTGAACTGATCCATTGCCTTTTTGGTCCTCCCGAGGCCTAGCAAAGCGACCGCCAGCCCCTGCCTGAGCACATAGGAGCTAGGGTCGAGCTCGATTGCCTTCTCCATCATCCGGAATGAATCCTCATACCTCCTCAGATAAAGGAGCGTGACGCCGTACCACTGATACGACGAGGCGTAGTTCGGCTTTAGCTCAATCGCCCGCTTGAATTCCCTCTCCCCGGTGGCGAAGTCCCAAGAGTGGTTGACCGAAATTAGTCCCAGGGAGGCGTGAGCCTCTGCCAGTGAGTCGTCAATCTCCAGCGCCTTAACCACGTTCATCTTCGCCAGCGCCGCTGCATGTTCATGCGGCATCCAACGGTAGTCAGAGAGCATGGCGTAAACATCCGCGAGACCGCAGTAGGCTTCGGCAAATAACGGATCAAGGCGTGCAGCCGCGTCGAAGTACGAGATGGCTTTGTTCGCACCTGCTTTTGACCTTTCATTCCAGTAGTAGCGCCCCTTCAGATAGAGTGTGTAAGCCTCGGGGCTGCTTGTCTGCTTCTTCTGCAGGCTCCACCTGTCGTTCTGGAGTAACTCCACCTTCAGGCCGCCGGCCACTCTTTCGGCGATGTCCCCCTGGACCCCGAATATATCCGTAAGGTCCCTATCGTAGTCCTGCGACCAGATGTACCTGTCGTCCTCAACATTGAGCAACTGTGCCGCGATTCTTACCTTGTTTCCTGATTTCCTTATGCTCCCTTCAAGGATGCTCCCCACCCTGAGCTCGCGGCCGACCTGTCTCATGGGGAGCGTTGTGCCCCTGTACCTCATGGCCGATGTCCTGGAGATGACGCTCAGCTCGCGAATCTTGGAGACGGTAGAGATCAGTTCCTCCGTCACCCCGTCGGCGAAGTATCTGTCATTGGGGTCCGGGCTCAGGTTCGCGAAGGGGAGGATGGCCACCCGGCGGGGGTCCAGCTCTTGTTCCTCCTCGACCTCTTGGCTGCCGCGCTGAGGAAGGACCCTGTAGATTTCGACAGATCCGGGGATATTCTTGAGCCCCGTGAGGCCTGCGCTGATCATCCTCCAATCCACCTTCCCCTTCACCTGGTCGAACACCTGCCTTGTCACACATATGCCACCTGGCTCTGCCAGGGACTGGACTCTCGACGCAACGTTGACAGCATCTCCGAGAACGTCCCCTTCCGTATGGACGAGGTCTCCGACGTGGATGCCTATCCTGATCATCACCCTGTCCTCCTCTTTTCGCCCCACGTTTGAGTGGCTGATTTCGTTCTGAGCCTCGACGGCGCAGTCGACGGCCTTCACCACGCTCGCGAACTCGACCAAGAAGCCGTCCCCCATGGTCTTCACCACTCTGCCGTCGAATCTCGGGAACACACCCTGCAGGAGGCTTCGGAGCTCGGTCACCTGCTCCAGGGCCTTCCTCTCGTTACGGGCGGAAATGAGAGAGTATCCAACTATGTCGGTGAACATTATGGCTGCGAGTCTTCGCTCGCCCGCGGACAACTAGGCCTCCCCCTCGCAAAGTACGATAGAACTTAAAACCGTTTTCTGCCAGTTCGGTATGCCTTGGTCCAGAAGAGGGACTCCGTCGCTGGACCCTCTTCGCATCAGGAGAAACACTTGGCTCCGCCTGGTGCTGTTCCAGGACGTGCCCCTTCTCGATTAGTTTGTTCTCGGCGACAGTTTAGGTACACCACTTTAATACAACAGGCTCCTCCAATACACGGGTCGGTTCCAAGGTGTCATCCGAGGTTCCGAAGCCGAGCAGTAGAGAAGGAGATTCCAGGGCAGAGGCCTTTGAGAATGAGTACAAGCTGTCGCACCCAGACGGCCCATACCCTCCGGTGGAGATCAAACCAAAGCCCGAAATGAAGTCTACCTGATCGCTGGGTTCCCACCAGCGGTAAGCTGCCTACTCTTCTGTTTCCTCTTCGTCGCCCCAGCCTTCGTCCTCGTCCTCGTTGTCGTCTTCCAGTTCTTCGTCTTCCTCGGACATGACCGCCGGCCCTTGCGTTGCCGGTATTAACGTCTCACCCCTAAGCCTGAAGGAATCCCTTAATGGGCGCACGGGCATTGAGTCTCAGGTATGCACTTTGAGGTTTCCCTCGTCGTCAAGGCTCCTCGCGACAGGGCATATTCCTCTTACACAGACTTCGAGTCCATGCCGAAGTGGTCGAAAGACAGGCGCGAAGTAAGAATTGCAAGGAGAGAGGGAGACACAGTGTATCTCGAACTAACTCTTGGAGCCGGAGGCAGCAGCGGGGCCAGGGAAATGAAGCTCTTCCCCCCAGACAGGGTCGAATCTGAAGGCGAAACTAGGTTCACCCGAACCAAGAGCGTCGTCAAGTTCGACGAAGTACCCGAAGGGACGAGAATAACGGCGTCTCTGGACGTGGAGCTGAAGGGGCACTGGTCCTGGGTATTCAAGACACAGGGGAAGGCAGAGGCAGAGTCCTCTGCTATGGAGGAACTGGTTTCCTTTGCCAAGCACGTCGAAAGTCCCAGTTCTGGCCATTTAGTTTGAGCAGTCTGTGCCTGAGCGCTTCCACCAACGGGGTCACAGCTATGGCCATCTCATCGAAAGGTGATTCTCATTTCTGAGAAATTCGTTCTAGCTATAAATAACGAATTCTAGCGCGGTCGGGCCCACAAGGCCCTATACATGGCGTCGGCAAAACCGACGGTCTTCGTAAGAGAAGCGACGGGACTTGTGCGCGAAGTGGGCGCATGGTCCTCGTTTATGGCGGTGTTCTTTCTGGTTACTGGAGGCGTCGTTGTGCTGGAGCTGGGCACTATGTACACGGCGCCCGGCGCAAACTGGCCCCTGGCAATGTTCATCGCTTTCTTGCCTTCCCTCCTTGCCGGAGGAATGTTCACCATCATCGGTTCGTCCCTGCCAAGGGCGGGTGCTGACTACGTGTTCACTACTAGAGCGACAAGACCGATAATCGGCTTTGTCAACTACTTCGGGCTCAACATCGCGTTCATCCTGAACATAGGCATATTCGCCTACTACGGCTCGTCTTACCTCGGTTACTTCCTTTCAGGTTTCGGCGCTTTCTACAGCAACACCAACCTGGCGAATACAGGCACGAACCTCGTCGGTGCCACTCCGACCTTTGTTATAGCGCTACTAATCATTCTTGTTTTCGGCGCGATGTCGGTGATGCGTCCCAAGAATGTCTGGAGGATAATATTCTGGGTCGGGGTCGTTTCGATGGTAGGGACGCTGATAATGTTCGTGGCGATGGCAGGCATTACGTCCGGTTCCTTCCAGACGGCATACAACTCTTTCATGTCGAACTCGACAGCCTACACATCAGTGATCGCGCAGGGTGGAATCGCCATGCCGACCGCTACGCTTGCGGCGACGGCGGCAGCCCTTCCATTCGCATGGTTCTCCTACACATGGTACAATCTCTCTCTTGGATGGACTGGAGAACTCAAGAACGTGAAGAGGTCTCTTCCGATAACGATCATCGTCGCACTGATAGCAATCGCGACCTATTACATAGTCTTCAGCTTTCTCATGGTCAGGGCCTTCGGCCAGCCCTTCCTGAACAACTGGAGTTTCCTGTCTGCCAGCGGTACGTCCCCCATCTCCGGAGTTGGCAATTTCATCCCCTTCTTCATCCTTGTAGCCGACAAAGCTCCCTGGATATACGTCGCCGCGTTTCTTGCGCTATGGATACCGACAGTCTTTGAGTTCCCTGCAATAATAATATCTCAAACGAGGTATCTTTTCGCCTGGGCCTTCGACAGGATTCTCCCCGACAGGTTCGCCTCCGTAAGCGACAGATTCCACACCCCCATGTTCGCTACCGTGCTGGTGCTCATAGGTGGTACAATCGGAGCTGCCCTCATGGCCACGCTAGGCGCCAATAGTGCGAACTTCGCCGATCTCACGTTCGATATATTCTCGTTCGGCTTCATAATACCAGCGATAGCTGCCATAGTGTTCCCGTTCGTGAGACGGGATATGTATGAGTCGAACTTCAGCACCAAGAAGTTTGTCCTCCCGCTGATAAGCTGGCTCGGACTGGGGACGTCGGCTTACCTGCTCTATTCGACCTATCTCGCTTACACGTCCGGCGACTTTACGCCCTACAACTACGCGGCCCTGCTCTTCGGGACGATATACCTCCTCGGGCTCACGGTCTACGTTGTGAGCTACTTCTGGAACAAGAGAAGGGGGCTCCCCCTCAGCCTGGTCTTCAAGGAGATACCTCCAGAGTAGGCAGCAGCTTCGGGAAGGTCTATCCCGAGGTCAGCACGTATGACTTCACTCGGTCGCCGTCTAGCTCGCACAGCAGGCCTCTTAGAATCCCTGAGTTGTACTCGCTCCCGGGGTTAAAACAGATCGTCCTGCCAATCTTCACCACTCCTCTCGCTTCGTGGATGTGACCGTGAATCCCTGCCAGGGGTTGGTACTTCTCGATGCTGCTTCTTACGGCGGTACTGCCCGCTGAAGTCATGAGAATCTGCCCTCCCGATACGACGGGTTTGAAAGTCGGGTCGAGCATGGGGGCCTGGTCGATTATCGTGCCTATAGGGGGGACATGGAGGTTAAAGACAGCCCCCTTCATGTTCTTCACCTGCCCCGCCATTTTCTCTATTTTTTGTGTAAGGACGTCTTCATCCACCTCCCTCGGACTCTTCCACGGCGTGTGGTTCGTGTGCCCCATGGTTATCATCTCGTGCTCTTTGTCCAACTCCACGACCTTCTCCTCGGGATTGATTACGTAGTCGCCCGAATCGAGGGCCTCGTCTATTGCATACGAGTCATCGTTCCCTGGAGAGATGTAGCAGGTTATGCCTGTTCCCTTAAGCCTCTCGTCTGCCATTGCAATCCACGCCTGCACACTCTCCTTCATCAGGCGTTCGAAGAGCCTGTCGACCTTCGGCCTGTCGGCCTGAAGCTCTTCCATTTCCTTCGGATTCGTTAGGTGCGGATAATAGCCTGAGTCCCGCACTCTCTTCAGCATCTTGTCCGTTTCTTCCTGGGATTTCAGTGTGATTTCTTCTCCCCCATAGCTACAAAGTGTAGTTCCGTTACCCTGGACGACGAAGGGAACAATCATCTTTCCCGTGATGTCCCCGCCAAGCACAAGGACGTTCACACCGTAGAACTTCCCTGCGTTGACAAACTTGCGGAAGCATCTCTCCGAACCGTGTACGTCAGTGACGAAGTAAATTCTCGTGCTCGACATGGCGTAGACTACCGCCGTGTTGCCGATTAAAAGTTTCAGGGCTTCACAGGGGCGCCTTCGCCCGCCATGCGGGAGTCGACGACCTCTTTGTCTGCTTCGGGGAGTTCGTACCATTTTACCCTCTCACCCACCCTCGCCCTCATTTTCCACCTGAAATCCTTGGGCTTGTCTTCAATCATGGTTTTGAGTTTGTTCACCCGGCCCCTGACGGTTGCTTTGACGTCATCCTCCAGATTGAGATCGTCCAGTTTTGCAAGGAGCTTGTCGAGGTTCACTGTGAACGTCTTGTAGACGCCCCAGTCGCTGGCGCACAGATTCGCGATGTAGGCGCCGTTGATCATTTCCTTGTCGCTGGTCCCGACGTCGTAGTCAACGAACAGGCAGACGGCGTCCTTCAGGTCCTTTTCATTCACGGCAATTATCTGGATCTTTGTGATGAGCATATCTGCAAGCGGGATCGTCTTGCTATCGACCTCCAGCCTGTTCCTCAAGTTGAAACTGTGACACATCTCGAAGACGTCGAGGAACACATCCACACGCCTCTGGTTGGCCATGTCATTGAAGATTAGTCTCCTGTAGCCCTGCATGGCGTTGAACTTATCTCTCGGGACATAGTCGAGCGTGACGAAGAGCTGTTTGATTTCTTTTGACTGTTTCGAGTGTCCCATGAAGTCCACGTCCACATACTTTCTCTGGAGGGTGGGGAGCTTGGCTGAAGGACATCGGAACCAGAAGGAGACACCTCCGAAGAGCCGAAGCACTACGCGATTGGCGTCCGCCGCTTCTATGACCCGTGCTGCTTCCTCCACGGGGCTTTGAAGAGGAGGCATCGAAGCGTAGCCAAGATGCTCCCCTTTTATTCTTATGGACGCGGGCAACCACTATCTTCGACCAAGTAGAGCGATTCGGTAGTCTGAGTGAGTTTTCCAAGATCAAGGAGCGAGGGGCCGCCAATGTTTTACTAGCCGGCGTGTCGGCCAATGCTCGTTGGCGGAGCCACAGGGGGAAGGTGAACGCGACACCCTACTTATCTATGGGTTGTCATTTGATTTTCCCGCGTCCCAGAAACTAGAATTCGACCCGAAGTTCACTCGGCTGGTGGGAAGCGTGGCAGTCAAGTCTCCCACGAAATCCGTCGTCTTCGTCACGTGGGGAGAACTGCAAAAAGTCATCAAGAAGTTGCCCACGCCGAGGGAGCATTCAAGGTACAGCATGGAAAGAGCCGCGAAGAGTACCCGGGGGAAATTGAATCAGATCGAGCAGAGAGATGTACGGATCAACGGACACCCTGCTGCATACAGCCGAGCCGAGGTCGAGGTACCGCGGGGAATGTTTGGCCCGCGGAGACCCAGCCAGGAGATAGTGTCGGTCCATTTCCACTGTGATAAGACGTCCAGGTACTTTGTAATCTACACGAGCTCTATCTATGGAGGGCCCAACGCGCCGGGGCGGGACGACGTTTTTCGCGTTGTGACAGAGACTTTCAAGTGCCATTGACTAAGCAGGGCGCGTTCGAAGGCAGTCAGGTAAGACCTAGGTATCGCCCCATTCGGCCCCCAGACCACAGTGTCTGTCAGACAGATAAAGGTCGGAGACCAGCAGAACCGGTCCTTCCCTCGGCCCTCGAACAGGCGCTCCCAAGCAAGGAAGGCAGCATTCACCAGGCGTGTTCGCCAATGACGATTCAACTTTATCTATCCAAGACCGAGACAACTCAACCAGTGACCTCGTCTTGAAACCTGTTCGGATCCAAAGGAAGCGCATCAGAGGTTTCGATCTCCAATTAGAGGGAAGGAAGATCAATGGACTGGACACCGTCTATGTAGGTCGGCCCAGCGTTTGGGCGAATCCTTTCTTGTCTGATCGCACCAGACTGCACTCCCCAAAGGTACTCCAAGGCGTCATGGACGTCTATAGATTGCACATCCAGCATTTGCGTGAGCAGGATCCCGACTTCCTGGAGCCCCTGAGAGGCAAGAACCTGGCCTGCTGGTGCCCCCTGACCAATCCGAAATGGGAGAAGGTCTACTGCCACGCTGATGTCCTTCTCGAAATGGCAAACGAGTGAGGACCGACCCTCGTCCGCACTGACCTGGCCAACACCCTGTCTAGCACCAGCGTGTATGTTTCGAGCGTGCCGGCCGCCGGGACTCGGCCGGAACTTGATTCTCTCCTATGTGGCGCCGTTCGATTGCGAGTCAGAGGACGCTTGGTTCAGGACTTTCCCGTACGTGCAAGCGACAGACCCAAGCTCATCCGAAATAAGGGAGAGGGCGTTTATACAACATTACACGGCGCTCGTGGGCGGTGGTACTGTGGAGAAAATTGGTGAGATGGAGGTAGAGGCGCTGAAGAGGAGGACGAGGCGTTCCTCGAAGATTTTTGAGGAGGCGAGCAAATGGATGCCCTACGGGGTGAACAGCAACTACAGGTATCTGGATCCCTATCCGCTTTACTTCGCCAAGGGTCAGGGGTCGAAGCTCTGGGACGCTGACGGGAATGAGTACACTGACTTCAACATGGCGTTTGGTGCACTGGGAGTCGGACATGCGCATCCGACTCTCGTCAAGGCAATGCAAGACCAGGTGGGCAATGGGACAATATTCGGGTTCGAGGGTGAGGACGTCGCTCCTCTGGCAAAGACCATCTGTCAGCGATTCCTGGTGGACATGGTCAAACTGTCTTCGACCGGACTAGAATCGACGATGCACGCCGTAAGGTTGGCACGCGCCTACACGAAGAGGAAGAAGATCCTGAAATTCGAAGGGTGCTACCACGGTTCTCATGATACTCTAATGGTCAACGTTAAGCCAACCCTCCCCAAGACCGGAAACTCGACCGTCCCTAACATCGTCCCCTCATCACAGGGGATGCTTGAAGAGATACTCCAGAACACAATCGTGGCGCAGTTCAACAATCTCGAATCCGTGGAGAGGTCTGTGAGGAAAGACAAGGACAACCTTGCGGGCGTGATCCTGGAGCCCATCCCTATGAACATGGGTTTCGTTCCACCGAGGAAAGGGTTCTTGGAAGCCCTGCGCCATCTCTGCGATGAAACCGGAGCCCTCCTTATCTTCGACGAAGTGAAGACGTGCGGAAAGTTCTACCACGGCGTCGAAGGGGAGTTCGGCGTTACGCCAGATCTCAAAACCATGGGGAAGGCGATAGGAGGAGGCTATCCGCTCTCCGTTCTTGGTGGGAAGCAGAAGATTATGGACGCCATCGTGCCAGGGGTCGTGGCCCACGCGGGGACGTTCAATTCGAATCCAGTGGCGGTGAGGGCCGGGCTGGTGACGCTCACCGAAATCCTGACCAGGGAGAAGCTGGCACAGGCGGCCAAGCTCGGTGAAGAGCTGGCCCGCGGATACACCGACATCATCGAAGACGCGAAGCTCAAGGCGAAGGTCCAAGCCATCGGGGTCAGCGGCACGATGCACTTCACAGACCACGAGGTGACCGACTGGAGAAGCTTCCTCGACGTGAACGTGGGCACATGGTGGACCTACTACACCGCGATGCTGAACCGGGGGGTGATCCCTATGGCCACGGGACCAGACGAGCAGTGGACCGTGTCGGTGCAGCACACGAAAGCGGATATCGAAAACCACCTGGAAGTCTTCAAGACAGTCGTGAAGGAACTGCTGAGGTCAGAGGTCTCCATGGAGATGGTGGAGGCCATCTAGAATCGCAGAGATTCGCTGACTTTCAGTAGAACTTCCTTGTCTTGGTGAAGTGCTCCTCTACTCTGATCTTCCTCTTGCCCATCTCGACGAAGAAGGGCTCGGGGTCGACCGTCGCCTCTGGCGGGAACACCCCCGGCTCTCTGATCTTCCCTGTTCCCTGCCAGTATGAAACTACTGCCGGGGGCACGGAGGTGTCCCTGGACGAGGGTATGCCCCTCTCGGGATCGTTCCAGGTCATTATGTAGTAGGTGACCGTCGCGGGGGTACCCTTCAGGTCTCCGAAAACGTCAATACGGAAAGCGTCATACTCATACTCCTCCTTCGGCGGAGGGACACGCCTTGAATTGGATATGGCTCTCTGATACATCGCCGTAAGGTAGTCGAGAGGTGATATCTTCTGGTCTCCGAACTTTATCCCTTCAGCACTGGCGAATCCAAGGCCCCTCAACGTCTTGAAGGTGGCAAAGTCTGTGCTTGGAAAGCCGATGCGGAACGTCACATTGCGGCACCCTTTGCCAACGTATCTTCCGAGGGTCGCAGGCTCCGAGTGTTTCACATAATACGCGGTGATCTTGCCGATTGGATCCTGCATCGTCACGGTCATCTCCCCGGAAAGAACAGGCTGCCTGACGTGTTTCCCGTCGAGCCACATTACTGGGTCCTGCGTGAACTCGTCCATCACTGTCCGGACTGAGTAACCAGGCCAGCCAGGCTCCTGCACGGGCAGGGTGTTACCCCAGGAACAGAATAGGTTGATGGTGTCCACGTTATCGAGTTTCGCCGCACCTGCCGCCCCGGCGATGTTTGTCAGGCCAGGCGTACTGCCGAGACCAATGGTGGCATTTATCCCCGCTTTCTTCCATTCCTTGTCGAACTCCAGCTGTTTGAGGGTGGTATCAAAGAAACCACCAAGGTCCGCATAATGGACGCCCGCCCGGACGCAGGCCTTCATGACCGCTATGTTGGTCTGGTACCAGGTGCAGTTGACCACAGTGTCGACTTTCTCCGATTTCGCGACTTTCGCTACGGCATCTGTATCCCTGGCGTCCAGTTCCGTGGTCTGGACTTTATTCTCAAGGTGCAAATCGCTCATAGCCTCCTTGACTTCCCCAAGCCTCCAGCTCGAGGCCACCACTTCGGCCCTAGAGAATTCTACCAAGTCTTGAACGGTATAAGCCCCTATTTGGCCTGACGCCCCCAAGACGAGTGTCTTCATGCCGCTCGGGGCCTCCCTTCGTCAAAGTTATACAGGCTTCCCCAAAACCGGCGGGTCCCCTACCTCAACTTCGATAGCTTCCCACCCCAGCAGAGAAGGCAGGAGGAAAGGTGGTCCTGCGGATCATTTGTCGAGGGGCAGTAGTTGTAATAGGGGCACGGAACCTGCTAAGCTCTCCCGATAATCTTGGGGGGAAAATATGCGTCGCCGCATAACTCCGTCCGTCGCAGTCGAGCTCTCCTCGTTCGATTACCGTATTAACACCCCCATGGGGCCGCAGATTCCATGACAGTCGGTCTTGTGATAAACGGAAAGAATATTGAAAAGGCAGAGACGGTCCCACTCGTCAGCCCCGGTTCAGGGAAGGTGGTCGAAATGATCAGCAAGGGGACCAAGGACGACATCGGGGAAGCCGTCGAAGCCGCCAGACTGGCCCTCGAGGGCTGGTCGGGAACACCATTGAGCAAGCGGAGCGCAATTCTGCTCAAGGCCGCCGCACTCCTGAGGGAGCGTGGAGAGGACTTCGCCCTCACCCTCGCGACGGAGGCGGGGAAACCCATCAGGGACAGCAGGATCGAGGTCATCAGGGCCGCAGGCGTCTTCACCTCGGCGGCCCAGGAGGCAACGAGGATGCTCGAAGGGAGGGTCCACCGGGTTGACGCATACGAGTACCCCGCAGGGAACCAGGACCGCATGGTCTTCACGACACGCGAACCGGTAGGTGTTGTTGCGGCAATCCTGCCATTCAACTTCCCAGTGAACTCCTTCGCCCACAAGGTCGCCCCGGCCCTGGCCGTGGGGAACACTCTGGTCGTTAAGCCGAGTATCCAGACGCCTCTGTCCGCGGCGAAGATGACTGCCCTGCTGTCGGATGCCGGTCTCCCGCCAGGGTGCGTCAACCTCGTTACAGGTCGAAGCTCAGATATAGGCGACTCCCTGGTCGAGCACCCCTACGTCGATCTGGTCACCTTCACCGGTTCGACAGAGGTCGGCCTTCACGTAGCGTCGGTGGCAGCCATGCATGCGAAGCGATCGATAATGGAGCTCGGCGGATCCGATCCCGTGATCGTGTTTGATGACGCAGATCTGGAAAGAGCGACAAAGACAGCGGTCAAAGGAAGGTTCGACTACGCAGGCCAGAACTGTAACTCGAGCAAGCGGTTCTTCATCCAGAGCAGAGTTGCGGACAAATTCATCCACGGCTTCGTTGTTCTCACGTCCAAGCTCAAAGTGGACGACCCCCTGCTCGAAGCGACAGACGTGGGGCCGGTGATAAACCAGTCTGCAGTAGATGATATGGCAAAGTTTGTCGACGACGCTGTCGCAAAGGGAGGGAAGCTTCTCATCGGAGGAAAGAGGATCGATAGGCAAGGGAGCTACTTCGAACCCACTGTCGTTAGCAATGTTTCCACAAACGTCGCAGCCATGAAGGAGGAGGTCTTCGGACCAATCGCCCCAATCTCGACGTTCGATACCCCTGAAGAGGCGCTAGAGATGGCCAACTCATCGGAGTACGGGCTGCAGTCCGCCATACACACCAGGGATTACAAAATGGCCCTGAATCTCGCCAGGAGAATACACGCGGGCTCCGTGATAGTCAACGACTCGACCAGGCTAAGGTGGGACGCTCTCCCCTTCGGCGGCCGAAGAAAAACGGGCTTCGGAAGGGAGGGGGTCAGAGACACCATGCTCGAAATGACCGAGCAGAAACTCGTAAGTCTAAACCTCGGGAGCTGAACTTTAGAGAAGTCTAGACATTGGAGAGCGGGACTGAAGGGGCTCCCGCTCTACTCTAGAGATGGAAGTTACTGGCGCGATGCCTGCTTCATCGAAGTGATCAATTCCGAAGTTGCCTTCTCGGCCTCATCCTCTGGGATGATTAGTGGAGGCTGGAGCCTGACCACATTCTTGAATATGCCCCCGACCCCCACGATGTATCCCTTCTTCAGCATCTCTTTCTTGACTTCCTGGGCCAGTTCGGGAGCAGGTTTCTTGGTGCTACGATCCTTGACGAGTTCAATCCCTATCATGAGCCCCTTGCCCCTCACATCTCCTACATTGGGGATCTTCTCTTGGACCTCACCAAGCCTCTTCAGTACCTCGGTGCCAATATTCAAAGCCCTCTCGGCCAAATTCTCCCTCTGCAGAATGGATACTGCAGCCAGGGCTGCCGCACAACACACCGGATTCGCGAAGAATGTGTTGAAATGGTCGCCTGGTTGGATCGCCTTGGAGACTTTCTCGGAGACCATGATTGCTCCCAACGGCAGTCCTCCGCCGAGGGCCTTCGCCAAGGCCATCACGTCGGGGTCCACCGACCAGTGCTGACATGCGAAGACCTTCCCTGTCCTTCCGAATCCCGTCTGGACTTCGTCGACCACGAGGGGGACGCCTTCTTCTCTACAGATTGTCGCGACCCTAGGCAGAAAAGTGTCAGGCGGCACTATTATTCCGCCTTCCCCTAGTATCGGTTCGACGACGACAGCAGAGACATCGCCTGTCACATAGTTCTCAATCACATCTCTAATCTCGTCCGCGCAACGCTTGCCGAACTCGTCCTCCGAGACACCTTCCCCATACCTGTAGTAGTATGGAGACAGCGTGTGCACAACACCCGGATAGTTCGCGTAGTTCCCCAGGTTGGCCTTGAACTTCCTCTGACCTGTCAGGGAGAGCGTGAGAGAAAGCCTGCCATGGAACGAGCCATTCAAGGCGACGACGGTGGCACCGCTCCTCCCTAGCGAGCTGGCGTACAGCTTGCTGATTTTCACGGAGCCGTCGACGGCCTCGGTCCCGCTGTTACAGAAGAACGTCTTAGAGAGCTCTCCTGGGGCGATGGATGAAAGTCGCTGGGCGAGAGTTGCCTCCAGTTCGTGGTAGTAGTAAGCCGACACATGCATGAACTTCTTCGCTTGATTCGCTATTGCTTCGACAACTTCAGGGTGGCAATGACCGAGATTGTTGGTGCTTATCCCCGAGAAGAGGTCGGTGTATACTCTCCCATCGGTGTCCTCAATCCTAAGTCCTTGCGCCCGGGCGACGACTATCTTCTCGCGGGGCGGAAGACAGTCGAGGACGTAGCGGTGGTCGAGAGCATAGAAGGCTTCGCTCATGGCGGCAGCTTGGTAATTAGAGCGCTTATACCGCTTTGCGCGCATTCCCACTTTTTCAACGAACGACGACTGGCCCTTTTGGCCTGATGCCAGCTGGCAGCCATGACGAGCTTCAGCTTCCACGACCGAAACCTTACCTGTGAGCATCAACGCTCTTATCACGCGACCTTTGGCCGAGGTGGCGGACGTCCCAATGCCATCCAAGGTGCCTTCCACCAAACCCCCCCCGAGACTTCGGTTGCTGATACGTGGAAAATGGCGCGAGTCCGAATCTCAGGACCTGCGCCCGGTATTCAACCCCGCCGAGGGACGAACCATAGCCACAGTCCCCTTTTCGACCAGGGATGAGGTTTCTCAGGCTGTCAGTGCCGCTGATGACGTATTTGCTTCATGGAGCTCGATGCCGATAACCGACAGAATCCAATTCCTATTCAGAATGAAAGAGGTGCTCGAGAATCACGTCCAGGAGCTTGCGACCCTGAACACAGAAAATCACGGTAAGACATTGGAAGAGAGTCGAGGGGATGTCCGAAGAACGATCGAGAACGTTGAATCCGCGATTTCGATTGCGTACACGCTTGCCAAGGGAACAAGTCTGGACGAGATTTCGCCGGGAATAGACGAGCTCATGGTAAAGGAACCGCTGGGCGTCTTTGCCATAGTCTGCCCATTCAACTTCCCCATCATGATACCTTTCTGGTTCTTGCCCTACGCTCTTGTGCTCGGCGACACCATCGTCGTGAAGCCCAGCGAAATAACACCGGTGCCAATGCAGAGGGTCGCCGAGCTGCTCCAGGAGGAAGTGAAGTTGCCCCCAGGGGTATTCAACTTGGTCCATGGCGGGTCCGATGTCGTGGAAGCTCTGATTAGTCAGACTGCGACGAAGGGCGTGACATTCGTTGGGTCAACAGCCGTGGCGCGTCGCGTTTACAGACTCGCAGGAGAAAACGGGAAGCGGGCGATGGTTAGCGGAGGCGCCAAGAATAACATCGTAGTAATGCCCGATGCAGATATGGGCCGCTCAATCCCCTCAATTGTATCTTCGTTCTTTGGCAACACCGGTCAGAGGTGCCTCGCCGGTGCGAACCTCGTCTCGGTAGGCGACGGCAAGGAATTGCTCAACAAGTTCTCGAAGACATCGTCCTCACTTCGGATAGGGAATGGGATGTCCCCAACCACAGAGATGGGGCCAATGGTAACTTTGGCCGCGAAGGAACGAGTACGGTCGTATGTCCAGAAGGGGATAGATGAAGGTGGGAAACTCACGATTGACGGGCGACAGGCCTCCGTAGAGGAATTCCCTGGAGGGTTCTATCTGGGGAGCACGATATTCGACGACGTTTCCCCTTCTATGAGCATAGCGCGGGACGAGGTATTTGGCCCACTGGCTAGTGTTCTGCACGTGGAGACTCTCGAGGAAGCCCTTGACTTGGTCAACCGGGGCACGAACTATGGAAACATGGCTAGCATATTTACTTCATCCGGCAGAACAGCGCGCGAGTTCAAGCGACGTGCAAGCGTGGGCAACATAGGGATCAACATTGGGGTCGCGGCGCCATCGGCTTTCTACCCATTCGGAGGGATGAAGGATTCCTTCTTCGGCATCTTACATCCACAGGCAGACACGGTGGACTTTTTCACAGACAAGAAGATCATACTTTCGCGTTGGTAGAGAAAATCATTGATTACGCGGGAAATCTTTAAAAGCCGAACACAGAGCGGGATTTTTCAACAGATTGGCATTCCAAAGCGGTAGGAAGTACCGCTTGAAGCAGTTGGAGCCAGAGAGCCAAACTCCGCTTCAAAATTCAGAGCCCGATAGGGCATTCGCTGCTCCCTTCGGCCTGATTCCACTCGCTGTCCCATACGAAGATTCCCCTCCTGAGGCGAGAATACTGAACGCGGTCGCGGTAGGGCTCGTAAGGGAAGGGAGGAGCGATATCGCAATTGAGCTGGGAATCCCGAAAGCGGACTTCACTAGGGCACTGCGTTCGCTGAAGAATGAAGGCGCAATTTATGTTGGCGCCGGTGGAAAGTACCGGCTCAGCTTCCACACCTCTAACTTCCCTAACATCGTCGCAAAGTAAACGAGCACTACAGTCTCCGGTGAACATCGGTCACTCCTCTCGAATTATCCCTGCCTCAGACAGAGGAAGCCGTAGTCCGTCACAAGCTCTTGCAAGTCAAGGGCGATTTTAGGTTCCACTCGTAAACTCCGCCCTACTGTCCCCGAAACGGCTCAGCAAGAAAGGGTTAATATGACTACGAGAGGGAAAAGTTTCGAAGGTTCCGGGCTTGGCCGTCGACAATTTTGGCGAAACCGATGCTCGCCAGACTCTTGCCCCCTCGGTAAGTGCCCCGCCAAGTAGCGTTGCCCGCCCTCGGGAGAAGGGTGATGGTGACATAGTGTTAGAGATCAAAGATCTGACCATCGATTTCGTATCTGTCGACGGCAGAGTAAGAATCCTGAACGGGGTCTCTTTGATGGCGAAGAAGGGCGAGGTCGTCGGCATCGTAGGCGAGAGTGGCTCTGGCAAAACTACACTGGGTATGGCAATCCTAGGACTCTTGGATTCCCCGCCTGCCAACATAGTCAGCGGGTCTGCCGTCTTTGAAGGCAGGGACCTTCTAAAACTGAAGCCAGGAGAGATGGAGAAGATTCACGGCACTGGAATTAACATGGTTTTCCAAGAACCGCTCGACTCCCTTAATCCGGTGTATACCGTCGAGACTCAAATCGGTGAGGCGTTGAAGGTTCAAAGGAGAAGGCAAGACCCGCCGGTAACGCAGGAGACGGAAGGAGAATCGAGGGAGCTGATTACCGATCTGCTGAGAAACCTGTGTATCGATAAGCCGGAAGAGGTCTTGGAACGATATCCTCACGAGCTATCAGGCGGAATGAGGCAGAGGGTAGCCATATCGATTTCAATAGTCGAGAAACCAAGACTGATGATTTCTGATGAGCCTACCACGGGTCTCGACGCTTATGTCCAGAGCAGGATTCTCGGAATGTTCAGCGCGCAGAGAAAGGCCGGAGAGACCCTCTTGTACATTACACACGACCTGACCATTGCCTCTCAGATCTGCGACAGAATATACATCATGTACGCTGGAAGGGTGATGGAAGCCGGAGAGACGCGCGGGGTCCTTCAGGAACCCCTGCATCCCTACACAAGCACCCTGGTTGCGTCTGTGCCCCAGGGATTCGAGGATGCGCCGCCGCTGGCGGTTCAGCTGGGAGAGCCTCCTGACCTTAGGAATCTTCCAAGTGGGTGCAAGTTCAACCCCAGATGTCCATACGCGAAGGACGTTTGTAAGGAAAAGGAGCCGGAACTGGAGGCGATTTTCGCAGGGAGGTACGCGGCCTGTTGGAGGGTAGACAAAGAGCTTGGGAGATTTAGTTGAGATAGAGAATCTCACTGTTGCCTTCAGGTCCAAGAGGAGAGAAGGCCTCTTCCGGAGCGGTCCTTCATTGAAGGCACTAGACGACGTCTCACTTACCATCGGGGAGAACGAAACATTCGGGCTGACTGGCGAGACAGGCTCGGGAAAATCCACCCTGGCCAAGGTCCTCGTCGCTCTGTACAAGCCAACGTCCGGAACCGTCAGGTTTCAGGGACGAGAAATCAATTACAAGAGCAGGAAGGACATTGCCTTTTTGAGGCAGAACGTGGGAATAGTCTTCCAGGATCCTGTTAGATCTCTGAATCCCTCACTGACAGTGAAGGAAGTCATAACGGAGGCGCTCATCGCAGCGAAGTCAATACCCAAGAAGGATTACGATGAAAGGATCATGTTCATAACCAAACTTGTCGGAGTTACCAAGGACCTGCTCCCTCGACGTCCGAGGGAGCTGAGCGGGGGTCAGAGGCAGAGGATTAGTCTGGCTAGGGCTCTCGTGGTGCCCAAGAAGCTCCTCGTGCTGGACGAACCGACTAGCGCACTCGATGTTTCAATACAGGCGCAAGTCTTGAACACTCTCAAGAGGCTCAAGTCAGAGCTCAACATGTCGTATCTTTTCATTACCCACGACATCAACGTGATCAAGTACGTCAGTCACAGGTTGGGGGTCCTGTTCTACGGAAGGTTGGTGGAGGTAGGAGACACTCGGACCATCAACACCGAACCGAAGCACCCCTACACCCAAAGCCTGATTTCGCACGTCCTCACACTAAAGAAGGCCGGGCTGCAGGAGGCTGTCGTCTCCGAGCACAGACCGGCGCCCTCGGGCTGCAGGTACCGAATAGTCTGTCCAGCTGCATTCGAAAGGTGCTCGGTGGTACCTCCCTGGGTGAATCTCGGGAGTGGCCATCTGGTCTCCTGCTTTCTTTACGACCACCTGTCACGCAAGGAGAACCAGGCACCCCTTTCAACGGCTGCGGCCTCGGGTGGCAATGTACGGGTGCCACTTCAGGATCCCTCCTGAGAGGACGTCCCTCAGTACTGACCGCATGGTGCGTGTTTTCTATTGATTCTTCGATTCGAATTCTTTCGCAGGCTTGTTCCTAACTAGGATGTGAGGTCTGAGCTTGACATCCAACGACTCCCTGACTCCTTCCCCGAGGAAGCTGAATCCTGCCACGATGACAGCCACAACCACGGCTGGTATGATAATCTGGTACGGGTACAAGAAGAGATTGTAGGTAACGTTGGAAACCATCTCTCCAAGCTCCGGCGCAGAGGGAGGTATTCCCACGTTCAGGAAGCCGAGAGTCGACAGGGTCAGGAGCGCAGATCCAACATCGAAGGTGGCATATACGAGAACGGTCGGCAGGACATTAGGAATGGCATCCTTTCTGACTATGTAAAAGAAGGATGAGTTCAGCGCCTTAGATATCGACACGAAATCCTCGGCGGCGATCGCCAGGACGCCTCCCCTCACCAATCTGACGTATGGTGGCCACCAAACGATAATCATAGAGAAAGTGACATTCACCAGGCTGGGCCCCAGAGTCGCAGCGATAGCCATGGCCATGATCATCGTAGGGAAGGCCATGAACAGATCAGTCAGCCTCATTACGACCTCATCCAACCACCCTCTGAAGAAAGCGGCCAGGGTACCCAGGACGATTCCGATGGCTGCCGAGATGGCCACAGTTATGATTGGGATACCTATGTCGATCGGCAGAGCCGTTATCACCCTGGAGAGCATATCTCTTCCCAGAATGTCTGTTCCAAACGGATGTGCAAGAGACGGAGAAAGATTCACTTGACCAAAGCTGGGCTGGTATGCACTGTAAGGAAGGATTGCCCCAGAGCTTAAGATTTGAGCCACAGTAACGATCAGGAAGAACGAAACCGTCACAAGCCCGAACATGGAGAGCGAGTTGGACGTGATGAGTTTCCTCATACTCGCGGCTCCTGTGCTCAACCCTCTGCGCCTCCCCCTTCTCCCAGGGCGATTCGCGGATCGAGCAACGAATAGAAGACATCGGCAATGAAATTCGCTACGATCACGCCCAAGGTGAAGAGCAAAACACACGGAACTAGGACAGGATAGTCTATGGAGACTATCGCCTGATAGGTGAAGTAACCAATTCCAGGCCATGCAAAGATTTCTTCAATGACGATAGTCCCGGACAGAAGAAACCCAAACGTCACCGCTATGATGGTGTTCGTATCTATCAGGGCATTCCTAAGTATGTGGTTCCTCCTCACCTCTCCCTCCGCCATTCCCTTGGCACGCGCCGCTTTCACGTGTGTAGACCATCTCGAGTTCAATATCGACGACCGCATTATCCTCGCTACCAACCCGAAGTCGAGCAGTGCCAGGACAGCGGCCGGCATGAAGACGTGTTGAAGGCCCGATAGGAACGCAGGGCCATTCAGCTGAATTAGCGCGTCCAAGATGTAAATTCCCGTGATGTGGGCGGGTTGGTTTGCTAGAGTCAGGGAGTACATTCCGCCTGACGGAAAAAGCGGAAGATAAGTTGAGAAGACTAGGATTGCGAGAAAGCCACCGAGGTAGTAGGGGGAGGACCAGGTGGCAAGGTAAAAGATTCGTATCGCGTGGTCTATCTTGGTACCAAAATGCATCCCCGCGAAGTAGCCCGATGCCACCCCGAGGACCGCAATCATAACCATGGAGACAAGGACAAGCTCGAGTGTATTCGGGAAGTAGAACTCCATCTCTGAAAGGATGGACTTCCCTGTCTGCGGGTCGATGCCTAAATTGCCTGTTGCGTATGACTGGATGAAGTAGTAAAGCTGAACGTACCAGGGCTGGTTTAGGTGGTACCTAGCCACGACGGCGGCTATGGATGATTTGCTGGCCCTTGCTCCTGCCCACAGGTGTGCGGGATCGGGATTGAGAATGTAGGAGATGAAAAAGACTAACAGCATGGCGCCGAGTAGGACAGCAATCGCGCCAAGGACTCTCCTCCCAAGGTAGGGGAGAAAGTCTCTTAGAGCGATCATTGTAGCCCCATAGCTAGCTTGCGTAGCTGATGGTGTTGTAATATAAGAAGTAGCCCATGCCGGACCCAGCCGGATTGGGGATAATGCCTGTGATACCGTTAGCCGTTACGGCCATGAATTCGGGAACGTAGAGCCAGATGTCCGTATAATTATAGTACATGCTTTGCGTTATGTTGTGAAACGCCGTGATTATTGTTGAACTATTCAGCGCTGTTGCAGCCTGAGTGGTCCAGTTGATGACCTGAGGATCTACGTAGGCGCTCGATCCTATTTCGTTGGTACTTGTGAAGTAAGAAACGTAGTCTACACTCGCTGTATAGTCTTCGCTGTAGTAGGCAAATCCCATGGCGAACGTCGTGTTGTCGCTACTCTGGGAGTCGATAAGGGTCGAGTACTCCCTGAAGGGCAAGGGCGACGGTGAAATTGGTATCCCAATCGCGAGAAGATTGGCTGCTATAACGGTAGCAACATAAAAGTCCGTGGGATTGTCGGAGTCGTAGAGGAACGGGACGGTCGGGAATGCCTTCCCACCTGGATTAAGTGTAGTCCCGTTGGGCAGGTGCGAAACGAAACCGGCCTGGGCGAGCAAGACTGCTGCTTGGACTGGGTTGTACGGGTACGGGCTCAATCCCTCTGTCGATTCGTTGTAATACTGGAAACCAGGTGGAACAGGTCCAATCCACTGCTGGGCATGGCCGTTAAACACTGTGCGAATAATGTCCTGGTAGTTTATCGCATTGGCTATCGCCTCCCTGACATCGAGGTTATTGAAGAGAGGGAATGCCGCGGTATCTAGATACAAATAATGAACGTCTTCTGACGAGCCAAAGACGATTGGGAGTATTGACGTCGTGACCCCGGGGATCGGGGTCGTGACATTGTAGTAGGTAACCGGAACACTGATCATCTGAACAGTCCCCGCAGTAAGATCAGCAACGCTCGTGGCCGAGTCCTTGTAGTAGAAAACTATCCTGTTGAGAATCGCAGGGGCGATGGCGTTGTTCAGTTGCGATTTCGGGAGGCTATTCGCCCAGTAATTCGGATTCTTTACCAAGGTCACGCTCTGCCCCAGTACCCAAGACTCCAATTCGTAGAACCCGGTGCCAAGTGCGTTAGTAGTCATCCAGTCGTTCGGAGTTCCTGCAGCCACTTCTCCGTTGCTATTCACGACAGCAGGGTCGACAGCCATCGCCATTGGGGTTATGAGCGTAGCCAGGAATGCCGAGTAGGGTGAGTCTCCATTGTAACCATAGCCTAGGTTGAACTGAATCGCGGATGCATTTAGAGCAACAACGGACTGTTCGGGGTTGCTCATGACGGTCAGATTGGCGGGTGACGGACTGAAGTAGTTGATCGAATTCAACATCGAGGCCGTCACGTTGAACGTCACTCCGTTTCCTGCAGCAAGGTTCTGACTTAGGATCCAAGACGGTGATTGGTCCATCACTATAGTCCTGTAAACGGAGTACCACTCGACGTAGGCGTTGAACGGATCACCATTGCTGAAGGTCACGTTGGGCCGTAGTATGAACGTGTAGTTCATGCCGTCGGGTGAAACTGTCCACGAACTAGCGAGCACGCCCTCGTAGGTTGTGTCGCTGGTTCCGTTGTAAGTCAGAAGGCCTTGATAGATCTGTTCGACGACCTCCCAGCCGGAAGTTTCGTACGTCACAGCAGGGTCCAGATAATCAGGCTGTTCAGGCTCATCAACTTGGAGCGAAGTCCTTGTCGGGGCAGTTGATGTCGTGGACACCGAGGATGAAGTCGAAGAACTCGCCGTCGCAGAGGAAGTGGTCAATACCGTGGAACTAGTCGACGTAGGGGAACTCGTTGGCGTCGTAGAACTCGTAGATGTCGTAGAGCTCTTGCCCGAACTATATACGAAACCGAAGTAGATGCCCGTAGACGCGACCAGAATAATTACTATTAGCACGACTCCGAGAATCGTCCTTGAAACTGCTCTCTTTTGAAGAGGTTTCAATACGACCAGGAGCCAAAATTTGGCCTCCTACTGTATTTACGCGTTTGGCCAAATCTAGTATTGGGGCATGAAGCACCCTAGTTGCGTGCTTTCTAGAGCCTCGACCTCACTAGTTAGGTTCAGCTACCGCTCTGAATGTCTGATGTCTCTGTCCTCGACACGTGTGTGACGACCCCGTTAAGGCCGAGTTCCCCAAGTATCGGAAGAGGGTCGAGTGACTCCGGAGGAACAACCCCTTTCTGCTTTATCTTACCTTCCGATAACATCCTCACGAAGACGGCTGGTACGACTCCGGTGAGGAACGACGTCCCGTTCTCATGGAATGATTTGTAGGACCCCTGATGCGAAGCCATGGTGCCTAGCTTGTAGGCCACATTCACTTCCCTCTTCTTCCCCCTGACTTCTACCACGATGCCGGTGTTGCCACTCACTGTTTTCGAAACTGACACTGGCGTTGGAATCACAGAATTGAGCACCTCTATAGGCGCTACCTTTGTGCCTCTGATCTCGACGGGTTTGCTTTCAAGCAAACCCAGCCTCTTCATGATTTGTAGAATCGCGACGAATTCATCTGACAGGGCGAGCTTGAAGTCCACGTAGTTGACGCCTTTTCCAATGTATTCTGGCAGTGTCATGACTTCCTCATGATCGACGAGATAAACAGGCTGTGCTCCAATCGGATCAGGAAACCCGTACAACTCTTTCCCACTCAGGGGAGGAGAAGAAATTCTCTTTCCGTCCACGAAGGTCCGCGGGGAATCGAGAATCTCTGAAAAGAAGACCTCCGGAGAGAAGAGCAGCATGAATTCGTACTTGGAGCTTGACGAGTTCTCCCCGTCTCTGACCCTAATCTCTTCCACCTTAGTCAGCTTGTCGGCTGCGTACCTTGCATAGATGTTTGACAGTCCCGGGTCTTCGCCCAGTCCAGGGACCGCGAGCAGCTCTGCGTCCTTCCATGCTTTGTCCTGGGCAAGCTGTTCGCTGAGACCGTTGCCTGCTAGGTCTACGTAGTTCGCACCGCTAGCGAAAGACAGGTCCATCATCTGGTGATTGAACCTGGGATGGCCTGCGTTGATCACTGCGTCCTTACCCTCGATCACTGCCTCCAGCTCTTCCTTGTTGTTTGCATCTATTTTCACAACTCTGGTCCTACTCGGCGACAACTTCGCTATCTCAAGGGCATGTACGGTGTTCTTGTCTGCCATGGTCACGGACTCGATCGCCTGGCCTTCGAGGAGGACCTGCGCGACTACGGAGCCGACCGCGCCCAAACCAACGACTAGTGCCTTCACACCAGAACCGAGCTGGGCCCCTGCCTGGGCTTAATACGCGAGCCCTCTAAGGGCTTAGGGCCAAGAGTTATACCGGTTCCATCGGGCGGCCCGTCCCATGGACGTTCTAGTTGTCGGTGTTGGATCGGTTGGTTCGGTAATAGCTCAGTACCTGCAACAGGACAGTTCGATAGGTTCCCTTACCCTAGCGGACAAGGATATCTCTCGAGCACGCAGCATCGCCGGGAGGCACGGAAAGACGAAGGTAGAGGCTGTCAAGATTGACGCCAGCAACGTAGGCGAGCTGGATAGACTGATGGAGGGCAAGGGGATTGTTGTAAACTCGGGCCATCCCGCATTCAATGAACCTCTGATGCGACTCTCCAAAGAGCTCGGCGTCGCCTATGTCGACCTTGCCAGCAGCAAGATGAAGGATCAGCTGGCCCAGGACAAAGAGTTCCGAGGAGCAAACACTCTCGGCCTCGTTGGGATGGGAGAAGACCCAGGCCTCTCGAACATCTACGCAAGGTATGCTGCTGACAGGCTGACGACGGTCAAGGAAATCAAGGTGCGAGATGGGGAATTCTCTGTCAGCAAGCTGCGCGGCTTCGTGCCCCTATTCTCTCCGGAGGTCTTCTTCGAGGAGGTCCTTACGGATGCTATCATATTCGATAACGGCCAAGTCAAGCACTTTCCGCCTATGAGCGAAAAAGAGGTGTACGACTTTCCCCCCCCAATGGGGAGACAGACAGTCTATGCTTTGGAGCACGAGGAGGTACAGACGTTGCCATACTACATCAAGAAGGGCGTCCAGTATGTGGACTTCAAGCTAGCTCTCTCGGACGAGTTCGTCAGTAACGTGAACCTTCTCAAAGAACTGGGGCTGCTCAGCACGAAACCTGTAAGTGTGAAAGGAACGCACGTCCGACCCTTCGATGTCTTCATCGCGACACTCCCTATCCCAGTCTCGGTGGCTTCCGCTCTGAGCGGTCACGCCGGGATTTCCGTAGAGGTGAGAGGGACCTCCCGCGGGAAAGAGACACGGTACACACTGAGCACCCAGATGTCTCATGAAGAGGCATACAAACGGTTCGGATCGAACGCGACCTCCTTCCTCACTGGAATAGTGCCGGCTGTCTTTGTCTCGACCTTTGCCAAGGGGAAGATTAAGCAGAAGGGGGTCATACCAGCAGAGATGTTGGACGCAGACCTGCTGTTAGGCGAGCTGACGGAGGCAGGCGTCAGGACGAGTCTGTCAAAGTCCGCAGAGGAAACAGTCGCTGCCTGATCCTTACGAAGGGGCGATTTCGAAGCCGACTAGGAGAGCCGCTTGAGGGCTTCCTCGAACGCCTGAACCGTGGTTGTGATGTCTTCCTCGGTGTGGACCGTCGAGATTGCGACCCTTTCGTAGTTGTCGGGGTGCAGGTAAACTCCACCGTCAAGTAGGAACTGGTGGAGAGTTCGGAACTTGTCCCAGTCGATTAGGAGGCTTTCCCTGTAGTTGGATATCTTGGAGTGTTTCGTAAAGCAGAGTGAGAAGATTCCTGGCACGCTCTGTATGCATGCCTTCTGCTTCGTGGTCTGGACAGCATGGGACAGACCTTCTGTGAGCTTCTCTGTGTTCTGCTTCAGAGTCTTAAGGGCACGGTAGTCGTCCGCTGCGAGGACTTCCAGGTTCGCTAGAGCGCCGGCAAGCGTCAACGAGTTTGCGAAGTATGTTCCTCCATAGGAGACCTTTCCGGGGGCGAGGAGGTCCATGTACTCCTTCTTGCCCGACAGCGCAGCGATTGGGAGGCCTCCCCCCAACGCCTTGCCCCATGTGGAGAGATCAGGAGTCACGCCGTATACCTGTTGAGCTCCGCCGGGAGCCATTCTGAAACCTGTAATCACTTCGTCGAAGATGAGGAGAGCATCGTTTGAGGTGGCAATCTCCCTGACCGCCTTGGGGTAGTCGGCTTCCGGAGGGATGACGGTCGAGTTCGCCATCACGGGCTCCATGATTATTGCTGCGATTTCGTTTCTGTGTCGCTTCATTATCCTCTCGAGCGCCTTCGCATTGTTCCAGGGAGATACCACAACGGTGTCCAGAACCATTGACGGTATCCCCGCCGAGTAGGGGAGGGACCTTGGATACTCTTCCATCCCTGCTACCACGGGCGGTGCTTCGACACTTACCATTGCGTAGTCGTGCTGTCCGTGATAGTGACCTTCGAACTTCAGTATGGTGTCCTTTCCTGTGGCTGCCCGTGCAATTCTGATTGCGTTGCTTGTCGCATCAGCCCCACCATTGGCGAAGACAACCATGTCTGACGTGGGAACGAATTGCTTGAACTTCTTCGCGAGATCTACTTCGAGTTCCGTCGGTGCACCAAACAGCATCCCTTCCTGTGCCTGCCGGCTAACTGCTTCGACTATCTTAGGATGGGCGTGGCCGTTGATGAGAGCGCCATACCCGAGCAGGTAATCCGTGTAAGTGTTGCCGTCGATGTCGGTAATCTTGGACCCTGAGCCGCTTTGTATGTAAAGCGGATACGGCTCGTAAGAAGCCCACCGAATGATCGAACTGCAACCGCCTGGGATGAGCTGGACGGCCTGCTCATGCAGCGCCGCGGTCTTCGCCGTGGTGCGAACCTTGGGAGCGACTACTGTCGGTGTAACAACCTTCTGTTCAGGTGGCTGGGTTGTGGAGGACAAGCGCTCACTCTCTCCTAGGCCCCTCCGTTCCCGTTCTGGGAGCTCCTCTTGTTCTTCTTACCCAGGCGCTTTCTAGATACGACCTTCAAGCGGATTAGCACGTAGTTCCCCTCCTCGATCCGGAGCAGTTTTCGTATCTCTTCAGGAATGGTGAGCCTTCCTCCCTTAATGACTTCAGCGATGAAAGGCATTTCTTCCTCAGCCACACTCTCCGCCAACGACATTCCAGATCTCTCCCCAGTTGGGGCATTATCGAGAATTGTATAAAAACGTTCTTTTTGTCCATATTTATACGTTGACCGCTGTTTTGAGGCCGCCTGCGTATTTTGCAACGGGTTCTGTACATAATTCTTACTAATCCAGCATTTTTCGGAGCCCTAATACGTTTGGGTCGTACATCCAGTTCGGCATTCGATTCTGGTCCCTCGAAACCCTTATCTCGAACGGAGCGATTTCTTCGAGCGATTGCTATGCTTGCGACTCAGCAGCGGATGATGGTTGGGGGAGAGTGGGTCTCTGCGGTCAGCGGTGAGACCTACGACGTTCTGAATCCTGCGACTGCCGAAATCATGGCCAAGGTACCGAAAGGGGGAAGAGAGGATGCCTCACGGGCCGTGGACGCGGCGAGGGAAGCTTTCGACAAGGGTCCCTGGCCCAGGATGACTCCCGCCGATCGAGCAAAGATTGTCTGGAAAATTGCTGATCTGGTCGAGGCTGATATCGACAGGCTTGCCCTGTTGGAGACAATGAACCAGGGTAAGACGATCAAAATGTCCCACGACAACGACTTCCCTACGGGGATTGACAACATCAGGTTCTTGGCCGGGGCATCAAGGAATCTTGAAGGAAAAGCCGCTTCAGAATACACGGGGCTTGGCACCACCATATTCAGAAGGGAACCTGTGGGGGTCGTAGTCTGCATCACACCCTGGAACTATCCCTGGATGATGGCGGTCTGGAAGGCCATCCCCGCCCTTGCCGCAGGGAACGCAATCATAATCAAGCCTGCAAGCGTAACACCACTGTCGACGATCGAATTCGGGAAGCTAATGGAGAAGGCGGGCGTCCCGAAGGGGGTCGTCAGTGTCATCACAGGCCCAGGTTCGACGGTCGGGGAGGCTCTTGTGACCCATCCAGGGGTGGACGTGGTGGGCCTAACGGGGGACACTGTCACGGGAAGCAGAATAATGGACCTCGCCTCACACACCGTCAAGCGCCTCCAGCTTGAGCTGGGAGGGAAGGCACCTTTAATCGTCCTCGAAGACGCCGACATTGAAGCTGCCACAGAAGGGGCTGTAGTCGGCGGCTACGTCAACGGCGGCCAGGACTGCACCGCGGCGACCAGAGTCTACGTCCACGAGAGCATATACGACAAATTCATGAAGCGTTTCGTCGAAAAAACAGGCAAGATACGTATCGGCGATCCAACAAAGCGTGATGTGGACATGGGTCCACTAGTCTCTGAGGCCCAGCGCCACAAGGTGGAAGAGATGGTCAGGGCAGGTCAGAGTGAAGGAGCGAAGCTGGTCATCGGAGGCAAGCGCCCGTCCCTCTCTGGTCCCATGAGCAAAGGATTCTATTATGAACCAACCATCTTCACCGAAGTCCACCAGAACATGCGAATCTGTCAGGAAGAAATATTCGGGCCTGTGATCTGCGTCTCAACCATAACGTCATTCGAGGATGCAATAGAGAAGGCGAACGACGTGATCTACGGCCTCGCCGCGTCCATCTGGACTAGGGACGTGACCAAGGCCATGAAGGCCGGGGCGCAGCTGAGGTTCGGGGATGTCTGGGTCAACGACCACCTTCCGCTGGCGTCGGAGATGCCACACGGCGGGTTCAAGCAGAGCGGCCACGGAAAGGACCTTTCAGCCTACTCGTTCGACGACTACACCCAGATCAAGTTCGTGTACATCGACACGACAGATGCCGTCCGGAAACCCTGGCACTACACCATCTATGGCGACTAAACCGGCCCCCCGGGACCGTGCTAGTCCCGGGCCAAGGCTGGGGGCGCGAGTTTTCGCCTGTTAGAACGCAAGGGAACTGGTTCCAGACTAGCTAGCCAAGCCCCGCGAAGGCTGCCGGAGTAACATCCCTGTCACGTCAGCGGCAACGAAGGATTATCAAACACTCGCAGAACAGAAAGGAACATGCTCGAAGAAAGTGGGTTTCTGAGCCTCTCGAAGATGAACTTCGACACCTCCGAAGAGCAAGAAATGATCTTGGAACAGGTGGACAGAGTCTGCAGGGAGATTCGCCCTATTGAAGACAAGTGCTACCTAGAAAGGAAGATTAACGATGGGGTCGTCTCCGCGTTCTCGAAAGCGCACCTTCTGGGCCTCCCAATTTCGCGGAAGTACGGAGACGGCCAGGGTGCCGACATGGTGACTTATGCCCTGGCCACTGAGAGGATTGGCCGGGAGGGGACTGGGATTAGGACGTTCTTCTCAGTTCACATGGGATTGGGAGAGTTAACAGTCCAGCACTGGGCCAACGATGAGCAAAAGCAGAGGTTCCTCACCCCAGCGACTAGGGGAGAAAGCGTCTTGGCATTCGGGCTAACCGAACCGAACGCCGGCAGTGATCCCGCATCTCTTACGACCTCTTTCCAAGAAAAAGAGGGGAAGTTCGTAATCTCAGGACAGAAGATGTGGATATCATTGGGCTCCATGGCAAAGTACATTCTGATTTTTGCCTATCCGAAAGGGAAGAAAGAGGGGATGTGCGCGTTCATGGTGGACACGGAGAGTCCGGGGTTCAAGGCAGAGTTGATTCCGCACAAACTGGGCCTTCCAACAGCAGACACTTCCACGCTCTATCTCGATCAGGTAGAGGTGCCCATCGAGAATATGCTCGGTCCAAGGGGAAAGGGGTTGTCTGTTGCCCTGTCGGGCCTCATGAACGGGAGATTGAGCGTGGCGGCCGGCTGTGTCGGGGTGATTCAGGATTGCCTCGATGAATCGGTGAAGTATTCAGGGGTGCGGTACCAGCACGGGAAACTCATAGGCAAACATCAGCTGGTTCAGAGGCACATCGGCATAATCTCCACAAATCTTCAAGCTGCTAGGCTCCTCGTTCTCCACGCTGCTTTTGTCAAGCAGAAGTACGAAGAAAACCCATCAAACGTGGAACTCAGGGAAAGAGCAGACCTAGCCATTGCCCGTGCAAAATACTTCGCAGCCAACGCCTCTTTCGACGCGGCGAACAGGGCTGTGCAGATTTTTGGCGCCAATGGTTATTCCCTAGAGAACAGGCCGGCACGACACCTCGCTGACACGAGGGTCACGATGATTTACGAGGGCGCGAACGAAATCCTAGAGCAGAAGGTGGCACTCGGTTCTCTCGGCAAGGGCTTTGCAGCCTACTCGTAGAGCCCTGTATGAGGGGCACGCACACGTCTTGGCCCGACTACCTGATCACCCCTGAGTCATACAGCGACTTGATGGTGTCTTTACTATAGCCGAGCTCCTGTAGCACACTGGAAGTGTTCTCCCCGAGCGTGGGCGATGAAGTCTCAGCGCCCAGTCTCTCACCATTGACCCAAACGGGTGGTTGCAGAAATGGAATCTCCCCTAGTGTCTTGTGAACCAGCTTGGTCACGAGACCAGAGTCTCTTATCCAAGGATCTTGGAATACCTCCTCAATCTCGTTGACGGGACCAGCCGGTACGCCCGCACCCTCCAATCGTTCAATCCAGTATTCCCTTGGCTGCGTGGAGAACTTCTCCTGCAAGATTTCAACAAGTTTTCCCCTGTTCCTGATTCTGTCCGGGTTGGTGGAGAAGTTGGGGTCGCTTTCTAGAGCAGATTCGCCCAGCGCGTCACAGGTGCTTTTCCAGAGTTTGTCGTTCGCCGAAGCCATGACAAAGTACCGCCCGTCGCGGTCCCTGAACGCCTGATACGGGGCCATCGACGGATTTGCAGACCCCACTCGGGGTGGTTTCTTTCCCGTCAGTAGGAAACCGGTTGGGACATAGCACATCGAGAAGACCGCAGCATCAAACAGAGAGACTTCGATGTAACTTGGTCTGTCCCCCCCCAACAGAGTCGCGAGGACATAGATTCCAGACAGCATCCCTGTCATAACGTCGAAGAGCGCAAAGGACACCCTCACAGGCGGCCTCCCTTCTTCACCCGTAGTTGCCATTAGCCCGCTCATTGCCTGAATGATGAGGTCATATGCACCCCGAGATGAATAGTGGCTCTTCGGCCCGAATCCTTTGATGCTGCAGTACACGATTCGAGGATTGTACTTCATGAGTTCCTGGTAATTCACGCCGAGTCTTTCGGCGATACCGGGCCTGAAATTCTCAATCACCGCATCCGAATTCTCCACCAACTCGTGGACGATCCTCTGCCCGTCCTTGACTTTCAGGTCGATGCAGATACTCTTCAGTCCTCGGTTAGTAGAGATGAAGTAGGCACTCTCTCCCTTGATATGAGGACCCCAGGTCCTTGTCTCATCTCCAGCCGGCGGTTCGATCTTGATTACACGTGCGCCCAAGTTCGCGAGAAGCATCGAGGCGAACGGCCCGGCTAGGGAATGGCTTAGGTCGAGTATGCGCAAGCCATGTAATGGTTTCATTTCGTAGGAATCCTCCTGACAAGGAATTAAAGCGTTGCACATGCGGAAACAATTAATCCCCGGACCGTTTCCATTTCGTTAGCTGACAGGTCCCCGTTCAATGGCTACAACCTCGTAAATATTCGAGAAATCACCATACCACTTATGGTGCAGAAGGTCCTCAACCTGATAGGCGGCAAGTGGATGGCTTCCGAAAGCGGACAGACCTTCGGAAGAAACAGCCCTGCTGATGTCACGAAAGCCATAGGGGAGTTCCAGCTTTCCAACAAGGACGATGTCAAGAGAGCCGTAGAAGCCGCGGGGCAGGCCTTCTGGGGGTGGAGGAATACGCCCGGTCCCGAGAGGGGCAAGATACTCTATCGCGCTGCGGAATTAATCGAGAGAGACTTCGAAGATTTCGCGAAGACGATGACGATCGAGGAGGGGAAGACATTGACGGAAAGCAGGAGTGAAACGAGGCGAGGGATTAGCATACTAAGGTTCTTTGCCGGACAAGCGAGCAGACTGAACGGAAAGACCTACCGATCTGAGAATCAAAGGACCTTCATCTACACGGTCAGGGAGCCACTCGGCATAGTTGCTCTGATGACACCCTGGAATTTCCCTACCGCGATTCCTCTCTGGAAGATTGCTCCCGCTCTGGCCTCGGGTAATACAGTCGTCTTCAAGCCAGCTTCGCTGACCCCTCTAGATGCTTCGAAAATCGTCCAGGCTCTTGAACAAGCCGGTCTGCCTCCTGGAGTTCTCAATTTCATCACGGGGCCGGGCTCCACAATCGGCGAGGCCTTGGCCGTCAGTGATGACGTCGCGGCGATATCCTTCACCGGTTCTTACGAAGTCGGGCATGGGATTCATAGGGCGAGGGCGAACGCGAAGAAAATGGCAAGAATCCAGCTGGAGATGGGCGGCAAGAATCCGACCGTCGTCCTTCCTGATGCGAAACTTGACAGTGCAGTCGAAAACGTCACGAAGGCTGCCTTCGGCCTCACTGGCCAGGCCTGTACTGCGACCAGCAGGGTCATAGTGCACGAATCCATCAAGGAGACTTTCTTGGAGAAGCTTGTGACCAGGGTGAAGAACCTGAAGGTTGGGGACGGGCTCCAACCCGGAGTGGAGATGGGCCCGGCGGTAGACGAATCACAACTCGAAAAAGACCTCGAGTATGTCAGAAGAGGGAGGGAGGAAGGTGCACGCATCCTGACCGGGGGAAGACGGCCCGAGCAGCCGGAGATGGCGAATGGATATTTCATTGAACCCACAATCTTCGACAACGTTACGTCTGATATGAGAATCGCCCAGGAAGAAATCTTCGGTCCGGTGCTATCGGTCCTGACTGCGAAGAATCTTGAGGATGCAATCGAGGTTGCGAACAACACGGTTTTCGGCCTCAGCGCTGGTCTCTGTACGACCGACTTGACAAGTGCTCATGAATTCGCAGACAAGATCCAAGCAGGGATCATAACGATCAATCGAAGTACAGTGGGGGCAGAACCTCAGATACCCTTCGGAGGAGAAAAGAGATCGAGCTCCGATACCTTCAGGGAGCAGGGAGAGGAAGCGATTGATTTCTACACCAGAATCAAGACAGTAT
>Ga0187781_10000226_pt1 | contig 40046 bp, 34 predicted proteins | sample 0715_SJ02_MP02_2_FD_132447 | JGI IMG/M metagenome (GOLD analysis project Ga0187781, IMG submission 132447) | Tropical peat soil microbial communities from peatlands in Department of Meta, Colombia - 0715_SJ02_MP02_20_MG | ecosystem: Environmental > Terrestrial > Soil > Wetlands > Peat | place... | reverse complement strand
TAAATCAATAGAATCGGCTGGGTTTCGGACCAGGGCTCTCGGTTCAAACTCATAATCGCAGTCGATCTGAGGGGCACGGCGAGCCGCGACACAGGGCGTGCGGCATCCAGCCGACCAGCAGGAATCATTCGGGCGAGATGGCTCAAGACTATGAAGGGTAAGTCTTACACCTTTTTTATTGCTTCAAGCGCCTCCGGCGCCATGCGGCGGGTGCGCGTGCCTTTCTATGTGATGCATGTGCTGGTGATTCTTGCAGTTGTCGGCGGCGTGACCATCGCAGCAGGAATGGGCTCGTACTCGCGCATGCTGTGGAAGGCGGCCAGCTACAACTCGCTGCGCCGCGAGCAGCAGAGCCTGAAAGAACAGTATTCCCGGCTGCAAAACCAGGTTTCAGACACCAATCAACGATTGAACTCGCTGCAATCGCTCGCGGGCGAAGTCGCGATGGCTTACGGTATCACGCGCTTCCGTCAGACACCCTTCGGTTTGACGGACGAAACTTCCGCGCCGGAAGTGCAGTTCCAAGATTCGGTCGACGAGTTCAGCTATTTGCAGAAGAACGTCGCTGCTGTGTCGATGTCTAGCGCGGGCATGCGGATGCTGCCCGAGACGCAGCTAAGCAGCTTGGGAATCGCGCCGACGCTTTGGCCCGTGGTCGGCCGCATTACCGGGACCTTCGGTGAGAGGCTTGATCCGTTCAGCGGGGAAGGCGCTTTCCATTCGGGGCTAGACATCGCCTCGCATTACGGCGACGAGGTTCGCGCGACGGCGGACGGCGTTGTCGATACGGTGGAACAGCGGGCGGGCTATGGACGGCTCGTCATCGTGGACCACGGCTTCGGCGTGACCACGTGGTACGGGCACCTCTCAGGATTCAACGTGCAGGTTGGGATGCGCGTGAAGTGCGGCGACGTGGTCGGCTATGAAGGCGACAGCGGCCGTTCGACCGGGCCGCATCTTCACTACGAGGTTCGCATCTACAACACGCCGGTGAACCCCTGGCGCTACCTGCGCAACGTCTCTCCCAACGCCACAACGACTGCATCGAACGGCGACTAATCGCTCCTCCTGATCGTTTGGCTCATCTTATGGAAAACCCGAGACGTGCCTAGGCGCGATCGCGCCGCTCCGCCCATGTCGAATGCTCAGGTGGACGCGCTGGAGGAGACCATCTCTGGTGCCGGAGAGTCGCTCGCGCGGCCCTTGCCGCGAATCCAGAACGAGCCGATTGCCACAAGCAAGGCTGGGAGAAGAAACTTCAAACCGTCGCGAAGCAAAGCGTCCGGACCCACTTGTTCCGCGGGGCCGACTCCACATCCGCAGTCGATCTTCAGGCCGCGAAAGTAGGCGGACGTGATGGCGATCATGAATCCGCACAGCGACAGACTCGCGAGCAGTGCGGAAAACCTCCGCGCGATTCCGGTGATCAGCCACAACCCGAGGAACAGCTCGAAATAGGGAAGAAAATGCGCGACAGCGTTCACGCTCCTGGGTGGAAGCACCTGGTACGAGTCCACCTGCATGGCGAACCATGCGAGCGAAATCCTGAGCGAAGCCGGCGACCACGCGAAGCCCGCCGGCGGCTTCATCTTCCCGTACGCTGCAGCGATGAATACGGCTCCAACAACGGTTCCACCGAAGATAAGAAACGCCCGCACGATTGCTCGACGGGCCTGCGGTTTGCGCACGAGAAAGGCTATGACCAGTCCCGCAAGCAGAATCTGGTAGCCATGATTGGTAAGCCAAAGCAGCGATGTTTCGAAGGCATGCATCGGAAATTGCCGCAGCGGGACTTCCTTACTGGCTCAGCAGAGAATCGAAAAACTGCTTCAGAATGGGCCACGAAACATTGCCCGATCCTGCAGGCAACTTCTGGCCCTTGTAGGTAATCACATACGTCGGCGTGGCTTGCACCGGGATCTTCATCCCAAGGGCTCGATCCTCCTCGATGTAGCTATCGAGGGTGCAGCCGTGGGTGGCTTGCGGATCCGCTCTTAGCGACGCGGGCTTGGTCCCTGCCGGCCCCTGATATTCGCACCCAACCATCTGCTTCTGGATTCTCTTGAAGTCCGCCGCAGGAACCGCCGCGGCGATAAACTTTTCGATGTTGCCGTCGGCCTCCCACGAGTTCTGGTTGTCGTAGAGGGCTGCCTCAACGCTCTGGAACTGGCCTACGCGCGCCGCGGCATTTAGCCATCTCGCCGCTTGATACCCGTACATGTGCGCCGGCAGGGGGAAATCGTGATGCACGAGGTACACTTTGCCGGACGCGACGTAATCGGCAATCATCGGACGCAACGTGCCTTCGAACAGATTGCGGCACGACGGGCACTGATAATCCGTAAAGACTTCCATCTTGATCGGGGCGCTGCTGGAGCCGTAGCTCTTCACAGGAGCAGATAGAGCGAGCGGCGCGGTAACCGCTTTGGATGAGGAAACAGTACTGGTTTTCCTTGCTGCGGACTTCGCGGGCGCAGTGTCCGCCGACGACTGGGCGGGTCGCGCCATGACCCCTAATACGCTGCCAAAGCTGGCAGCAGCAAGCACAGCGACCGCCAAGGCCATACGTCTCCCCTTGGCGAACCCGCCGGCCGACCCCGTTTTCGCACGACAACGCAGCAATCGATGATTCAACTCTTCCTCCCCCTCCCATTCGAATTCGGCCCGCCCATTGTAGCGCGATTCCGGTCGTCTGCGCCGCTTGACCTGCTTTGCGCCTGGCTCCTGCGGCAACAAAGGCTATGATGCGGGTCGACCGGAGGCATGTTGACTGGCCATGAGGGGGAGCCCTTGAAAGTGCGGCCAAGCCGGCCTTTGTGGCCTTCGATTCGCGCCTGTCGCCAGTAAGAGCTTGTTTTGCAGTGGAATACAGACACACAAGAAACTTGACAATACTACGCTCAATGTGTATCCTACCTCCGTCTCAGCAGCAGAGGTTATCTGCTTAGCCAGAACGAGGCCTATCAGGAGCGGATTTCTATGAGCAAGATCATTGGTATCGACCTGGGCACGACCAATTCGGTCGTCGCCGTGATGCAGGGAGGCGAGCCCGTCGTCATCCCAAACCAAGAAGGGGCGCGGACGACCCCGTCGGTCGTCGGTATTACCAAAGGCGGAGAACGTCTGGTGGGCCAAGTGGCCAAACGCCAGGCGATCACGAACCCGGAGAACACGATTTATTCGATCAAGCGATTCATGGGCCGACGCTTCGATGAAGTCAACGAAGAGATGAAGATGGTGCCCTACAAAGTGGTTGCGCAGGGCGACCATGTCGCCGCTATGGCGCAGGGCAAGCCCTATAGCCCGCCGGAAATCTCGGCCATGATCCTGCAGAAGCTGAAGCTCGCTGCGGAAGATTTCCTCGGTGAAAAAGTAACGGAAGCCGTCATCACGGTTCCGGCTTATTTCAACGATGCCCAGCGCACCGCGACCAAAGACGCTGGAAAAATCGCCGGGCTCGAAGTGAAGCGCATCATCAACGAACCGACGGCGGCGGCGCTTGCCTACGGTCTCGACAAAAAGAAGGATGAGACCATCGCGGTGTACGACTTCGGCGGCGGCACCTTCGACATTTCCATCCTCGAGGTCGGCGAAGGCGTGATCGAGGTGAAGGCCACCAATGGCGACACGCATCTCGGTGGCGATAACATCGACCAGCGCATCGTGGAATGGCTGATCGAGGAGTTCAAGAAGGACGAAGGACTCGATCTCCACGGCAAGGGAAACGAGATGGCGCTGCAACGCCTGCGAGACGCGGCCGAGCGCGCCAAGATCGAACTTTCAACGACGATGGAAACCGAGATCAACCTTCCGTTCATCACGGCGGACGCGACCGGTCCGAAACACCTGGTGAAGAAACTGACCCGAGGGAAACTCGAGGCCATGGTGGAAGACATCGTTCGCCGGTCGGTTGAGCCGTGCAAACAATGCATGAAGGACGCGGGCGTCGACGCAAGCAAGATCAACGAGGTCGTGCTCGTCGGCGGCCAGACGCGCATGCCGATGATCCAGGTTCTCGTGAAGGAGCTTTTCGGCCGCGAGGGCCACAAGGGTGTCAACCCGGATGAGGTAGTCGCAGTCGGCGCGGCGATCCAAGGCGGTGTGCTCGGCGGCGAAGTGAAAGATATCCTGCTGCTCGACGTGACACCGCTCTCGCTGGGCGTCGAAACGCTTGGCGGTGTGATGACCGCGTTGATCCCGCGCAATACCACGATCCCAACGCGCAAGTCGGAGGTCTTCTCGACAGCGGCGGACAGCCAGACGTCGGTTGAAATCCACGTGCTGCAAGGAGAACGACCCGTGGCCAGCGGCAACCGCTCGCTCGGGAAGTTCCACCTGATCGGAATTCCGCCGGCGCCGCGCGGCATGCCGCAAATCGAGGTGACGTTCGATATCGACGCGAACGGCATCCTCAACGTGTCGGCGAAGGACAGCGCGACCGGCAAAGAGCAGAAGATCACGATCACGGCTTCAACCGGCTTGACCAAGGAAGAAGCCGAGCGAATGAAGAAGGAAGCCGAATCGCACGCGTCCGAAGACAAGCAGCGGCTGTCCGAAGTCGAGGCTCGCAACAAGCTCGACAGCCTGATTTACCAGGGCGAGAAGCTCATCAAGGAGAACCGAGACAAGCTCAGCGATGCCGACGTGAAAGCCGCCGAGGAAGAGACCGAAGCAGCACGCCGGGCGCTGAATGAGGGCGGCGTCGACAAGCTGAACGCGGCTTCGGAGGCGCTGACCAAGGCGCTTCATCGCATCGGTGAATCGCTCTACAAGGCTCAGCAAGCTGCGGGAGCTGCCGCCGGCGGTGCTGGAAAGCCGGGCGGCGACGGCGCAACAGGTGGCGCTGCTCCGGGCGGCCAAGGAGAAGTCGTCGACGCCGAGTTCGTGGACGTCGACGAGTCGAAGAAGCCGAACTAAACTCGCAGATCGACCAAGGATAGTAGGGGCGGGCTCGAAACCCGCCCCTACGAGCATTCGGGAGCTGGCAGACGATGAGCAATATCCGGCGGGCAAGTCCGCCACAGGCAGTGCAGAAGGTCCGCGACAACTTTTACATGGTGCAGCTCTCGATCACGGAAGCTCCTTCGGGCGATTGGCGGCGACTTTTTTACGACACGCAGCAGGATGTCCCGCCTGATTTCGCGCCCCGCTCGATCGAGATCACGGGAACGTTCCTGCGGTTCAAGTCCGATCCCGCGAGTGTGGAACAGAAGATTGCGCTGATCGACCGCTGGGTCGACCGCGCCAACCAGAAAGAAGCCGCGATGGCCGTCCGGTCTGAGGGCCAGCGCGAAAAGAAGGAAGAGCTTGCGCGCGAGGCGCAAGAAATCGCGCAATGGAACGCACGTTGGGCGAAGTTATAAGCGTGGGTCCGTAGAGGCGCGCATTCAGATCGCCGCTGCGGTAAGAGCATGCCAACCACAACCAAAACCGATTACTACGAATTGCTGGGAGTCCCGCGCAAAGCGAATGTGAAGGATATCCGCGCCGCGTACCGAAAACTCGCCCGCAAATATCATCCGGACCTCAACCCTGGTGACAAGTCTGCGGAAGAAAAATTCAAGCAGATCCAGGAAGCCTACGAAGTCCTTTCCGACCCGAAAAAACGGCAGATGTACGATCAATTCGGATTCAATGCGCCCGGTGCGGGCGGAGGTCCGGGGCCCGGAGCCGCGTATGGCGGGGTATCGCCGGAAGACATTCACTTCGATTTCGGCGGATTCGACTTCGGTGGACCCGGTGCGGGAGGCGCGGGCGCAGGCACCAGCTTCCGGGATTTATTCAGCCAGTTCTTTCGCGGAGCGACGGCCGCGCAGCCGGGTGCCGGGCGAGAGCCGGGAACCGACCTCGAATATCAGATTGACATCACGTTCGCCGAAGCGATGCACGGGGCTGTGAAGAAGCTGAGCTTCACGCGACTGGACGTGTGCAATGTCTGCCATGGGGCTGGGGTCGCGCCCGGCGATGAAAAAGTCTGTCCGACGTGCAACGGTTCGGGTCAGGTGACGCAGGTCAGCGGCAAGATGCGCTTTCAGATCACATGCTCGCGGTGCGGCGGAAGCGGCAGGCTTCGCACGATGTGCCGCAACTGTGGCGGAGACGGCCGGGTCCAGCGCGTCGACACGCTCGACGTGCGCATTCCACCCGGCGCTCAGACAGGCTCGCGCGTGCGCGTAGCCGGACGCGGCAACGCGGGCACGGGCGGCGCGCCGCCGGGCGATCTTTTCATCATCACAAACGTGCAGCCTCATCCGTTCTTCGAGCGGCGCGGCGACGACCTCTACACGGTGGTCCCGGTGACGGTGAGCGAAGCGTCGCTCGGAGCGAAAGTTGAGGTGCCGACGATCGACGGCCGCGCGCAGGTGCGCATTCCGCCAGGCACGAACAGCGGAAAACGATTGCGGCTGCGCGAAAAGGGCGCGCCCTCGGCGCGTCAGCCGGGCAAACGGGGCGACCAAATCGTCGAGGTGCAGGTCGTGGTGCCGAAACCGGAAGACGAGCGCGTACGGAATTTGCTGAAAGAGTTGGGTAAGCTCGATCAGGAAGACCCGCGGCGCGAGATTTTCGCGCGAGCGGCCGTCTGAGGGCAGGCAAGGAAACGGCGATGACACCGCGTGCGAAGAAGAAAGCAAGGGCCGGGTACATGATCAGTGCAGTCGCCGAGCTGTACAAGCTGCATCCCCAGACGCTGCGCCTGTACGAGCGCGTGGGGCTGCTCAAGCCGTCGCGCTCCCAGGGGAACACGCGCCTCTACACGGACGAAGACCTCGAGCGGCTGGAAGTGATCCTCAACCTCACGCGCGAGCTCGGAGTCAATCTCGCTGGCATCGAAATCATCCTCAACATGCGTGACAAAATGGGCGAGATGCAGGCGCAGATGGAAGAGTTCATTCGGTTCGTGCGCAACGAAATGGCGCGAAATCTCGTGTTTCCCGATGAGCGCAAGATTCGCCACGCGATTGTCCGCGCTGCGCCGCGCCACGCCATTCGTGTTGAAAAGTGATGATCCGATCAGGATCATCATCCCGAGCGCACACCTTGCGCGAGGGATCCCTCTTTAGGCCTTCTCTGCCGTCGTCGGGTCGATGACCGTCTTGATTTCAGAGATGCGATTCGCCGGAAAACCGCCGATCCGGGCATGCTCGCGGATCAACTGTTCGCTGGGTGCGATGTAAACGCAGTAGATCTTGTTGTCGGTCACGTAGCTCTCGACCCATTGAATTTGCGGACCCAGGTCGCGCAGCACAGAACACGACTTTTGCGAAACCGCCTGCAGCTGCTCTTTTGGCAGCGACCCTGCGCCTGGAATTTCCCTTTCGATTAGAAACTTGGGCATGCGGCCTCCCACCTTTCCTTCGTTTGAAGCCCAGCGAGTATATCTCAACGCGAATTCCACAACTCCTCTCCATTTGCACAGGGGCTCGTCTTCTTGCGCTCGATTGGCGGGCCGCATATGCTTGAAAAATGGCGCGAGCGGATTGTCCCATCTGCCAAGGCAGCGGCTGGAAAGTCGTCGAACGAACGACGAAAGGCGCACAGGTGTTTTCTACGGACAAGCCCGGCGGTGGAATCGGCGAACCGAAGATGGTCTGGGCGATTCCATGCGATTGCACGGCCGGGGACCGCACTGAGCGCGCGCTCGCCAAAGCGCGCGTGCCCGAGCGCTATCGGCACTGCGACTTCGATAACTACGAGACAGACAACGAAATCGAGAACGTTTCGCGCGCGCAACTGGACGCGTGGAATCGCAGCCTTGCCCAGGCGAAGCTCGTGGTGCAGCGCTTTGCCGCTGAATTCCCCGTCGGCAGCGAACACGGCCTGCTGCTGATGGGACCGTGCGGAGTCGGCAAAACACATCTCGCGGTCGCTGCACTGAAAGAGATCGTGCTGCGCGGGCACAGCGGGCTTTTCTACGACTACCGCGAGCTGCTCAAGGCCATCCAGGACAGTTACAACCCCGAAAGCCAGACAACAGAAATGGGCGTGCTCGAGCCCGTGCTCAAGGCCGAGCTTTTGGTGCTCGACGATGTCGGTTCGAGCAAGCCCTCGCTCTGGGCCCTCGAAACCGTCGGGCACATTTTGAACACGCGCTACAACGAAAAGCGGGTCACGCTGCTGACGACGAATTTTCTCGACACGGACGCGGCAGACGGTTTGCCTGCCGCACCGCCTCCCAGAGTCGCGGGGGCGCGCACGCCGATCGCCGAGGATTCGCTGACCGACCGCGTCGGGAAGCGGATTCGGTCCAGGTTGTACGAAATGTGCCGCACGATTGAGATCTTCGCTCCGGATTACCGCAAGGAGATCCGTAACATCAGCCGCTTCCGGGCTTAGCCCTCTCGTCAACCGCCTTAAATCGCATATCTCTATCGTTATGAATTAAATACATTTAGTTTGAGTGTGCGATTTGCTTCGCTAATCGCAGCAGGCTAGAATCCCAACCGAGTTCTCCGACCTCCGCGGCCTACAGGGGAGAAACCCCATGGCCCGGAGGCGATGCTCCGCGAACCACAAAAAGGGCTCCCAGGTCGCCGGTGAGGCGAGCTCGGGACAACGGAGCTGAGGGTTCGGGTGGAAACGCCCGGGCCTCCCGTGTTTGGAAAGGGGAATGCCTGGTGTAGAGGTTCGAGCGCCGGGCGTGTCGCCCAAGTCCAAATGCGGATTTGGGCGTTTTTGTTTTTGGGGCCACGAAGGAGCGAATGCCGCTTACGGACAAATTCGGCCGCCAGATCACGGACCTGCGGGTTTCCGTCACGGACCGCTGCAATTTTCGCTGCGTCTACTGCCGGTCGGCTAATCCCGAAACGCACATGCCAAAGGGCGAGCTGCTCGAATGGGAAGAATACGAACGGCTGGTGCGGCTGCTGGTAGGCATGGGCATCCGCAAGGTGCGTGTAACGGGCGGCGAGCCGCTGGTTCGGCGGGGAATCGAGGGTTTCATCGCGCGGCTGAAAGCGCTCGACGTACGGGACCTTTCGATGACCACCAACGGCTACGCGTTGGCCGACCGGTGTGAAGGTCTCGTGGCCGCGGGAATGGATCGCATCAATATCAGCCTCGATTCGCTCAATCGTGAAAAGTTTGAGCGGATCACCCGCACGAAGACGTTCGGTCAGGTAATTGCCGGAATCGACGCGGCGCAGGCTTCGAAGCTGCGGCCCGTGAAAGTGAATGCCGTGCTCGTGCGCGGCATCAATGATGACGAAGTCGAAGCGTTTGCGGAATTTGCGCGCGACCGCGGCCTGATCATGCGCTTCATCGAATTCATGCCGCTCGACGCCGACCGCGCCTGGACGCGCGACATGGTCGTCACAGGAGCGGAAGTTTATCGGCGGATCTCGGCGATCTGGTCGCTGGTGCCGGTGGTACACGAGCGCAGCGAGACGGCCCGCAAGTACCGCTTCGCCGATGGACGCGGTGAGATCGGGCTGGTTTCTCCGGTGTCGCAACCGTTCTGCGGGCATTGCTCGCGCCTGCGGCTAACGGCCGACGGCAAGCTGCGAACGTGCCTCTTCAGCAAGGAAGATCATGACCTGCGGTCTCTATTGCGCGGCGGCGCGAGCGACCAGGAAATCAGTGATGAGATCCTGGCAATCGTTGCGCAAAAGGAAAAGGGGCATCGCATCAACGAACCAGGTTTCCTGCCGCCCTCGCGCACGATGGTCTCCATCGGAGGCTGAGGCGAGGCTCGCTCTCTCCCCGCGCTCCGCGGTACTATCAAGACAGCATGGCTGAAGATGAATCCAAGCTGTTTTCGCTGCGAGAGGCTGAGCGTCTGCGCACGCAGCTTGAGCCGATTCTGATCGAAGCGATCGAGTCGCGGCGCAAACTCGGCGAACTCGATGAGAAACTCGGCAAGCTCGCCGAACGCATTCAACGGTCTGGCGGGCTGATGGTGCGCTACGAGGATGCCGCCAAGCTGCGGATCGAGCGCGACAGCGTCGAACAGAACATCCGCGAGGCGCTGGAACGCATTCATTCGACTGGCTGCATCGTGAAGGACCTCGAGGTTGGCTTGCTGGATTTCCCTGCGCGAATCGAGGGTGAGGACGTTTACCTCTGTTGGAAGCTCGGCGAAGACCGCATTCGCTTCTACCACCGACAGGACGAGGGCTTCGCCGGCCGCAAGCCGATCGACCCTCACGACGCGGACCTTGGTAATCCCATTCAGTAAGCCGTTCCTGCAGCCGCCCGGAGAGAACCCAATCGCTGCTTGACATGGAACGGTGCGACTGCAAAAGTAGCTGTCCAAACTCAAAAAGACTCGACAAGGAGATCGGAAGAAAGCCATGGCCACAGAAACCGTAGCTGCGCCAATTCGCGTGACCGATACCGCGTGGGAAGCCATCGAGGGAGGCTACGACCTGCAGGTGCACGTCGCACCGGACGTGATCGCGCGGCGCATCGACGATCTGGACCTCGCCAAGGAATTTCTCGCGCGCAAGCTCAAGGGGTTCGTGCTGAAGTCGCACTACGCGCCCACCTATGAGCGAGCGAAGGTGGTGACGAAGGCGTCGCCGGGAATTACGGCGTACGGCGCGATCACGCTGAATCACAGCGTCGGCGGACTGAATCCAGTGGCGCTCGAAATTGCGGGCCGTTCAGGCAATAAGATTGTCTGGATGCCCACGGTTGACGCGGAGAACGAAACAGCCGGACGCACGGACGGCCCCACGGACAAGCTGCCCTTCTGGGCCAAGATTCAGCGCGAGCTTTCGGCGACGGGCATCGCGCCGCCACCTCTGACCGTGATCGATGGGGACGGCAAAGTGAATGCGGCTGCGCGGCGCTGCCTTGAGCTGATCGGCAAGCACGACATGATCCTCGCCACCGGTCACCTGAGCAAGAAAGAGATCCGCGCACTCGTGAAAACCGCAAGGGAGATGGGGCTGAAGCGGGTGCTGGTGACGCACGCGGAGTTTCCGTCACAAAACATGAGCGCAGATGAGCAACTGGAAGTGGCCAACATGGGCGCGATGATCGAGCACTGCTTCACCACCATGTACACCAACAAGGCGCCGTGGGACGCTTACTTCGATAGCGTCCGCAGGGTCGGCCCGGAGCGCGTGGTCCTGTCGACTGATCTGGGGCAGACGATCAATCCGCCTGTCGCGGAAGGCTTCGCGATGTTCGCGCAGAGGATGCTCGACGCGGGATTCAGCAAGGCCGATGTGCGCCGTATGTGCGTGACGAACCCGACCGCGCTCATCTCCTAGCGTCGCGCGGGCGCTACTCGGTTCGCTTGGCGTGCTGATCCAGGCCGTTCTGATGCAGGATCAATTCGGTCGCCTTGCCGCTGCTGTCGGTCACGAATGTGATCTGTGCGTCGACGACCTTGTAAAAGTAATCCTTCTCGCTTTCCGCGAAAATCTCAAATGTCGCCTGGCCGCTCAGCTGGGCAAACAGGTGAGCGCTGTCTCGCGTGATCGTGAAAATGAAGTTCGGTGCGAGTTGGTACTTCCCAACATAGCCATCGAATAGTTTCGGATCGACCGAGATTTCTTTGTGCTCTTTCGGCTTGGGCGGCTCGCCCTCAAACCGTTTGGCGTGCTGATCGATTCCCCCTTGATGCAGAACCAGCTCAGTTGCCCTCCCACTGTTATCGGTCACGAACGTGATTTGAGCATCGACTATCTTCGCGAAATAATCGCGCGGGCTCTCGGGGAAAATCTCGATCTTGCCTTGTCCGGTCAGTTGCGCGAAGAGGTGCGCTCCGTCGCGCGTAATCGTGAGAATGGCAGCGGGCGTAAACGCATACGTTCCCACATACTGGTCGAACAGCTTTGGATCGACCGAGATTTCTTGGCGCTCCTTCGGCGGCATCGTCAAAGGCACGCTCGCGTCGAGCATGTGCCGCCCAATGTCGTCGACCCCTGCCATCGTGGCTGTATTCGACAGCGCAACCACGCCGACTCTCTGCTTCGGATCAAAACCGATGTACGAGCGGTAGCCGCCCGTTCCGCCGTTATGCTCAACGAGCTCGGTGTTCGTGGTCTTGTACAGGTGCCAGCCGATCGCGACATCGAATCCCCGCTGGCCAGTGGGTCGGCGGACCTTCAGCATTGCCGCCATTGCCGGAGCCAGCGACGACTTTGTGTAGCCGAGATTTGCGGCCAGGAATGTCAGCATATCGTTCGCCGTGGAACGAAGAGCCCCGGCTCCGGCGAGCGTCGGCAAGTCCCAGTTTTCGACTGGATCGAGCGCTCGGTTGTGGCCCACGGCCAGCCGCGCTTTCATTTCCGGCGTCAGAGTAATGCGCGTGTTGTTCATGCCGAGCGGATCGCAAATGCGGGTCCGCACCAGCGTTTCGTAATCCGTTCCGGCGCGCCGCGCCAGCATATGTCCCAGCAATCCCCCGCCCAGATTCGAATATTCGTATTGTGAGCCAATGTCCCGCGTCAGTTGGTAGCCCGAGAGAAACTGATAGAGCTGGTCAACCGAATAGTCAGCGTAAGGATTGCTCGGATCTTTGGGTTTCAGATTCGCCGGCAAGGGCGGAAGGCCGGATGTGTGCGTCGCCAGATCGACGAGCGTTATCACTCGCCCATTCCGTTCCGGCATTTTGACGCTGGGCGGCAGATATTTGGCCACCGGATCGTCCAGCGCGACTTCGCCGCGCTGCACCATGTCCGCCAAGAGCAGCGACGTAAACACCTTCGTCGCCGAGCCGATCTCAAACACGGTGTCGCCATCGAGCTTACGGGGATCGCCCTTTTCCAGATGCCCGTACGCGATCACCCGACGGCCTTCCGGTCCGATCACTCCGATCACAATGCCGACGCTCTGGTGCTGCGCGTCGATTCGATCGACCAGTATTTGTCGAATCTCGGAGTCCGATAGCACAGAGGATCCTAGGATCGTTTGGCCCAAAGCACCGAAACACGGCCATAAACCGACGGCGGTAACCATGAGCAAAGGTAGGATCTGCAAAGGGCATCTGCGAAGACAGTTCGGCATGGTGCACCTCGCCGACCGATTTCTCCGTCGGTTGTTGCCGACTAAGGTATCACAGGCCCACGCCGGAACGTCAAAGCCCGTCCGCAGGCGTTACCGCGTGGACTTTCATTTTCGATTTATCCTGCTAATGTGGTTGCATGACCGTTGAGAATCGCCTGAAAGATTCCGCCAGCCCATACCTGCGATCGGCCGCGCACCAGCCGATCGACTGGCACGAATGGGGCGACGAGGCGTTCCAGAAGGCGCGCGCTGAAGGCAAGCCCATCCTGCTCGACATCGGCGCGGTGTGGTGCCACTGGTGCCACGTGATCGACCGCGAGAGCTACGAGAATCCGGAAATCGCAGCAATCATCAACCGGCTCTACATCCCTGTGAAAGTCGATCGCGACGAGCGGCCCGATGTGGACGCGCGCTACCAGTCCGCCGTCAGCGCGATTTCAGGGCAGGGCGGCTGGCCGCTCACCGCGTTTCTAACGCCTGAAGGGAAACCGTTCTTCGGCGGCACGTACTTCCCTCCTGAGGACGCGATGGGCCGGCCGGGATTCAAGCGAATTCTTGCCGCCGTGTCGGATGCGTTCAAGTCGCGCCGAGCCGAGGTGGACAACTCTGCGCGCGCTCTCGAAGACGCCGTCGCCAAAGCGGAGCTCTTTCACGACGCTCGCGGCGTGTTCGATGCGCGCGTAATCGACGCGGTGATCCAGTCGGCGCTCGCTCGATTCGATGAGACGCACGGCGGTTTCGGCCACGCGCCGAAATTCCCGCACTCGTCCGCCATCGATCTGCTGCTCGAGCGAACAAAGTGGCCGGACGGAGCGAAGTTGCAGAGCGTCGCCGAGAAGACGCTCGACGGCATGGCCGCCGGCGGCTTTCACGATCAAATCGGCGGCGGATTCCATCGTTACTCGGTGGACGAGCGCTGGTGCGTCCCGCATTTCGAGAAAATGTCGTACGACAATTCGGAGCTGCTGAAAAATTACCTGCGCGGATATCAAACCACCCGAAACGACGACTACCGCGAGGTAGCGGAAGGCTTGATTGGCTGGGTGATGGAAGTTCTCTCGGACAAGGAACGCGGCGGATTCTATGCCAGCCAGGACGCAGACCAGACGCTCGATGACGACGGAGACTACTTCACGTGGACGTTGAACGAACTGCGCTCCGTGCTCACTCCCGACGAAGCAGAGGTTGCAGCACTCTATTTCGATGTAGAGCCTCGCGGCGAAATGCATCACAATCCAGAAAAGAACGTCCTGTGGCGTGCCCGCACGTTTGAAGACATCGCGAAGATCCTAAATAAGGATTTCGATTACGTGTGGGAACAAGTCGGTCGAGCTGAAAACAAAATGATCAGGGCGCGATTCGCTCGCCCTGCACCATTTGTCGACACAACGATGTACGTTTCCTGGAATGCGATGTTCGTGTCGGCCTATTTTGAAGCGTCGCGTGTTCTCGAGTCGTGGATGGCGGGTGATTGCCGAGAATTCGCCCTGAAGACGCTGAACCGGATTTTGGCTGAGATGTGGGATGAGTCGACGGGCTTCTTGCACCGCGTCGGCGGGCCGCGGCTGGAAGGCTCGCTCGACGATCAGGTGTTCGCCGCGGCTGCGCTGCTCGACGCGTACGAGGCGACACTCGACCGCCGCTACTTCGACATCGCCGAGCGAGCGATGCGGCTCGCCGTCGAGCGGTTTGGCGATCCTGATGGCGGGGGATTCTTCGACCGCGCGAAGGACGCCGCGCCGATGGGCGGGCTCGACGTGCGCCGCAAGCCGCTGCAGGATTCGCCCACACCGGGCGCGAATTCGGTCGGTGCCATCGTGCTCGATCGATTGCACGCGCTGACCGGTGAACCGCTCTATCGCGCGTGGGCCGAAAAAACTCTGGAAGCGTTCATCGGCCTGATTCCGCAGTATGGGTTGTTCGCATCGACTTACGCTCTGGCTGCGCTGCTCCACGCGCGCCGCCCGATTCAAGTGGTCATCACAGGAGCCAGCGGTGATTCAAAGGCAGCCGAGCTGGAAGAGGCCGCTCACTCCGTATATCGATTCGGGAAATCGGTGCTGCGGGTGACCCCGGAGCGGCTCGCGGCCAGTTCGTTGCCTGCGGCGCTGCGCGAGACCCTCCCTCACTTGAACGCAACGCAGGCCCAGGCGTTCGTGTGCGTCGAGACAACCTGCTATCCGCCCGTTTCAGAACCGGGCAAGCTGACCTCGCTGCTCTCTGACATCGCAACCGGCGCGAAGCATGCCCCGTAGGAAATAGTGCGCGCACAAGAGCCAGGGTTGATCTGCGGTGCTTCCTTCCAGTCCCACTGAGCATCTGATTGTGAGCCTTGTTCGTGTCCGGAGCTTGCGAGGAGTGCTCTATCCGCTCCCGGGCAAGGAATTTGGACCGCTCACGCGCGAGCGTCACTAATTTGACAAGGCGAGTTGGCGTCTATAGAATCGTTGGTTTTGGGTGGGGCTTCGTGCCTCCACATGGGAACCCAACTTATGGATAAGAAGCGACTCGACTATTACAAGAAGAAACTGCTTGCCCGGCGCGAGGAGCTGCTGCGCGATATCGCGCGCAATCAGCAAGAAGGCCGCGAGGCGGACGAAGATCCCACAGTGGATTTGGCCGACAAAGCAGCCAACTCGTACACGAAAGAGTTCCTCTTCGGCCAGACCCACAGCGATAGGGCATTGCTGCAACTGGTCGACGATGCGCTGGGCCGCATCAAAGACGGCAGCTTCGGCGAGTGCATCTCCTGCCATGAGGAGCTCCAGCAAAAGCGCCTCGAGGCTGTGCCCTGGACCCGGTACTGCATCTCCTGCCAGGAAAAGAAAGAAAAGGGTCTTCTCTAGACCCGGCTCGCATTCCTCCGTAGTTCTGCCGATTTCCACAGCAGCGCGCCTGAGGTATTGTCTCGCCGTACCCCCTACGGTCGGCACATCCATGATTCTCAAGAGCGCGCTTGACGGGCTCGCGTCGGTCCTTTTCGCGGCGCCGTGCCGCATCTGCGACCAAGGTCTCACAAACGCAAGCCGCATCCCCATCTGCGAAACCTGCCTCGCCGGATTCCGGCGGATCGCCGATCCTATGTGCCACTGCTGCGGTCGGCCGTTCGTCTCTGCCGTTGCAGCCGAATCGGTGCAAGCGCTCTGCCGGTTGTGTCGCGTAGATTTCTACGCTTTCGACCGGGCGCGCAGCTTCGCCATCTATGACGATGCCCTTTCGGAAGCCATCGTTCTGCTGAAATACGAGCAGGTGACGCGGCTGGGCGTTTGGTTCGCCGACCGGCTCGCGGAAATCGTGCGGCAGGCTCCCGACGAGTGGCAAGCCGACATCGTGGTTCCGGTCCCGCTGCACATGGAACGGCAGCGCGAGCGCGGCTACAACCAGGCCGAGCTGATCGCTCGGCCGCTGGCGAAGCGGCTGAATTTGAGGCTTGAGTCAGCCCTCCTCGTACGCACGAAGCCCCGGCCGGCGCAATTGGTGCTTTCCCGCACCGAGCATTGGAAGTCGGTACGTGGCGCCTACGCCACCTGGGAAGGCCGCAAGGTTGACAATGTCCGCGTGCTGTTGGTAGATGATGTCCTGACGACGGGTGCGACACTTGACGCTTGCGCACGGGCTCTGAAAAAAGCGGGCGCAAGCGTTATACTAGGACTGACGGTAGGGCGGGTTCAGTCCTGGACGAATCCTCCGGCAGCCGCGGGCCGCAGGGGAAAGACAGACACTCAAGGCAAACCGGACGAACACCCCGAGCATCAATAGGCTGTAAGGCAGCTTGCGTGAACGCCTAAAGGCGATTCAATGGAGAGCGGGCAAAAGACCGGCTTACGTCCCCGGCCCAATTTGGGGCTGGCCTCCTCAACGCCCGATACTGCCACGCCAAAGCCGGCTGCTTCGCACTCAACCCGGCCTTCCCTGATGCAGGCGCCGGTGCTCGTGCTCAACGCGACCTTCGAACCCATCAACGTTACCGCCGTGCGCAGGGCGTTGGTGCTGATGCTCAAGGGAGTGGCTCAAGCGGAAGAAACCAATCACTCGGAAGTGCACTCTACGTCGAAGGCGATTCTGGTGCCTTCGGTTATCCGCCTGGTGAGCTACCGGCACATTCCCCAGCAGAGCCGCGCTCTTTCTCGGAAGAATATCCTCCTGCGCGACCGGAACACCTGCCAATTCTGCGGCAACTCCTTTCCAGCTTCCGAATTGACGCTGGATCATGTGCTGCCGCGTTCGCGGGGCGGCCGGTCGTCGTGGGAGAACTTGGTGGCGTCCTGTTATACATGCAACAACCGCAAGGGCGACCGCACTCCGGAAGAAGCCGGTTTGAAGCTTCAGCGACGGCCGCGGCCATTCACGCTGCACACTTCGCGGCAGTTGATGCGCTTGATCGGTCATCGTGACGAGAAGTGGCGCAAGTACCTCTTCTACTGACCCTTGGCTGTCCCCTCCGTCAAGCAACCTTTCGCGCTCTTGAGCGTCTGATTGAGCAAGACTGCTTCTAGGACACACCCCGGGAAGCGAGATCAACCAAGTTGGTCCGCTTCCCTCCTCTTTTTCAGGGGAACTTTTCCGCGAGCTATTGGCGGAAGACGACCCGCAATCCACTGCGCCAATTCTCGCTGAGCCCGATTCGCGTGATCTGAATTTCGGGAGAGAGGTATTTGAGCAGCGTGTCGGTCGATGGATGGAATCGCAGGGCCGGCGCAACGAGCCAGAGAAGCGGCGGCTTTGGATCGAGTTGCACATCGGCGAAATATCCATAGCGCTCGAAGTCCCCTTCACGCTGATGCCGCCGGACGCGCAGCCAATAGTCAATCGCTTGCATCGGCAGCTGGATGTCTTCGGACGCTTTCAATTCGATTATGACGAGCCGCCCCCGCCGCGTAATCCCCATTAGGTCGATAACGCCACGATCGCCCGCCGAGACCGCGGGCACCTGGGAATAGAAGTGGGTCCCATCGAGCTGCGCGTCGAGGCGCGTCGGATCCTGCAGCACGAGCGTTTCAAGCCAGCGCTCGGGAGCGGCCCTGTAGAGCAGGTGATTGGTGTCTTCCGCAAACGGGCTGCGGTGCGCGTCCAAGCGGCGCATCAGCCGGTCGAGCGCGCGTTCATTTTCCCCGGTGAGATTTTCCTGCAAGTCATCGAGTCCGAATTTGATTCCGCCCGTTGACCAGCACCCGAATTCGAGGCCCCGAAAGCACAGCGCAACCTCGTTCGTCCCCGGCACGAGCCGAGTTGTGATTTCATTCCCGGCAGGCGCCAGATGCCGCGCGAGCGCGTGAATGCGCGCGATCGCTTCGCGTGCCGCGGCGCGCGCCGACTCGATCTCTCGCCGGGGAATAAGCCAGCTTTCCAGATTCCCTGCGTCGGCTGCATCGACTTGCTGAATCCGGCCGTCCGACTCGCTCAGTTCGAATATTTCCACGCGAGCTTCAGGAGTAAGAGCGAGCGTACGTCCGCGCAAGAGCTTGCTTGCGCCTTCCGGGACGAACAGGCGCAGCCCCTTGGTCGCAAGCCTCGGGCTGTGCCCCCGCTCCCAGTCGAGCCACAGAATGCCGAACGCAAGTGCGCCCTCAATCGCTGCCGCGTTTTCGCCGGGCGCGATGGCCAGTACCGCCCAGGCATGCGACGTCTCGCGCATGCGCCCTCGCACGTACACGCCGGAGAAGGAGTGCTCGAGATCAGGAGCGGCCGTCAGCAGATCGATGGTGGCGTCGGGAAAGCGCTCGGCGAGAATGCGACGCAGGCGCGCGCGAAACCGCTCGCGGCCCGCGCGTCCGGCCGGGCGCGGTGAGTTCTTGCGGAGGAATTCGAGGCAGCTAGGCCTTGTGCGGCCGAAGCGCTGCACTTCGAGCACGATGCGGTCTTGCGATCGCTCTCGAACCCGCAGCACGCGCCGCGTCAGGTTCCGCTCGTCCGACCACAAATGGACGAGCGCATTTTTGCCTTGCTCGCGCAGTTCACAGCGAAGGCCGGCGAGCTCCGCGAGCCACTCGCCATCCTCGCGGACCTCGGTGCTCCCGTCCGCAGCCATCGCGCCCAAGGCGCGATCGAGCTCGGCCCATTCGCTCATATACAAAGCGCCAGCGTTTAGAAACAGTTTCCGAGCGTCTATTCCAAAATCAGCCCAGTCACGCGGAAAGCAGGATACTGCCGATTCCATTCCGAGGGAAGATGCGCGCCCAGGGTGACGTCGAAATCGCGGCTCTCGCCCGCCTTGAGCGGCGGGCCGTCCGTCAGGATGATCCGCTGCGGATCGCGCAACACCACTTGGTTAAACGGATCGCGAAATTCGATCACCACGTCGAGCGCTCGGACGGCTCGCGGACCAGCATTTGAAACCGAGCCAGCGACGTACGTAAATTCCTGATTCAGAAAATTCGTCGCCTGCGACATCTGGCCGCCCTGAAAGTGAATCTGCTGGGCGTAGGCCTGCTCCTCGGACCCGAAAGGAAGTTTGCCGATCGGAGTCGGGCCTTTCGAATGCGTCGCGTGCACCAGCCACACAAGCCCGCCCGCCAGAATGAGCGTTACGAGAACGCCCAGCGCGAAAGCCGCCGGAAAACTGCTCCGGCCGCCGCGCTCCTCGGTGGTTTCGGGTTCCATAGGTGTCTCAGCGGCCAAAGGACAAGCGCAAAATCAGCGGTTCGGGAAGCCCCGCTTGCGTCATGCGCTGCTGCACGTCCTCAATATCGTATGGCACGCGCCAGAACTCAACCCACCGGTTCTCGACGTCCGCGATGGCGAAGGCGGCGCGTGGATCGCCGTCTCTCGGCTGTCCGATCGAGCCCGGATTCAACAGGTACGTCGTGCCTTCTTCGATAGTCAGCCGGGAGAATGGACTTCCGAAAGCCGGCTTGAAATGCAAGACCACCATCTCGTCTCCGCGCAGCGTGAATCCGCCTTGGATGTGCGTGTGACCGAAGAACACTACCGGAGAGGGAGCATTTTGCAATCCCGGCAGCGCCAGCTCCGGCGCGAATACGTATTCGTCCTCGTCGCGAACAGAGCCATGAATAATCGAAAAGCCATCGGCGCGCAGTGGCCCCTTCGGAAGCCGCTTCAAGTACTCGAAGTTCTCCGGACGGAGCTGTTCCCGCGTCCACAGGACGGCGTTGTGCGCGATCGGATTGAAATCCTCGGGGTCAGTAAGTCCGGCGACTGCCTTGTCGTGGTTGCCGCGGATCGTGAGATGTGAAAGCTTGCGGATGCGCTCGGTCACTTCATTGGGATCGGGACCATATCCGACCAAATCGCCCAGGCACACTGCCTTTTCCCATCGGCCTTTCGCCGATTCCAGCGCCGCTTCGAGCGCCGTTCGATTCGAGTGAATGTCGCTTAAGATCAGATAACGCAAGCGCCGCTCCCGGTTGAAAGACGCATCATCATAGACGAAGACCCTTCGCGTTGCACCAAGCTACCCCTTGACCTCAGCGAATAAACATAGAATCTCCGTAGCTGTAGAATCGGTATCCGGCGTCGACGGCGTGGCGATAGGCGCGCAGAACATGCTCGCGTCCCGCAAACGCCGCCACCAGCGCCAGCAGGCTCGATCGCGGCAAGTGAAAGTTCGTCAGCAGTTGGTCCACGACGCGGAACGTCTTGCCCGGATACAGCAGGATGCTTGCCTCGGCTTTCCCCGGGACGACCAGCGTTCCACGCCCCGCGTTCTTCTCTGCTGCATCTTCGAGCGCCCGCACGACCGTCGTTCCGATCGCCAGCACGGGCCGCTTCTCGCGCTTCGCGCGTTCGATAGCAGCCGCCGTCTTCTCAGGAATTTCATATGGTTCTCGATGAATGGGGTGGTCTTCGATGCGCTCGGTGCGAACAGGTTCAAACGTCCCCAGTCCCACTTCGAGCGTCATCTCCGCAATTTCAATCCCTCGGCCGCGAAGCCGTTGCAAAATCGCGGGCGTAAAGTGCAGCCCGGCTGTGGGTGCCGCGATGGCATTTCCTTGCCGCGCGAAGATTGTCTGGTAGCGTTCGCGATCTGCGGGCTCGTCGGCGCGTTTGATGTACGGCGGCAGCGGAATATGTCCGAGGCGGCCGAGCGTTTCGTGAAAACCGTCCCTGGAAGTGAACCGCAGCACGCGCAAGCCGTACTTGCCTCGCCCTTCCACCCGAGCTTCAAGCTCGCCTTCACCGAAAGCGATTCGCTCGCCGGTCGGTACCTTTCGGCCCGGGCGCACGAGGCATTCCCAAGTGTCCGCGCTCACTTGCCGGATGAGAAGCGCCTCTATCTCGGTTTGCAAGAATTCGCCGCGAGCAGGATTGTGCCGACCAAGGGGCTGCGCGTGAATCCCGGCCCGCCGGCCGAACAACCGCGCTGGGAGAACGCGCACGTTATTGACTACGATGAGTTCGTCACCATGCAGCAGCTCGGGAAACTCGCGGAACTGGCGGTCTTCCCATTTTCCTGTAGCGCGATCGAGCAACAGCATTCGCGACGCGTCGCGTTCCGGAAGCGGACGTTGCGCGATCCGCTCGGGCGGCAAATCGTAGTCAAACTCGCTGACGTTCATTCGCCGCTGCTCGTCAGTCGCCCTTCGCGGCGCGTTCGGCCACGCTAGCAGCGACTTCCTGCATTTCTCCGTGAATGCGGCCGTTCGATGCGAGCAGACTTGGGCCGCCCAGCCGGTAAGGCTGGCCGGTGATATCCGTGATCGAGCCCCCCGCCTCTTCCACGATCACGATTCCCGCGGCCGTGTCCCACGACTTCAAGCCAAATTCCCAGTACGCGTCGAATCGGCCGCACGCGACCGAGCAAAGATCGAGCGCCGCGGCGCCGTCGCGCCGGACGCCGTGCGTGCGCAGCGTGAACTGCCAGTAATAGTGAATGTTGGAGCTGCTTTTGCGCAGGTGTGTCGGAAAGCCGGTAGCCACCAGGCTGGTTGCTAGTTTTTCTACCGGTGACACATGAATTCGCGTCTCGTTCAAATACGCGCCTTCGCCGCGCGCCGCCGCAAAGAGCTCGTTGTAGACTGGATTGAAAACCACGCCAGCGATCGGTCTGCCGTCCTCGACCAATCCAATCGAAACGGCGAAGCACGGATATCCGTGTGCGAAGTTTGTGGTGCCGTCCAGTGGATCCACGTGCCAGCAATATTTTGCGCCGGCGGCGCCTCCTCCCTCTTCCGCTACAATTCCGTGATCTGGAAAATGCCTGCGCAGGCGCGCGACTACGAGTTCTTCCGAGCGCCGGTCCGATTCTGTGACCAGGTCCACTTCGCCTTTGTACGTAATCTCCTTGGGGCGGCCGTATCCCTCGCGCAGGATCGCCCCCGCTTCGCGGGCGGTTTCAATGGCTACTTTGAGGAAATCGCTCATTCGCTCTCGCTCGGGATGGCCGTCTCGCGCCGTGTGATTCTGCCAATCCACTCGTGTGGCACGCTCACTCGCGCACCGATGGGGTGAAGTATTCCTTGCGGTACCGCACACTGTAGCCGCCCGTCACATCCAAATGCACGTGGCGGTCGCTCCCTGGGGGAGGCGTCGGCTCTGGATAGTAGCCCAGCAGGTACTGTGTTCGCAGTTCCCGGTCGATTCGGTCGAACATCTCTTCGATCTGCGCCATATCGTCGAGAATGTACATCGCACCGCCCGTGCTGTCCGTGATGGTGATCAGGGCATGTTCGCCGGCCGTATTCCGCCCGCTCTCATTTTTGACTGGTCGTATCACGATCGTATAGAGCAGCGCGCCCGATGCGATTGCGTCGCGCCGCGTATCGTCGAATTTCGAAATGCTCGTCGTCTCGCCTGCGTCGGTAACCAGCACGATTGCGCGGCGCCGTCCCGCCGGCCTGCGCTTCAGTACATCAGAGCCCAGCACGACCGCGTCATAGATCGACGTGCCTGTGCCCGCGGTGATTCGCCGCACGGCCTCCTGCAGCTTGGGCACGTCGTCGGAGAAATCGGCAAGGCGCGTCACGGTCTCGGAGAATTCGAAGACACCCAGCGTATCTCCCGGGCGGACCACCTGCCGGATAAAGTGCGCCGCGGCTTCAGTCTCGAATTTGAGCTCCTTGAGCGCGCTCAGGCTCGAATCGATCATTAGCGCGAGGTCGAGCGGCTGGCTGGTTTCGGCCTCGAAGCGCTCGATCTTCTGCGGGATGCCCTCTTCGGAAAGCTGAAACGCGTTCTGCGCTAGGTCGGGCATCGGGCGTCCGTTCGCATCCGTTACGCTCGCGAGAATCGTCACCAAATCGGTCTGCGCGCGGATCTTGGGCGGGCGCGGCTGCTGTGCCCGCATCGAAAGAGCTCCGAAGGTCGCAGCCGCTGCAAACATCGTGACGAAAAGAGTACCAAATTGCAGCAAGCGGCTGGGGCATGCTTGTGCTGCCAGCTGTTTCCTCATCTATAAGGTAGATTCATCGGGCCGAGAAATGGCTTTCTGCGGTGGCACCTCGCCCTCGGCCCACACCGCGCCTCCGGCGAAGTACTCCTTCTTCCAGATGGGTACGACGCGCTTCAGCGTGTCGATCGCATAGCGGCAGGCGTCGAAAGCCGCAGCGCGGTGCGCCGAGCTGACGGCGATGAAGACACTGGTCTCGCCGATCTCGAGGCGCCCCAGCCGGTGCACGATGGCGAGCCGGTGAACCGGAAACTTCGCGCGAATCTCGGCCCCGATCTCACGCATTTTCGCCAAGGCCATCGGCTCGTAGGCTTCATATTCCAGATACAGTGTCTGCTGTCCTTTGTAGTTGTTGCGCACGAAGCCGTCGAAGACGACCATCGCTCCATCTTCGGGAGCCTTTAGGCTCTCCACGATCGCTCGCGGGCGGATCACCTCGCGCACGATCTGAAAGATGTCCTGTTCAACGGCCGTCTGTTGCCCACCGCTCACGGGAGGCAAAAAAGCGACTTCGTCGCCGCTCGCCAGCGGCGCACGCCATGTCGCGTACTCTTGGTTCACGGAGGCTGCGATAGAGGCGCGAAACGAGGCCAGCCTGGGGAATCGCCGCCCGTAGCGCTCAAAGAGATCCTCGACCCGCGCGCCATCGGATAGCTCGGCCTCTTCCTGCGCAACACCGGTGATGTCCTTGAGTTGCCCGAAGAAAAGAACGCGCACTCGCATCAAATCATTCTAGCGCGCCCCCGCCACAACGAGAAGCCAACGCCGCCGACACAGGGTCAGTCTGTTCCCGGTTAACCAACCAATAGCTCGCAGGTTTCCAAAGAGATCGCCCCCGGCCCGCGCACTTTGCAAGAACGGATCTGAATTAGAACCAGAGGACCTCCGAACGACAGACCTCCAAGGCCATCCGAGAGCTGCCAATACGCGGCGCTCCTCCCGCACACCAAGTTAGTGGTATGGAATATCGTACAATACTTGCCAGCTGCGCTTTCGGAGAGGTTGATTGACTAGCCCAGGGAGCTGTCCGAACGCCAAATGCCAATGCCCGAGCCGCCGAGTGCAGACAACTTCCGTGATTGGTTCGCAAAAGTAAAGAGTCCGCCCGCCGGTGCGGGCGTGACGTGGTATCAGACCCGCGGTCTTCATTTCGAGCGGGCGCTGTACTGGCTCCTTGACGCCGAAGGGCTGTCGCCTCGAACAAGCTTTCGACCCAAGAGTGAACAAGTGGATGGAGCGTTTGAATGCGATTATCGCCACTTCTTGCTTGAGGCAAAGTGGCGTCGTAGACCGGTAGGGATCAAGGAGCTCGACGCGTTCCAGGCGAAGGTTGAGCGGCGGCTCTCGGGCACTCTTGGAGTATTCATTTCCATGTCCGGCTATCCACGGAGCGCCGCCGATACCCTCGTTAGGGGGAGGTCATTGAAAGTGATCTTGTTCAGCGAGCGCGACATGGATGCCTCTTTTGATGTCGCCATTGGATTTAGGCGGGTTTTGGCGACCAAGATCCGAGCCGCTGCGGAGTTCGGGGTGCCCTACCGCGAGTATCTCCCTGTCGTAGTGACAACTGGCGAAACACTAAATCCTGCGGGGAGTCCGGGACCAAAATGACATACGCGTTTCCCGATCTGTGCATCGTGTGCGAAGGAGAGCGAGACAGAGCTATTCTGGCAGTCTTGGTCGATCGTCTGTTGCGCCTTAACTCTATTAGCCGACGCGTCGAAATCCTCGTTGCGAATGGGAAAGTGGTTGTTCCCCGGCTAGTCCAAGCGGCGGAAGCCCGGTTCTCCCCAGACTCGTTGGTTGTCGTCGTCGACTCTGACGGAAGGCCCAGGGCGGTCAGGAAAATGTTAGAGCGTTCCTTTCGTGGCCGCGAACACTGGATTGTCATCGCACACCCGAATGTCGAATCGTGGGTCACCGCGGGCCGTTTCAGGAATTTCCACTCCGACGACCTCCAGAATGCCGCCACCAGAGCCAATTTAACGTGGATCGAAACCCAGCACCCTGAGTTTCGGCTCCTTAGAGAGGCGCTGACTAGCTTCCCTTTGCCGCAGTAGACTACGGGCTCGGCTTTTCGGGATCGATGGATCGGGCCCCGGTTGCGTTAACTTGGCCGCCTTTTCGATCTTCCCTAACTCACCAGCTAAAACTAGGACAGAGCCGCTATCCACAGATTCCGGTTGGCGTGTCGCCCCGCTCTATGTACAATGCAAAGCAGGAGTTTGGTCCCAGTCGCTCCCGGCGCTTCCAGCGTTCGGACCGGGCGGGAGGTTTTGAAGGTATGAAGATCCTCGCCGCAATCCTCGCGTAACTCAGCACCGCAGTTCTTTCGCAGGTTTTTCGTTTCCGACATTCACTGAGTTTTCGAGCGGCGCCATGGCTGCATGCTGCTTTCGCGCACCGTGACGCAGAAAGCCGCTGACGTTAATGAACACCGCTGTTGCAGAGGCAGCACAACCGGGCCTGTGGAGCTCGATCCGCGAAGCGGTCCGCGGATCGCACCAGGATTTCACAGCCGGCAGCCTGAATCGCGCCATTTTGCTGCTCGCCATTCCGATGGTGCTGGAAATGGTGCTCGAGTCGCTGTTCGCCGTCGTCGACGTTTTCTGGGTCGGGCGCGTCGGCGCAAACGCCGTGGCCACCGTCGGCCTGACGGAATCGATGCTCCTGCTCGTCTTCGCCATCGGCATGGGACTGAGCCTCTCGACGACCGCGATGGTGGCGCGGCGCACTGGCGAGAAAAATCCGGAAGCTGCCGCAGTGGCCGGAATCCAGGCGATTCTCATAGGTCTCACGACATCCGTTCTGATCGGAGCGCCGTGCATCTTTCTCGCGCCGCGCCTTCTGCGCTTGATGGGTGCGACGCCAGAAATCGTCGCGGTGGGCAGCGGCTACGCCCGCATCGCGCTCGGCGGATGCGGCGTCGTATTGCTGCTGTTCCTTAACAACGCGATCTTCCGTGGCGCGGGCGATGCCGCTATCGCCATGCGCTTGCTTTGGGTATCCAACATCATCAATCTGATTCTCGATCCGTGCCTGATCTTCGGGCTGGGACCGTTTCCGCGCCTCGGCGTAACCGGCGCGGCGCTGGCCACGTTCACGGGACGAGGAATCGGCGTGCTGTACCAGTTCTACCGACTGCTGCGCGGAACGGAGCGCATTCGCGTTCTTCGCCGTCAAATTGCACTCAATATGGGAGTGCTCGTGCGACTGCTCCGCTTATCATTGATGGGAATCTTCCAGTTCATCATCGCGCAGACGAGCTGGATCGGACTGGTACGCATCGTGAGCTTTTTCGGAGCGGCCGCGGTGGCCGGCTACACGATCGCGATTCGCATCGTGATCTTCGTCATTCTGCCTTCCTGGGGATTGAGCAACGCCGCGGCCACGCTCGTCGGACAGAATCTCGGGGCTAAGCAGCCGGAACGCGCCGAAACTTCCGTCTGGCGGACGGGCTTTTACAACATGCTGTTCCTCGGCAGCGTGGGAATTCTGTTCACCCTCTTCGCGCGGCCCCTGGTGAGTTTTTTCAGCAGCGATCCCGCTGTGGTTCCGCTGGCTGCATCGTGTCTGCGCATCGTGAGCTACGGCAACATCGGCTACGCGTATGCGATGGTGATGATGCAGGCGTTCAATGGGGCGGGCGACACCGTGACGCCAACGGTCCTAAATCTGTTTGGCTTTTGGCTGTTCGAGATTCCGCTGGCTTATTGGCTGGCCATTCATCGAGGCTGGCATTCGAACGGTGCGTACGCTGCGATTGTGATCGCAGAATGCTGCGTGGCGGCTGCGAGCATCTTGATTTTCAGGCGTGGCCGCTGGAAGCAGATCACCGTCTAAGGGGCTCGCTGGGCGGGCATCAGTGCGCGCCGGGAACTTGAGCGGGCGCTGCAGTGCGAGCCAGGCGAGCGATGTCATCCAGACGCGCTGCAGCTCGCAACAGCGCGGCCGTAAGCGCATCGCCCTCGCGGCGCAGCGTGGCAGAATCGTTGCGGTCAAGCGCGTCGTTTTCGCCGGGGATCATCGCCGCGGCGTATCCGTCGTGGCTTCCCGGCGCGAAGATCAGATGCTTGAACCAGGGGCGGCCCGGCAGCCCTTCCGGCGCGAGCAGCGCCTGCTCGACCGCCGCCAGCGCGTGATTGATCTGCGCTGCCTTGATCGGATCCACAGAAGAATCGGAGACCGCGCTGAGCGCTTGCGACGCGCGGTGCGCCGAAGCCGAAAGGTGCGCCACTGCGTCGAGTGTTTCTTCCAGAGCGTCCTGATCCGGCTGGTTCGTCTTCACGTACACATCCGTCGTCGCGTGTTCGATTTCGAGAGCGTAAGCAGGGTAATCGAACGGCAGAATATCGGCCTCGTCGAGGCGAAGCGCCAGCGTTCCCAAAGCCTGCGCCAGCGCGGCGTGATATGCGAACGTCGGATCGCCGAAGTGCTTCATCCAGTAGAAATCATCGTAAATCGAGTGATACACGCCGTACGGTCCGCTGAAGCCCAAATCGATGGATGGAATTCCTGCATGATCGAAGAAAGCGGAATAGTCGGAACCCGAGCCCAGCCCGCCGAGAGGCACTTTGCCCGAAGTATCCATAGCGGGCGCGCGGCGCCCCGTGCCGGACATGTCTGCGTGTTCGTGCCCAATGTGATCGCGCCACGCGTCGTAAACGCTGCGGCTGGAACTCGGATCATGGATGTCGCGCGTTACGTCTCGCACGAATTCTTTGAGCGACGGCGTGGCCGACGCCGTGAAATTTGGACCCGTCACGCCGACATCGGTGTTGATGTAGGCGACCGCCTTTGCTTGCAGCTCGGCCAGATTTGCTTCGACCCATTCAGTCGACCCGAGCAACCCCTCTTCTTCGCCGTCCCACTGGCAAATCACGATCGTTCGGCGCGGCTTCCATCCGGATTTCACCAGAGCGCCAAGAGCGCGCGCCGCTTCGAGCATCGACGCAGTCCCGCTGCCGGGATCGGCGGCGCCGAATACCCACGCATCGTGGTGATTGCCGAGGATCACCAATTGGCTGTCATCCGTTCCCTGAAGTTTGGCGATCACGTTGTATAGCGGCCGCTGCCTGTAATCCATCACCAGCTTCATGTGAGCTTCCGAGTCGCCCGGGCCGATGTGATACGCGAATGGCAGACCGCCCTGCCAGCTGGGTGGAGCTTGCACGCCGGTGAGGCTGCCTAGAATCACAGCGGCATCCTGCGCGTTGATCGGCATTGCTGGGATGTGCGGCAGGTTCGGAGCATCGGCCGGTGCGAGGCGCGTCGCAGCCGGTGTTGCCGCGACTCCCGGAGTCAGCGGATCGCCCGGATAGATCTGCGTGTAGATGATCGAACCGCGCTGGATGCCGCTCAAAGGCCGCCACGGGCCGTTTGGAAATGTCGCGCCCGCCCCTGCGCCGTCGTCCTGCGGATCGGAGTACAGAATCACGGCCGCAGCCTTGTGCTCTTCCGCGAGTTTGACCTTGATGCCGCGATAGCCCTGGCCGTAACGCACAATGACGATCTTTCCTTCCACGTTCACGCCCAGCGCCGCAAGCTGCTTGTAGTCATCCGCCATGCCGTAGTTCACGTAAACAACGGGCACCGTGACTTCTCCCGACGGAGAGTAGGCGTTGAATCCGGGCACGGCGCGCTTGTCGGTCGTGCTCTTGTCGCCCTCGATCGGCTGCTCGGGAGAGGCGAGAAGCTTGCTTTCGGGCTTGGTCAGTTCGAGTTTGATTTCACGTGGCTGCGGCATCCACGCGCTGTAGCTGACGATTTCGGTTTCGAAGCCGAAACTGCGGTATTGATCGCGCAGCCATTCCGCAACGCGGCGGCTGGCCTCAGTGCCGGCCATGTGCGGCTCGCTCGTGAGATGCCGCAGATTGCTTTCGGCACGCGAGGCCTCAGGAATGCTTCGTAGTTTCGCTTCGAGCTGACGTTCCTGCGCTACGCGCGCGGACGCGAAGCCAGAAATGCTGTCGGTTTCTTGTGCGCCGCCGAGCGGGAGTGCGAGAAAGAGAAAGAAGGCGGCTGCCAAACCTCTCAAGCATTGTCGATTAGAGCGAGCCGCCGTCGTTTGTTTACAACAAGTTAGAGGGACTTCTATTCGGCAGGATTGTCGATTAGAAAGCGGCCACTCCGGTGTGCGGACCTCGCCCGCCGGGCCCAGAGCCTCCCTCCCGCCTTCTCTTCTTTCGGGGTAGAGCTGCGGGCTGTTCCTTGGACGGAATCTCGACCAATCAATCATCGCGCCTATCTTAGTTGACGCGATGTGAAGTGCAAGGACGCAATCCTGTGGACTCGCTCCTCAAGTCTTGAACGGGGCCAGAGCGCGCAGGCGCGGCTCTCGCAGATACAGCCCGAGCCAGGTGAGAATGGCAAAGGTGTTCGCAAAACAAGGATTGTTTCACTTGCGCTGAATTCTTTGAACTGGCCGGTCGCTTGACGCCGGGAGGTGCGCGCCATACGGTAGAGATAATTCGTTCGAGGGCGCCACGGGTTTGGGGGAATGCGAGTTGGGCGATGAAGATTCTGATATCAGGCGCATCGGGGCTGATGGGCACGCGGCTAGCGAGCGTGCTCAGCGAAGCGGGTCACACCGTGGGCCGGCTGGTGCGCCCCGGCGGCAAACCCGCGCCGGGCAACGTCGCGTGGGATCCTACATCCGCGAAGGTTGACACGGCCGCGATGGAAGGTACCGACGCATTCGTGCACCTGAGCGGTGCCAGCATCGGCGACGGCCGATGGACTCCCGCGCGGAAGGCGATACTGCGGAGCAGTCGCGTCGATTCGACGCGGGTGCTAGTGGACGCTCTCGCAAGACTGGCACGAAAACCGAAGGTCCTTGTGTGCGCTTCGGCGACGGGCTACTACGGCGACCGCAGCGACGAGATTCTGACGGAGTCGAGCGAGCCCGGAACGGATTTCCTCGCACTGCTCGCTCGCGACTGGGAGGGAGAGGCGACGCGCGCGGAGCACGCTGGCATTCGGACGGTGCGCCTGCGCTACGGTGTCGTTCTCTCGGGTACCGGCGGCGCTTTGCCCCGGATGACTACACCATTCAAGCTCGGGATTGGCGGACGATTCGGAAGCGGGCGGCAATGGATGTCGTGGATTGCAGTGGATGACGCGATCGAAATCACGCGCCTGGCGATCATGAACGATGCGTTCGTCGGGCCCATCAATGTCGTCGCGCCTGATCCGGTGCGTAACGCCGATTTCGTCCGCGCGCTCGCGAAGGCACTTCACCGTCCGGCGATTTTTCCGGCCCCGGCGTTCGCTCTTCGTCTCGTCGTTGGCGAAATGGCGGATCCGCTCCTGCTTTCCAGCCAACGCGTGCGTCCGGAGCGATTGCTCTCGATGAGGTACGCGTTTCGCCAGACAGATCTTGGAACGGTTCTGCGAAGCAATCTCGCCTGAACACATCAGCAACCCTCCCGAATTGAAACAGCGCTCGTTTCACATCGGAACAGATTTCAGAATTGTTAACGAAGCCACGCACGCACGAGTGTCGCACTGCAAAATCGTTCCCCCGACCTCGCCGCCGTTCACATTGCAATGGATTCAGGACTTAGGGCTCCCTCCAAATCAGTCGCCGCAAGACGCGGGCCCTAGCGAGGCCACTCATCGAACTGCTCCGTTGTGGCACACGCCTTGCTCCCGTGCCGCAGCGGATGCGATTCGACCACAGAAACTGGGAGAAACGAGCGCAAGCGTCGGCATGCGCCAAGTCGCGGCGCGGCAGATCACGGGCGCGGTTGGTTTGGGTGGCGAGCGTTTGTCTAGCGATAGTTGTTGAAACCAGTTGCGGCATAGCGGGAAGCCCGTCCGTAAGCGCACCGGCGAGCGTGACAGTAACGATTGCGCCGAAGAGCGCGAATGTGCTGCTTGGTGCGACTCAGGCGTTTCAAGCGGCAGTCACGGGAACTTCCGACACGAACGTTTCATGGGAAGTGAACGGCGTGGCCGGCGGAAATTCGAGCGTGGGCACGATCCTCGCAACCGGGGCGGACACAGCGATGTACACGGCGCCCACGGTCCTGCCGTCGCCAGCGAACGTCACCGTGACGGCCGCAAGCTCGGCGAATCCTCAGGCGAGCGATTCCGCGAGCGTAAGCCTACAGGACAACATCACTGTTAACGTCTCGCCGGCGACGGCAAACGTTCCAACAGGCGGCGAACAGGTTTTCACAGCGAGCGTAACAGGTGCGGGCGGCGCGGCAACCGGCATCACCTGGAATGTGAACGGAGTCGCTGGCGGCAATGCGACTGTCGGCACGATTGCGGCGACCAGCGCCACGACAGCGATGTACACAGCTCCGCCTGTTCCGCCGTCACCGGCCGCGGTGACGATTACCGCCACAAGCGTTGCGGATACTTCGAAGTCCGCCAACGCGAGCGCCACGATCACGTGCGCGGCGACGAATTCGATTTCGCCGCCGTCGGCAAGCGTGGGGCTGAATCAGACGCAAACGTTTTCGGCTTCGTTTTGTCTTGCTGCCGGCACGAGCGTCGCATGGGACGTGAATGGCATTGCCGGCGGCAATGCAGCGGTTGGTACGATTGCTTCTACGGGGCCCGCTACGGCGGTCTATACGGCGCCTGCCGATTTGCCTGCGACGAATCTCATTACCGTCCACGCGACAGTGGCAGCCACAGGAGCGAGTGCGTCCGCGACGGTTACCGTGACCAGCAGCGTGAGCGTCAGCGTCTCGCCATCCACGGCGACACTCGCGGTCGGTCAACGCATGACGTTCACCCCGAGTGTGACAAACACGACTGATACGACCGTCACGTGGTCCGTGAATGGCGTGCCTAACGGCAACGCTACGGTAGGACAAGTCTGCCAGAGTGGGACAAACCCGTGTGCCGCGCCTACCGGGCCGGGGTCCGGCAGCATCGATTACGTCGCGCCCGCGTCTGTGCCGGCAACGAACCCTGTGAATTTGACCGCGACCAGCAACGCCGACCCATCACGAAGCGGCACCGCAACAATTTCGATTACGAGCGCGACGGGACCCGTCGCGGTTACGATCTCGCCGCCCTACGCCTTTATGGCCCCTTCGAGCAGCACGCCCAGCACGCAGCAATTTCTTGCGACCGTGACCGGAACAACGAACGCGAATGTCTCGTGGAGCGTGCAGAGCGCCGTTGCTGGTCAAGGCTGCGCCGGGGCCGCGTGCGGTTCGGTGGACGCGAACGGGCTTTACACCGCGCCCGCGGCAGCGCCGTCGCCTAACGCGATTTCGGTGATTGCGACAAGCCAGGCGGATTCGACGAAGTCGGCCTCGGCGACGATCGCTCTTACCGACGGACCAGTGATCGAGACGATTCTGCCCTCAAGCGTGATGGCGGGCGCCGTGGAGGGCTTTCCGCTGGAGGTTGAGGGCGTGAACTTCGTCGCCGGCAGCGGGAGTTCCGCTTCCGTGATTCTTCTGAACGGCACAGCGCGAAGCACCACATGCGCGTCTGCAGCAGTGTGTACCACAGCCCTGAATCCGTCCGATGTGCAGTCGTCCGGCACAATGGTCGTCGAGGTTCAAAATCCGGGCACCCCGACGACGCTCTCCAATCCCGTGCCGTTCGTGATCGTGCCATTCGATGTCTCCGTGGACACGATCTCGCTCAGTTCGGCGCAGCCCATAGCGACAGGTGAAGACATCATCGTAGTCGAACCGACTACCGCCGCGCAGTCGGCTCCCATCAATGTCAACTTCATCGGCTATCTGACGGGAGGAAACACATGCGGCGTGCAGGGCTCGCCGCTCACGATCACGCTGCCCGCCTCCGGCTCCGCAACGACGAGCATCTGCATTCAAGGGAACAATCTCGATCCGACGTTTACGTACGCCTTCACTGGGCCAAGCGGAGCGCCAAATGGCTCCGACATCGGCGTGACCGCTTCGGCGATCACCGGCCTCTTCCCCGGCATGATCGAACTTGACCTGCAAATTTCGAACACAACGCTTCCGGGCGTTCGCTCGCTGATCATCACGACGCTCAACAACGATCGCGCCGTCGCAACCGGAATGCTGGAGGTGCAATAGACATGCGCCCTCGATGCCCCCGAATCGCCTGGTTGTGCGGTGCGCTTCTATTGAGCGCTGCCACAACCGCGCCTGCCACAACGCTGCTACAGATGTCGCTCTCGAAGATGGCGCACACCGCGACAGCGATCGTACATGCGCGGTGCATTGGCAATTCGACGGCCTGGGACGCCGGTGAAATCTGGACGTTCTCGTCGTTTGACACGAAGGAGGTGTGGAGCGGTTCCGCTCCGGCTCGATTCACGGTGCGCCTGCTCGGCGGAAGACTTGGCAATCTAACGTCAACTGTCTCCGGCGTGCCGCGGTTTCGCGCGGGGGAAGAAGTCGTCTTGTTTCTTGAATCGACCCCGCGCGGCGATTTCACAGTCCTTGCGTGGCAAGAGGGCACGTTCCGTGTCGGACGCGATCCTCGCACCGGCGAAGCGAGCGTCACGCAGGATTCGGCATCACTGCCCACATTTGATGCAACCTCGCATCAGTTCCGGGTGGAAGGAGTCCGGCACATGCCGCTCAGGGAATTTCGAGCGCGAATCGCGGACTCATTGCGCGCAGCCGAAGGGAGGGACCGATGAAGAGGATAATGGCCGGAGCAATGGCGCTAGCGCTTTCGACTGCGATTACTCTTAGCCCTTATGCGAACGCTTATGTGACCGACACAACCGTTCCGCAAAGCGGCGGATGCCCGGCTCTCGATCGGTGGAACCTCTCGCCTGCCTCACCGCTCAACCGGCGCTGGAGTACGTCGCTGCCGCTTGCGCCGCCAACAGTCCTCACGGTTGCTGCATCCGGCACCAGCGCGCAGCTCAGTGAAATCAGCCAGGCGATCTCCGATTCATTCGGAGCGTGGTCCGGCGTGACTGGCACCACGTTCAATTCCACGGCGTATCCTGGTCTATTTGCTCCGCTTGCCGAAGTGAGCGCAGCGGACTCCTGCACGAACGATTCCGAGAGCAACGTCGATGGCCTCAACACGATCTGCTTCAACCAACCGAGCATGGGTTTCGCGAGCGGCGTCCTCGCGTTTACGCGCGTGATCACCGCCAATGCGCCCGGCGTTTCCGTGGGCGCAAGCGGACCCGCTGCGTTTGCGGGCCAGATGCTCGATACGGACACGCTGTTTCGCAACGATGGGCAAGCGACGTTTGCGACCCCCGCCGCGCTTGCAACGCCCGCGGGGCAGGGCGCGTACGATCTGGAATCGCTGCTGATCCACGAGATCGGTCATTGGCTGGGCCTCGATCATTCAGCCGTGTGGCGAGCGATCATGTTTCCCTTCGCTCCGCCGCCCGGGCAGTTTCTGGGCGATAGGCCGACGGGGCAAGCGCCGGATGGTCCGCTGGCGGACGACGATCGCACGGGTGTGCGCGCGCTTTACCCTGATCCGAATGACACTACGAACGTGGGCGCAATTCGCGGACAGGTCTTGCCTGCCAATCCGTTCGCTCTCGCGACCCTTCCCGCGCCGTCGGTTGGCGCGTCTGTCACCGGAATCTTCGGCGCGCACGTTGTTGCGGTGGATGCGGATACCGGAGCCGTGCTCGCAGGCACGCTCGGGGGCTGGAGTTGCAATGCAACGAACTCGTCTTTGCAGTTCGACGGCTCATTCGACATCGAAAGACTTCCCGTCGGACACAACTACATGATCTATGCCGAGCCTCTCGTGGGGCTCGCTGCGCCGGCGGACTTTAGCGTAGCTTTGAGCGATCTGTGTTCGTCGGCAGCGGCTGTGTGCACAACTCCCTCCGTGGATACGAACTTCAATCCGCGGTTTCTTCCTGCTGGCCCCTAGGGCTCGTCACGAGTCCCTGCAAAAAAGAAACGGCTCCCGAACTACTCGGGAGCCGCTTCGGATGTTACGAGTGCCGTTCGCTTACGGCTGCTGCGTCGGCAAGAACATCTGCGAGAAGCCGATCGTGTTGACCGTGCGCAGCATTGGCGTCAGCGGCGGCAACAAGCTCGGCGTCAGGAAGTTCGTGTCGAACTGGTAGCCGCGGGTCGGCGGGCTGTACACCGTATTGCAACATTTGTAGATTCCTACAGCCTGATGGTTGTAGTACATGCTGACGATCGATCCCTCGTAGTAGAGAGTGTCGCCGCCCCAGTTTTCCAAGTACCGCAGGAAGTTATGCGCGCCGCCGTCCGTGCCGAAGTCCTGCGGCGGACCACCGGCCGTGGGCTGCTTGAAGGGCACGCCCTTTCCGGCCGCAACAGCGACGCGGTAGGTGGTGGTTACCGCGTTGCGGCCCCCGGTGTTGTACGGAGACCAAAACGAATTTACGTCGTTCCAGTTGTCCGAGAGCAGCGTGACGGCGTCGGCAATAATGCCGGAACCCACGCTGTTAGCGCTCCAATTGACGGCATTCATGTTGCACTCGCCCGGATTGTTGAAGCATCCCTGCACGTACACGGGATTTTCCGAGACCGTAGTCAGACCGCAGGGCACGGCGTTGCAGTTTCCCAGCGCGATTGTGTCCGCATCGACGAGTTTCAGCGCCCGGCGGAAGAAGATCGGCGGATTCTCCCTTAGATCGCGTCCGTTGATGACCTCGGCGTTGGGCCAATCGTAGGTTCCGCAGTAACCGGTGGTCAGGACGTTGTTGATCAGCGTATAGACCTGCTTTGCGGGTGCGGCGACGATGCCGCCAAGCTCGGTCCCCGCGACCTGGTTAAGCCCCTGGTTGTATATCGGCCAGAGCATCGAGGGGTTAGATGGGCTGGCTGTGGAGTTGAGGCTGGCGAGAACGTTGCCGTAGGTTCGGAGGCCGTTCGGAGCCTGTGAGACACCGCTGACGTAGTCCGACTCGATGTCCTCACCCTGATCCATAGCGCCGTTGGGGCAGCCGTAGTTATTGACGAGATCCTCGTAGCCGTATCCGCCAGTTAGTGTCGGGGCGGCCGCAACCGACGCGGGTGGCGTCGGATCTTGCTGCTCACTTCGGCGGTCGGAAAAGTAAACGGAGAAGCCGTTCGTCGCGAGGACGCTGGGCCCGCTCGTTACCACCCCTGCAATCGAGTTGGTAAACCACGCCGCCAGATTCTTCACGTCGAGTTCGACATAGTACATGGCGCCGGCTGCAGTCAGGTTGTTCCCCGCGGGGGCAGCGTCCTGCAGCACCGATTCGCGCGTGTCGTAGAGCACGTTGGGCCAATAGTCGGTTCCGTGCGTGCTGGCTGCCGCGCCCGGGGGAGCTGGACATCCGCCCACGTTATTGGCAAACGAGGGATTGTCCCGCTCGCGGGCAAACCGTATGACCGCGTTCGGGCTGGGATCCGCGCAGCCCACTGTGCCAACGCCGGCATGCGCCGTCGGACCCTGCGCCGCAATTTGCGCACCGGGCAGGGCGAGGATGTTCGGCGCCTGGTTGCCCGCGACGCTCATCGTGGCTTTGGATTGCGGATTGATATTCCGCCCCGTAAAACCGAGGTTGAGAATCTGCCAGGTCACGTCCACCCAAACAGGGTTGGTTATTGTGCTGTTGTTGGCCTGATAGTCTATTTTCAGGCAACCTTTGATGGCGGGGTAATACTGCGCGACCCAATATCCGTCGGTGTTTTTGTACACCGCGCCGCCCTGCGCATAGGAAACGGGAAGCGGGAAGACGCTCGTGCCAACGTTGGCGAGCGCAGCCGGAGGGGCCGAGTACGGCAGCGTTGTGTTGCCGTTTGCGGCGGGCGCACTGGCGTCCCAGGACAGCGTGGCAAGGTCTACCGGCGTGGTCGTGTTTCCCCCGCCGTTAGGCGCAAGCCAGGGAAGTAGGCCCTGGGTGCTACTGATGTCGCTGTCACCGCACTTTCCATCCGCGCCGTAGTCCGAAAGCAGGATTCGCAAGCTGACCTGGGAGTAATACCGCTCGGCCAACTTCCCGAGGTTGGCATTGTTTTCGTTCGGCTGCGGCAGCCGGATCAAGTCGATTGGCTGTCCGCCGATGGCGGGCGTGGCGATTGATAGGTTGAGTGGCTTCACGCCCGTCTGCCCGACAGCAATATTGTTGTTGTAAACGGAGTTGGCCATGGCCGCGAAGGTGCTGTCGTAGGCCCCGATGTTTCCAGTCCAGTTGTTGGCGCCCAGCACGCTTTGTTGCGGGGCTTGTGCGTCCAGATTGGTTACGCCCGAGCCGTTGGTGATGTTGACCGTGCCGGTATAGTTGTTGGCCGTCTGCCAGCCGTTTTCCAGGTTTTCCGTAATGATTTCGCCGGCGGCTGTCACCTTTTGCGTCATCGTAAGAGTGCTGCCGCTGCCCTCCGCGAGCCACACGTTTCCATTCGAGTGCACGCGGCCGCCGAAGTTAAAGTTCGGCCCGGCGAAGTAGTCGCAGTCCATCTGGCAAAAGAATCCAAATTGGAAGATCGGAATGCCGACAGTCTGAATTTCGCGCTGAAGCATTACTTCGGACCCGAGCGACGTGCGCGCCGTCACGGTGAGCGTGTAGGGAGTCATGAGCCCCACCATGCCGGCGTAAGTCCCGTTCGGAATCGTTCCGAAGCTGGACGCGGGGACGTTCGCATTCGCCTGGCTGGGTGTGAACGTGATCTGATATCCAGACCCGGCGACGTTGCTGCCGGGTACCATGTATTGCACGTTGGGAATGTTCGACGGCGGACCGGGAGTAGTCATCAGCGTATTGATCTCGTTCCCACTGGGGGCGTAATTGGAATCAAAGAGGTTTTCAACGCTGGCGGTGAGAGATTCCATGCCCGCCTCTGCGCCGTAGAAAGCCAGTTGCCGGTCGCTGTTGTTGCCTCCCAGCTTCTGGTCGCCGGTCACCATCCAGGCGATCCCGGCGATCATGGTAGAGAGCAGCAACAAGATCAGCAGCGTCGTAATCAGCGCAATACCTGCTTCACGTTGGTTCCTCACGGCCATTCTCCTCCCATACAAAAGGGCATCAGGATTCTTCGAGAAATCAAGGGCTGTTGGCGCGCTCATGACTGCATTCCTGCGTATGTCGCTCACTGGAATTCGTTGTAGAAATCCAAACCACGGATACTCACCACCGTTTCGAGATTGTTTCGAATGTACTGGCTGGTGTTGTTGAATGTGTCCTGGGAGCGTGCGTACAGAATGATGTAAGCGTCGCGGATGTCCGGCAGTTGCGCGGACGTAGGATTTTCTTGCGCCGCCGTGACGGTCACGGGGCTCGACCCGACGTTCAGGATGTCGTAAAAGATCTGCAGGTTCTCGATGACTTCGCCAACCGCTTGCGGCTGATTCATGTTCACCTGGCGCATCAGCAGCGGTCTCACCGGATTGGTGTTGTTGATGTAGTACGTAATCATCCACACGCGGGTGGCGGTCGTCACGTTGAAGGTTCCGCCCGCGTTCTTCAACTGCGCGATCGTCCCAGTCGCTGCGCCCGAGGCATTCAAATCGAACGCGTCGTTGGCGCTGAAAGTCAAAGAATCGGCGGCCGGATTGACGTTGGAAACGGTCATGAGGGCCATGTGGCCGCTGCTGTCGCTAATAGCGGCGTCGCTGCCCGTCACGCTGCCGTCGCCAATCGTGTTGTTGTTTTGAAGCAGGATCAGATCGCCGGGATTGATGCCGGTTGTACCGCTATTGATCACGATACAGGTCGGATCAAAGGTAACGGTTGTCGTCGTGCCTGCCTGCGTGATGCTCCCTTGCGGTTCGGGAGTCGCATTCCCTGCCGCGCATCCGGGCGTGCCCGTGTTGGGAAGCTGTATTGGAAATTCGTTCAGCCAGTGTCCGTTGACGTCCTGGAGCGTGGTGTCGGCGTAGATCACGGTAATCATGTCCGTGGCCGCACCCGATGTCGTGGTGATTGGCCCGAGTTCGTACCCGGACGTAATCGCGGGCAGGGCAGTCCACGTGGTATTGAATGTGCCGAAACTGACCGCTGGCGTGCCGGGGCCTGGCCGGTTCACCGCCGAGGCCCCCGCGGTGTTCGGAATCGTGATTCCACCCTGCGGGATTCCTTCTCCCGTCTGCAGAATGTCGCGAACCATATAGTTCATTCCGGCTCGCAGATTTTCCTGCGTATCCGCCATCAACGTAATCGCCTGGGTCGCCTGGAGGGCGCTCGTGAGCGTGCCGAGTGTGGCCGCCATAATGACCAGCACGACGGTCGTTGCCACCATGACTTCGATCAGACTGAATCCATGCTCGCGTTTCATCGCGTTCTCTCCGGTGCCGTCACGAGAAGTTCGAAATGTAAGCGTTGAGCGTATACGTCTGGTTTCGGAAGTTCGCCGCCGAATACGTGATCGTCACCGTAATCTGGCGCAAGTTGTTAATCGTGTTTCCGTTGTTATCGAGTACGGTCGAGATCGTGATGGTGCGCTTGAAGTTCGAGAGCGCCACCAGAGTTCCAGTGGTCGAGTTCACAACTCCCGCGGCACTGGGCATGATGATCGAGTCGGGGCACGACAAGGGGCACCCGGCGCACGCGGCGCCGTTATAGTCGTCCGCCGTGCCGATGATCCCGTCCGTTCCTGCACCGCACAATGCCAGGGAGCCCGTCAGAAAAACGCCGTTGGTGCAGACGCTCGACCCGACGTTGCAGATTGTGCTCCAGGTCGCCTGACCGATATCGCGGGCTTCAAATACGGACTCAACGGCCTCCGCTGCTTTTTGCTGGGCGATGTACTGCGCCTGAGATGTGCTCATGTAGGCGAGGCCCGTGCCGAGCATGGCCGCGACACCTAGAACGCCGATAATTAGGACGATGGAGGCAATCATTGCTTCG